>Ga0316628_100000255_pt1 | contig 33311 bp, 31 predicted proteins | sample OWC_Aug_M2_C1_D5_FD_207648 | JGI IMG/M metagenome (GOLD analysis project Ga0316628, IMG submission 207648) | Wetland soil microbial communities from Old Woman Creek delta, Ohio, United States - OWC_Aug_M2_C1_D5_C | ecosystem: Environmental > Terrestrial > Soil > Wetlands | place: USA: Ohio...
GCCTGGCGAGGAAGAGGAGCGCCACCGGATTCGCGAACGCCGTGTTGAGGACCATCGCGAGGGAGCGGCACCGGCTGCCGCTGCCGCTTCCTCCGGCTCCGGCAGTCACCGGCGAAGCACGCACGCAGGCGCTGCTCGACCATTTCAGCGTCGCCTTGTCGCATCCACGATGGCTCGCGGCCCGGTGGCTCGCGCGGTACGGCGAGGCCGCGACCGAGGCCTGGCTGCGGTTCGACAACGAGGAAGCCCCACTCGTCCTTCGCGCAAACCTGTTGAAGACCTCCGTCGAGGAACTTGCGGACCGCCTCCGGGAGCACGGCGTCACCACCGTTCCGGCCCGGTACGCCCCTCATGGCCTCGTCGTCACGTCGGGCAACCCGATCGGCACCCCGCTCGAGACCGACGGCCTGTTTGTCGTCCAGGATGAGGCGTCGCAACTCGTCGGTTTGATGCTGCCGGTCCGCGAGGGCGATCGCGTCCTCGACGCATGCGCCTCGCCCGGAGGAAAGACCACGCAACTGGCAATGACGATGCGGGATCGCGGCGCGATCGTCGCGGTGGACTTGCGTGCGCGGCGGGTTCATCTGCTGGCGGAGGTCGTTCGCCGAAGCGGCGCGCGCTCGGTCCGGCTGACGCAAGCGGACCTCACGCGGCCCGCACCGTTTGCGCCCGCCTTCGACGCGGTGCTGCTCGATGCCCCTTGTTCCGGTCTCGGCACGCTGCGAAGGGACCCGGACATCAAGTGGCGGCGGCGCGAACAGGACCTGCCGGCCTTGTCAGGGGTGCAGCTGAAGATGCTCCGGAACGCAGCCGACACGGTACGACCAGGGGGCTCTCTGGTCTACGCGACCTGTTCGAGCGAGCCGGACGAGAACGAAGACGTGGCGGCGGCATTTTTGGCCGAACGCCCGGACTTCGAACCTGCCAGTCCGACGGCGCCCGAAGCAACTCGCCTGCCGATTGACGACGCCGGCCACCTGCGCACCTACCCGCACGTGCACGGACTGGAGGCGTTCTTCGCGGCACTCTTCGTCCGTCGGCACTGACGCCCCAGCGGCAAATCTGCGTAATCTGCGTAATCAGCGGATTGATCCATCTGCGTAATCAGCGGATTGATCCATCTGCGTAATCTGCGGACGGATCTGTCTGCGTAATCCAGCGTCCGACCGCTCGGCGTCATCGCCAGCTCAGCTTTGTCCGACCCGCAGACCTGTAGTACATTCGTCGCTGGCAATGGCACTGAAGACCCGCGTGGTGGGCGCGGGAAAACTCCTCATCCTCTCATTCGCCCTGATTGCGACCTATCTCGTCTTCGCGGCCGTCGCGGCCCGCGTGGCGCTGAAGGCGCGCGAGGTGGAGGTCCCGGATCTGCGCGGGCGCACGCTCAACGCGGCGTCTGCCCAGCTCGAGGATCTCGGTCTCCTGCTGAAGGTCGACGAGGCGCGGCGATCCGACGCGAAGGTTCCGCCCGGCCGGATCGCCGTGCAGGAACCGGCGCCCCAGGCGGCGGTGCGCCGCGGCCGCAGCATCCGGGTGTGGGTCAGCGCCGGCGCGCGCGTCGCGAAGATGCCGAGCCTCGTCGGCGACACCGAGCGGACGGCGCAGCTGCGCTTGCAGCAGGAGGGCATCGCCCTCGCGTTCACCGCCGAAATCCGTTCGAACGAGTACCCGCCCGACAGCGTCGTCGCCCAAGAGCCGCAGCCGAACGGCAGCGGCACCGAGGTGACGCTGCTCGTGAACCGCGGGGAACGCGGTGTCGGTTACGTGATGCCGGATCTGATCGGGACCGAGGGTGAGCGGGCTGCCGAACTCCTCAGGAGCAGAGGCTTCCGCGTCGCGGTTGTCGCACAGCAGCCCTACCCGGGCGTCCCGGCCGGCGTCGTGCTGCGCCAGTCCCCGCAGGCGGGCTTCCAGGTGGCGCCGGGCGACCCCATTTCCCTCGAGGTGAGCCGGTGAACATACGCCTCGCGCCGTCCATCCTCGCCGCGGATTTCGCCGCGCTCGGTGAGCAGATTGCGGCCGTCGAACGCGGCGGGGCCGATTTCATCCACGTCGACGTCATGGACGGCCACTTCGTCCCGAACATCACCGTCGGCCCGCCGGTCGTGCGTTCCCTGAAGAGAATCGCCCGCGTGCCGCTGGACGTCCACCTGATGATCAGCGACCCGGACCGCTACATCGAGGCGTTCGCGCAGGCGGGTGCCGGCATGATCTCGGTGCACGTCGAGGCCACGGCGCACCTGCACAGGGCGGTCTCCCACATCCACAGTTTCGGGCTGAAGGCCGGCGTCGTGCTCAACCCGGGCACCCCGGTGAGTTCGCTCGAGGAAATTGCGCCGGACGCCGATTACGTGCTCGTGATGTCGGTGAACCCGGGGTTCGGCGGCCAGACCTTTATCCCGCGCAGCGAGTCTAAAGTACGGGCTGTCCGGGCCCTTCTCGATCGGACGGGAAGCCGGGCGGCCATCGAGATCGACGGCGGGATCGACCTGGAGACCGTGGCGCGGGTCGTGGCGGCTGGCGTCGAGATCCTGGTGGCAGGTTCCGCTATCTTCCACACGCCGGACCCCGAGGCGGCGGCTCGGCAGCTGAAGGCGCTCGCCGAACGAAGCGTTCCCGCGGCGCCCGGGCGCGTTTGAGCGGTTTCCGAGGGGCATGGAGAGCCAGCAGTACCAGCATCGCACGGTGTGTTCGCGCGTCCGCGTGCGCTACGCAGACACGGACCAGATGGGTGTCGTGTACTACTCGAACTACCTGGTCTGGTTCGAGGTCGGCAGGACGGAATGGCTGAGGCAGGCGGGCTTCACGTATCGCGAGATCGAGGAGGGCGGGATCATCCTGCCGGTGATCGAGGTGCGGTGCGAGTACCTGCAGCCCGCGCGCTACGACGACGAGATCGAGATCAGGACGCGCGGCACGCTGATTTCCGGCGTGCGCGTGCAGTTCGACTACGAGATCGTCCGCTGCGGCCAGGGACAGATGGCGGCCGTGGGCCGCACGGTACACGCTTCGGTGGATCCCGGCGGCCGGCCCAGGCGGCTGCCCGCGGCGGTGCGCGAACTGTTCGGCCGGCGACTTTGAGGGCCGGCTCGGTGGCGGCTGCGCGGCTCGGGGCGACAACGTATAGAATTGTCTGATCCGGTCAGTCCCGCGCTGCCGACGAGCTGGCAGCGTCCGGCTTTCGATGTGACCGTCGGCATTCGAGAGTGGGCAAGACGACACGTTCGACATTCCACGTTCCGACTTCATCTCACTAGAACTATGAAGTTCCCTGCAAGAACCCGCCTGGCGTCCACCGCTCTCGGCTGCGCACTGGCGGCGTGTGTCGTGATGCTCGCCGCGTGCGCGTCGGGCGGCGCGAACAAGCTGCCGTCCGGCACCATCGAAGCGTCGAAGTTCCTGTTCGACAGGGGAACGGACGCGCTCAAGCAGAAGAAGTGGATTCGCGCGCGCGAGTACTTCCAGCAGTTGTGGGACAACTATCCGGACAGCCCGTACCGCCCCGACGGCAAGCTGGGTCTCGGCGACGCGTACCTGGGCGAGAACACCGCCGAGTCGCTCGTGCTGAGCGCCAACGAATTCCGGGAGTTTCTGACGTTCTATCCGAATCACCAGCGCGCGGACTACGCGCAGTACAAGCTCGCGCTGTCGCACACGGCGCAGATGCTCAAGCCCGACCGCGACCAGAAGGAGACCCGGGAAGGCATCAAGGAACTCGAGGCGTTCGTCACCCGCTTCCCGGACAGCCCGCTCATCAACGAAGGCCGCAAGAAACTGCGCGAAGCGCGCGACCGGTTGAGCACGGCGGATTACCTGGTCGGGCTGAACTACTATCGGTGGCGCATTTACGTGGGCGCGATCGGCCGTTTCAGGGCGATCCTGAAGGACGACCCCGAATACACGAACCGCGACGCGGTCTACTACTACCTTGCGGAATCGCTGATGGCCGTGAACCTGAAGGCCGAGGCGCTGCCCTACTTCGAGAGGCTGGTCGCGGAGTTCCAGCAGAGCGAGTACCTCGCGAAAGCCCAGACGCGGATCAAGGAGTTGAAGACGGGCTAGGCGGGGCGCCGCCGGACGCGACCGCCCGGATCATGAGGCGGTTGAACCGCCTGTAGTAGTCGACCCCCGACACGACCGCCACCACCAGCACCACCCACAACGCGACCTGGCCGAGCAGGAAGAACTGCCGGGCCGTTTCCTGCTGCGTGTGGTCCCGTCCCAGGATCAGGGCCAGGATGGCGACGACCTCCGCGATCATCTTCGTCTTGCCGAGCGCCGAAGCCGGGATGGTGATGCCCCGCGCGTAGGCGATGCTGCGCAGGAAGGTGATCGCGAACTCCCTGCCGATGATCACGGCCACGATCCAGGCCGACGCGAGGTCCATCTGAACCAGCGAGATGAACGCGGCGGCCGTGAGTAGCTTGTCGGCGAGGGGGTCCATCAACTGGCCGAGCGTCGTGATCTGCTTGCGGCGGCGCGCCAGGTAGCCGTCGGCCCAGTCGGTGAGCGAAGCGAGGCCAAAGATCGCGGCGCCGACCAATTCCTTGCGCACTCCCAGGACCAGGTGGCCCTCGAACTTGGTCAGCAGGACAACGACCAGCAGAGGCACCAGGAAGATGCGGACGAGCGTCAGGCTGTTCGGCAGGTTCGGAGTGCGCATCGTCGCCAAACCGGGCGTCATTGTATCCTGCCCGCGGCCGCGCGCAGAAGCAAAACCCGGGGCCAAAGTTGAGGTATGATGGCTGATTGTTATGAAGGCGATTCTCCTCGCAGGGGGCAAGGGGACGCGGCTGCGGCCCCTGACCATCCACACGCCAAAGCCGATCGTGCCGATCTTCGGGCGGCCGTTCCTGCGGTACCAGATCGACCTGCTCCACCAGGTCCCGGAAATCGACGAGGTCATCCTCAGCCTGAACTACCAGCCGCGCCGCATCGAGGAGATGTTCGGCGAGGGCACGGGTCTCGGGGTGAAGCTGAGCTACGTGGTCGAGCAGGTGCCCCTCGGAACCGCCGGCGCCGTCAAGTACGCGAACAAGTCGCTCGACGAGCCGGTGATTGTCTTCAACGGTGACGTGCTGACGCAGGTCAACGTCGCCGCCGTGCTGCAGCTGCACCGCGAACGCCGGGCGAAGGCGACGATCGTGCTGACCCCGGTCGAGAACCCGAGCGCGTATGGCCTGGTCGACACCGACCCCGACGGCAACGTGCGACGGTTCCTCGAGAAACCGAAGCCGGAAGAGATCACGTGCGACACGATCAACGCCGGCATCTACGTCCTCGAGCCAGAGACGTTCGACCGGATCCCGAAGGACACGGCGTGGTCGATCGAGCGCAGTTTCTTTCCGTCGCTCGTCGAGCGCCACGAGACGTTCGTGGCCTACATCTACCGCGGCTACTGGATCGACATCGGCACGCCCGAGAAGTACATGCAGGTGCACCGCGACATCATGGACCGGCGCTTCGTGGCGCCGCCGTTCGAGCGGGGAACGTCCACCACCTGGGTGTCGGGCGAAGCCCGCCTCGAGGATGGCGTGCGTATTGAGGGCCCCTGTTTCGTCGACGAAGGTACCATCGTGAGAGCCGGCGCGCACATCGGTCCCTATTCGGTCCTCGGCCGCCAGTGCCAAATCGAGGAGGACGCGCGCGTCGACGCGTCCATCGTGTGGGCGAACACGCGGATCGGCCGCGACGCGGTCGTCCGCGATTCGATCCTCGGCCGGCACTGCCATGTCGGGCGCAACGCCACTCTCGAAGGACGCGTCGTCCTGGGCGACAAGTCCGCCATCACCGATTACAGCAGGCTGTAACGCCGCCCTCACCGATTCGCAGGGGCGAGCCGGCAGGTCGCCCCTGCCGTGGAGCAGGCTATGGATGCTGCCCGCCAGACTCGCGTGAACCCCTCGATTTTCAAGGCGTACGACGTCCGCGGTCTCTACCCGGGCGAGGTCGACGAGGCCGTCGCGCACGACATCGGCCGTGCCTTCGTCGCCTACCTGCACGCCGGCCGGATTGCCGTCGGGCGGGACATGCGCGTCTCGTCGCCCGCGCTGGCCGAGGCTTTCGTCGAGGGTGCGCGCAAGCAGGGCACCGACGTGGTGGATTTCGGCTTGTGCGGAACCGACATGCTGTACTTCGGCGTGGCACGAGGCGGGTTCGACGGCGGCGCCGCCATCACCGCGTCACACAACCCGAAGCAGTACAACGGCATGAAGCTGGTGCGGAAGGAAGCGTTCCCGCTGAGCGGCGAGGCGGGCATCACCGAAATCCGCGACACGCTGGTCAATGGCACCATCCCTCCTGCGGCCGGCCAGGCGGGGTCGTGCACGTCCCAGGACATCCTCCGGGACTACGTGCAGCACGTGCTGTCGTTCATCGACCCCGCGATCATCAAGCCCTTCAACGTGGTGCTCGACGCGGGCAGCGGCATCGGCGGCCTCGTGGCGCCGCCGCTGTTCGATCGGCTGCCGTGCCGCACCACCCGCCTGTGCTTCGAGATCGACGGCACGTTTCCCAACCACGAGGCAAACCCGCTCATCGAGGAGAACCGGCGCGACATCGTGGAACGCGTCGTTGCCGAGCACGCGGATATCGGGATCGCGTGGGACGGCGACGCCGATCGCTGCTTCTTCATCGACGGCCGCGGCGGCTTCGTTCCGGGCGACTTCATCACCGCGCTGCTCGCCGAGGCGTTCCTGCTGAAACACCCTGGCGCCACCGTCATCTACGACCTGCGCGCCAGCTACGCCGTGAGAGACACCGTGGCCAGATACGGAGGCAAGGCGCTCATGAACCGAGTGGGCCACGCGTTCATCAAGCGGCGGATGCGGGAGGAGAACGCGATCTTCGGCGGCGAGGTGACGGGCCACTACTATTTCCGCGACAATTACTACGCGGACAACGGCTTCATCCCCGCGCTGCTGATCCTCGAGCTCATGTCACGGAAGGGAAAGACGCTGGAGGACCTGCTGGCCCCGTTGCGGGCCAAGTACTTCATCTCGGGTGAAATCAATACGAAGGTGAGCAGCATGGGGGCGGTCGACGCGAAGCTGGACCAGCTTGCGGCGCAGTACGCGGACGCCAACCTCTACAAGCTGGATGGCGTATCCGCCGAGTATCCCGACTGGCACTTCAACGTTCGGCCGTCCAATACCGAGCCGCTGCTCCGGTTGAACCTCGAGGCGGTGACACCGGACCTGATGGCGAGGAAGCGCGACGAGGTGCTCGCGTTGATACGCAAGTGACTCCCGGGAATCAGGAGCCAGGAATCAGACGCAGCGAATCACCGCCGCGCTCCCGAATCCTGGCTCCTATCGGGGACCGTTCGCATCACAATACGGCTCCGACTCTGATAGAATAGCCTCGACCGAAGGACGCGGGAGTAGTTCAGCGGTAGAACGCGAGCTTCCCAAGCTCGATGTCGCGGGTTCGATCCCCGTCTCCCGCTCCACCCTTCGTTCTCTTCGTTCTTATTCCTTTCCGCCCTTCTTCTTCCGCTCCGCCCAGTACTTCCTCATTCGCTCCGACACTGCCTTGCGCTGCGCGGCCGTCATCCGGCGCCGGCGGCGCGCCGTCGGAGCGGCTACCCGCGGAGAAGGCGCGGTGCCCCCTTGCGTCCGTCCGCGCCGTTGCACCAGATCCGGGAAGGTGGCAAGGATCGCCTTGCGCTCCATCTCGATCTGTTCCAACCGCGCCTGGGCGCCAAGCTTCGCGAATCGTCGCAGGACCTCCCGATTCAATTCACTCGCCACGTTTTCCTCCTCTAAGAAGAATCGCAGTTTCTAATGCTATTTCTTTCTTACAGCAGAAGGCGAGCGAAATCGTGTCACGAGGCAGTGAACGTCAAAGGATGGAAGGTGGAATACGGAAGACGGAATGGGCAACGTGGAGTATGGAAGGTGGAATGTGGAATACGGAATCATTCTATGTTCACCATCCGATGCTCTGTTTCAGTCGAATGGCTGTAATGAGCTAGTGGACTAAGTCGATGTTAGGAAGAGCCAGAGGAAGTGATAAGAGCGGACAAGGAAGGAACAAAGCGCAGCTGCTATCGGGACTCGTCCGTCTCTATGAGGTCCACGATACCGACAATCACGCTTCTGACGGGGCCGTTGCTCGAATCGAGCACCTGCCTCGCGCCATTCCCTTCGTCGAGAACGAGCACGTATTCGCCGACGCCCGCGTCAACAGCGTCAACGGCGATGATATAGTCAGCCGTGGGCTGGCCGGGTAATCCCTTGGTCACCAGGAGAAGCTTGCGGCGATCGTAGAACGGATGATTGATGGTCGAGTGGATTTCCCCGACCACCGTGCCGATGGTCATGACCTTCCTCGACCCGAGAGCAGGGAGAGCAGGAACAGCACGCCGTGTCCTCTATTCGTTCCCTGGCAGGTGCAGCGTGTCCACTATGCCAACGATGGCGTGATCGACTGGCACGAACCAGGGGTCGAGGGCCAGCGCGGCCTCACGTCCCCCTTCGTAATAGACCATCTCGCCCGGGCCCGCCATCCGGGTCGCGTCCGCTGCCACGATCGTCTTCCCTTTCGGCTTGCCTGTCTTGTCCAGCGGCTGAACGACCAGCATCGGCGTACCTTGGAGACCTTGGTACACCACGCAAGGCACGACGGCACCAATCACTCGCCCGAGCAGCATCAGAGGGTTTCCCCTTCCAGTTGAATCGTCAGCGCGGAATCGAACGAGGTGCCGTGACCTGCCTGCGCCGCCGTTGCTTCGTGCGGCGCGGGAATCACCCGGTAAGAAAGCCGCCCGGGGCCTTGCGGAGCGCCGCCCCCCGGACCTTCCCGCGCGTCCCGGGCCACGGCGAGGGTCACTGCCGCTTCCACGTCGTGGAGCGTCCCTTCGAGGACCACCAACCCCTTCCCGGCCAGCCCGGTATCTGCGAGGCGAATCTCCACCAGTTCGACCGGCGTCCCTTTAAGCGCCGCTTCGGCCGCCCGCACGGTGGCCGAAACGGTCGGCGATTCGAGAATGGCCAGCGAGCCGCTGACGCGCGGTCGACGGGTGCCGCCGATGGCGTCGTACAAGCTCGGGTGCACATCCGGGAGCAGGACGTGATCGAGAAGATGTCCCGCGGCGTATCGCACGCCTTCCTCTGCGGACTCGGCGACCGACGCGGTGGTGCCGCCGATCACGGTCAGATACCGGCCATGCGTGGTCGTCCCGCAACGGAAGAACGCGATCGGCGCCCGTTTCAGCATCGCGTCTGTTGCGGCCGCGCCGGTAGGAATGTCGTCGAACTCGAGGACGGCGATCGCTGGGCAAGGCTTCATCAGGTAATCCTGAAATGATCGACGAGCACGCACCGGCGCCAGCGGGAGAACGACCGCGGCCCCGTCAGGCCTTCTCCCGTCGGGCTCGCGATCGTGAACGAGCAGTAGCCTTCCCCGTCGAGTCCCAGCCCGGCCTGCGACCGGCCGTTCTTGACGAAGATGCTGCAGTCGCACGCCTTCGCCATGCGGCTCAGGTGATCGAGGTTCTTCGAATGCATCACCGCGGTGTGCCGGTTCCCGCCCTCCACTGCGATGGCAAGGTCGATGGCGGCGTCGGCGCTGGGCGCACGGCAGATCGGCAGGATCGGCATCATCTGCTCGGTCCAGAGCAGCGGATGGTTCTCGTCCACTTCCACGATGCCCAGCCGGATCGACGCGGGCACGTTCATGCCGATCTTCCCGAGGACAACGCTCGCGTCCTGGCCCGTCAGGTCCCGGTTGATTTCCGCTGCCTTTCGGGGTCCGTGCTGCCGGACGAAGATCAGGCGCTCGAGATCGGCGAGGCGGTCGCGGCCGATCAGCACCGCGGGGCCCTTGGTCATCGCCGAGACGAGGGCGTCGGCGATCGACGCCACTGCGATGACTTCCTTCTCATCGACACAGATGATGTTGTTGTCGGTCGACGCACCCGCCACGATGTCGCGCGCTGCCTTGCCGATGTCTGCCGTCTCGTCCACGACGACGGGCGGGTTCCCGGGACCGGCGCAGATGGCCCGCTTGCCGCTGGCCATGGCCGCCTTCACGACAGCCCCGCCGCCGGTGACCACGATCAGGCGGACATCGCGATGCGCCATCAGCGCCTGCGCGCTCTCGATCGTCGGGCGCGCCACGCAGGTGACGGTGTTCGGCGGGCCCCCAGCCTCCACGATCGCCCGGTTCAGCAGAGCGACAGTCTGAATCGAGCACTCGCGGGCTGTCGGATGGACGTTGAACACGACGCTGTTGCCGGCCGCCAGCATGCCAATCGCGTTGCAGATGATCGTCGAGGTGGGATTGGTGCACGGCGTGATCGCGCCGATGACGCCGAACGGCGCCGGTTCCATCAGCGTCAGGCCGTGATCGCCGGTGACGGCGACAGGCGCGAGCTCTTCGAGGCCGGGCGTCCTCTCGGTGACCAACCGGTTCTTGACGATCTTGTCCTCGACCCGGCCGAGCCGCGTTTCATCCCGCGCCGCCCTCGCCAGCCCTTCCGCCTGGTCGAGAAGCAGCGTCCGGATGGCGCCGAGGATCCGCGCGCGCCTTGCCAGCGACAGTGCCGCGAACACGGGCTGCGCGTGACGCGACGCTTCCACCGCCTGGTCGACGCCTGTGAACACCCCGCCCCGATCGTCAACCTCACCGTCCGGCACCGGCCGCCCGTCCGGCTGCCGTTCGATGTCCGCGACGATCCGCCGCGCAATCGCGTCGATTTCCCGGTCGGTGAGCGGGGCCATGCTGATCCTTGTCGGCTTAGGGCTCAAGGCTTGAGCCGGCCTAAGCCTTGAGTCTTAAGCCCCCTAAGCCGTACCTAGCCTTAAGCCTTCCTGTACTTGACCACCTCGCCGACCGTCCAGCTGTCGACGATGGCCATGATGACCGCGTCCACCGGCCGCTTGTCGGTGGCCTGCGTCTGGCGGGCCGAGCTGCCGGCGGCGACGAGCACCATTTCGCCGGGACCGGCGCCGACGGCGTCGGCGGCCACCAGGTGCTGACCGGTCGGGTGGCCCTCCTCGTCGACAGGGCGGACCATCATCAGTCTGAGGCCTTCCAGCGTGGCTTCCTTCCGGGTCGCCACGACGGTCCCCACGACCTTCGCCAGTTGCATGGTCGCGCCCCTATTCGGTCCCTGTCGCCGCTTCTTCCGCGCGCCCGAGCGGCATCACCTTGTCCACGTTCCAGTGCGGCCGCGCGATGACGTGGACGGCGACGATTTCGCCGATGCGGCTTGCCGCGACCTGTGCGGCGTCGCAGGCAGCTTTCACGGCCGCGACGTCGCCGCGAACGATCACCGACACGTACCCGCCGCCCGTCTTCTCGTAGGCGACGAGTTCCACCTTCGCGGCCTTCACCGCGGCATCGGCCGCCTCCACCACCGCGGGAAACGACCGCGTTTCGATCATGCCGAGCGCTTCTGCCATGCTGCCTCCCTTATCGCCGATAGGCGACACGTGCCGGGTGCAACGCGAGGTGGCGCCGATCTGTCGCACAGCGCGTCATCTACCTGATGCTGCGCGCCGCGTCAGGTCCAGCGCCTCCTTGCACTCTGCACCCAGCACGTTGCCCTCAGCACGTCTCCGACCAACTTCGTCTCAAACGTGCGCCTGGCGTCCCCTGATCTCCCGGATTGCCTGTTCGGCCGCCCGGTAGCCGACGTCGATGTCCCGCTCTTCGCCGCCCAGGTACACGCGGCCGAAGCTCCCGAATGCGCGCACCTCCAAGACGTTGACGTGCGCGGCCTTCTCCGCCTCGTTGGCGGCGATCGCAGCATAGCCCGCTGGCGCCACCTCGAGCACGTGCAGCGACTGCCCCGGCACGATCATGTCGCCGTGACGCGTCCGGTTGATCAGCTGCGTGTGGTACTCGTGGATGTTGCGAATGACCTGGCTCGAGACGATCTCCGGCTTGATCCGATCCTCTTCCTTCAGGTCGAGCGCCCGCAGGATCGCGCGCCCCGCCTCGCGCACGTCCGCCTGGGAGTCCGAGTGAATCTCGAGCATGCCGTACAGCCGCTCGATGATGAGCATCCCTGGTCGGACGTCCGTCGCCTTGAGCGCGACGTCGGTGACGCGCATGATGTCCATGCCGGGCGCCACTTCGACGAAGAGCGATGCCTGCCCGGGCGTCGGCAGGAACCCCTGCGCAACGGTCGCAAGGAACGACGCGAACTGCGGTTGCAGGCTGTCCAGGAAGACGTAACAGCGCAGATCGGCCATCAGGCTGGCTCCTGGTTCGCGGACATCGCCTCTTGCATGATCTTGACGCTGCTGCTGGCGCCCACGCGGGTGGCACCCGCCTGCACCATCTTCAGCACGTCGGCGTACGTGCGGATGCCGCCGGCGGCCTTGACGCCGAGGTTCTTCGGCCGGACGGTGCGGCTCATGAGCGCGACGTCCTCGACCGTCGCGCCCTTGCTCGAGAAGCCGGTCGAGGTCTTCACGTAGCGCGCGCCCGCTTTCATGGCCAGTTCGCAGCCGCGCACCTTTTCTTCGTCGACCAGGAGCGCCGTCTCGAGGATCACCTTCGAAAGGGCGCGCCCCTCCGTGCACGCCTCGACGACCGCCCGGATGTCCTTCAGCACCAGCGCATCGTCCTTGCTCTTCAGCGCGCCGATGTTGATGACCATGTCGATTTCCTGCGCTCCTTCGCGGATCGCCCGGCGGGCTTCGAGCGCCTTGCTCTCGGGGGGCTGCGCACCGAGGGGGAAGCCCACGACGCAGCACACTTTCACGGACGTATTCCTCAGCGCCTCCCGGGCCTGCCGGACGTAGGCGGGATTGACGCAGACCGAGAAGAACCCGTACTGGCGCGCCTCCTCGCAGAGGCGCTGGATGTCGTCGCGCGTCGCTTCCGGGCGCAGCAGCGTGTGATCGATCAGTTTCGCCACGCGATCGGGCGACATCGCCGGATGGGCGGCGGGGCCCGCGGCCTGCCCCCCCAGCAGCTGCTTCACGCGTTCGGCGATGCGCGCGACGTCGCCGGGCTGCAGGTCGACCATCCGGGCACGATCCAGTTCCCCGATCTGCTCCACCCGCCGGCGGTGCCGTTCGACGGTGCACTCGGTCGCCAGGAACGTCGAGACGATGGAGCGCGCCGCCTCCGCCGACACCTGGCCGGCGCCCAGCGTGAGGACGTTCGCGTCGTTGTGCTCCCTGGCGTTGGTCGCGAGCGTCTCGGAATAACACGCGGCTGCACGCACGCCCGGCACCTTGTTGGCGGTCATCGCCGATCCGATTCCGGCGCCGTCCACCATGATGCCGAAATCCGTCCGGCCGTCGGACACCAGGCCGGCCACCGCCCTGGCGATGCGGGGGTAGTCGACCGGCTCCTTGCCGAACGTGCCGCAATCCTCGACCTGGTGCCCGAGAGATTTCAGGTATTCGCCGATCGTATTCTTGAGCTCGACGCCGGCGTGGTCTGCGCCGAGCGCGACGCGCAAAGGATGTTTCATAGATGCGGAGCGTGGGAGATCCGAAGCAAGCGGACGCAGGATATCACGAGGGCGGCGAAAATGTGCTAGCCTTCTCCCCTTCCACTCCGCGGGGCAGGCCGTGGCGTGGACGCCGCGATCGCTGCAAGGAGTGAACTCTCCCAATGAGCCAGCCGACCCTCGAGACGATTCTTCTGACCGCAGACCAGATCCGCGACCGGGTGTGCGACCTCGGCCGTCAGATCGCCGAGGATTACCCGGAATCGATGGACCTGCACCTCATCTGCGTGCTGAAGGGCGCGTTCATGTTCCTCGCGGATCTCGTGCGCGCCATCGACCGGACGGTGACCTTCGACTTCATGGCGGTGTCGAGCTACGCGAAGGGAACCACCTCGTCGGGCGAGGTCCGGCTGGTGAAGGACCTGGACACCGGCCTGCAGGGGCGCAACGTCATCATCGTCGAAGACATCGTGGACACGGGACTGACGCTGTCCTACTTGCAGGAAATCCTGCGCGCCCGCTCGCCGCGGAGCCTGCGAACCGCCTGCCTGTTGAACAAGCCATCGCGCCGCGTCGTCGACGTGAAGGTCGACTACATCGGGTTCACGATCGAGGACCGGTTCGTCGTCGGCTACGGGCTGGACTACGCGGAGAAGTACCGCAACCGGCCGGACATCGGAATCCTGCAGTAGCGAGCAGCGAGCAGTGGCGGGTAGTGCGTCGCGAGCAGAAGACTATTTGCCTATTGCCTTCCTGACCCGTTCCGCCATTGCCCGCGCGTCGGCCAGCACCCGCGCCTCGTCGAGCGTCGTGACGCTCCGGTCCCGCATCAGCACACGACCGTCGACAATCGTGTTTCGGACGTCGCTTCCCTTCGACACGTACACGAGGTGCGAGACCGGGTTGTACATGGGCGTCTGCCGGGCGCCCCTCACCGACACGGTGATGATGTCGGCTCGCTTCCCCGGTTCCAGTGAACCGATCAGCCCATCGAGGCCCAACGCCTTCGCGCCCTGGATCGTGGCCATCTCGAGCGCCACGGTGGCAGGGATCGCCTGCGGGTCCATCGTCTGCAGCTTGTGAAGGAACGCCGCCTGGCGCATGGCCTCGAACATGTCCAGGTCGTTGTTGCTCGCCGCTCCGTCGGTGCCGAGCCCCACCACGACCCCGGCACTCAAGCACTTCACGATCGGCGCAGTGCCGCTGGCCAGCTTCATGTTGCTCTCGGGATTGTGGGACACCGCGACGCGACGGCGCGCGAGAATCGCGATCTCGTCGTCGGACAGCCAGACGCCGTGTGCGGCCACGGTGCGCGGGCTCCAGAAGCCGATCGACTCCAGGTATTCGGCCGGCCTCGCCTTGTGCTTCTCGAGCGAGGTCTTCACCTCGTCCTGCGTCTCGCTGACGTGCAGCAGCACCGGGACCGAGTACCTGTCGGCCAGCGCCCGCGACGCCCGGAGCCACTGCTCGTCCAGCGTGTACATCGCGTGCGGGGCGACTGCCGGGACAATCAGCGCGTCGCCGCGAAATGTCTTGATGAACGACTCCGTGCGGGAAAGGGCTTCGGCCGGCGTCTTCGCGTCGGGCGACGGGAAGTTGATGATTGTCTCGCCCAGCACCCCGCGCATTCCCGCCTCGCGCGTGGCCTTCGCGACTTCTTCCTCGAAGTAGTACATGTCGGCGTGCGTCGTCGTGCCAGACTGGATCATCTCGAGCGCGGCAAGCCGTGTGCCGGTGCGAACGAAATCCGGCGTGACGGTCCGCGCCTCGGCGGGAAAGATGTAGTTCTGCAACCAGTCCATCAGGGCGAGGTCATCGGCGAGGCCCCGGTAGAGCACCATGGGGGCGTGACCGTGTGTGTTGACCAGTCCGGGCAGGACGACCTGCCCCGACGCGTTGATGGTCTGTCGCGCGGAGAAAGTCCGGGCAATGGCCTTCGCCGGGCCGACGGCCACGATCTCGCGGCCTTTCACAGCTACTGCGCCGGGAGAAAAGACGTGACGGGCGGCATCGACGGTGACGACCGTGCCGCCGGTGATCAGAAGCGAGACCGACGGCGCCGCCCGCGCGGAGAGCCCGGGCGGGCCAGCCAGGACGACGAGCGCCAGCCAGGCAAGGACAGGGAGCGAGAGACGAAGGCGCTTGGCCATGCGACGGATCTTACCGCAGGTGACGCCTTGCCCCGCGTGCCCCGGTTTCGTATAGTGACTGCGTGCCGGTTCACATCGTTCAGCACCCGATCGTCCAGGACACGCTGCTCGTCCTGCGCGACAGCCGTACCGACGCCCCGATGTTCAGGCGCCTCGGCGCCCGTATCGCCGTGTTGCTCGCTGCCGAAGCGCTGCGGGACCTGCCGGTCGAGGCCGCCTCGGTGCAGACCCCGCTCGGCGAGGCGCGCGGCCACCGGGTGGCGTCCGACGTCGTCGTCGTCCCCGTGCTTCGCGCGGGGCTGGGCATGCTGGACGGGGTGCTCGAATTGTGGCCGAGAGCCCGCGTGGGTCACATCGGCCTGCAGCGCGACGAGATGACCGCCGTCGCATCCCGGTACTACGCGAAGCTGCCGGCAGGCCTCGAACGCAGCTTCGTCGTGATGATCGACCCGATGCTCGCAACCGGGGGAAGCGCCGTCGCCGCGCTGGATCTGCTGCGGGAGCGAGGCGCCCACGACATCCGGATCGTCTGCATCGTCGCCGCGCCGGAAGGCATTGCCCTCGTCGAGCGCCGTCACCCGGACGTCCACATCTACACGCCCGTGGTCGACGAGAGACTCGACGAGCGAAAGTACATCGTGCCCGGGCTCGGCGATTTCGGCGATCGTCTCTACGGCACCTTCTGACGAATCGTTGGCGGCGTACATGCCCAACCGAGCGGCAACGTGTCTGCACGCACAGGATGCAAGCCGATGCCTGAGAACGCCACTGAAGACCGACTCCCGAAGGACAGGCGCAAACGCGCACGCGGTTCGGTGCCCGACCAATGGGCGACCGCACTCACGGACATCGGCCCCAACCGGATCCTGATTCGGGGCTATCCGGTGGACGAGCTGATGGGACGCCTGTCGTTTGCGGAGGGGATCTACCTGCTGCTGCGCGGCGAACTGCCGACGCCGACGATCGGACGGCTGTTCGATGCCGTCCTGATGTCGTCGCTCGACCACGGGGTCACACCCCCCTCGACGATCGCCGCGCGTAACGTCGCGACGACGGGAGCCGCAATGCGCGACTGCGTCGCCGCGGGCGTGGTCGGCTTCGGGCAGTACCACGGCGGGGACATCGAATCGTGCATGCGGTTCCTGGCCGAAGGCCTGACAGAAGTGCGCGGCGGGGCGACCTACGGCGAGGCGGCGCAGAAACTCGTGAAGCGCTGCCTGGGCACGGATCATCGGCCGTCGGGTTTCGGGCACCGCATCCACACTCGCGACCCGCGCGCAACGCGACTGCTCGAGCTCGCTCACGACCTCGAACTGGACGGCGAGCACGTGCGGCTGATCCGCGAAATCGAGCGGGTGCTCGATGCCCGCCCGGATCGCGAGGAGCACCCGTTGCCCCTCAACATCGACGGGGCGATTGCGGCTGTCTGCGGCGACCTTGGATTCGACCCGGAGCTCGGCAACTCGTTGTTCATCATCGCGCGCACGCCCGGCCTGATCGCGCACGCGCACGAGGAGTGGAAACGTCAGCACCCCATGCGGTCGATCAACCCGAAAGACTGCGTTTACGACGGCCCGCCCGAGCGGCGGCTGCCGGAAACGCGCTGAAGCGGGTACGCCCGTGAGGCGGGTACGCCCCTTGCCGCGCTATCTCAAACGGTTTAGACTGAAGGGTCACTTGGGGTGCCGTTTCCGGCATCCCGCGGGTGGGCGCTTGGCTCAGCGGTAGAGCATCGCCTTCACACGGCGGGGGTCAGTGGTTCGAATCCACTAGCGCCCACCATCCTCTCCCCCGCCTCGCCACTGGAATCACTACTTGACGGTCGCCAGTCGCACCCTCGTATTGTTGCTCTCCGACGTCTCGACCACGGCACCATCCGCATCCACCTTGGCAATGAGGTAGTACGTGCCGGCGGCCAGCGATGCCGGTATCGTCACCGATGTCGTCTCGGAGCTCGTCGCGCCGGGCCCAAGTGCCGGAGCCGCGCTGTCGCCGTCCAGGACGATGTCGGCGTCATCCAGGGTGGAGTTGGTCGAGAGGTAGAGCCGTACCACGCAGGCACCCGCCGCGCCGCCGCCCTGGTTCTTGACCGTCCTGGTCACCGCAACGACCGAACCGCGCACAACTGTGCTGGGTGCCTGCAGGACCGATACGGTGAGGTCAGGGCCGACCACGACGCCGCGCACCATCGTATTGTTGGACTCGACGCTCTCGCCTACCGCGCCTTCCGCGTCGGCCTTGGCAATCACGTAGTACGGTCCGGTCACGAGGCCGTCGGGAACGGTCACGGAGGTCGAGCCGCTGCTCGACGCGCCGACGCCGAGCGCGCCGACTGCCCGGCTGCCGTCGAGCAAGGTGTCGCCCTCGTCGAGGGACACATTCGAGGACAGGTAGAACCGCGTCGTGGACGGCCCGGCCACTGCCGACCCCTGGTTCTTTATCGTGTCGGAGACGACGATTGTGGTTCCGCTGCCGACGTTGTAAGGCACTGTGAGCGCAGAGACCGCCAGATCGGGGCCGCTCTGAATCGTCCGGCCCTTCGTGTTGTTGGTCTCCGACTTCTCCGTCACGGCGTTCTCCGCGTCCGCTCGAGCAATCAGGTACGAGGTGCCGACGGGAACATCTGCCGGAATCGTCACGAGCGTCGTGCCCGCGCTCGACCCGCCGGCGCTGAGACCGGGGACCTGCCGGCTGCCGTCCAGCAGTTGATCGCCACCGTCGAGAACCGAATTCGCCGACAGGTAGAACCTCGTCGTGGACGAGCCGGCCGCACCGCCTCCCTGGTTCCGGACCGTGTCGGTGACCGGAATGACCGCCCCGGGGGCGGCGGTTGTGGGCGCAGTCACCGCGGACACGACCAGGTCGGGTCCGATTGCGATCGCCCGGGCCCGCGTGTTGTTCGATTCCGATGTCTCGAACACCACGGCGTCGGCGTCGGCCTTCGCGATGATGTAATAGCTGCCGGCCGAAAGCCCGGACGGCAGCGTCAGAGACGTGGAGCCGGTGTTCGTGCCCCCCGGCGGAATGACGGGCACGGGGCGGGCTCCGGGAAGCGGCGCGTCCGTGGCGTCTAGTGAAAGGTTCAACGACAGGTAGAACCTGGTGGTTGACACCAGCGAACTACCCTGTCCCTGGTTGCCCGTCGTATCGGTGACCGAGATCACATCGCCCGACCCCGCCGACGCGGGAACCGTGAGCGTGGACACGACGAGATCGGCAGGCACCATGGGCGTTGCCGCCGCCTCGTTCGAGTCGCCGCTCTCGCCCATCGGGTTGCTCGCGGAGACCACGTAGTAGTAGGTCGTTTCGTTGGTGAGGTCGACATCGAGGAACGTCGTCGTCCTCGCAGTTCCGACGACCGAGTACGGCCCACCCGACACCGTGGTGCGCTTCACGCTGTAGGCGGTCGCTCCCCGTGCCGGTTGCCACGTAAGAGAGATCTGGCCGTTGCCCGCCGACGCCGACAGTCCGCCCGGAACCGCCGGCGGCTCGCTGCACGCGCGCACCGCGGTGTCCACGTTCAGCCGGCCCCCAGTGATGGTCACCGTGGCCAATCCTGGCACCTGGTCCACGGTGTTCAGCAGTTCGGCCTTCAACCCGGCGGTATCGAGCGCGCATCGCGACAGTACGAGAGCCGCGGCGCCCGAGACGTGGGGCGTCGCCATGGACGTGCCGTCGAAGAAGCTGTAGGTGTTCCCGATGGTCGTGGACAGGATGTTCACGCCGGGGGCGCCCAGGTGCACGCTGTTCGCTCCGTAGTTGGAGAAATAGGCGCGCCGGTCCTTGTTGTCCGTGGCAGCCACGGCAACGACGTTCGGAGCGTCGTAGCTGGCTGGGTACATCGGGAACAGGTCGTTCGGCAGCCCGTTGTTGCCGGCCGCCGCGACGAACAGCATGTCCGCTTCATTGGCGAGGTCGATCTCGTCCAGCAACGCCTGCGAGAAGGCCGTGTCGCCCCAGCTGTTCGACACGACCCGCACATTCGCGGCGGACGTGGCGGCAAACGTCTCCTTCGCCTGGATGAGGAATTCGATCGCGTCGATCGCGTCCGCGAGGGTCCCGCTGCCGTCGGGCCCGATGAACTTCGCGGCCATGATCGACGTGGTCCAATTCACGCCGACGACGCCGATTTCGTTGTTGCCAGCCGCACCAATCGTTCCCGACACGTGCGTCCCGTGATTGTGGTCGTCCATTGGATCGCACGTCCGCGCGATCGCGTTGAAGCCGTGCGTTCCCGCATCGCAGGTAATCGTCACCCCGCCCAGCGTCACGTGAAACGGCCCGGGGGCCGACCAGATGTTCGGGGCGAGGTCGGGATGCGTGTAGTCGACGCCGGTGTCCACGACGCCGACGACGATGGACTGCGTTCCGGTCGACACGTCCCACGCCTGCACGGCGCGGATGTCGGCGCCCACCGTCCCGGCGGGACCGCCGTTCACCGCCTGGCCGGTGTTCTGAAGGCCCCACAGATCCGGGAACCGGGCGTCGGACGGCGCCTGGTTCACGCGGACGATGTAGTTCGGCTCGGCGTACAGAACGTTCGGTCGCTTCGACAGGCGCGACACCAGTTCGGCAGACGTGAAACGACGCGAGTGGAACAGCCTTGCGCCTGCGCCCCCTACAGGGCGATGACGGTCCGCGTCCACGTCGTGCGCGACCTCGCCGATCGTCTCGGCACGAGCGGCGCCGCGAAACTTGACCAGGACTTCTCCAGCCGCAGCATCGTGACCTTGCACGACTTCGATCCCCGCCGGACGCCGCGGCGCCTGCGAGGACACAGGCAGGGTCACGAGAAGGATCGCCACGAGCACCGCAAACGCCAGGTAGACAGGAGCGCTTCGCCGTTCGTTCCAACCCGTCATGGCTGAACCCCCTGGAGACTGTAGTGTCGAAACGGCACACCGACGCCGTGGACGCGAGGGCACCCAGTTGCGAGAGATGTACCTGAGCCGTTTGTGCTGGATCAGGGCACGAGGGTCGCTTGCAGTCGCCTTTTCACCCGATCTGAGGGGCTGGAGAGCGTTCGACCGCTCCAGCGTCTATGACGGAAATGCCGCGCAGGTTACGGTCTTGGGGCTCGCCGCCAGCGCCATGCTCCGTAGGCCGCGAAGAGCCTCCACTGGATGTTGAATTGGAGTGTGGAATGTGGAGCGTCGAGGGCCGCGGCGACCGAAACCCGAGGCCGTGGCTCGAGGCCCCGGGGTCGACACAGCGTCGGATCAATCACGGCACGCGCTTGTCCGGTTCGATGACGTACTGCCTGCGCGACCGTACGTCCAGCCCTGGCCTGTTCACTCGCACTTCAACCTGGTGAGGGCGGCCGTCCCTGTCGCCCGCCGCGACCTCGATTCCGAGCAGGTACGAACCGGAAAGTTCGATCGCCACGCGCTCGAAATACGGCTCCATTTGGCCGATGATCGGGATGAAGGTGCCGCCCGCCACGGAGGTGATGTTCTCGAGGCCGAAACTCTCGATGCGATCGTCCCCCCGCGGATCGGGCGACGGTTTCCTGTTCACCTGCCCGAACGACACCCGTTCGACATACAACGTGTAGAGCGAGATCTGCGCCGCGGCGAACGCCTGTTCGATGATCGGGTAGACGGCTGTCGTCTCGGGAATCGGCAGGCCACCGGATACGAGGACCACCGTCTTCGGCCCCTGTATCTTCTGCATGCCGCTGGCGAGGGCGCGCAGTGCGTCAATCGAACGCTGCGCCCGCATCTTGGCCGCCATCGCCATGCGCCGGGCCTGAATGATCACTTCCCTCACGCACATCGCAGAGCAGCCCGTCGTCCCGCCGGCCAGGTAGTTGCACTTGCACTCACGGCTGATCGCCTCCGATCCCAGCGCCGGGTCGCGGTCGATCTCGTACGCCTCTTCGGTGCTCAGGTTGTAGTCTTCGCGCATCGACGTCGCGTCGTCGCGGCCGGTCAAGATCGCTTCGAGCGCCTTGCGTGCAAACGCGCGGTCCGTTGCCAACGTAACGTCCACCTTCGAGCGAGGGATGGCGACGACGCCAACCCGATCGACCGCGGGCAACTGGTCGAGAAAGCCGATCGCCGTCCTTCTTGCCATCAGGCCGTCGCCGCTGTCGAGGCTGTCCTCGTCCACCACCATCAGGATGTTGCGAACCGCCGGCGGAGCCACCGCTGCGGGCACCGGAGCATCTGCAGGCGCGGGCTCAGGTGCGGGACTGGCCTTCACGCCAGGCCCGACACCGTGATCGATGTAGACGGCCGAGACGATCTTGCGCGGCTTGCGGTCCACGGTGACCGCGAAGTCCTCGGCCTTCAAGGAGCTGACCGGGTGGGCTGTCTTGTCGACGACGTTGACGTCGATGAGCACGACCTCGACGCCCGTACGGAAGGTCGGCTGCTGCTGGACCCCTGCTGATCTGAAGGTCCGCGCTGCGTCACACGTGATCGCAGCTGGGCGGGTTCTCGGCGCTGGCGAAGCGAGGGTGATGAAGACCGGACAAATGGCCGCGACTAGTGCCGTTCGCGCGGCCTGCCTCATGAATGCGCCCACAGAACCTCGTCGCCCCCAGGGCGTGCGTGTCCTCTGTCCTCGATCGGTGCTCCTGCCCGGCCCCTGGCTCCCGATCCCTGGTCAAGGAACACGCGAGTATAGCCGACTCGACGCTCAGGGCACGATTCGGAAGGCCGTTACGCTCTTCTCCTGCAGCGTCCCCCGACGCGCGGAGACCTCGATCAGGTAGTCTCCGAGGGCGAGCGGCGCGAGCGACACTTCCCCGGTCACGAAACACACGCCCGCATCATCCCGCTGCAGCGTGTTGACGGGAATCGGCAGCAGCCCGCCTTTTCGATCGAGCAGCCGCGCCGATACCTCGTCGAACGTCGCGCGGCTCGGAACGTCGACACGCAGGCGCTCCGCCTTGCGGAACCGCAGGTCCGCGGTTGGCTGGAACCCGGCCCCGCTGAACGGCCCTCGCCGGAACAGCAACGGCTGCGCAAGGCCCGCCGCCCCGTCGTCCGTGTCCGGCACGTGGACGCGCACCTGCTCGCCGGCCTCTGCCCCGCCGCCCGCCTTGCCCGTCACCCGCGCTCGAACCAGATAGTCGCCCGGCTGAACGCCATGAGCGAGCCGCACCATGAACGCCCGGCTCTCGAACCCCATCGTGGCTTGCTCGCTCGCGATGGCCCGCCCGTCGGCCGCCACAATGGAGATCGACGCGTCGGCGCCCGCGTTCCAGGGCATTTCGCGCGCGGCCAGCACGTCCAGTTCTCCGGCGGCCCAAAGCACCGGTTGCGGCTGTCCTCCGACCGTCGATTGCTGCCAGGCAACGCCGGCGGCCATGTGGAACGGTCGATCTGGGCGGATGGCGCCGAGTGCGGCGAGCGCCGTGTCGCGCGTCGCGACTTCCGGATCCGGTGGGGCGGCCGCGGCGCGGCGTGCCGCCACTTCCGCCTCTGTCGGGGCCAGGTATCCGCGTCTCGCCCGAACGGCGACGCCCGGCCGTTTGACGCGGACGGTGATCCTCCGAAACGTGCCATCAGCTTTCGCGTTCGTCGAGTAGTACCCGAGCAGGTAGTAGTCCGACAGGTCGTCGGCGACCTTCTTCAGTCCCCCGGCGAGATCGTTCGTCTCGGTCATCTTCCCGTCGGTAGCCGCCGCCAGGTTCCGCAGCGTCTCGAGGCGCTCCCGCACATCCGCCATGTCGGTCAGCAGCGCCTTGTCGGCCGGGAGCGTGGCCAGCCTGTCCGGCGTCTGCGGCAGATCCTTGTAGTCCATCGGCGTGGCGAACACGGCGAGGCCGCGCGGGTCCACCGGGTAGAAGCTCGTGTTCGTGCGATTCGCCTCGTCCAGCAACGTGCGGTACGTCTGGTCGTTGTCGACGTGCGCCATGGTCGTCCGCGACGCTTCGCACTGCTGCCAGTCGACCGTCATGTACGTGCGCGGGTCGGTGCCGGCCTTCAGCTTGCCGTCGGTTCCGACGTAGATGTCTTTGCCCCTGGGTATCTCTGCTGGGCACCCCGGAGCGGACACTCTGGGCAGAGGACGGGCGAGTTGCATGTCGGGACGGTACCGCGCCCATCCTTCGCTGATGAGCAGCAGCGCCTTGCGCTCCTGCCGGAGATCACCCAGCCGGCTCACGAGGCGCCGGAGGGCCTCCAACGTCAAGGCCTCTCGCCGTCTGCGCACCATGTCCACGAGAATGCCGCTATAGCAGCCGTAGGGATCGTCCGGCGGGTAACAGATGGACCATCGGTTTTCCTCGGGGTCGAGATCGTCCCAGATGAAACGCCGCCCCCACACCGTCCGCACGAGTTCTTCGAAGGTCTCCGGCCGCCTGCTGAAGGACAGCTGCTCGGGATCGAGTTCCGGCGTGGTTGCCGCGAACAGATCGTCCGGACCGATTGCGCGATCCAGGAAGTTCACCAGCGCACGCTCGATTGCCGCCGTTCCGTGCGGCCCTTCCTTCGCCGGCGGCCGAGTGGTCGTGCTGCCCGGCGCCCAGAGGGCGCCGCTGTGGGAGACGGTCGCCTCGGTGACGTGATACGTGTCGAGGAACAGCACGAACAACCGGTTGCGCGGGTTGGCGGCTTCCTCGTTCGCCTCGCGCACGTTGCGCGGTTCGACGCGCTCGGCGAGGATGTCGCGGGGCCGCACGACGACGTGTTCGAACGTCTCGACCGCCTGCGGCACGCCGTTCTCCAGGACCTCGAAATCGTCCTTGCGGAGATCGGCAACAGGGCGGCCGTTCGAGGTGGGATACACGTCGACACGCACGAAATTCACGCCGGTCCGAAAGGTTGGCTGCTGCGGTCTGGACGGCTCCTGGGCAGCGAGAACCGCGGCGACGATGACGGCCAGACCCAATGCGATCGTGTGACGGGAGGCCAACGGCGTGCGGGGGCCCGGGCGAGGAATCTCGATGTGCATGCACATCGCTCCTTCGCTGGCTGGTTGGGCAGGACGAGGACAGTATACCAGTGAGTAGTCAGTAGTGAGTAGTGAGTAGTGAGTAGTGGGTAGTGGGTAGTGAGGAGCGAGTAGTGAGTAGCGAGTGGAAGTAGTGAGTAGATGGTAGACACTACTTCGGCGTCGACCCCGCTTTCAGCAGGCGGAAGTTCGTATACCGCGCCACGCAATCCACCTTCTGGGTATCGGACGTGTAGGTTTCCAGCATTTCGGACGGGACCCATAGCCCGGCGAGATCCTGGCTCGGCCGGTATGTGACGGTGATCTCCGCGTCGGCTTCCTCCAAGTTCAGCCGCACGGTGCTCTTCACGATTCGGCCCTGCCGCGGCTCGATCCAGATCCGTCCCTCGAGCGGTAGGTTCACGTTCTGATCGCCGAAGATCGTCGGCGTGCCGCTCTCGAAGAAGGCGACCTGCCACGTCGGCGTCCCTTCGACCTGCGCCTCCGCTTCCTTCCTGAAAGAGAGCCGACCGCGAATCGCGGGCTGCAGCAGGACGAGCGCCAGCGTCGGCACGTCCATGTTTCGCTCGCCGAACCCCAGGTTGAAGCGAGCGCCTTCGGTCATGATCTGCGCGGCTTCCTGGAGCGCGGTGGCCGGGCTGTCCGCGAACAACTTCTCCAACCGCCCGCGGGGGCGCACGGCGCTGCCGTCCACCTCGAACGGATCCCGGAACTGCCGCCACCCCAGATCCCCGGTGCCTGCGATCAGGACGTAGTCGGATCTCATGTGACGGCGCTTGTCCACGAACCAGTCTTCCCGCGTCTGCGCCGTGCCGTTGACGATCACCGGGCCGGACTTCCACTTCGACAGCGTCTGGTCGTACTGCTCGTCGCAGGCGAGCGCGGCAATCCGCGGCCTGTAGTCCAGGATGAACTCGCCGGCGCGGACGAGAAGGGCCACGAGTTCGGGCGTCACGTCGTCAACGGTGGGAGTGAACGGCGTCATCCGCCCCGCGCGGCGGGCCGCGCGCGCGGCCGCGCTCAAGGGCGCGGTTGCCGGCTCGGCGCGGCGTGTGCCCGGCCTCTCCGGCTGAATGACGTAGCGCTTCCTCGCGCGGACCAGCACCCCGGGACGATTCACCTTCACGTTGACCTCGTGCGGCCTGCCGTCCCGGTCGCCCGGCTCCACCTCGATGCCCAGCAGGTACGACCCGGACATCTCGGTCGCCACTCGCTCGAAGGCCGATTCCACCTTCCCCGTGACGTGGATGAGCGTGCCGTTGGCGGCAGCGGTCACGTTCTCGATCCCGTACATCGGGATTCGATCGTCCCAGGCGAAGCTCGGCGACACGGGCTTGCGAACCTGCCCGAGCGTCATCTGCTCGATGTACAGCGTGTAGAGGGTCACCTGCCCGCTCGCCATCGCCGGCTCGAGCGGATCGAACGAGGTGGGCGTCTCGGGAATGCCGAGACCGCCGGTGACGAGCACGACCGTCTTGGGTCCCTCGAGCTCGGCCAGGCTCTGTCCGAGGTCGCGTAGCGCGTCGAGCGACCGCTGCGCCTGCATGTGGCCGGCGAGCGCCGTCTGGTGCGCGAACATCAGCACGGGCACGACGCATCCCTCCATCTGCGTCGTCGTGCAGGGCGCCAGGGTTCCCGGTGTCGCTTCGGCGGTCGTCGACGCCGACGTCGAAGCGGACGTCGAGGCGGACGCCGACCCCGGCGAATCGCCGATCGACGGCACGTACGCGCACTTGCATTCGCGGGCGACCACGTTGCTGATGGTCGACTGGTCGCTGCGTTCGATGTCGTACGCTTCCTGCAATCCCACCGTGTATTCGCCCGTCGGCAGGTCGACCGGGGTGGTCACGAGTTGCTCGAGCGTCTTGCGGGCGACCGCGCGGTCGGTGTTGAACGTCAGCGACGACGGCAGGCGAGGTACGGTCGCGACGCCGACCCGATCGGTAATCGGCAGCTGGTCCAGGAACGCGCGCGCGGCGCGGGCCGCATTCTGGCCGGACCCGATTTCGAGACTGTCGGTGTCGACCACGATCATCACGTTCCTGCCGGGTTGGTTCGGCGGCGGTCCGCCGACACTCTCGAAGGCGACGTCGCCGGCTGGTTTTCGCGCGGCTGCCCGCCTGGACGCGGCCGCCAGGCGAACGCCGTGGTTGATGTACTGCGCGGAAGCGATCCGGCGGGGCTTCCGATCGACGGTGACCGTGAACTCCTCCGGCGCCAACCCCTCGACCGGTCGCGCCTGTGCGTCCACAACGTTCACGTCGATGGCCACGATCTCCACGCTCGTGCGGAACGTCGGCTGCTGCTGCCCTACGATGGCGTCGCCGGCGGCGAGCGCCAGCGCAGCCGCGACGAACGTCGCGCCCGGTGCCCGGAACGGTCGCCGGCGGTTGCGGGCGGGCATCGAGGGACGCATAGCGGGACTCCTTCGAGATCGGATTACGCCGATGCTCCTCGGTCGATTACGCAGAACATCGATCCGCAGATTACGCAGGTTACGCGGATTCCTCACTGACTGGTTTCGCTGAACCCGCCGAACGGAAGAAGATCACGTCGTCCGCGTAATCCCTCGGCGAGACTGACACAGGAGTATAGCCGATCGGCGGGCGGCGCCCTACTCGCCCATCACCTGGATGACGTAGTGGCGCGTGCGCGCCCTGGTGTCGAACTCCACGAGCACGATCTGCTGCCACGTGCCGAGAAGCAGCCGACCGTCTCGAAACGGGATGGAGAGCGACGGCCCGACCAGTCCGGCGCGGACGTGACCGGACCCGTTGTCGTCGCCCCAGCGCAGGTGATGTCGGTACTCGCCGCGGCGCGGCGCGATGCGTTCGAGCGCGCGATCCAGGTCGCTGACGACACCGGCTTCGAATTCCACGGCGGTCACCCCCGCGGTGGATCCGGAGACGAACACGGTGACCACGCCCTCCCGCGCGCCGCTCCCCGTGACCGCCGACTGCACGTTGTCCGTCAGGTCGGCGGCGTCGCCTTGTCCGTCGGTGCGTACCTGGTGGTCGGTTGTTCGAATCACGTCGGGATGACAGCAGGGCGGACCAGCGGACCGCTGAAGTGTCCGAGCCCGGGGAGGAACGTCTCGCCGGGCGCCGCCGCGGCGCCCGGCCTTCACGAGAGCCGGTCGATCGCGTGGCGGATCAGGACGGTTTCTTCGCCTGCACGATCAGCGCCTGGAGCATCTTCACGTAGCGGGCTTCCGCGTCGGTGAAGGCCTTCATGTAGTCTTCTTCCGAGATCTTCTGGGCCTTCCAGTCGCTGTTGAACCTGATTTCCTGGCCGTCGGCGCGTTCGATGGTGTCGAACGGCTTCCCCTCGTCGCTCTTCGCCCGCAGCCCATCGGCGCCGAGATCCGTGACCAGGCACTTCGTCTTCGGAAGAGCGGCGCTGTTCAGGTCGATGTAGACGTCGCGGTATTCCTTCTTGGAGAGCCGATCGTTGAGCAGCACGGGTTCCTTGTACCTGGCGCCGACGACGATGAGCATGGTGCCCGGGTAGTACAGGGCGGCCACGTAGGCGTCGGGCTGCGTCTCCCGGGCCGCGATGCTGTCCAGCTTGCCGGCATCGAGCAACCCGGCCAGTTCCTTGACGAGCGCGGACGACTGCGACTCCTGGGCGCACAGCGGAGCTGAAGAGGAAAGGGTCAGTAGAAGGGCGAGAAGAAGGAGGCCCGGAACACGGAGCGCGATGCGATTCATAGGTGCCCCCCGTCTGAAGTACGGACCGTCACCGGTGTGTTTCTACCACCGACCGCCCCGAACGTCAATCGGCCCAGGCACGGCGCGCCGATTCGGGATGCCGGGACCCGGCGCGCATCCGGGGCTGCGAACAGACGAGCAGATGGCGGGCGCGCTCAACCGATGAAGAGCGCGTCTTCCTCCTCCATGCGGGAACGCGCCCGGGCGGCGCGCAGCTCGCGGAACGCGGCGATCGCGGCCCGCACGCCGCTCACGATGGCGCGGCCCTCGCGGGCCGGCGCGACGACGGCCGCCTGTACCAGCGCAAACGTCTCGTCGATCCGGTTGGCGGTGTCGGCAAACAGGCGGTCGGCGCGCTCCACCTGCTGCGCCGCCAGCGACGAGGCGTGCGCCGCGTGCTCGCTGGCCTGCGTCAGGTTCGCCAGGAGCGGTTTGATGTCGTGCTCGATGCGGTCGGTCAGCTGTTCGACGCGTTTCGCCAGCCGGGTGGCGAACACCACGGCGCCGACCTGGAGCGCCGCCATCACCAGGGTCGCCAGCGCGATGAGGCCCAGGAAGACCTGCGCGGACGTCGTCACGCGCCGTTCTCCTTGTCCCGCGCCTCGCGGTAGGCCTCGCGGCCGCGCTCGATCGCCGAGGCGAGCGTTTCGCGCTGGCGGTTGAGCGCGTCGCGCGTCTGCCGGGCCGTCTCCGACGCCTTGCTCTTGCCCTCGCGCGCCTTCTCGCTCAGGAATTCGCGCGTCTGCTGCCCGCTCGCGGGCGCCAACAGCAGCGCGACGGCCGCGCCCGTCAGGGCGCCCAGGAAGAACGCCGCCAGGATTCCACCCGCTCCGCTGCTCTCTTCTTTCGCCATGCCTTCTGTCCCTCCGCGCCCGGCCTGCCGGCCGGGAATCCGCCGATTCGCACGCTCCGGCGACGACTATTCTATCCGCAGATGAGCCGGCAGGGAAACCTCAGAACAGGCTCACTTTCACGTTGAGATACTTCTTCGGGTCCTTGCGGATGTCCGCGATCAGGGCCTTCAACTGGTTCGCGGCGCCGTTCAGGTTGTCGTACACCTCGCGGTTCTTGAGGAACTGGCCCGCGCTCCCTTCCCCCGTGTTGAGACCGACGGTCAGATCGTCGAGCCGCTTCGAGATCGAGTCGAGTCGATCGAAGAGCGTGCGATCGGTCATCAGCTTGCCGACCGTGCCTTCCCCGCGGTTCATCCTCGCCGTCAGCGAGTCGACGTTGCTGGCCGTCGACTTCAGCGAGGCCGCCATCTGCTCGTCGTGCAGGAACTTGCCGAGCGAGCCCTGGCCGGCGTTGATGCTGTCGGTGATGGCCTGCAGGTTCTTGAGCGAGGCCTGGAGGTTGTTGTACGCCGCGCGGTCGTTCATCAGCGCGCCGACCGTGCCGCCGCCGCGGTTGATGTTGGCCGTCACTTCCCGTGCCGCCGTGACCAGCGCGTCGAGCTGCCGGTACAGATCGTCGTTGGTGAACAGCTGCCCGACGCTGCCGCGGCCCTCGCGGATGTCCGCCAGCAGCTGCGTGGCCTGTTCGAGCCCCCTGGTCGCGGTCGCCGTCACGTCGGCGATCTGCTGCGGCAGCGCCCCGCTGCGCACGTAGCCCCAGGACGGCACTGGCGTTCCGCCGGCGGAGGCGGTGATGTCCACGGTCGCCTGGCCGAGGAGCCCCATCGATCCGATCGTCGCCGTCGATTGGTCGGTGATGCGCGACTGCTGGTCGCGCGAGACCTCGAAGGTGATATCGACCTGCGGCCCGACGAACTCCAGGCGCTCGACCGAGCCCACTTCGACCCCGGCCAGGCGTACCGGGGCCCCGGTCTTCAGCCCGGCCGCGTTCGGAAAGCGCACCTTCAGGCTGTAGCGCTGCCAGAAGAAGCCGCCCTGACCGCTCAGCATGAAGATGACGACGGCCGCGATGACGAGGGCGATCACGGCGAGGATGCCGATTTTCAGTTCCGAGAACGCGAGCGAACGAGTGCGCGGCATAACGGTCCTTTTTCGTTGCGGTGGCGCCGGGCCGCCGTGTGCGAGTCACGACGTTCGTTGCAGGGGCGACCCGGCGGGCCGCCCCCGCGCAGGTCACGACAGGAACGTCCGCAGGTACGAATCCTGGTCGCGGCGCAGCTCGTCGGCCGTGCCCTCGAAGCAGATGCGGCCGTCGCGCAGCATGATGAACTCGGCCTCTTGCGACTTCGCCCCCGACACCGGGACGATCCCGACGCGCCCGTCGTTGCGGACGGCGGCGTGGCCGGCCACGTAGAACGCATCGCGCAGCTGGTGTGTCACGAGGATCGAGGTGACGTTCTCGAGGTCGCGCAGCTTGATGATCTCGTCGTCCACGGTCGTCGCGGTGATCGGATCCAGCCCGGTCGTCGGCTCGTCGTACAGCAGCAGGCGCGGCTTCGCCGCCATCGCCCGCGCGATGGCCACGCGCCGACGCTGACCGCCCGACAGCTCCGACGGCATCCGCTCGATGTACTCGGACAGGCCGATGAACCCGAGCACCTCTTCCACGCGCCTCCCCACCTCGTCGAGGGGCAGGTCCGTCTCCTCGTACAGCTTGTAGCCAACGTTCTCGCGGACGGTCAGCGAATCGAACAGCGCGCCCTCCTGGAACACCATGCCGATGTTGGCCCGCACCGCCATCAGCTCGCGCTCCCTCATCAGGTCCACCCGCGCGCCGTTCACCCAGATCGCGCCGGCATCCGGGTGCAGCAGGCCCAGAATGAGCTTCAGGATGGTCGATTTGCCTGCGCCGCTGGCGCCCATGATGATCTTCGTGTGCCCCGCCCTCAGCGTGAAGCACACGTCCTCGAGAACGGCGAGATCGTCGAAGGACAGCGACACCCTGTCGAACACAACGACGGGCGCGCCCGGACCCTGCAGCGCCTCGTCGAGCGTCATCGTGGAGGCTGTCTGGTCGCTCTTGTTCACGTCTGGTCTGACCCTTGTCGGCCTTTGGCTGCCCTGCCCTGATCCCTGGCTCCTGATCCCTGACCCCTAGTAGATCAAGTAGTAGATCAACTTCGTCACGAAGAAGTCCATGACGAGTACCGCCACCGAGCCGGCGACCACCGCCTGCGTCGTCGCGCGGCCGACGCCCTGGGTCCCGCCGGTCACGCGCAGCCCGACGTGGCAGCCGATCGTGACGATGACGAACCCGAGGAAGAAGGGCTTGATGAGGCCCATCCACGCGTCCTCGAGATACAGCCCGTCGATGATCGAGGTCCAATACAGGCTCGTCGCAACGCCCAGCTGGTACCGCGCGATGATCCAGCCCCCGAAGATGCCGGTGAAATCCGAGATGACGGTCAGAATCGGCACCATGAACAGTCCCGCGAGCATGCGCGGGACGACCAGCTTGCGGACGGGATCCGTGCCAAGGGCGCGAAGCGCGTTGATCTGCTCCGTCACGCCCATCGACCCCAGCTCCGCGGCGATGCCCGACCCGACCCGGCCCGTGATCATGAGGGCGGTGAGCACCGGGCCGAGTTCGCGCACCATCGAGGCGCTCACGAGGCGGCCGATGTAGGGCCGCGCGCCGAACTGGTCGAGCGACAGGCCCGACTGCAGCGCGAGGACCGCCCCGGTGAACAACCCGGTCAGCAGCACGACGGTCAGCGACCCGACGCCGATCGCGTCGAACTGCTCGATCACGTCGTGAAAGTAGAAGGGTTTCGTGAAGGTGTCCCGGATCGCGTCGAAGATCAGGCGGAAGTACTCCTGCACCTCGAGCAGCGCCTTCTTCGTCCAGTTTTCGAGCACGAACACCCTCACGCGGGGGCAGACGCCGACAGGCCGAGCTCCACGTTGCGCAGCTTGCGGATCCGATCGCGCAAGGCTGCGGCCTTCTCGAATTCCAGGTTCGCGGCGGCGGCCCGCATCTGGCGTTGCAGCTCCGCGATGCGCGTTTCCGCGTCCTCGGCGGAGATCGCCGGCGCCTCGTCGTCGCGAACGCCCACCGTCACGTAATCACGTTCGTACACGCTCGACATCACCTCGTCGATCGCCTTGACGATGGATGCCGGCGTGATGCCGTGTTCCAGGTTGTAGGCCTCCTGCGCCTTGCGCCGCCGCTCGGTTTCCTCGATCGCCCCGCGCATCGACTCGGTGACGACGTCGGCGTACATGATGACGGAGCCGTTCACGTTGCGCGCGGCGCGCCCGGAGGTCTGGATCAGGGAGCCGGTCGACCGCAGGAACCCTTCCTTGTCGGCGTCGAGGATGGCGACCAGCGACACCTCCGGCAAATCGAGCCCCTCGCGCAGCAGGTTGATGCCGACCAGCACGTCGAACTCGCCGCGGCGCAGGTCGCGCAGGATCTCCACGCGCTCGAGCGTCTCGATGTCCGAGTGCAGGTAGCGCACGCGCACGCCCAGTTCCTGGTAGTACTGCGTGAGGTCCTCGGCCATCCGCTTGGTCAGCGTCGTCACCAGGACGCGCTCGCGCCTCTCCGCGCGGGCGCGGATCTCCTGCAGCAGGTTGTCCACCTGCCCCTTGACCGGCCGCACCTCGATGAGCGGGTCGATCAGGCCGGTGGGCCTGATGATCTGTTCCACCACGACGCCGTTGGCCTTTTCGAGCTCGTACGGCCCCGGCGTTGCCGACACGAAGACCACTTGTCCGATCCGCGCTTCCCACTCCTCGAAGTTCAGCGGGCGGTTGTCCAGCGCCGACGGCAGGCGGAACCCGTACTCGACGAGGACTTCCTTGCGCGAGCGGTCGCCGTGGTACATCCCGCGCACCTGCGGGACGGTCTGGTGGCTCTCGTCGACGATTAGCAGCGCGTCCGACGGCAGGTAGTCGAGCAGCGTCGGCGGCGGCTGGCCGGGTTCGCGCCCCGTCAGGTGGCGCGCGTAGTTCTCGATCCCGTGGCAGTAGCCGATTTCCTTGATCATCTCGAGGTCGAACATCGTGCGCTGGTGCACGCGCTGGGCTTCGAGCAGCTTCCCCTCGGCCTCGAGCCTGCCCCGGTACCACGCGAGTTCTTCCTTGATCGTCTCGATGGCCCGCTTCGTCTTTTCCCGCGGCGCCACGAAATGCGACTTCGGGTACACCGCGATCTTGTCGTGGCGCCGCAGCGTCTTGCCGGTCAGCGGGTCGAACGTGGCCAGATCGTCCA
>Ga0316628_100000256_pt1 | contig 33289 bp, 27 predicted proteins | sample OWC_Aug_M2_C1_D5_FD_207648 | JGI IMG/M metagenome (GOLD analysis project Ga0316628, IMG submission 207648) | Wetland soil microbial communities from Old Woman Creek delta, Ohio, United States - OWC_Aug_M2_C1_D5_C | ecosystem: Environmental > Terrestrial > Soil > Wetlands | place: USA: Ohio...
GAAGAGGTGCCATCCGATGAACCGCTCCCTCCTGCCCGGTGGGCCCCCGCGCGCGCGTCGCGCCCCTTGGCCGTTCGCGGTGCTCGCGATGGTCGTGCTCGTCGCCTCCTCCACGGGCGGGGCCGTCGCGCCCCCGGCGAGCCCGCTCGCGGAGCGGCTCGCGGGCGCGCTCGGCGCCGAGCCAGTGGGGGCCGTCCCCACCGCGGCTGCCGTCCCGACCAGGGCGGCCGATGCCGCCCCATGGTGGGAGCGAACCTCCTTCGACCAGGACCGCGACGGCATGTTCGACCGGCTCGACGCCCTCGTGGACTCGCACTCGCGCGAGCCCGTCGACGTGCTGGTGGACCTGGACCACTCGCCCACCCAGGCCGAGGCCGCCGCGCTGGCGGCCCTGGCCGGGTCCCCGGGCTGGGGAACGTTCGAGGTCCTCGACATCGTGGGCCTGCGCGCGGTGGCGCCCATGGCGCTGCCCACGCTCGCCCGCGCGCCCCACGTGGTCATGCTCGAGCCGCGCATGGACGCCGTCCCGCTCATGGATGTGGCCACGCGGGCCCTGAAGGCGCGCGAGTCCGACGTCTACGGCACCCAGGTCGCCTGGGAGCTCGGCGTGACGGGCAAGGACATCAACATCGCCATCATGGACACCGGGGTCGACGACGCGCACCCCGCGCTCACTGGCAAGTTCCTCGCAGGCGTGGACTTCACCAAGCCAGGGCCCCACATCATCCGGTGGGTGCGCGACGGCACCTTCAACCCGGACGACCAGGCGGGCCACGGCACCACGTGCGCCGGCATCGCGATGGGGACGGGCGCGCCCGACGGCACCTACATCGGCGCGGCCCCCGACGCCAACCTCATCGACCTGCGCATCGGCACGCCCGTCGGCTTCTCCCCCGGCGAGGGCCCCAACAACTTCTACGACGCGGCGCTGCAGGCCATTGACTGGGCCGCGGCGCACGCGGACACCTCCTGGGGCTCGGGCCCGGATGGCATCGACGTCATCTCGCTGTCATGGGGCATCCCCTACGACGGCCCCTCGGACGGCTCTGACGCCTACTCGCGTGGCATGGACGCGTGCGTCGAGGCCGGCATCCAGTTCACGAACGCGGCGGGCAACGACGGCCCCGACAACCAGGGCCTCACTGCCATGAGCGCCTCCTCCCTGGCCACAATCGTCGCCGCCCTCGACGACCTGGACACCATCCCGCGCGAGGACGACATCATCGCCGACTACTCGAGCCGGGGCCCGCGCGACGACAACGGCGACGGCTATCCCTACGACGAGCTCAAGCCCGACGTCTCAGCGCCCGGCACGCACATCAACGGCGTGGTGTTCGACCGCACCGGCGACGCGTCGGGCGGCGGGTACGGCGACCGCGGCTCGGGCACCTCCTACGCGTGCCCCTACGTCGCGGGCGTGTCCGCGCTGCTCCTCGAGGCCAACCGGGAGCTCACGCCAGCCATCATCCGCGAGGTGCTGCGCGCGACCGCCGAGCGGCGCGGCGAGCCCGAGTACCCCGAGCTGGACCCGTACTGGAGCCGCGAGTTCGGCTGGGGGATGGTGGACGCGTACAACGCCACATGGGTGGCTCTGGAGATGGAGGACGTGGGGGCCATCGACGTCGAGCTGCAGGCGTTCGTGTCCGATGTCACGGGCGGCACGTCCGAGGACCCCGTCGTCCAACTCGACGGGGCGGCCTGGGCGCGCGTGGGCACGGTCGTGGGGGTCGAGTGGCGCGTCGACGACGGGCCCTGGCAGCCCACGGACCTGGCCGGCGACGGCACGTGGCGGGTGCGGCTCGCGCCCCACGAGCTGGGCGAGGGCGAGCACGTGTTCGAGGCCCGCGCGGTGGGCGAGGACGGCCGCGTGTCGGTCTGGCGGCCCGTGCGGCTCGAGGTGACGCGGGAGGCGGCCCAGGCATCCGAGCAGGCGGCGGGCGGCCTTGGATGGTGGGTGGTCGGCGTCGCGGTGGTCGTCGTGGCCGGTCTCGTGGTGTGGCGCGCGCGGCCGCAGCTCGTCAGGGGCGTTGTGGGCCGCGCGCGCGGCGTGCTGCGCACCAAGCGCCCGGCACCCGCGTGAGCCGTCCCTTTGGTGGGGGGCCTCCCTGCCATCACAATGCTCATATAACCCCCTCGCCGTGGGGGCGTCGATGTGCCCCAGGATGAGCGAGGAGCAGTTCTCTGAGTGGTACAACCAGCTCATCGAGGACGCCGCCCTCTCTGACAAGCGCTACCCCGTCAAGGGCATGAACGTGTGGACGCCCTTCGGGTGGAAGGCAATGATGGCCATCGACGCGCTCATCCGCGCGGAGATGGAGCGGACGAGCCACGACGAGGTGTGCTTCCCCGTGCTCATCCCCGCGACCGAGTTCGAGAAGGAGGCCCAGCACATCAAGGGGTTCTCGTCCGAGGTCTTCTGGGTGACGAAGGCGGGGGACAACACGCTCGACGTGCCGCTCGCGATGCGACCCACCTCCGAGACCGCGATGTACCCCATGTTCAAGCTGTGGGTGCGGTCGCACGCGGACCTCCCCCTCAAGACATTCCAGATAGTCAAGGTCTACCGCTACGACACTAAGATGACCCGGAGCTTCATCCGGGTGCGCGAGATACACTTCTTCGAGTCCCACACCTGCCACGCGACTTTCGAGGAGGCCGAGGCCCAGATCAAGGAGGACCTCGAGATATGGGCACGCCTGTCCAAGGAGCTCGCCCTCCCCTACCTCACGGCCAAGCGGCCCGACTGGGACAAGTTCCCGGGCGCGTTCTACACCATCGGCTTCGACGTGCTCACGCCCTCGGGCAAGGCCATGCAGATGTCGTCCGTGCACCAGTACAAGACCAACTTCGCAAAGGCCTACGACATCCAGTTCGAGGACGAGAAGGGCGAGCGGCACCACGTCCACCAGACGACCTACGGGATGTCCGAGCGCCTGCTAGGCGCCATCGTCGCCGTCCACGGGGACGACCGGGGCGTCGTGCTGCCGCCCGCCATCGCGCCCGTCCAGGTCGTCGTGGTGCCCATCCAGTCCAAGGGCCAGACCCAGGAGGTGCTCGACGCGGCCCATGCGCTCGCGGACGAGCTCGACACCGAGGGCCTCAGGGTGCACCTGGACGTGCGCGACCTGCGGCCCGGCGACAAGTTCTACCACTGGGAGAAGCGCGGCGTGCCCATCAGGCTCGAGCTGGGCCCGAGGGACATCAAGCACGGCCAGGTCACGGTGGCCGTGCGGGACCGCACCGAGCGCGCGACCTTCAGGCGCGACGAGGTCGTCGCCAAGGTGCTGGAGGCCCTCTCCGAGATGCAGTGGCGCATGTACGAGCGCGCGGAGAAGGACCTGTGGGCGCGCGTGCACGACCTGCCCGACATCCCCGCGGGGTTCGAGCTCGAGGACGTCGCGCGCGTGGGGTGGTGCGGAGAGCTGGACTGTGCCACGCAGATGGAGGTCCCGCTCGAGGCCAAGTTCCTGGGAGAGGACCTGGACCTGAAGCGGCCAGCGCTCGAGCGGTGCACCCACTGCGGCGCCAAGGCCGTGAGCACGATGTACGTGTCCAAGACGGCATGAGATGGGGCCGCGCGCCCGACAAGCCCGCTACCTGGGCACCAACAATCTGAGAGCAGCACGGGCACAGATGTCCCGCGCGGGCGGCTCACTCGTCCGTGGCCTGCTTGCCGAGGATGGTGTAGAGGACCGTGCCCACCAGGCCAAAGCCAACGAGCAGGGCCGATATGGTGTAGACCGCGAGGTCGGTCCAGGCGTCGAAGAGCGCGCTCCAGATGAAGTAGAAGCCAACGCCGGCCGCCAGGAGGAACATGTAAAACACCCGCGGGATGACCGTGGGTATCTCCATGACCGTCTCTTCCTCTGCCATCCATCCGGCGCATGGGCTGGGGGCAGATAAAGTTTTTGGGCGCTTGTTTAACGCCAGGCCAGTCGGGCCAAGCCCGACTATCGGGGGCTCAGCCCAGCGGACGGGTGCGCAGCCACCCCAGGTCGGTCTCGTAGAGCTGCCGGATGTCGTCGAGCCCGTACATGACCATGGCTATGCGCTCGAGGCCCTGGCCCCACGCGAGCACGGGGTGCTTGACCCCGAACGGGGCCGTCACCTCGGGCCTGAAGACGCCGGAGCCGCCCATCTCGAGCCACTTGCCCCTGAAGAGCACCTCGACCTCCATGGAGGGCTCGGTGTAGGGGAAGTAACCCGGCCGCACACGGATGTCCTCGAAGCCGAGGCGGGTGTAGAACTCGCGCATCACCCCCACGAGCATCGCGAAGGACGCGCCCTCCTCCATCACGATGCCCTCGATCTGGTGGAACTCGGGCAGGTGCGAGTAGTCGATGGCCTCGCGCCGGAAGCACCGGCCGAGCGAGAACACCTTCACCGGCGGGTCCGGGTGGTCCCTGAGGTGGCGTATGGTGAGGACGGTGGTGTGCGTGCGCAGCAGCGCGCGCCTGGCCTCATCCTCGGAGTAGGAGCCGCCCCAGCCCCTCGAGCCGGTGCCGCCGCCGTCGAGGTGGATGTGCCTGACCTGGTCCATGAGCCCGGCCTCGACGTCGAGGGACGCGGGCTCGCTCAAGTAGAGCGTGTCCTGCAGCTCGCGCGCGGGATGGTCCTGCGGCGTGAAGAGCACGTCCATGTCCCAGAAGGCGCTCTCGACGAAGTCCCCGGATATCTCGGTGAAGCCCATCTGCTTGAACACCGACCGCACGCGCTCGAGGACCTCGCGCACGGGGTGGGGTCGGCCGCCGGAGACCGAGGGCGCGTAGGCGCCCACGTCGTAGGGGCGCAGCTCGAGCTCGCGCCACCGGCCCGTCTTGAGCATCTGGGGCGTGAGCTGCGCGACCTCCTCGCGCACCACGAGCCCGAGCGCGAGCACCTCGCGGCCCTGCGCGGTGAGGTGGAGCGTGCGACGCACCTCCTCGCGCACCTTCACGATGGCCTTGCGGCCCTTGATGGGCGCGTAGGCCCTGTCGTCGACCCCGTCAAGGGGCAGCCCCCGGTCGCCCGCGACGACGATGTCCTTGACCAGCAGCTCGTCGGGGCCCGGTCCCGCCGATGCCGCGGCGTCGCCCTCGGGCGTGAGCTCGAGCACGACCTCGTCGCCCGCGCGCCGCACCTCGGCCCAGCCCCGCTTCCTCAGCAGGCCCATCGCCACGCCGACCTCGTTTTTTCCCATGCCGGCGGCCGCGCCGAGGTCGGCCACGGTCATCATGCCCGTGCCAGCGAGGGCGGTAAGCGCGCGCCTCTCGGGCAGCCCCCTCTCGGCCGCGTCCATGGCCTCGGGCCCCGCCGCCAGGAATCGGTCGATGCGCTCGCCGATGCGCACCAGTCCCTTGCTCGCGAGCCAGGAGGCAGCATTCATGACCTCGACCAGCTCCGAGAGGCCCGCGGCGCGCTGGACGTCCTCGACCATCGCGCCGTCGTTGTGGGCGAGCGCAAGAAGGACCCGCCGCTCGCTCGCCGAGAGCTTCTGCGCGACCCCCTCCGCGACGCCCACCGTCTCCGCCTCCTTTCCTCTCCTGGCCGGTGCGATGGTCCGTCAGCGATAAAAATGCTTCCTACGGCACCAGCCGCTGGCGGTCGCGCGGGTAGAGCACGGCCTCGCGGATGTTGCCCAGGCCGAGCAGCTTCTGCATGAGGCGGTCGACGCCGTAGCCGAAGCCGCCGTGCGGAGGCATGCCGTACCGGAAGGCCTTCAGGTAGAACTCCATCGTCGCCGGGTCTATGCCCGCCTCCTTGATCTGCTGGAGCAGCACGTCCATGCGGTGCTCGCGCATGCCGCCCGAGGCTATCTCCTGGCCCCTGACGTCCAGGTCGAAGTAGCCGGTGAGGTGGGGCCGGTCGTCGTGGCGGTGGGCGTAGAAGGTGCCCGTCTTGAACCGGGTCGGGAAGTCGGTGATGAAGTAGAACTCCTCGCCCCACTTCGCCTTCACCACCTCGCCCAGGAGGCGCTCGTGCTCGGTGCCCATCTCCTCGTTCTCGCGCACGTCGTGGCCTTCGGATTGCAGGAGCTCCACGCACGTCTCGTAGGGGATGCGCCTGAACGGCTGCGGCGGGACCTCGAGGCGCACGCCGAGGCGGTCGAGCAGGGGGGTGCCCTCCTCGATGATGGCGCGGACCGCGTCGACGGTCACGCGCTCGGCCACCTCCATGATGTCCTCGGAGGAGGTGATGAACGCGCGCTCGATGTCGAACGATATGAACTCGCTCAGGTGCCGGATGGTGTCCGAGGGCTCGGCCCGGAACGCGGGCGCGACCTCGTAGATGCGGTCCAGGCCGGTGGCCATCAGCTGCTGCTTGTAAAGCTGCGGGCTCTGCGCCAGGTAGGCGGGCCGCCCGAAGTACTCCAGCTTGAACAGCGTGGCCCCGCCCTCGGCGCCCGCGCTCACTATCTTGGGCGTCGCGACCTCGATGAACCCCATGTCCGCCAGGCTGCGCCTGATGCCCTGCACGGCGATGCTGCGCAGCCGGAAGATGGTGCCGACCTCGGGCTTGCGCAGGTCGATGAACCGGTTGTCGAGGCGGGTGTCAAGGTCCGCCGAGACCTTGTCGACGACGCCCAGCGGGAGGGGGACCTCGGCCTTGGCCAGGACCGTCCACCGCTCGGGCAGCAGCTCGAAGCCCGCCTTGACCTGGGCGTTCTCCTGCACGCGGCCGGTGACGGAGAGGACGGACTCGCGCGGGAGCTCCACGAGCCCCTTGAAGGCGTCCTTGCCGAGCTCCTTCTTGAGGGCGGTGACCTGCACGACGCCGTCGCGGTCCCGCAGCTGCAGGAAGGCGATGCCGCCGAGGTTGCGCACGTCCTGGAGCCAGCCCGCCACCGTGACCGACGCGCCGAAGTCGCCGGGGCCGATCGCGGAGGAGTACTTCGTCCTCCAGCTGGGTGTTCCTTCCATGGGGATGACCGCGTGGGCAAAGGCCTGCCCGGTATAAACCCTTTCGGACGGGAAGGGGGGGCCTCACGCCCCGCCAGGGAGCGGGCGGGGCCGCGGTCAGTGCCGGGCCAGCGGGCGTTGCCCCCGGATGGCCCCTGCCACGAGCTTCCTGAGGCGGACGGTCTCTACGTACCTCTCCGCCAGCCGGCGGGCCATCTCCTCGTCCATCCCGCCCGACACGAGCTGCTTCCTGAACCGCCTCTCGGCGCGCTGGGCCTTCTTCTTCGCGCGCAGGAACGCCCAGCTGAAGCGCAGGATGGCCAGCGTGCCCATGGAGATGGCCACCGCCACCCACTTGGGGATGTTGCCCTGGGCCCTCATCGACTCACGCTCGCAGTGCTCCGGGTCCCGACCGGCTCACTCGTTCTCATGCACGTGTATGTGCTCGCCGGGCTTGTGATTGCCGATGACCTTCGCCAGGGAGGCGAGGGGGCTCAGCGAGCTCATGTATCGCTGGGTCAGCTCGAACGCCTGCTCGGGGGCCATGCCCGCCTCGATCATGGACTTGTAGAAGTGCGCGACGGCCGCGCCGTACTTCTCGGCGTTCTCCTTGCTGTAGAGCACGTCCGTGAGGCTGCCGAGCAGCGCGGGTATCTTGTCCGACACCGCGCCTATCAGGTCCTTGACCTCGTCCGGGCCCCACTGCATCGCCATCTCCTTGCCGAAGTCCTTGTCGTGCTCGCCGTTTCCCATGTTGCACACCTACCTTCCGTCCCGGGCGGATGTCGCCCCGCCCGCGTCGGGATTACCAAAGGCGGTCATGGTATATGAGGGCGGTGGCCAAATCTGGTCACCTGCGCAGGCCCAGGAGGCGGTACCATCGCTCGACCACGGCGTCCGAGATGTGGTAGCGGCCAACCGCCGAGTCGCCCTCCCTCACAACTATCCGGGCGCCCATGAGCGATTGGAGGCGGTCGCGCACCACGGTCCTGGATGCGGTGCCGCGCCGCGCGCGCACCCTGTCGGTGACCTCCGTCACGTTGAGGTCGCTTTGGTCGAACAGCACGCGCACTATCTCGACAGAAATGGGGTCCTTGAGCTCTGGCAGCACGGCCTCCGGCGAGATGACGCCGTTGCGCTGGTAGAGCTCGAGGAGGCGGAAATAGTTGGTCGCGACGTCGCGCATGCGCTCGAGCTGGTCGACGGCGTCGACGATGGGCGTGCCCACGCGCGCCAGCGTGACCTGGAGGGCGGCCACCTGCTCGCGCAGGCGCCGGACCTCGGACTGGAGCTCCGCGACGTCCTCGTCCCTGGGGCCCTCGCCCATGCGGGCGCGATGGCGTGGGGGGGATTAGTACGTTTCCCTGGAGTGATGGGTGGGAGTGATGGCCATCCGGGCCCCGAAGGGCGGGCGGGAGGGGCGGTGCTCACTCGCCCGACGGCTCGTCGGGCTTCTGGGGCACGGACTCGTCCACGTGCTCGAGCGCGGCGTCAGCCTTGGCCTCGCCCTCGGCCGGGGCCTCTACCTTCTTCTCGGCCTCGGCCTCCATCTTGACGTAGACCTCGCGGAACACGACTGTCTTCAGCCCCGCCTGCTCGCGCAGGTCGCCGACCAGGCGGAGCTTGCCGAGCGTCCAGCTGGGGTCGTACTTGCATACGTCCGGGAGCGTGAGGGTGAGCGCGTCCGGGGCGTCGAACATGAGCTGGAACTCCTCCTCGTGGCCGTAGCTCATCGCGATGATGGCGCGCACGCGGGACTCGGGCGTGCCGGCCTTGCCGACGACCTTGAAGCGGTAGCGAAGGGTCTTGCCCGCCAGGCGGTGGTTGAAGTCGACGCGGATGCGGCCCGTGAACATGCCGGAGATGTGCCCCTGCCGGTTGTTGATGATGACGGACTTGCCAGGCGCCGGCTCGATGCGAAGCCTCGCGAGCTTCATCTCGGAGAACGTCTCGACGTCGTCAGGGTTGTAGGCGCCGTAGGCCTTCTCGGGGGGGATGGTGACCTCGTAGTCCTTGTCCATCTCGGCCTTGAGCAGCTCGTCCTCGAGGCCAGGGATGAGGCGACCCGCGCCCACGATGGTGTTGATGGGGCCGTACTTCTTCTCCTCGTCGTGGGCCTTCTGCGCCTTCGCCAGCTCCTCGTTCGTGGTGTCGAAAAGCTCGTTGGTGCCGGCGATCCAGCCATCGTACTCGAGCTGGATGATATCTCCCTTCTCCATGACAGGTCCTCCAGGGCCGCCTGGGGCGGCATCTCGGGCGTACAGGGCGAGGGGTATATTACCTTTTGGCAGCCAAGGGCGGGACTTCTGGTGCCGCGCGGCGGCCTGGCCCGCGGGCGGATTCCCGCGCAATCCGTCGTGGAAACCTATTTGCGGCCCCTGTCGGATACGTGCGGTCCCGGGTGGGCACATGACGTTCGACCAAGTCCTTCCTGAGCTAGACTCTGACCTTCTCCCCAAGGCCATGGACCGGGCTACCTCGCTCGGCGCGTCGTACGCCGACGTGCGCCTCGAGGCCACCTTCTCCGAGTACACCGAGGCCGAGAACGGCGACATCAAGCGGCTCGATGTCGCGACCGGCACCTCGCTGGGCGTGCGCGCGCTCGCCGGCGGCGCGTGGGGGTTCGCCTCCTCGGACGTGCCAGAGCCCCGTGGGCTGCGCTCGCGCCTGATGGCCGCGACCGAGCGGGCCGTCCGGCACGCGAGGGCCACGGCCAGGTTCGGACCGGTCGAGCTCGCCCCCGTCAGGCCCGTGGTCAAGGACGTGCCCCTCCGGGTCAAGCGGGAGCCCTGGTCGGCCGAGGGCAAGAAGGACCTCGCCGCGTCCGTCACCAAGGATATGATGTCAGTTGACGGCATGGGGCTCGCGCTCGTCGAGCTCGGCCACACCCTCTTCGACTGGCACCTCGCCACCACCGAGGGCGCGCGCATCTCGCGCCGGTGGCTGCTCACCGACGGCTCCTTCCAGGTCCACGCGGTCGGGCCCAAGGGCGCGCAGACCTGGTGGAGGCCCTTCGGGGCCGCGGGCGGCCTCGAGCTGCTGCGGGGCGAGCGCGACGTCGCGGCCATCGGGCTCGACCTGGCCAGGCGGGCCGTGGCGCTCACGAGGGAGGCCGAGACCCCGCCCTCGGGCAGGACCACGGTCGTCACCACGCCCGAGTTCGACCAGCTGCTCGTGCACGAGGTCATGGGCCACCCCTCGGAGGGCGACCGCGTGCTGGGCGGCGAGAGCGCGTGGGCCGGCCGCGCCTGGTGGTCCGACAAGGTGGGCGAGCGCGTGGGCTCCGACCTCGTCACGGCCGTCTCCGACGCGAGGCCCATCGAGCGCCACAAGGGCGGCTACGGCACGTTCCCCTACGACGACGAGGGCGTGCCGGCCAGGCGCGTGGTGAACGTCGAGCGGGGCATGCTCAAGGAGTTCCTGCACAGCCGCCAGACGGCGGCCGTCGTGGGGGTCCCGCCCAACGGCGCCATGCGGGCCATGACCGCGACGGACGTGCCCATCATCCGCATGACCAACACCTACTTCGAGCACGACCCCACCGGCCCATCGACCCTCGAGGAGTGCATCGAGGACGTGCACGACGGGGTCATCTTGGGCGAGTCCTCCATCCCCTCCATCGATTCCATAAGGCTGCGGTTCCAGATCAATGCCTACGAGGGGTGGCGCGTGAGGGACGGCGAGGTGGTGGGCCTGCTCAAGAACCTGGCGCTGCTCGGCAGCACGCCCGACTTCTTCAGGACCATCCGCCTCGTGGGGAACGAGCGGACGTGGAAGCTGATGCCCCTGCCCAACTGCGGGAAGGGCGACCCGATGCAGATAGCGCGCGTGGGCAACGGCGGGCCCGTGATGGTCGGCGAGGGCATGGTCATGGGGGTGGCGTAGATGGCGACGAGGAGGGCGCGGGGGCATGCAGGGCCCGGGGCGCGCGAGACCGGCGTCGACCTCGGCCCCGTGGTCGACCGCGTTCTCGCCCTCGCGCGGCGCGCGCGGGGCGTGGAGGAGGCCGAGGCCTACGCCGCCTGGAACGCGTTCACGATGGCGCGCATCGAGACCATCGGCTGGCGGGGGCGCGGCACGGGGCCGCGGGTCCAGCAGCTCAAGCGGCTGGATTCCTACGGCACGTCCGTTCGCGTGGTGGTCAAGGGCGCCGTCGGGACCGCGAACACGAGCGACCTGTCCGCGGCCGGGCTGCGGCGATTGGTCGAGCGCGCGGTCGGGGCCGCGCGCATCATGCCGCCGGACCCCAACTTCGTGTCGCTGCCCAAGCCCGTGAGCAGGCGGACGGGCGAGCTGCGCGCCGACGGGGCCATCCTCACGGGCGCGGTCGAGGAGGGGCTCGCGGACGCGGCCGGCGCGGCCATCGCGGCCGTGCCAGAGGGCCTGGAGCTCGCGGGCTCCATCATGGCGGTCGGCTCGGAGGTCTCGGTCGCGAACACGCACGGCGTCGAGCTGCGACGTCACGTGGACACGTTCGTGGCCGCGCAGTTCACCGTCGAGCGCATGGAGGGGCCCCGCGCCTCGTCCTCCGGCATGGGTTGGTCCACGGGGCGCGCCCTCAGGGACCTCGACGCCAAGGACGCGGCCGGCCAGGCCTCGGCCCTCGCGGCCGAGGCGCCCAGGGCGACGACGGTGCCCGAGGGCGAGTACAACGTCATAATGGGCCAGTACACGGTCGCCGACGTGCTAGACAACATGATGCCCTACTCCATCGACCTCGGGGCCATCTACACGGGGCTGTCCTGGATGCCCACCGAGCGGCGCAAGCTCGGCAACGGCCGCGAGGCCACGCACCCCCGCCTCGGCGAGCGGGTCGCGGCCGGGGGCTTCTCCCTGGTGGAGGACCCGACGCTGCCGCGGGGGATGCTCTCGCACGCCTACGACGACGAGGGCATCCCCTCCCGCAAGGTCGACCTCATCCGCGACGGCGTCTACCAGGACGTCATCGGCTCGACCTACTGGTCGTACCTCTACGGGCGCGAGCCCACCGGGAGCGCGCTGCGCAAGAGCACGGTGCCGGGCAGGTGCGCGTGCGCCGCGCCGCGCGCGGGGGGCACGAACCTGGTCGTGGGCGCTGGGGACATGTCCTTCGAGGAGCTCGTGGAGGCGTCCAGGGGCCCCACGCTCTACATCCCCAGGACGTGGTACACCTACCCCACGCGCTACGGCGCGCCGGGGTTCTCGTCCTCGAACAGGTCCACGGCCTTCCTCGTGGAGCACGGGGAGCTCGTGCCGGTCCCGCCCAACGCGTTCAAGCTCACCGGGGACGTGCTGGGCGTCCTGCGCAGCATCTACGGCATCGGCAAGGAGCGCAAGACCGCGACCACGTGGGTCGCGTCGCGCGCGCCCGTGGTGCCCATGCTCGCGTGCCGCGGCATCCGCGTGTCCAAGCCCGCGGGGGAGCGGTGAGGGCCGGTCGGCGCCAGGCCCACATTCGCACATCCCGTAGAACGGCTTATCTACGCCGCCCGCCCTCCCCGTGGACGATGGGGGACCGGACGCCCGAGGACGCGGATCTGGTCGAGCTGCTGGAGCTCGTGCACTCGACCTGCCAGCAGGTCATCGCCACCTCGGGCTACCTCCATCGCAAGGGCCTGCACAGGGCCCTGGCGGCGCTGGGCTTCAGCCTCGGCCTCGACCGCGTCGAGGGCCGTGCCGGGGGCCGCAAGGGGGTCGACATCGTGCTCGGGCGCGGGGGACGCCCTGTGGTCGCGGTCGCGGTCGACGACGAGCTCTCGGCCTCGCGCGCCCTCGGCCTGCTCGACTCCGGGGCGCCCGTGGGCGTGCTCGTCGTGGCCTCCGCCCTCGGGGACGCCTGGCGCTCGGCGCTGCCAGCGTTCGTCAAGGCGGCGCTCCCCTCGCGGGGAGGTGCCCTCGCGCGATCCGGCGTTCACGCGGTCCTGCTCAACCTCCGCCTCGAGGGGGGCGATGTGGTCGAGGATGGGGGCGACACACCGGTGCGGTGGTTCCCCGTGTCCGACGTGCTGCTCGCGGTCGGGGGGGCGACCGAGGGGGGGGACGGCCCCGTCCGCACCATCGACGAGCCGGGCTCGTCGGTCTCGCTCGGGCCGGGCGCGCGCGACAACGTCGACCGCGAGCTCTATTCGCTGTTCCCGTACGACCGCGTGCGCGCCGGCCAGCGCCAGTTCATGGACGACGTGCGCGCGACGGTCGATGCGGGGGGGCTGCTGGTGGCGCACGCGCCCACCGGCATCGGCAAGACCGTGTCCGCGCTGGTGCCCGCCGTGCAGCACGCGCTCGCCACGGGCCGCATCGTGATGTTCCTCACGCCCAAGCAGTCGCAGCACCGCGTGGCGGTCGAGACGCTGAGGCGGATGGCCGAGAGGTCCGGCAAGGACCTCAAGGCCGTGGACATCATCGCAAAGCAGGCGATGTGCCCGCGCGTCTCCACCGAGGAGGGCTACGCGGCCTTCCACGAGTTCTGCCGCGCCCAGGTGCGCGCTGGGAAGTGCACGCTCCACATGCGCAGCAACGAGCAGGTCGTCAAGGCCGTCCACGGCCGCATCATGCACGTCCACGAGCTGGTCGCATCCGCGCGGCACGCGCGCGTGTGCCCCCACAAGGCGGCGATGGACGCGGCCGCGGGCGCGAACGTGGTCGTGTGCGACTACAACTACGTGTTCACGCCCGAGCTCGCGGAGGCCGTCATCGCCCGGCTCGCCCGTGGATGGGAGGACGTGGTGCTCGTGGTGGACGAGGCGCACAACCTGCCCGAGCGCGCGCGCGAGACCGGGTCGGGCTCGCTCAGCACGCCGCTGCTCGAGCGCGCCGCGGAGGAGCTGCGCGCTGCCAAGGCCCCGGCGCTGCGGTCGCTTCTGTCGCGACTGTCCATCCGGCTCGAGGCCCTCGCCGGGAGCCTGGCCGAGGGCGAGGAGCGCGCCACCGACGTGACCACCTGGGCCGCGGCCGTCGAGGCCGAGCTGGCATCGGGCCTGGAGCGGCTCTCCTACAGGGACCTGGTCGCGATGCTGGAGGAGGCGGCGGAGGCGCTCGTTGGCGACGACGAGCCCGGTGGCTCCGCGGTCGCGGAGGTGGCCTCCTTCATGGAGGGGTTCGCGAGGCCCGGCGAGGCCACGCTCCGCCTGCTCTCCAAGGAGGGGCACGCGCGGCTGCGGTACGTGCTGCTCGACCCCTCGGTGGTCACGCGGGAGCGGTTCGCCTCCGTCCACGCGGCAGTGCTGATGTCGGGGACGCTCTGGCCCGCCCAGATGTACGCGGACCTCCTGGGGCTGCCCGAGGACCGGGCGCACCTGGGGACCTACAGGTCGCCGTTCCCGCCCGAGAACCGGCTCCTGCTCGTGGACGAGGGGGTGACGACGAGGTACACGTCGCGCGGGCCCGAGATGTACGGGCGCATCGCCATGTCGGTGCGCTCGGTGCTCATGGCCGCGCCCGGCAACGTCGCCGTGTTCGCGCCATCTTACGACATCCTGTCCCGCGTGCGCGAGGGGCTCGCGGACGGTGCGACATTGGCCAAGGAGCTGCTCGTGGAGGAGCGCGGCATGGGCAAGCGCGACCGCGAGCGGCTGTGCGACCGCCTGGAGGAGCTGAGGGCGGGGAGGGGCGCAGCCCTGCTGGGCGTCCAGGGCGGCTCGCTGTCGGAGGGCGTGGACTACCTCGAGAACCTGTTGTCCGCGGTGGTCGTGGTGGGGCTGCCCCTCGCCCCGCCCTCGAAGGAGGGGGATGCGCTCGTGGCGCACTTCGAGCGCAAGTTCGGGAGGGGGCGGGGCGAGGACTACGGCTACGTCAACCCGGCCATGAACCGCGTGGTCCAGGCCGCGGGCCGGCTCATCAGGACCGAGCGCGACCGCGGCGTGGTCGTGCTCCTGGACGAACGGTTCCTCCAGCCCCGCTACGCGCGGTGCCTGCCGCCGGACTGGGCCCCACGGCCGGCCAGGGACCTTGGGGCGGAGGTGGCCGCGTTCTTCGCCCTCGCCGCGCCAGGAAGGCAGATCTCGCGCGGGCCCGGGGCGCGGCCTACCCCTTCCGGTAGGCGCGCACGAAGTCGATGAAGTTGCGGAAGATGTCGTAGCCGTGCTCGGTCTGCTCGACCTCCGGGTGGAACTGCGTGCCGAACCATGGCCGCGAGTCGTGCGCGAAGGCCTGCACGCCGCACGATTCGCTGCGCGCGATGGCGCGAAGACCCCGCGGGAGGCGCCTGACCTCGTCGTTGTGCGACTCCCAGGCCACGAACCTGGGGGGCAGGCCCTTGAGGAGCGTATCCTCCTCGAGCACCTCGACCTCGATGCGACCGAACTCAGGGACCTCCGCGGGGCCGGCCTCGCCGCCTAGGTGCAGTGCCATGAACTGGAATCCCACGCAGATGCCGAGCAGCGGGATGGTGCCGCCGTCGATGTAGTCGCCGATGGCGCCGAGCTTGGCGGCCTCCGAGCCGATGCGGGGCGCGCCGCCCGAGAGCACGAGGGCGTCGGCCCTGACCTCGCCGAGGGGCGTGGTGTTCGGGACTATCTCGGTCGCCACGCCCAGGTACCGCAGCACGCGCCACTCGCGGTGCGTCCACTGCCCGCCGTTGTCCACAACGTCGATGCGCAGCTCGGTCATCCCGGCCGTCCCCTGGACGCGCGGCGGTCCGCCCCTAGGAGGGCCGCGCGCGCATCCATTCGATTGTGCGGGACAGGCCATCGGGTAGTTTAACCCTTGCCTCGAAGTCGAGGCGCTCGCGCGCGCGCTCGACGCGCGCGACCGAGTGCCGCAGGTCGCCCGGCCTCGCGGGGCCGTGCCTGACGCGGGACCGCCCGCCCGCGAGGGCGTTGACCTCGGCCGCCAGCGCGTTGATGCTCGTGCCCCGGCCGGTGGCGATGTTGATGGGCTCCCCGGCCGCCTCCGGCCTGAGCAGCGCGCGCTCGACCGCCTCGGAGACGTCCTCCACGGCCACGAAGTCGCGCGTCTGCCCGCCGTCGCCGTGCACCACGAGGTCCTCCCCCGCGAGGGCGGCCTTGGCGAATAGCGAGATGACGCCCGAGTAGGGGCTCCTCGGGTGCTGGCGGGGGCCGTAGACGTTGAAGAACCGCAACGGGGCGACGCGCATGCCCGTGTGCGCCCCGTAGTGGTGGGCGAGCAGGTCCACCGCGAGCTTGCCCGCGCCGTAGGGCGAGATGGGCCGTGCGGGGCCGCCCTCGGCCACCGGGGGAGGGAGCTCGCCGTAGACGGCTGCGGACGAGGCCACGACCGCCAAGCGCGCGCCGGCGGAGGCGAGCGCCTCCAGGACGCGGACCGAGCCCAGGACGTTGGTCTCCCAGTAGAGGGCGGGGTCCTTGACCGAGGCCGCGACGTCGGTGCGGGCGGCCAGGTGCACGCCGTGGGTGACGCCGGCGAGCGCCCCCGCGGGCACGCGCGCCGCGTCGCAGACGTGCACCTCGAGCCCCTGGTGGCCCTCCAGGTGCGCCAGGTTGCCCGCGTCGCCCGTGGACATGTCGTCGACCACGACCGCCTCCGCGCCCCCGTCGAGCAGCCGCTCGACAACGTGGGAGCCGATGAACCCGGCGCCGCCGGTGACGAGCACCCTCAGGCCGCCCAGGCGGGGCATGGCGCCTCGCCCCGCGCGCTCAGACGTACCGGTCGCAGTCGTAGCAGTAGTAGCGCTGGTACTCCTCGATCCACTCGGTGGGCTTGCCGCACGAGGAGCACAGGGGCGCGCTCGTCAGGTCGGTCGCGGCCTGGGGCTGCGCCGGGGCGGCGACATCGCCGTATGCGGCAGCGCCGCCGCCGTAGGCGGCCTGCGCGTAGTCCTGGGCATAGAGGCTCTGCTCGGTGTATCCCGTGGCGTAGGCCGCCCTGGCGTCGCCGCCTGCGCCCGCCCCCGCGGCCATCGGCTCTGCGCCGAAGGCGGGGCGCGGCCGCCCGCGAGGCACGTCCTCGAGCAGCAGTCCGAACAGGTCGAAGTCGGACTTGGCGTACATCAGGTACACGAACAGGAGCATGAGGCCCGCGATGACCAGGCCGGGAGAGGGTATGAGGCCGATGATCGCGAGGGGGAGCGCGAGCATCTTGACGGTGGCCTTGTTGTCCTCGGTGATGGCCTTGACGACCTTGAAGAAGAGGAGGATGAAGCCGATGATGCCCAGGATGCCCGTGACCAGGAAGAAGGTGCCCAGGACGACGTTGGTGCGGAGGTTCTCCTCCGTCCACATGCCCGTGTCGGTGTAGACGCCGTCGAAGGTGGAGCTCCACCAGAGGTACCGGTAGAGGTGGCCGATGCCGTTGTACGTCGCCGCGATGCCCACCACGAGGAAGACGAGCAGCGAGAAGTAGACGAGGCGCTTGGCGTGTATCTTGCGCTTTGCGTCCGAAACGGCCATTTCTCCAGCCTCCGCCCTGTACACCCGCCGGGTCTCCCCCAGGGTTGACTCAATAGCATCTGGCCAGTGTGACCCCGGCTAGGCGTTAGGGAAATACGCTGGGGCTACAAATATTTATCTATTCAGGTGCCGTAGGCCTGGCCATGGTCCAGACGAGCGCGCCAGGCAAGGTAATACTGTTCGGGGAGCACGCCGTCGTCTACGGCGAGAGCGCCATCGCGCTCGCGGTCTCCCTCCGGTTCCGGATGCGGGTGGAGACCCGCACGAGCAACCGCGCCCGATCGCACCGCGTGGACGGCCGCCGGGTCGACACGGGGCACCATGCCTACTTCGCGCACGCGCTCGCGGCCAACTGGACCGGCGCCCCCCTGGAGATGAGGACCAGGTCCGAGATACCGTCCGCCTCCGGCATGGGCTCCTCCGCCGCGCTCGCGGTCTCCCTCCTGGGGGCGCTCACCGAGCTGGGAGGGGGCAGCATCGAGGGGGAGGGGGCGCGCGAGCGCATCGCGCGCGCCGCCTTCGAGACCGAGTACAGCGTCCAGGGACGGGCGTCGCCGACGGACACCTCGACCGCGGCCTTCGGCCAGGGTGTCCTTCTGGCCAAGCAGGCGATGCCTGGGCTGCTCATGCACGTGCAGCGCGGCGCCGCGGAGTGGTACGTCCACTCCATCAAGGTCCCCCGGCTCAACATCGTCGTGGGCTACACGGGCGAGAAGTCCGGCACGGCCGACATGGTGGGCAAGGTGCGCAAGGCCTACGAGCGCAGCGCCTTCATCAGGGACACCGTCAAGGAGATCGGCAAGGTCACCATGGAGGGGCTCACAGCGCTCGAGCGCGAGGACGTCGCCAGGCTGGGAGAGCTCATGGACCGCAACCACCAGCTCCTCTACAACCTGGGCGTCAGCCACCCCAAGCTCGACCGCCTGGTGGCGGCAGCGCGCCCCTACAGCCACGGGGCCAAGCTCACTGGCAAGGGCGGTGGCGGTTCCATGGTCGCCATCACCGACGAGCCCGAGGAGGTGGCGAGGGCCATCAAGGCGGCGGGGGGCGAGCCCTACATCGCCAAGATAGGTGCGCCCGGGGTCAGCCGGGACGGGGACTGAGGACCACTGGCCTGCCGCCCGGGCGGTTCTCCGGGATTGGAATCGGGCGCGAAGCCTTTTAACCGCCCATCTGGTAGCCTGGCACGTGACCGTGGCAGGTAACGTGCTCGCGATAGAGGCCCACGGCCTAGGCAAGGCCTACGGCGAGCTCATGGCGCTGCGCGACGTGGACCTGGCCATCGCCCGAGGGGAGTTCTACGGCCTGTTTGGCCCCAACGGGGCCGGGAAGACCACGATGCTGCGCATCCTCACGGGGCAGATCGCCCCCTCGACGGGGACCGCCTCGGTGCTGGGGCTGCAGCTGCCCGACAAGGGCGTCGAGGTCCGCGCCAAGGTCGGCGTCGTGCCCGAATTCGAGTCGCCGCCCTCCTTCCTGACCGGCGAGGAGTACCTGCTGTTCGTGTGCCGCGCGCGCGGCATCACCGACGGCCAGGGGAGGGCCGACCGGTGGCTCGAGTTCTTCGCGCTCTCGGACCGGCGCGACCTGCTGTGCAAGGACATGTCCAAGGGCATGCGCCAGAAGGTCATGCTCGCGGCCGCGTTCATCCACGAGCCGGAGCTCCTGTTCCTGGACGAGCCGTTCATCAACCTTGACCCCCTCTACCAGAAGCGCGTGCAGGAGTACCTGCGCGAGTACCTCTCGGGCGGGGGGACCGTGTTCATGTGCTCGCACCTGCTGGAGATCGCCGAGCGGCTGTGCACGCGCATCGCCGTGGTCAAGCGCGGCTCCATCGTGGCCACGGGGACGCTCGCCGAGCTCAAGCGGCCGGGCGAGTCGGGCCTGGGCGACGTGTTCATGCGCCTGGTGGGCGACGAGCAGGACGGGGGCACGAACGGCGCAGCCGCGGCCGTCGCGACCGACGGCGGCGTCCGTGAGCCGTCGGACGGGTAGGGGGGCGGGGCACCGTGCTGTGGCTGCTGAGGGCGATGTTCAGAGAGGAGTTCCGCCTCCAGAGCTCCTACACCGGCACTCGGTCGGCATACATGTTCCCTGGCATGCTGTGCATGATGTCGTTCATCCTTGCGGTGTCGCTGCCCCGCCTCGAGACGGCGGTGTCCATCGACCGCATCCTGCTCGGCGTGCACCTCTCAAGCCTGCTCTACGGCCTGACCGTGGGCGCGTTCGCCTTCCTGGGCCGGGAGATGCTCGAGCGCCGGTGGGGGCAGGCCACTTTCCTGCTGTCGGTGGCGCAGACGCTCCCCATAACCTTCCGCCGCACGTTCCTGGTGTTCTTCCTGAAGGACACGCTGTACTACGTGTTCATCACGCTGCTCCCGGTGACGCTCGGGCTGCTGCTGAGCGTCCCCATCACCCACTTCCACATAACCTCCGTGCTCGCCCTGTTCGGCTCGCTCACGCTCACGTTCCTCTACGGCCTGTCCTTCTCGTTCCTCATGTCGGCGGTGTACACGCGGTCGCGCAGGGCGTTCGCGGCCATCACGACCGCGGTCGTCGCCCTGGTCATGGGCTCGGCCTTCCTGAGGATGTTCGGGGTGGGCTTCATCGCGCCCTCCATCGCGTTCGAGTTCTCGCGCGATCCCTGGGCGCTGGCCGCCTCCGCGGCGCTCAGCTTCTGCTACGCCTCCTGGGCGGTCCTGCTCGTGGAGGAGAGGTTCGAGAGCCCCGTCGTGCCCGTGAAGGGCCAGTACGCACAGGCAGCGGGGAGGTTCGCCCGCTTCGGCCGCCTGTCGCCCTACCTCGCCAAGGAGTGGGTCGACCTCGTGAGGTCGAGGACGCTCACGAAGATGATGCTCGCGTTCGTGCTCCCGCTCGCGGTGCTCTCCGCGTTCGACTGGTTCCTCGAGCGGACGCTCGCGACCACCATCGAGTTCACGTCCATCTTCTACGGCGGCATGGTGGGCTTCTTCGGCGTGCTCATCTACTCCTGGCTCAACAACATCGACTACGTCGAGTACTACTCCACGTTCCCAGTGGTGGTGCCCGACATCGTCAAGGCCAAGCTCATCATGTACGTGCTGCTCACGTCCGGCATCTCTACGGGCTTCGTCGTGGGGATGTGCGCCATAAACGGCGACTGGCAGCGGCTGCCCGTCTCGCTGCTGGTGATGTTCTCGACGTCGATTTACATGGTGGTGGTCACGGCGTACCTCACGGGGCTGCGCACGAACGTCTACCTCTTCGACACGCGCATCCTCATGCGGTTCGCGTTCCTGTCGGTGGTGCCGCTCATGGCCATCACGTTCCTCTCCCTCGCGGAGGAGCGGCTGGGGTGGCTGATGCTCCTCGCCATCGCCATCGTGTGCCTCGTCCTGGCCACGGCCACGCGCCTGCTGCTGTTCCGCATCGACCGAAGGTGGCGCGGCGACACGTTCACCATCTCCGCGTGAGCCGCCCGGTGGCGCCTCCTCATCTTTATGTACCGCCACCCCCATCGACGGCCCATGGACCCCAGGGTGCACCGCGTGACGGTGTGGTGGGGCACCCTCGCGGCAGCGCTCGTGCTGGCGGCGGCGGGCATCTTCGGCTACGTCGCCGTCTCCGGGGGCCTCGAGTGGTACCGAGCGCCCCTGTCCGACGCGCGCGACATCGCCAGCATGGACGTGGGCGACTACGTGCGGGTGGACGGGACCATCGCGCTCAACACAACCGAGGACGTGGTCGCGCGGGAGGTCGAGGTGGAGAAGGGCCCGTGGACCGTCGAGGAGCGCGAGTGGGCGGTGCCCTTCTTCTACCTCGAGGATGGCCGTGGCGATGCCGTGGAGGTGCTGTGCACCCAGGTCCAGACGACCCGCCCCGGGCCACACGACGGCGACTACCACAGGGGCGACGGCGCGTGCGTCGGGGGCTTCGTGACGCTCGACAACGCGGGCCGCAAGGCCCTGCGCGCCGACTACGTGGGCAAGCACCCCCTTGACGCGGCCGCGCGCTTCGTCGGCTACTACTACGCGGCGATGGTCGCCGCAGGCGTGCTGCTCGCGCTGTTCCTCATAGGCCGGCTCTTCCTCGAGCCTCGCCGCCGGTCGGGCAGGGGCTGGCGCAGCGGCTGAGGGGCTCACTGGCCGCCGCGGTCGCGGCGGCGGTGGCGGTGGCGGTCACGGGGGCGCCGCCTCTCGCCGGGGCCCGGTCGCCCCGCCTTCGCCTCACCCTCGCCCTTGCCCTTGCCCTCGCCCTCGCCCTCGCCCTTGCCCTCGCCCTCGCCCTCGCCCTTGCCCTCGCCCTCGCCCTCGCCCTCGCCCTCGCCCTCGCCCTCGTCCTCGCACTCCTTCAGCGGGGCCTCCTCCCGCAGGGGCCCCCCGCCCCCTGACCCCTCCGGCGCCCCGTCGGGCGGGCCGAGGTGCCCATGCTCGACGTAGAGGTTCTGTATGGCCACGACCTCGGCGCTTGTCGAGGCGCCCGCGTAGTCCTCCAGCGGCTCGGCGTTGAGGGCGAGGAACGTGGGGCCCCATGAGTGCGCCCCGGCCAGGCGCGCGGCGTGGCCGGGCTCGCCTAGGATGACGAGGGCGGCCATCGCCGCCTCCAGGCTTGACAGCCGCATCGCCCGGCCATAGTTGACCGGGTTGGCCGCGAGCAGGAAGGGGAGCGCGCGGGGCTCGAGCTTGGCGGTCCATCGCGCGGCCTCGAAGGTCTCCTCCGCGCGCTGCCAGCTGCAGTCGAGCACCACGATGCCCCGCTTGACCGCGGTGTCGAGGTCCTCGCGCGAGAGCGCCTTCTGCGCGAACGGGTCGAGCAGCAGCGCGCCCCTCGGCAGCCGGCCCAGGCGGGGCACCTCCACGGCCAGGCCCATGCGCCCGAGCCTGCGGGCCGTGCACCTCTTGGGGTCGCACTGCCCCGCGTCCCAGACGTAGACGTGCACGCGCTCGCCCTCGGCGAGCTCGTCGCGCGCCTGGAACGTCCCCTCCCGGTACTTCCAGCCCCTCACTTCCAGCCCCTCACCTCGGCCCAGGCCCCCCCGCGCCGTCTCGAGCGTGGCCCTCACAGGAGCGACTCGAGCTCCTTGACCACCTCGGGGTACCGCGCCTGGACCATGCGCAGTATCTCCATGGTGGTCACTCGCTCGATCCTGTAGCCCTGCAGGGCGTCGATGACCTTGTTGAAGATGTCGTCAGAGAGCGTGATGAGCTTCTCCTTGGCCACGTAGTTGCGGATGAGCTGCTCCTCGCACAGCTCGCGCCAGCCCTTCTCGTAGCGCTGCAGGAAGGCCCTCGAGAAGTCGGAGGCGTCGTGGCACTCCTTCGCCACCTTGCCAGCGACCATGCCGGACTTGACCGCGTTCACTACCCCGCCGCCGGTGATGGGGTCGACCATCCTGCCCGCGTCGCCGACGAGCACGATGCCGTCCGCGGTCGTGCTCTCTATCGGGAAGCAGACCGACACCGCCCCCGCGACGGTCTCGACGTTCTGGCCCTTGGCCAGGTTCGGGTGGCGGGCGATGAACTTGTCCAAGTAGCCCTTCACGGCCGCGCGGCCCGATATCATGGAGAGGTTCACGCCGATGCCCACGTTCGCGGAATCGTCGGACTTGTTGAAGATCCAAATGTAGCCGCCCGGGGCCTGCATGCCCAGGTGGAACTCGTTGAAGTCGGGGTCGATGTCGATGCCGACCAGCTCGTACTGGAGGCACGTGTTGATGTCCCTGGGGGCGAGCTTGGTGTCGATGCCCGCCCACCGCCCGACCTGGCTCTCGTAGCCGTCCGCGGCCACGACAAGCGGGGCGCGCAGCTCCAGCTCGGTGTCCCAGTGCTTGGCGCGCACGCCCACGACCGCGCCCTTGCCGTCCTTGAGGACGGCGGTCGCGGCGCACTTGAGGAGCGTCTTCGCCCCTGCGCGCACGGCCTGCTCGGCCAGCGTGCGGTCGAACCTGTCCCGGTGCACCACGTAGCCGGTCTCATTGCCCGCCTGCGCCTCCGTCAGGTCGACGGACTTGCCGTCGGGTGCGACGATGCGCGCGCCCTTGACCTCGTGCGATATCCAGCCGGGGTCCTTTGCGATGCCGACCTCGTCGAGCCAGACCTTGGCGATGCCCTCGCCGCACCGCACGGGCGCGCCTATCTCCTGACGCTTCTCTATCATCAGCACGTCGAGGCCCGCCTTCGCGGCCTCCCTCGCCGCCATGCTGCCGCCGGGGCCTGCGCCCACGACGATCACGTCCCACTCCTGGACCTCGGCCATGCTCAGCCCTCCGCGTCATCGAGGGCGCCCACAGGGCACGTCGTCACGCACACCCCGCAGTGGACGCAGTCGTCGTTGACCCACACGACGGTCTCGTCGAGGGTCAGTGCGTTCATCGGGCACGTGCCCACGCACGCGCCGCAGTGCATGCATCTTGTGTGGTCGACCGTTATCGTCATCGTTCCACCCCTTCGGACCTCTCCCTACTCCCCCGCGCGCGCCCCTCAGTGCGACTTGCCGGGCGTCACCGGCGCGGTGCTCCCCTTCCACGCGTTGCCCGGGACCGGCCGGTCCCCCTCAAGGGACGCGAGGACCTCCTTGGGGACGAGCACGCCCGTGCGGCGGCGCTCCTCCATGAGCTTCTCCTCGCGCTCGCGGAAGGACCTATAGTCCGCGTTCGACATCGCCATCGCCTTCTCGACCTGGTCGCGGAAGACGGGCCCCGAGTTGTAGGCGCAGAACGGGATGATGCGCCCGTCCGGGACCGCGTAGTGGATGACGCACCGCTTGACGCGCTCGATGTCGTAGTTGTACCGGTCCTGGAAGTGCATGCCGCCGATCATGAGGCTGCGCCACGTGAACTTCGCGAGCGCCTTCTTGTCGCCGTCGGTGTAAATGGACTTCAAGAGGTCCGACATGCCCAGGCCGCCGGGCGACTTGGTCTTGTCGATGTACTTGCCCACGAGGAACTTGAGCAGCCGGACCTTGGAGGCGCCCTTCACGTGGGAGCGCTCGATGTCGTCCGCCACCTTCTCGACGTCCTCGAGCAGGCGCGGCACGTCGATGAACCTCGTGACCGGGATGGGGGTCCCGTCGTCGTCGAGGAAGATGAAAGTCGCGATGCCGCAGTGCGCGTGGGAGGTGAACGCGACCTTGGGGTCGCCCTTGAGAAGGGTCGCCAGCTCAGAGAAGACCGCGACCGACGGCACCGGGAAGAAGTCGTCCTTCTCGAGGAAGTCGGTCTGCTTGGCGAGGCGGTCCACCAGGTCGGCGAGCGTGAACCGCTTCTGCTCGAGCTCGGAGCGGTCGATGCGGCCCGTGAACGCGACGGGCTGGAAGTTGACCGCATGGATGACGTCGATGTTCTTGAGCGCGAACTTCACGATGTCGCCCACCATGTGGTCGTTGACGGTGTTCACGAGGGTCGGCACCAGGCAGATGGACATGTGCGGGGTGGCCTTGCGCACGTTCTCGATGGCCCTGAGCTTGACGTCCAGCATGGGCCGCCCGCGCACGACCTTGTACATCTCGTCGTCGAAGCCGTCGAACTGGAGGTAGACCGTGTGCACGCCCGCGTCGACCATGCGCTGGGCGAACGTCGGGTCCTCGGCCAGGAGCAGCCCGTTGGTCGCGACCTGTATCTGGGCGAAGCCCAGCTCCTTGGCCGCGCGCACGGCCTCGAAGAAGTACGGGTAGACCGTGGGCTCGCCGCCCGCGAACTGCACGCTGGGCGTGGCCACGGGGCGGTTGGCGCGCAGATTGCGCAGCATGTCGAGCACCTGGTCGAACGTGGGCTCGACGATGAAGCCCGACATGTTGGCGTTGGCGAAGCACACCGGGCACCTGAGGTTGCACCGGTTGGTGAGGTCGACGTTGGCGAGCACGGTGTGGGACTTGTGCATCTGGCACAGGCCGCAGTCGGTCGGGCATTCCCTCGCATCCGTCCTGATGGGGTTGGACAGTCCGACGCCGTCGTGCGCCCACTTCTCGACCTTGAGGTAGAGGCCCACCTCCGAGTAGTAGACGTCCTCGAAGTGCCCGTGCTCGGGGCAGTCCTTGACCATCAGCACCTTCCCGCCGCGCTCGATGATGTCGGCCGGGATGATGGCCACGCACTCGGGGCACAGCGACTGTGTGTGCTTGGGGAGGCCCCTGGGTATCTCGTACTCCTTGATGACGCCCATCTTGACTCACGGTCCATCCGCCATAGAGAGGACCGGAGGATTTATAGGTTTTGTAGCTTTAGCTACTACTTACGGCGCGCCCTGTTCCCGTCCCCGCCACCCAGAGCGGGTCCGGAGGCGGGGGTGGGCGGCCGCGGAGGGAGGACCCCATGCTGGACGGCCTCGTGACGGACCTGGGCATCGACCTGCGCAAGGAGTTCGATGTGGCCGCGAGGAGCCTCGAGGCCACGGGCCTGTCATCGTACGAGGCCAAGGCCTACGTCGCGCTCGTGGCGATGGGGTTCGGGACGGCCGACGATATCGCGGACCTCGCGCACATCCCGCGCACCTCCTGCTACAAGGTCCTCAAGGGCCTCGAGGAGAAGGCCTTCGCCACCGCGACCGCGGGGCGCCCCATCGTCTACCGGCCCGAGGACCCGTCGGTCGTCTACGGGCGCATCAAGGCCGACCTCGACGAGACGTTCGCCAAGCTCGAGCTGCTGCACGAGGTCGTGCGGGAGAAGGGCTCGCCCCAGCTCATCTTCACCATCACGGGCGTGCCCCGCGTGGTCGACAAGATCTCGGAGCTGCTCGACGAGGCCCGCGCCTCGTTCATCATCTCGACGCCCGCCTACCCCCAGCTGCGCGAGGCCCTCGGGGAGAGGATGCGCCGCGCGCTCTCCCGCGGGGTGCAGTTGACGGTCATCGTCGAGCCGGGGGTGCGTGTCGAGCCGGGCGTGCGCGTCGTGCGCGCGGGCGGCCTGGTGGCCACCGACGTGGTGTCCGACGATTCGCTCGCCCTGATTGCCGCGCCGGACCTCTCCGCCTGCGGCTTCTCGGCCAACCCCTTCCTGGCGCAGCACCTGCACCGGTTCCTCGACATCCTCATCCGCGAGGGCGAGGGGAAGGGCGAGGGGAAGGCCGAGGGCTAGGGCGGGAGGCCCCAGGGGGCCGGGTGGGCGCGGTGCCCACGGGGGCGCCTTGTGGCTGCGGCCGGGGGCGTCGCGCGCTAGCCCTTCTGCTGTGGCTGCAGCTGCTTCGCCTGGAGCGCCGTCAGGTCCTGCCACGTGTACACGGGATTGCGCGCGCCGTACACCTCGTCGACGCGCGTGACGGGGGCGATGTGCGGGGCGGTGCGCAGCAACTCGGGCTCGCGCTTCGCCTCCTCCGCGATGGCCAGCATCGCGTCCGCGAACGCATCGAGCTCGCGCTTGGACTCCGTCTCGGTCGGCTCGACCATGATGGCCTCGTCGACGAGGTGAGGGAAGTAGATCGTCGGCGGGTGGAAGCCGTAGTCTATGAGCCTCTTGGCGACGTCGAGCGCGCGCAGGTTCTGCGCCTTGAGGTCGCGGCCGCTCAGCACGAACTCGTGCTTGCGCAGCTGCCTGTGGGGCATGGGGTACGCGCCCCTCAGACGGTGCGCGAGGTAGTTGCTCGCGAGGCACGCGAGCTCGCCCGCGTGCTTGAGGCCGTCGCCGCCCATGAGCCTTATGTAGGCGTGGGCGCGCACGAGCACGCCCACGTTGCCGTAGAAGCTGCGGACTTTGCCTATGCTCTTGGGCCGGTCGTAGTCCAGGTAGTAGACGTCGTCCTGCTTGGCCACGACGGGCACCGGCAGGAACTTGGCCAGTGGCTCGGCCACGCCCACGGGGCCGGAGCCGGGGCCGCCGCCCCCGTGCGGGGTGGCGAAGGTCTTGTGCAGGTTGAAGTGCACGATGTCGTAGTTCATGTCCCCTGGCCGCACGCGGCCTACGATTGCGTTGAGGTTCGCGCCGTCGTAGTAGAGCAGCGCGCCCTTGTCGTGCAGGATGCGCGCGATAGCGAGCACGTCCTGCTCGAAGATGCCGAGCGTGTTGGGGTTGGTGAGCATGAACGCGGCCGTCCTGTCCGACACGGCCCGCTCGAGCGCGTCCAGGTCCACGGTCCCGTCCTTGGAGGGCAGCTCGACGCAGTCGAAGCCCGCCATCACCGCCGAGGCGGGGTTGGTGCCGTGCGACGTCTCGGGCAGGAGCACCTCGGTCCTGCGCTCGCCGATGTCGTCGAAGTGGGCGCGGACCAGCCTCATGCCGAGGAACTCGCCGTGGGCGCCCGCGGAGGGCTGCAGCGACACCTCGTGCACGCCGCCGATCTCGCACAGCATCCGCTGCAGCTCGTACATGATGCGCAGCAAGCCCTGCACGCTGGCCTCGGGCTGGTGGGGATGGATGCGAGCGACGCTCGGGTGGGACGCGAGCTGGTCGCACACCTTGGGGTTGTACTTCATGGTGCACGACCCGAGCGGGTACATGCCGTTGTCCACGCCGAAGTTCATGCGGCTGAGCTGCGTGTAGTGCCGCACGACCGTGGGCTCGGCCATCGATGGGATGTCCGGGGGCTCGGTGCGGCGCAGTCGCTCGGGCAAAAAGGCCCAGTCGAAGTCGGGCTCCTCCGAGATGTGGCAGCAGTCCTGCGCCTCGTCGAGCTCGTTGAGCAGTGGGACCTGGTGGACCGCGGCGTGGTAGCGGGGCGGCGCCATCACTCCTCACCCCCCATCATGCGCTCGGCGCGGCGCGCCCACGCGCCCGGGTCCTCGTGGAAGGCGCGCATCGCGACCGCGGCGTCGTCGATGTCGGCGCGCGTGTGCCGCTCGGTGCAGGCCATGAGGAAGGCCTCGCCCAGCTCGGGGAACGCGGTGACGAGGGGCACGCCCACGTAGATGTCCTCCATGAGCATTGCCCCCACGAGCTCGCCGACCTCGTGGTCGGTGCCCACCGCGAACTCGTTGAAGAACGAGGACCTGAACATCGGCGCGCGGAAGCCACCGATGGCGCCGACCGCCTTGGCCAGGCTGTGCGCCCGCTCCGCCGATGTCTGGGCCATGCGCACCAGGCCCTGGCGGCCCACCGTCGCGAGGTGGACCGCGAACGCGAGCGCGTTGAGGTTCTCGTTGGAGCATATGTTGGAGGTGGCCTTGCTGCGGCGGATGTGCTGCTCGCGGGTCTGCAGCGCCATGTGGAACGCCCGCCGGCCCTCGGTGTCGCGCGCCAGGCCGATGATGCGGCCCGGCATCTGCCGCGCGTGCTCGCGGCGCGTGGCGAGCAGGCCGAAGGTGGGCCCCCCGAAGCTCATGGGGTTGCCGAGCGGCTGGCCGTCGGCCACCACGATGTCGGCGCCGAGGTCGCCCGGTGGCCGCAGCACGCCGAGCGACACGGGGTTGACCCCCACGAGGAGGAGCGCGCCCTTGAGGTCGGCCTTGAGGTCGACGAGCGACTCCTCGATGCAGCCGAAGTAGTTGGGGTTCTCGAGGTACACGCCCGCGGTCTCGTCGTCGAGCGCGGCCACGAGGCGGTCGCGGTCGAGCTGGCCGGTCTCCCTCACGTACGGCACCTCGACCACCTTGAGGCCGGCGCCGTAGGTGTAGTTGTGGAGCACCGAGCGCTTGTCGGGGTCCATCGCGCGGGGCACGAGCAGGCGGGCCTTGCCCGTGATGCGCATGGCCATCAGGGCGGCCTCCGCCATCGCGGTCGCGCCGTCGTACATGGAGATGTTCGAAACCTCCATGCCCGTGAGCGCGCACACCATGCTCTGGTACTCGAACATCGCCTGCAGCATGCCCTGCGAGCACTCGGGCTGGTAGGGGGTGTATGCGGTCAGGAACTCGGACCGGCCCACGAGGGCGGGCACGGCCGAGGGGATGTAGTGGTCGTACATCCCCGCGCCGAGGAAGGAGATGAACTCGTCGGTCGTGACGTTGTCGGAGAGCAGGCCCTGGACCTCGGCGGCGACCTCCTGCTCCGCCATGGCGGGCGGGAGCGTGAGGCCGTCAATCTGGACCTCCTTGGGCACGTCGGTGTACAGGTCGTCGATGGACCGCATGCCCATCGCGCGTAGCATCTCGTCGACCCTGTGCTCGTTGGGTAGGAACTGCAAAACGGGGACCTCCGCGCTTCGCCCTGGGCGATGCCGTCTGGGTATTTTTTGGTTTCGATGTGTCCCACGCACGGCACCAGGGGCCATCGCCCCCCGGCCTCGGGCGCAACGCGCGGGGGAATCACTTGAGCGACGCCAGGCAGTTCGGGCAGAGGATCCACTCCGCCTCGACCTCGCTGCCGCAGCTGGGGCACTTGGCGGTGGCGGGCTGGGGAGCGGGGGCCTTTGCCCGGCTGACCGTGGTGGGGACGGGCGCGGGCGCCGGTGTCGTTGCACGCACCGGTACGCGAGCCGGCGCGGGCGCAGGTGCTGGCGCGGGAGCGGGGGCCGGCACGGGGACGGGCACGGGAGCGGGAGCGGGGGCCGGCGCGGGAGCGGGGGCGGAGGCGGGAGAGGGCGCGGAGGTGGGAGCGGGAGCGGGGACGGGGGCGGGAGAGGGAGCGGAGGCGGGAGCGGGAGCGGGGGCGGGAGTGGGACTGGAGGCGGGAGCGGGAGCGGGGGCCGGCGCGGTCGCGGGGGCCGCCCCTCCGGCGGGCGCCTTGGGCATCTCCACGTAGACCTGGCCAGCCGGGACGGGCGCGGGCTCCACGGCCATCGGTCCCGGCCTGGTCACCAGCCAAGAGAGCGCCAGCAGGACCAGGACCCCGAGGGCGATGATGGCCACGATGAGCGCGAGCTGGGCGCCCTCGGCCGGGGCCTCGACGTCGACTTGCAGCGTGACGACGTTGTCCATCTTGCTCGACTCGCGCACGCGGTTGGTGCGGTCTATCTGGACCGTGAGGGGCTCCTCCGACACGAACGTCCACTTGACCTCGTGGGTGCTGTTCCCGCCCACGGGCAGGCGGTCTATCGTCCAAGTCTCCGTGGTCCCCACCCCGACCAGGCCCTGGAAGAGCTCGACCTGGGCCGCCATGTAAAGCGGGGCCTCGCCAAGGTTGAGCACGCGCACGCGGACCATGGCCGAGTCGCCCCGCGTGACGCGGTCGACGACCTTGCCGCCGCGGATGACCTCGATGTTGCCTATGAGCAGATTGGGCTTGGCATCGGCGTTGACGTTGAGGCTCGAGGTGCCCTGGTTGTTGGCGTCCGAGGCCTCCTTGATCTCCTTGGACGGGTCGACCAGCGCAAGGAGGGTGTGGTCCCCGCCGCTCACCTTCATCGGGTCCGGCATCCAGGCCACGACCCGCTTGGTGGACTCGTTGATGTCGAGCGTGGGCGTGGTGGTCGTCGCGACCAGGTTGAGCGGCTCCAGGTTGTCCAGATAGAACTCGACCTCGGCCGTCTGGAAGCACACGTCCGTGCCGACGTTGCGGACGCTGACCTCCAGCTTGACCCCGACGCCATAGGTAATCGTCGTCGCTACCGTGCTGTCCTCGTTGAGGATGCGCACGCCCGTGACCTTCAGGTCGGGCATCGGCTCGCCCACGTGGATGGCGCGCTGGTCGAGGTTGTTGAGCTCGTCCTGCTCGCGCTCGCGCTCGCCCGCGTCGAGCTTGATCATGAGCACCTGCGGCCTGTCGCGCTGCGCGCTGCGCTGCGCGAGCCACGTGAGCGCGCCCGTGAAGATCTCATCGGGACTGAGGCCCTCTGGCACCGTGAACGAGGCGAGCGGCTTGCCCTCCATGTCGGGATTGCCAAGGAAAAGCTGGGTCGTCGTGGGGCCGCGGGTCTTGTCGTTGCCGTCGTTCCTGACCGTCACGTTGACCTCGACCGCCGCGCCCTCGTTCGTGCCCTTCGCGGGGTCGATGGGCTCGCCGTTGAGCAGCAGGCCCATGGACACCACCGCGAGGTCCGGCAGCGGCGCGCGGGTGATGATGACCGAGGCCGTGCGCTGGTTGTCGAACTCGGAGGATTCGAATATCGAGTTCGCGGGGTCCACGAAGGCCGTGAGGGCGTGCGTGCCGAGCTCGCCGCGCCAGTCCATCTCGACGAGGGTCGTCACACCGGGCGCGAGCAGGCCGACGACCGCCCTGCGCCCAAGCTCGCGACCGCCCGCGTCCGGGTCACCGTCGAAGACGGCGACGTCGACCGTGCCCGAGTAGTTGCCCGTCCCGCGGTTGGCCACTGTGGCCATGATGTGCACGTTGTCCCCGACGAAGCCCGACGTGCCGATGGACTGCCCGATGCGGAACTTGAGGTCCTCGACCACGATGTTGATGGGGGGGTCGCCCGTGACCTGGAACCGCGCCTTGGTGACGTTGTTGGCCGGATTGTCGTCGATGGTCAGGCGCCTGTCGGCGGGCCAGAGGCCCACGTACACCATGTGGTCGCCAGCGAGCGGGCGCCAGTGGATCTCGAACGTGCGATTGCGGCCTGGCTCGAGCGCATTGACCTGGGGCTGCTCGTCGCCGATGGGGACGCCGCCCGTCTGGGGGTCGCCGTCGTACGCCCTGAGAACCATGGGGGTGGTGACGGGCGCGCTCCCGAAGTTGCGGGCGAGGACGCTCATCGTGACCAGGTCACCGACGTCGGAGCCCTTCACCGTCGAGCCGCCGACCTTGAACGTGAGCGACATCACGCCCGCGTCGCCCTCGGCCGGCTCGTCGACGTCGAGTTCCAGCGTCCGCACGTTGTTGTTCTCGTTCTCCTCCGGCACGCGGTTCACGTAGTCGATGACCAGGAAAGGCTCGTGGTGGCCCGGCTCTGCGATGAACATGAGGCTCACGTTGAACGTCGAGCCCACGGCCAGACCGCCCAGGGCGAGCTCCTCCCCGAGGGACTGCCCGCCTGCCAGGGGGTGGTGGAGATAGGCCGAGACCATGAACGGGGCGGCCCTCGCGTGGCCCTCGTTGAGGACGGTCGCGTTGAGCTCGACGACGTCGCCCGCCTGCGCGGTGACGATGGGGTTGGGCCCCACGTAGAGGCGGGCGTTGCCCACCTTCAGGTCGGGCATGGGCCCCGAGGCCCGTCCGCCCACCTCGACGTCGTCTATCATCCAACCGTCGCCCTCGATGCCGTCAGGGGCGGACCGGAACTGGAACCCCAGCTTTATGCGCGTGCCCTCGTACTCGTCGAGCCGGACGTCCACTCCTTCCCACGTCAGCATCTGGCCCCTCCAGCCGGTCGGCGAGGACTCGGGATAGCCGCCGTCGGGGACCATGAGCTTCCAGGCCTCCGCGGAGGCGGAGAGCACGTACAGCAGCGCGCCGTCCCCTGCCGAGGGGATGTCGTACATGTGGTTGTACTCGAGCCGCGGGGAGGTCAGTCCCTCGAGGTCGATCCACGTCGTCTCCATGAAGGCCGTCTCGTCGGGCCAGTAGACGCCCTCGTTGCCGTTGCCGTCGAGGGGCGCCCCGAAGCCGTCCTCGTAGGGGCTCTCGGTCAGGTAGTAGTTGTCGCCGGGGAACAGGCCCCCCGTGGGCGTGCGGCCGATGTCGTCGGTGGACCAGTTGCCGGTCCAGTAGTCCCACTTGGCCGGGTCGAGCACCCCGCTTTGGAAGTCGTCGTGGAACACGAGGAGGTAGCCAGCGGGGAGCCGGTCCTCGGCCGTCGCAGGGGACGGCATTGCGGTCAGGACCACCTGGAGCGAGACGAGCGCCGCGACCGCGAGGGCCAGTGCCTTCGTTCCACGAGCATTCATGCTGACCACTCAGTCGTGGCGCCATAGTGCATGGGGTTATATAACGTTTTTCCGCAGGGCTGGCCTTGGGCGCCGGGGGGCTTGGCCGCACCGTAGCGATGGCCGGTCAGGGCGCCATCCCCCCATGGCCGGCACGGCCCTCTCCTCCCCCCGCGGACGGGCCCTCGCCGTCCTGCCAGGACCCCTGCGAGGGGGTCCTCGCGTCCCCCCAATATACACCTATATACGCCTATGCGCATCGCCACGTCGATGGATGCCGAGGCCCTGTCGGTCTGCGAGGATGTCGCGCGGGCCATCACCGCGGGCGAGGTCCGCACACTCGAGGAGCTCGCGCAGGCAAAGCGGCGCGCGTGCGAGCGCGCCGGCTGCGCGCGCGTGCCCACGGACGCCGAGGTCCTCTCGCTCCTCCCCGAGGAGGGGCGCGATGCCGCCCTGGGGCTGCTGCGCACCAAGCCCTCGCGCACG
>Ga0316628_100000257_pt1 | contig 33274 bp, 34 predicted proteins | sample OWC_Aug_M2_C1_D5_FD_207648 | JGI IMG/M metagenome (GOLD analysis project Ga0316628, IMG submission 207648) | Wetland soil microbial communities from Old Woman Creek delta, Ohio, United States - OWC_Aug_M2_C1_D5_C | ecosystem: Environmental > Terrestrial > Soil > Wetlands | place: USA: Ohio...
GCGTGCGCCTGCCCGGCACCACGCTGGTGTCGATCGGGCACCGCGCGAGCCTCGCCGGCTTCCACGAGCGCCGGCTCGCCTGGCAGGCGTCGGCCGAGGGCGCGCCGCGCCTCGCGCCGGCCTAGGGCTTCGCGGGAAACACCATGCAGGTCGAGGTGCCGTGCGCGTAGAGCTTGCCGGAGGCGTCCTCGAAGCGCCCTTCGGAGGTCGCCACACGGCTACCCATGTGCACCACCTTGCCGATGGCGCGCAGCGTCCCGGTCTCGATGGTGACCGGGCGCACCATGTTTACCTTCGACTCGAGGGTGGTGTAGCCCGCGCCGGGCGGCAGCATCGTGTGCACGCACAAGCCCATGGCCGAGTCGAGCAGCGTCATGGCGACGCCGCCGTGCACCACGCCGATCGGGTTGTAGTGCTGCTCGCCCGGCGTGATCTCGAACACCGCGAGGCCGGGCCCGACCTCGACCAGGCGAAACCCGAGCAGCCGGGTGATCGGCGGCGGCGGCAGGCGCCCTTCGATCATGCCGCGCATCCATTCGAGCACCGGTAGCGCCTTGCCGGACTCGAAGGCGGCGACCGGATCCTCCCACGTGACGGTGAGGCTGCGCCCGGTCTGCATCAGTACATCTCCGCGGGTCGCGGCAGAGCCGGCACCGCGCGGTCGGCGACCTTGGAGCGTCCGGCGATGAAATCGGCCGCGGCGCGCACCGTCGCCTCGTCCTCGAGGATGCGGCCGTGCCCGAGGTCTTCGGTGAGCAGCAGGCGCGCGCCGGGCCAGTGGCGCGCGAATTTCTGCCCCTGGGTCCAGGGCACGACGCGGTCCCCGCGGTCGTGGATCACCAGCGCCGGCGCGCTCAAGTGCGGCGTCATGCGCGGCAGCTCGAACTCCGACCAGCGCACGCCGAAGCGCTCCTCGATGGCGGCTTGCATCGCGCTGCGCACCGACTCGGGGATCCAGTGCCAGCGCGCGAAGCGGCGCGAGTAGCCGAGCAGGTCCGCGGGCGGGCTCACCAGCACGGCGCGCTTGAGCGGCAGGCCGCGCGCCAGCGCGAACGCTGTCGCGGCGCCGCCGAGCGAGTGTGCGACCACCGCCTCGACGCCGCCGTGGTGCCAGGCGACTTCGGCCAGCACGTCGGCGAAATCGGGCAGCCCGGTGAGCGATCCGCCCGACAGGCCGTGCGCCGGCTGGTCGTAGGCGATCACGCGGTAGCCGGCGGCTGCGAGGGGAAACACGAAGCGGCGCATCTGCGTCGCCGCGCCGCCCCAGCCGTGGACCAGCAGCACCGCGGGCGCGTCGCGCGAGCCCCAGCTCCAGGTGGCGATGTGGCGGCCCTTGTGCAGCACCGATCCCGAGCGCGCGTCGATCAGGTCGAAGAACGCGCTCTCGGGGTGCTGCGGGCGCGGCGGCGTGAGGAACAGCTGCTCGGCCCACAGGCGTGCGAAGCGCGGCGCGAGCGCGGCCGAGGTGCGCAGCGCGGCGCGCCGCGCCAGTGTTTGAAACACGAAGCGAACGATCGTGCTATTTGTGCGCGACGACGAGAGGGTGCTGGACATGAGTGCTCCTTGCGGGGTTAGCGGCGGGCGCTGCGCGCCACGAGCGCCTCGAATGCTTCGAGGGCGCGGCTGCGCGCCTTGGTATAGCCGAGCAATCGCCGGTGGTGGTGCACCACCAGCGCGATGCCGAACATCTCGAACGCGATCTGCTCCGGATCGGTATCCGGCGCGAGCTGGCCTTGCTCGATCGCCTGGTTCACCGCGCGCTGGAGCACCTCGACCCAGGCGCGTTGGCCCGACGCGAGCGCATCGCGCACCGCGCCGGGGCGGTCGTCGTACTCGGCGGCGCCGCCGATCATCGGGCAGCCGCCGGGCAGGTCGGCCGATTCGGTCCAGTCGAGCCAGTTGACGAACATGGCGCGCAGGCGCGGCACGCCGCGCGGATGGTCCATCGCCGGCTTGAGCACGATCTCGGTGAAGCGGTCCCGGCCGTGCGCCAGCACGGCGAGCAGCAGCTCATCGCGCGAGCCGAAATGCGCGAACAGGCCCGATTTGGACATGCCGGTCGCTTCGGCGAGAGTGCCGATCGTCAGGCCGTCGAGGCCGGCCTGGCTGACGATGCGCACTCCCTCGTCGAGGATCGCCGCGCGGGTGCGCTCGCCCTTGGTGGTCGCGGTGGCGGTTGCCATGCCGCACAAAATAGTACGACCGTTCGTAATTGTCAAGCGGCCGCGCGGCGGCGCGGCTCGCCCAGCACGGGCTTCAGGTATTGCCCGGTGTAGCTCGCCTTGCTCGCGGCGACCTGCTCGGGCGTGCCCTGGGCGACGATGTGCCCGCCGCCGTCGCCGCCCTCGGGACCGAGGTCGACGATCCAGTCGGCGGTCTTGAGCACGTCCAGGTTGTGCTCGATCACCACAACGGTGTTGCCCGCATCGCGCAGCCGGCGCAGCACTTCGAGCAGCAGCTTGATGTCGTGGAAGTGCAGCCCCGTGGTCGGCTCGTCGAGGATGTAGAGCGTGCGCCCGGTATCGCGCTTCGAGAGCTCGAGCGACAGCTTGACGCGCTGCGCCTCGCCCCCCGAGAGGGTGGTCGCGGACTGGCCGAGGCGCACGTAGCCCAGCCCGACGTCGACCAGCGTCTGCAGCTTTCTCGCGATTGCCGGCACCGCCGAGAACAGCTCGCCCGCCTCGCTTACCGTCATCTCGAGGACTTCGTGGACGCTGCGGCCCTTGTAGCGGATCTCGAGCGTTTCGCGGTTGTAGCGCCGGCCGTGGCATACGTCGCAAGGCACGTAGATGTCGGGCAGGAAATGCATCTCCACCTTGATCACGCCGTCGCCCTGGCAGGCTTCGCAGCGCCCGCCCTTCACGTTGAAGGAGAAGCGGCCCGGATCGTAGCCGCGTGCGCGCGCCTCGGGAACGCTCGCGAACAGCTCGCGGATCGGCGTGAACAGGCCGGTGTACGTGGCGGGGTTGGAACGCGGCGTGCGCCCGATCGGGCTCTGGTCGACGCTGATCACCTTGTCGAGGTGCTCGATGCCCGACAGCGACTCGAACGGCGCGGGCTCCGCCGCGCTGCCGTACAGCTGGCGCGCGACCGCCGCGTACAGCGTGTCGTTGACGAGTGTCGACTTGCCGGAGCCCGATACGCCGGTCACGCACACCAGCAGTCCCAGCGGCAGCTCCAGCTCGACGTTCTTCAGGTTGTTGCCGCGCGCGCCGCGCAGCGCCAGGCGCTTGCGGCCGGGGCGATTTCGCAGGCGGGGCACGTCGATCTTGAGCACGCCGCCGAGATACTGGCCGGTAAGCGAGTGCCGGTTGGCCAGGATGTCGGTCGGCGTGCCTTCGGCGACCACCTGCCCGCCGGCCTCGCCGGCGCCCGGCCCCATGTCTACCACGTGGTCGGCCGAGCGGATCGCCTCCTCGTCGTGCTCGACCACGATCACCGAGTTGCCGAGGTCGCGCAGGCGCTTCAGCGTCTCGATCAAGCGCGCGTTGTCGCGCTGGTGCAGGCCGATCGAGGGCTCGTCGAGCACGTACATCACTCCGGTAAGCCCGGAGCCGATCTGGCTCGCGAGGCGAATCCTCTGCGCCTCGCCCCCGGAGAGCGTCTCCGCGGAGCGGTCGAGCGACAGGTAATCGAGCCCGACGTTCACCAGGAACTCGAGCCGGTTGGCGATCTCGCGCACGATGCGCTCGGCCACCTGGCCGCGCGCGCCCGGCAGCCTGAGGCGTTGGAACAGGGCGAGCGCCTGCTTCAGCGGCAGGCGCGAGATCTCGTAGATCGGCCGCCCCTCGAGCAGGACGTGGCGCGCCTCGCGCCGCAGGCGGGTGCCGCCGCACTCGGCGCAGGCCTTGCGGTTGAGATACTTCGACAGCTCCTCGCGCACCACGACCGAGTCGGTCTCGCGGTGGCGCCGCTCGAGGTTGGGGATCACGCCCTCGAAGGGGTGCTCCTTGGTCACGCTGCGGCCGCGCTCGCCAGGGTAGTGGAACGCGATCTTCTCGGTGCCCGAGCCGTTGAGCAACAGCTGCTGCACCTTGTCGTCGAGCGCCTCCCAGGGTTGCTCGATGTCGAAGCGATAGTGCTTCGCCAGCGACTGCAGCATGCTGTAGTAGAAGTGATTGCGGCGGTCCCAGCCCTTGATGGCGCCGCTCGCGAGGCTCAGGTTGGGGTGCGCGACGACGCGCTTCGGGTCGAAGAACTCGATCGTGCCGAGGCCGTCGCAGGCCGGGCACGCTCCCATCGGGTTGTTGAACGAGAACAGGCGCGGCTCCAGTTCGGCGAGCGCGTAGCTGCACGCCGGGCACGCGAAGCGCGACGAAAACAGGTGCTCCTTGCCGGTGTCCGCCTCGACCGCGACCGCGCGTCCCTCCGCGTGGCGCAGCGCGGTCTCGAAGGACTCCGCCAGGCGTTGCTTCATTTCGGGGCGCACCTTGAGGCGGTCGATCACCACGTCGACCGAATGCTTCGTGTTCTTCGCCAGCCTCGGCGCGGCGTCGAGGTCGAACACCCGGCCGTCGACGCGCACGCGGGTGAAGCCCTGCGCCCGCAACTCATCGAACAGTTCGCTTTGCTCGCCCTTGCGCCCCGCCACGACCGGCGCGAGCACCATGAGCTTCGCGTCCTCGGGGAGCGCGAGCACGTGATCCACCATCTGCGCCACCGATTGCGCTTCGAGCGGCAGGCCGTGGTCGGGACAGAAGGGGGTGCCGACGCGCGCGTACAGCAGCCGCAGGTAGTCGTGGATCTCGGTCACCGTGCCGACCGTCGAGCGCGGATTGTGGCTCGACGCCTTCTGCTCGATCGAGATCGCCGGCGAGAGGCCCTCGATCAGGTCGACGTCGGGTTTCTCCATCAGCTGCAGGAACTGGCGTGCGTAGGCCGACAGCGACTCGACGTAGCGGCGCTGCCCCTCGGCGTACAGCGTGTCGAAGGCCAGCGAGCTCTTGCCCGAGCCTGACAGCCCGGTGATCACCACGAGCTTGTTGCGCGGCAGCTCGAGGTTGACGTTCTTGAGATTGTGGGTGCGCGCGCCGCGGATGCGGATCGTGTCCATTGACTGCCGCCAACGAGCGGCCGAGAAACCAAACCTGCTACTATAACGAGTTCCTGGCAGTCCTTTCCACCCTTCGCTACGCCTGAGCACGGACACCGCCGCATGGATCGCGCACGCATGAGCCAGCAGGAACTGCGCGCGGGCGTGTCGCTCGCGTCGCTCTTCGGCCTGCGCATGCTCGGGCTGTTCCTGATCCTTCCGGTGTTCGCGGTGCACGCGCACAAGCTCGCGGGCGGCGACAACCTGACCTTGGTGGGTCTCGCGCTCGGCGCCTATGGCCTCACCCAGGCGATCCTGCAGATCCCGTTCGGCATCGCCTCCGACCGCTGGGGGCGCAAGCCGCTGATCGTCATCGGGCTGGTGCTGTTTGCCGCCGGCAGCTTCCTCGCGGGCGCCGCGCAGAACATCCTCACTGCCATCGCGGGCCGGGCATTGCAGGGCGCCGGCGCGATCTCGTCGGTCGTGGTGGCGCTCGCGGCGGATCTGACGCGCGAAGAGCACCGCACCAAGACGATGGCGATGATCGGCGCCTCGATCGGCTTCAGCTTCGCGCTGTCGCTGGTGCTCGCACCGGCGCTGTACGAGTGGGTCGGCATGGGTGGCGTATTCGCGACCACCGGCGTGCTGTCGATCCTGGCGATCGGCATGCTGTACGCCGTGGTGCCCGCGGCACCTTCGCGCGTGGCGACGCACGCCGCCGAGCCCTACCGCGGGCTCGGCGCGCTCATCGTGCAGCCCGAGCTGCTGCGCCTGAACCTCGGAATCTTCGTGCTGCATGTGGCGCAGATGGCGATGTTCGTGGTGATACCGCCGCTGCTGGTGCAGGCGGGACTTGCGCTGCCCGAACACTGGAAGTTCTATCTCCCGGTGGTGCTGCTGTCGTTCGCGCTGATGGTCCCGGCGGTCTATTACGCCGACCGGCGCAACCAATCCAAACTGGTGCTGATCGGCGCGGTGGCGCTGCTCGGCGTGGTACAGACGGGACTTGCCGTGGCGCCCGACCGGCTGATGCCGCTCGCGGGCCTGATGGTAGCCTTCTTCGTCGCCTTCAACGTTCTCGAGGCGCTGCTGCCGTCGCTCGTGTCGCGCGTCGCGCCGCAGCATGCGCGCGGCGCGGCCATCGGCGTGTACAACACCACCCAGACGCTGGGCCTATTCTGTGGCGGACTGCTCGGCGGCTGGCTCGCCAAGCATTACGGTCCGGTCGCGGTGTTCGCTGCCTGCGCAGGGCTTGCCGCGGTGTGGCTCGCGGCTGCCGCCGGGATGCGCCCGGTGCGGGCGCGCGTCAACGAACTTTCGACTCTTACGTTTTCAGTTGCAGCGGGCGTTGATACCGAGCGCCTGCGCGAGGCGCTTGCCGCGGTGCCGGGCGTGCGCGAGGCGGTGGTGTTGTCCGATCGGCGCGTCGCCACGCTCAAAGTCGTGCCGGGTGATTTGGACGAGGGCATGGTCAGGAAGCTCGTGGCGGGCGAAACATAGAGGAACAGGGGAGGAAACCATGGCATCCGTCAACAAGGTGATTCTGGTGGGCAATCTGGGCCGCGATCCGGAAACGCGATACATGCCCGACGGCGCGGCGCTCACGAACGTGTCGATTGCGACGTCGTACCAGTGGACCGACAAGGCGAGCGGCGAGAAGAAAGAGGAAACCGAGTGGCACCGGGTGGCATTCCGCGGCCGCCTCGCCGAGATCGCCGGCGAGTATCTGAAAAAGGGCTCGCAGGTCTACGTCGAGGGACGTCTGCGCACGCGCAAGTGGCAGGACAAGGAAGGTCAGGACCGCTATACCACCGAGATCATGGCCGACGCCATGCAGATGCTCGGCTCGCGCGGCGGCGCGGGCGAGCCGCGCGCCGAACCGGCGGCGCCCAGGGCCGAGGCCAAGGCGGAGGCCAAGGGAGAAGCCAAGGCCGCGGCCAAGAAGCCGGCGGGCAAATTCGACGATATGGAAGACGACATCCCGTTCTAGGATTTGGGGGCCCCGATGCCGATCTACGAGTACCGCTGCGCCGATTGCGGCTTTCAGGAAGAGTACCTGCAGAAGGTCTCGGAGCTGCCGATGACGGTCTGCCCGAAATGCGGCAAGGCGTCGTTCCGGAAATTGCTGAGCGCGGCGGGCTTCCAGCTCAAGGGCAGCGGCTGGTACGCCACCGATTTCCGCAATGCCGGCAGCAAGCCGGAGAAGAAATCGGAGGCCAAGCCGGAGGCGAAGGGGGAAGCGAAGTCCGAGACCAAGGTCGAGACCAAGGCCGAGGCCAAGACCGAGGCGAAGACCGAAGCGAAGAGCGACACGCCCGCCAGCGGCGGGACGGCAAGCTCGTAGCGGCTATAATCGTCTGCTTTCGTATTCCGCGGCGCGCGCGCCGCGCTCGGCGCCGGGCCGTGACCGGCGCCCACCACCCGTGAAAAAGTATTTCATCACCGGCTTGCTGATCTGGATCCCGCTGGTCATCACGATCTGGGTGCTCAAGCTCGTGGTCGACACGCTCGACCAGAGCGTGCAGCTGATGCCGGAGCAGTGGCGCACCGAGCATTGGCTCGGAGTGCACGTGCCGGGGCAAGGGGTGGTGCTCACGATCATCATCGTGCTGGTTACCGGGGTCCTCGCCGCGAACTTCATCGGCGAGCGGCTGGTGCGCATCTGGGACGAGCTGCTGCACCGCATTCCGTTCGTCTCGTCGATCTACTCGAGCGTCAAGCAGGTTTCGGACACGCTGTTTTCCTCGACCGGCCAGGCGTTTCGCAAGGCGCTGCTGGTGCAATGGCCGCACCAGGGGATGTGGACCATCGCCTTCCAGACCGGGGTGCCCGGCGGTGACGTGGTCAACCACCTGAAGGGTGATTACGTCAGCGTCTACGTCCCGACGACGCCGAACCCGACCGGCGGCTACTTCGTGATGCTGCCGCGCGCCGACGTCATCGAGCTCGACATGAGCGTCGACGACGCTCTCAAGTACATCATCTCGATGGGCGTGGTGTCGCCGACCGGCAGGCCGGACAAATCCGACGCCGGCGTCTGAACCCCCGAGCGGAACCTAAAACATGCGAACGCACTACTGCGGCGAGATTACCGCCGAGCTCATCGACCGGACCGTGACCCTGTGCGGGTGGGCCCATCGCAGGCGCGACCACGGCGGCGTGATCTTCATCGACCTGAGGGACCGGGAGGGGCTGGCACAGGTGGTGTTCGATCCCGACCGGCCTGAGGCCTTCGCCATCGCCGACCGCTCGCGCAACGAATTCGTGCTCAAGGTGACCGGCAAGGTGCGCCGCCGCCCGCAAGGCACGGTCAATCCGAACCTGCGCTCGGGCGAGGTCGAGCTGCTGGCGCACGAGGTCGAAGTGCTCAATCCATCGGTGACTCCGCCGTTCCAGCTCGACGACGAGAATCTTTCGGAGACGACGCGGCTCACCTACCGTGTGCTCGACCTGCGGCGCGAGCCGATGCAGAGGAACCTGCGCCTGCGCTACCGCGTGGCGATGGCGGTGCGCCGCTACCTCGACGCGCAGGGCTTCATCGACATCGAGACGCCGATGCTGACGCGCTCGACCCCCGAGGGGGCGCGCGACTACCTGGTGCCCTCGCGCGTGCATCCGGGAGAGTTTTTCGCGCTGCCACAGTCGCCGCAGCTGTTCAAGCAGCTGCTGATGGTGGCGGGCTTCGATCGCTACTACCAGATCGTGAAGTGCTTCCGCGACGAGGACCTGCGCGCCGATCGCCAGCCGGAATTCACGCAGATCGACATCGAAACTTCCTTCCTCGACGAGCTCGCCATCCAGGAGATCAACGAAGGCTTGATCCGCTCGGTGTTCAAGGAAGCGCTCAACGTGGATCTGCCGAAGCCGTTCCCGCGCATGACCTATGCCGAGGCGATGTCGCGCTACGGGTCGGACAAGCCCGACCTGCGCGTGGGCCTCGAGCTCACCGAGCTGACCGACCTGATGAAGACGGTCGAGTTCAAGGTGTTCCGCGGCGCGGCCGACATGCCGGGCGGACGAGTCGCCGCGCTCAGGGTGCCGAAGGCCGACCTGACGCGCAAGGAGATCGACGACTACACGACCTACGTCGCGATCTACGGCGCCAAGGGCCTTGCCTACATCAAGGTCAACGACCGCTCGAAGCTGCCCGAGGGGCTGCAGTCGCCGATCGTCAAGTTCCTGCCGTCCGACGTGCTGGGACGCATCATCGAGCGGACCGCCGCCCAGGACGGCGATCTCATATTCTTCGGCGCCGACAAGGCGAAAGTCGTCAACGACGCGCTCGGCGCGCTGCGCGTCAAGCTCGGCCACGACAAGGGCTACGCCGAGGCCGGCTGGCGACCGCTATGGGTGGTCGACTTTCCGATGTTCGAATGGGATGACGAGGCCAAGCGCTGGGCGGCGATGCACCACCCGTTCACTTCACCCAAGGACGGCCACGAGGATCTTCTGGCGAGCGATCCCGGCAAAGCGCTCTCCAAGGGCTACGACATGGTGCTCAACGGCTGGGAAATCGGCGGCGGGTCGGTCCGCATCCATCGCGCCGAGGTGCAGTCGAAGGTGTTCCGGGCGCTCGGCATCACGGAAGAAGAGGCGCGCGCGAAATTCGGCTTCCTGCTCGACAACCTGCAGTTCGGCGCGCCGCCGCACGGCGGCATCGCGTTCGGCCTGGACCGCATCGTGACCATGATGGCGGGCGCGGAGTCGATCCGCGACGTGATCGCGTTCCCCAAGACGCAGCGCGCCCAGTGCCTGCTGACGCATGCGCCGAGCCCGGTCGACGACCTGCAGCTGCGCGAGCTCGGGCTGCGGCTGAGGGAGAAGCCCAAAGCGTGAGAAGACTGCTCGCCGGGCTCGTTGCGAGCTTTCTGGCGACGGGCGCGGCGGCGTTCGCGCCCGCGGTAGAGGTCGGTGTCGGCGCGCTGCCACCCGAGGCGCGCGAGACGGTCGCGCTGATCGAACGCGGCGGGCCCTTTCCGTATGCCCGGGACGGCAGCGTGTTCGGCAATCGCGAGGCACGGCTTCCGCCGCGGCCACGCGCCTATTATCGTGAGTACACCGTGCCGACCCCCGGCTCGCCCGACCGGGGCGCGCGGCGCATCATCTCGGGGCGCGAGGGCGAGCTGTATTACACCAGCGATCATTACCGCACTTTCAGGCGCATCCGCCGATGACATGAGCAAGCTGCTGGCCCGACTTGAGGACGCCTTGCGCTCGGGCACCTACCGGGCGGCGCGGACCGATGAAATTCTCGACGCGTTGCACGGCGCAGGCTTCGACGTGGCGCGCATCGACCTCGCCGGGGCGACGGACAAGGCCACGCTGCTTGCGCGATTCGCCTCCGCGCTCGCGTTTCCGCAGTGGTTCGGCGGCAACTGGGACGCGCTCGAGGACTGCCTGACGGACCTGGCCTGGCGCGCGCCGGATCGCCACGTGCTGCTGATCGAGGGGTTCGAGGAGTTGCGCACGCGGCGTCCGGACGACCTCGGCGTGCTGCTCGACATCCTCGCGTCGAGCGCGCAGTACTGGAAGGAGCGCGGCCGGCCGTTCTTCGCCGTCTTCGTCGACCCCCGGGGCGCGCTCGCGCTGCCGGACCTGTTCCGCCAAAGGACCGCGTGAGCCTCAAGATCCCGGTCTCGGTACTGGTGGTGATCCACACGCCGGCGCTCGAGGTGCTGCTGCTGCAGCGCGCCGCGCGGCCGGACTTCTGGCAATCGGTGACCGGCTCGCTCGAGCGGCTCGACGAGCCGCTCGAGGAGGCGGCGTTGCGCGAGGTGCGCGAGGAAACCGGGATCGACGTGCCGCGTGAGCGGCTGCTGCGCTGGAACGTGGTCAACACCTTTCGCATCTGGACGCAGTGGAGCCACCGCTTTCTTCCCGGCACGACGCACAACACCGAGCACGTGTTCAGCCTGGAGGTGCCGGGACGCGTGGCGGTGAGCCTCGCGCCAGACGAGCACATTTCGTACATCTGGCTGCCGTGGCGCGAGGCCGCGGAAAAGTGCGCATCGTGGTCCAACCGCGAGGCGATCGCCATGCTGGCGCAGCGTGTGCGGCCCTCGACGGCGTAAAATGCGCTTCGTATGCAGGAAACCCCAGAGGCCGCGTTGCCGGCTGCAGCGCCCGGCGCCCTAGCCGAGATTTAGACCGTGCGCCGGCTGCGGGTCGCGACGCTCAACATCCACAAGGGCCTGTCGCAGTTCAACCGGCGCATGGTGATCCACGAGCTGCGCGAAGGCCTGCGCGCGCTCGAGCCCGACCTGGTGTTCCTCCAGGAGGTGCTGGGCCTGAACGAACGCCATGCGCTGCGCTTCGCCAGCTGGCCGCATACGCCGCAGTACGAGTTCCTCGCCGAGGCGGGCTGGCAGCATGCCTACGGCCGCAACGCCGTCTATGACCACGGCCACCACGGCAATGCCGTGCTGTCGCGGCATCCGATACTTTCCACCGCCAACGAGGACGTGTCGGACCACCGCTTCGAGCGCCGCGGCCTGCTGCACAGCGTGGTGTCGGTGCCCGGCTGGCGCAAGAACCTGCACTGCCTGTGCGTGCATCTGTCGCTCCACGAGCGCGGCAGGCGCAAGCAGCTCGACGCGATTGCCGCCCGTCTCGACGAGATCGCGGCGCGCGACATGCCGATCATCGTCGCCGGGGATTTCAACGACTGGCGTCAGCGCGCCTCGGCCATCCTCGAGGGCCGCCTGGGCATGACGGAGGTGTCCACCGTGCACCAGGGCCGGGCGGCGCGAACCTTTCCGAGCATGCTGCCGCTGCTGAAGCTCGACCGCATCTACGTGCGCGGTTTCGAGGTACTCGCCGCGCGCGTGCACCGTGGCGTGCCCTGGTCGCTGCTGTCGGACCATCTCGCGCTGAGCGCCGACCTTCGGCTGCTGCCCAAGGCGGCCGCGCCGAAGAAGCGATAGCGCGATGGAGTTTGTCGACGGCAACCGGTTGACGCTGCTCTGCAACGGGGAGCAGTACTTCCCGGCGCTGGTCGCGGCTATCGACGCCGCGCGCGAAGAGGTGTTTCTCGAGACCTACATCTTTGCCGACGACGAGACCGGAAGCCTGGTCGCCGACGCGCTCGCGCGCGCCGCCGCGCGGGGTGTCGCGGTGCACCTGCTGCTCGACGGCTTCGGCGCGCGCGATTTCGCCCCGCGCTTTCGCGCGATGCTGCGGCAGGCAGGGGCCGGGGTGCTCGTGTTTCGACCCGATATCAGCCCCTGGGGGCTGCAGCGCGGGCGCCTGCGGCGCATGCATCGGAAGCTCGCCTGCATCGACGGGCACATCGGCTTCGCAGGCGGAATCAACGTGATCGACGACTTCGACACGCCGGGGCAGACGCCACCGCGCTACGACTACGCGGTGCGTATCGAGGGCCCGCTGAGCGCCAGGCTGCGCGAGGCGGCCGCGCACCAGTGGTCGCAGGTTTCATGGGCGACGTTCAGGCACCGCTGGCGGGGGAGCCACAAGCCCGCGCCGGCCGCTGGCGGGCCGAGCCCGGCCGCCATGGCCGGGGGGCAGCGCGCCGCGCTGGTGGTGCGCGACAGCCTGCGCCACCGGCACGACATCGAGAATGCCTACCTCGAGCTGATCGAAGGCGCGCGCGAGGAAATCGTGATTGCCAGCGCGTATTTCTTCCCCGGGCGCAGGTTCCGGCGCGCGCTCGCCGAGGCCGCGCAGCGCGGCGTCAAGGTGGTGCTGCTGCTGCAGGGGCGCGTCGAGTACGCGCTCCTGCACTACGCTTCGCGCGCGCTGTACGGCACGCTGCTCGCCGCCGGCATCGAGATCCACGAGTACCACCGCAGTTTCCTGCACGCCAAGGTCGCCGTCTTCGACTGCTGCGTGGCGAGCATCGGGTCCTCGAACATCGACCCATTCAGCCTGATGGTGGCGCGCGAGGCGAACGTGTTCGTCGACGACGCGGCGTTCGCCGGCGAGCTGCGCGCGAGCCTTGCCGTAGCGCAGCGCCTGGGCGCGCGCGCGGTGCCACCGCAGCAATGGCAGCGCCAGCCCCTGTGGCTGCGCATTCGCATCTGGATCGCGTATGGCATCGCCCGCCTGCTGATCAGCGTAGCGAGCGTCGAGCGCTACCACTGAGCGCCCGGCGCGTGACTCAGGCGATCAGGCGCAGCCTGCCCTGGTCCAGCAGCGGAACCACGGAATAGGCGTCGAAGCGGCACGCGAACTCGACCTCTGCCGCGAGGCCTCGCTGCGCCATCATGCGCCCAACGCGGCAATCGAGCAGCGCCTCGGGGGCCTTGGCGTGGCGGTACAGGCCGCGAGCCGCCTTGGCCGCGTCGGACAGGTCGGCGGCTGCGCCGAGCAGGTCGGCGAAGCGCTCGACCAGGTAGCCGGCGCCGTAGAAGTCCTCGAGATTGAAGTTCTGGCCCGAGCCCGAGCACAGGATCAACACCGGCTCGCGCGGATGGCGCGCGACGACGTGCTCCGCGAGCGCGCGCGCGTTGAGCAGGGCTCCGCAGTAGACGCGGGCGGCACCCGCGGCGCGCGTCATGGCCACGGTGCCGTTGGTGGTCGAGTAGATCAGGGTCTTGCCGCGCACGCCGTGGCGCAGCAGCGCCATCGGCGCCGGGTGTGCGAATCCGGGCAGGGTTTCCGCGTACAGCTCGCCCGAGAGGACGACGTCACCGGCGCGGCGCTGAACAGCGGCCGCGCGCGCCGCCGCCTCGTCGGCGACCGGGATCGCCTCGATCGCGCCGTTCGCGAGCGCCGTGACCATGGTGGTGGTGGCGAATAGGATGTCGAGCACCACCACGATCCTGCCCGCGACGCGCTCGCCGTCGAGCTCTTCCTTCCTGGTGAGGACGTGCAGCCTGTGATCGAGCTCGATGCGCGCGCTCATCGCCTCACTTGGGGCGGCGGCCGAACATGCCCCAGCCTTCCATGGTGAGCACCAGCTCGCCGTGCTGATTGACCGCCTCGGTGCGCGACTTCACCAGGCCGGCCTCCGGCCGGCTCTTCGAGGCACGCGCCTCGAGCACCACGCGCCGGTAGGTGATGGTGTCGCCGGGGCGCACGGGCTTGAGCCAGCGGATGTTGTCCAGTCCCGGCGAGCCGAGGCTCACGCTGCGATTGATGTAGCCGTCGCACAGGATGCGCATGGCCACCGAACAGGTGTGCCAGCCGCTGGCGATCAGGCCGCCGAAGAACGACGTCTTCGCAGCCACGGGATCGACGTGAAACGGCTGCGGATCGAACTTGCGCGCGAACTCGATCATCTCTTCCTGGGAGAAGGTGTGGCGCCCCAGCTCGGTGGTCTCGCCGACCACGAAGTCTTCCCAGTACAGGGGTGCGGCCGCGTTCATCCTAGACGGTGGTGGAAAATTGCGGCAACATCAGAGCCTTACAAGAAACCCGAGTCTAATCCAAAGGAGGCTTCCATGCTGCGTAAGTTGCTGGTTGCGCTGGCCGCGGCCGTCATCGCGCCGCCGGCGGTGGCGCAGGGCACGGTCAAGATCGCGGTCATCGGCCCGATGGCCTACGTGCAGGGCGAAAATCACTGGATGGGCGCCGAGCTGGCGCGCGACGACATCAACAATGCGGGCGGCATCTCGGTCGACGGCAAGAAGCTCAAGGTCGAGCTGATCCGCGCCGACTCCAACGAGATCCAGTCGGTGTCGGATGCGACCAATGCCATGGAGCGCGTGATCACGCGCGACAAGGCGGACTTCGTGGTCGGCGGCTTCCGCTCCGAGGCGGTGATCGCGATGCAGGAAGTCGCCATGGACTACAAGAAGCTGTTCCTCGGCTGCGGGGCGGCGGACGCGAAGCTCGGGCAGAACGTCGAGGCGAACTACGATCGCTACAAGTACTGGTTCCGGGTCACGCCGACCAAGTCGCCCGACCTGGGGCGCACGCTGTTCGCGGTGCTCGGTAGCATCGCCGGGCAGATCCGTGCCGATCTCAAGAAGGACACGCCGAAGGTGGCGATCCTCGCCGAAAAGGTGCTGTGGACCCAGGCGATCGTCGCGGCGCTGCAGACGAACCTGCCGAAGATGAAGATGGAGGTGGTCGGCCTGTGGCAGCCATCGCCGACCGCGACCGACGTGACCGCCGAGCTCTCGGCGATCGAGCGTGCAGGGGCCGACATCGTGTTTACCGCCGTCTCAGGCCCGGTGGGCATCGTCCTCGGCCGGCAGATGGGCGAGCGCAAGATGAAGGCGATCGCATTCGGCATCAACGTCGAGGCGCAAAAGGACGGCTTCTGGGAGGCGACCGCGGGCAAGGGCAACTACGTCTCGACGCTCGATACCTACGGCATGGTCGAAGTGACCCCGAAGATGATCCCGTTCGTGACGGAGTTCGAGGCGCGCTTCCACAAGTCGCCGACCTACAACGCGGCGACCTACGACGCGATCATGCTCCTCAAGGATGCGATCGAGCAGGCGGGCAGCACCAATGCCGACAAGCTGGTGCCCGTCCTCGAGGGCTTCAAGGATCACATCGGTACCTCCGGGACGCTCACCTGGGACAAGCTCCACGACCCGGTATGGGCAGTCGGCAAGACCTCGGGCATCGCAGTGCAGTGGCAGAACGGCAAGAAGGTGCCGTTCTGGCCGCCACTGGTGAAGGGCATGCAGCCCTTCAAGCTGCCGTGAGGCCGGTGGCCGGCCGCTGAATACGGCCGCGCGGCCCCCCGGGCGCGCGGCCTTTTTTTCGCATGCTCCAGGACATCCTCGTCACCGGACTCGTCAATGGCGGCGTGTACGCGCTGCTGGCAATCGGCTTTTCGCTGATCTTCGGCGTCGCGCGCATCGTCAACATCGCGCACACCGCGTTCTACATGCTCGCGGCCTACTGCTTCTACACGCTGCTCGTCCGGCTGCAGCTTCCGGGCACGCTGGCGGCGCTCATTTCGGTCGTCGCGGTGACCGCGCTGTCGGTGCTGTGCTACCGGCTGGTGATCGAGCCGGTGCGCGAGCACGAGTCCGCGGTGTTGATCGCGACCATCGCCCTGGCGCTCATCTTTCAGGAGTTGATGTTGTACGCGTACGGGGGCAACTTCCTCGGCATCCCGTCGGCGGTGGAGGGCGTGCTGACGGTGTTCGGCGTGAGCATTCCCTACCAGCGGCTGCTGATCCTGGTGGTCGCGGCGGCGATGCTGGTCGGGACCTGGCTGCTGCTCTACCGCACGCGTCTCGGGCTCGCGATCCGGGCCACCGCCAACGACCTCGAGGTCGCCAACCTGATGGGGATGAACGTGCACCGCGTGGCGATGGCGACGGTGGCGATATCGGTGGCGCTTGCGGCGATCGCGGGCGTGGTGGTGGCGCCGGTGTTCGTGGTCGACCCGTTCATGTGGCTCACGCCACTGGTCACCATGCTGGCGATCGTGGTTCTCGGCGGGCTGGGCAGCCTCAAAGGCAGCCTCGTGGGGGCGCTGATCATCGGCTATGTCGAGGCGATCACCGTGTTCGCGCTGCCGCAGGGCGCGTTCCTCAAGGGCGCCATGGCGCTGTCGATCATGGTCGTGGTGCTGCTGATACGACCCGAGGGACTGTTCGGGGTGGTGTTCGAGGAGGAGCGGTGAGCAACCCGCTGGCGTTCGCCGCGCGCCGGTCGTGGGTCAACCTGCGCAGCGAGGTGCTGGTGCTGCCATCGCGCTCGCTGGCGCTCGCCTGGGCGGTATTTGTGCTGTTGCTGCCGCTCGCCTACAACGACCCCTATGTCCTGCGCATCGTGGCGATGACCTGCATCTTCGCCATCTTCGCCGCCAGCTGGGACCTGCTCGCCGGCTACGCGGGCCAGATCAACTTCGGCCACGCTCTGTTCTTCGGCGCCGGCGCCTATACCTCGGCGATCGCCTCGATCAAGCTCGGTTTGCCGCCGTGGTTCGGCGTGTGCCTGGGCGCGGCGGTGGCGGCGCTGACGGGCTTCGCGGTCGGTTACGTGTGCCTGCGTCTGCGCGGCTCGTACCTGTCCCTTGCGACGCTCGCCTTCCCGTTGATCGCGATCGGCGTGCTGTTCGCGTTTCCGGACTTTTCCGGCGGCGAGCTCGGCATCGGCGGCGTGCGCTCGCTCGCCGTGTCGCGCACCACCAACTACTACATCATCGCCAGCATCATGCTGGTACTGGTATTCGGCATGTGGAAGATCGCCGACTCGAGATTCGGGCTGGTGCTGCACGCGATCCGCGACGACGAGGTGGCGGCGCGCGCCTCGGGCATCAACACCACGCGCTACAAGCTCGCGGTATTCGCGATCTCGGCGTTCTCGGCGGGGATCGCCGGCGCGCTGTACGCGCACTTCCTGCGCGTCGCCGGCCCCTCGACGCTCGAGGTCGCGCTTTCCTTCCAGGTGGTGATCTGGGGAATATTCGGCGGCGTCGCCACGATCTACGGGCCGGTGAGCGCGGTGTTCATCCTTTATCCGCTCACCGAGTGGCTCGGCAGCTTCAAGGCCTTCGGCGAGCTGCGGCTGCTGATTTTCGCCGTGGTCGTGCTGCTCGTGCTGCTGTTCATGCCGCGCGGCCTGACACCCTGGGTGCGCGACAAGATCGAGACCCAGTGCCCGCGGTGCAAGCAGAGGAACGCATCGTGGCGCTCGGCGTGCCGTCTGTGCGCCGCGCCGCTCGCGCCTACAGGCGGCGCGCGCGCTTGATCTCCAGGTAGCGGTTCACCAGGGCGATCGGCAGGCGCCCGGGCTCCACGTCCAGGCATAGCGCGCCGCTGCGCTCCATGCGCCGGAACGCGAGTTCGCGCTGGCGCAGGTAATCGGCCGTGGCGGCGTGCGTCAGCGCGCGGTCCAGGCTGTCGACGCGTGTCACCAGCGCGCGCGACAGGATCTCCTCGCGCAGCGAGGCGAACAGCACCAGGTGGCGCGATTGCAGCAGCCTGAGAGCGGGGCCGAGCGTATCGTCGTCCTCGTCGCGCAGATTGGACAGGATCACCACCAGGGCGCGCTTGCGCGCGCGCTTCATGAGCTCGACCGCTGCGCTGTAGTAATCCGAGGTGAGGCCACTCGGCTCGAGGTCGTAGACGCGGTTGAGGATCACGTCGACGGTCGCGGCCGACTTGCGCGGCGCGAGCCAGCGCAGCGGCCCGCTCATCGTCATCAGGCCCACGGCGTCGCCCTGGCGCAGGCTGGCGTAGGCGAGCAGCAGCGCGGCGTTCAGCACGTGGTCGAAATGCGCCAGCTCGCCGTCCTTGGCGCTCATGCGCCGTCCGCAGTCGAGCAGCAACATCACGGTCTGGTCGCGCTCGTCCTGGTATTCGCGCGAAATCAGCTTCATGGTGCGCGCGGTCGCCTTCCAGTCGATCTGGCGCTGCATGTCGCCCTCGCGATACTCGCGCAGCTGGTGGAACTCGAGGCCTTCGCCGCGGCGCTGGCGCTGCAGCACGCCGATGCGCGACAGGCGATGGTCGGTGGCGAGCAGCGAGTAGCCCGCGATCGCGGCGAAGTTCGGGTAGACGCGCACCGGCAGCCTGTCCGCGGCGCGCAGCGTGCGCTGCCACAGCTTGAAGGGCGAGGCGAGACGCAGCTCGAGCAGGTCGAAGTCGTGCGCGCCTCGCGTCACGGGACGCGCGAAATACGTGAGCTCGGCCACCGCGCCCGCCGGCACCCGCACGCGCAGCGGCAGACCCCGTGCCCGGAATGCCGCCGGGTGATGGTCGTAGGCCTCGATTTCGAGCGTGCGCCGGCCGCGATTGACGATTGCCAGCCCGATTTCGCGCTCCACGCCGAGCGCGAAGGAGGTGGGCGCCTGGCGGCTCGCCGCCGGGGGCAGGTCGCGCCACACCGCGACGAGATCGACGAGCGCGAAAAGGCCGAGCAGCGCGGCCGCGGCCGGCCACATGAGCGGCGCGGCCGCGAGCGCAGACGCGGCGACGCCGGCAGCCGCCAGCAACCCGGCGAGCCCGAGCAGGCGCCTCGAGGGCAGGACCATGCGCGCTACAGCCTCGGCGCCTCGACCTTGGCGAGCAGCGCCTTGAGCAGCGTGTCGCTGCTCTGGCCTTCGATCTCGATCTCGGGTGCCGGCGTCACCCGGTGGCGCAGCGCCGCAGGCGCCATGTGCTTGACGTCGTCGGGGGTGACGAAGCCGCGCCCGGCGATCAGCGCCGCGGCGCGCGCCGCGCGCACCAGCGCGATGCCGCCGCGCGGCCCGGCGCCCGCGGCGACGCCCGCCCACGAGCGGGTGGCGCGCACCACGCGCACCGCGTAGTCGAGCACCCGGTCGTCGATCGCGATCGAGGCGGTGATCTGCTGCAGCTTGACCATCGTCGCGGGCTCGAGCAGCGCCGCCACCGAGTCCACGTGCAGCCTTTCGCCGACGCGGCCGGTGGCGACCTTGCGCACCATTTCCAGCTCCTCGGCGGCCGGCGGATAGTCGATGCGGATCTTGAGCAGGAACCGGTCCAGCTGCGCTTCGGGCAGCGCGTAAGTGCCTTCCTGCTCGATCGGGTTCTGCGTCGCGAGCACCATGAACGGCGGGTCGATCGGGTGCGGCACGCCCTCGATCGTCACCTGCTGCTCCTGCATGACCTCGAGCAGCGCCGCCTGCGTCTTCGCCGGCGCACGGTTGATCTCGTCGGCGAGCAGCAAGTTGGTGAACACGGGACCGTGGCGCGTGGTGAAGGCGCGGGTCGCGGGATCGTAGAGCGTGTGCCCGGTGACATCGGCGGGCATCAGGTCGGGCGTGAACTGGATGCGTGCGAACTTGCCGCCGAAGGTGCGCGCGAGCGCCTGCACGAGGAGCGTCTTGCCCAGACCGGGAACGCCCTCGATGAGCACGTGCCCCGCCCCCAGCAAGGCCGCAAGGACCTGGTCGACCACCTCGCGCTGCCCCACCACGGCGTGGCCGATCTGCTCGCGGATCGCCGCGACGAACTGCGCGGCGCGTTCGAAATTCCCCTGCTGCTGCGTAACGCTCATTTTCTTTCCCTCTTCATGCCGGCGCCCGGGCGGCGCGCCAGTCGTTCGTGCATCGATTGCAGCAGCGCGATGCGTCGCGTGAAGGCGAGCGCGTCGCGCGGCGGCTCTGCGCCGAAAGCGGCCTCGAGCTCCTCGGCGGGAAGCGCGAAGATTTGCGCCAGCCGCGCACTGCGCTCGGCCGGGGACAGCGCGACGACCTCGGGGTGCGCCTTGACGGTGCGCGCGAGACAGGCCTCGCGCGCCGCCCCGAGCAGCGCCGCACGATCGCCATGCTGCCAATGGAAGCGACCCGCCGCGCGCAGGTGATCGAGCAGGCGCCTGCGGCCCGGCGCAGGGTCCGGCATCATCGGCCCGAAGCGTGGCACGATGCGCCACAACCACAGGGCGACGAGCAGCGCCGCCCCGGCAAGCGCCTGCCAGGCGTTCGCACGCAGCCAGTCGAGGAGCGAGAGCGGCTGCAGGTGGCTCAACACCAGTATTTCGCGCGCCGCATCCCCGCCCGCGAGCATCCAGGCAAGATCGGCGTGGTCGAGCTGGCCGATGAGCGGATTGCGCATGAAATCGAGCGACGTGGCGACGACGACGGTGCCGGCGCCCCGCCTCAGCGTGGCGAGTCGGGCGGCGGAATGGTTGTCGGCATGCCAGGAGACGCCGGAGGCGGGCAGTTGCAGGCTGAATTTTTCGAGCAGCAGGGCTCTCAGCGGCGTGCTGTGCCCCGGGACCGCAACCAGCGTGATGCGCTCGCCCGGCGTTCGCTCGCGTCCCACCTGAAGGCGCTCGAGCAGAGCATCGCGCTGCGGCGGCTGCGCGGCCTCGACGATCAGGCGCCCGCCACTCGCGGTCCAGGCGAGCAGCGAGTCGAGCGCCACCGGGCCGAGTGCCGCACGCTGCGCCGGCACGAGGAGCGCACCGCCGCGCGGCAGGTGCGACAGCTCCCGTATGGAATGCACCTCGCGCACCTGCGCGCCGAGCCGCGCGTACATGCGCTCGGCGCCGAGAAACGGGTTGCGCCGCGCTTCGCCCTGGTAGCCGACATCGACGGTCTCGGTGACGCGCTCGAAGTTGGCGAAGAACCATATGGCGCCGACCACGACGGCGAGCCCTGCGACCAGCCAGGCGATCGTCCGACGCGTCATGGCGCCGTCCGGGCGGCCGGGCTGAAGTGCTCGTCCCAGCCGCGACACAGCGCCACGGTGCTGACGGAATCGAGCGGCTGGCCGGCATAGGCGGCGCGCCGCCATGCCTGCACCAGGACGTCGAAGTAGGCGAGCGTCGGCGCCGGCAACGCGCGCCGCGCACGTTCCAGGCATTCCGCCTCGGTATCGGCATCGCCGATCTCGACCTGATGCCGCCGGGCGAGAACGGCGAGCGCGCCGCGATACAGCAGCGAAAGCGCCTCGCGCAGCTTTCCGGCGGCCACCAGCGCAGCGGCGGCGCCCGCAACGTCCGCGGGCAGGGGCTCGCGCGCCGCGGCCGCGCGCAGCGTCGGCGGGCGCGGCGCCTGGGGCGGCGGTCGCGCCTCTGCCGCCGCCGGTAGCAGGCGCCACGCGTACCACACGAGCACCACCAGCAGCACGCCGAGCGCGACCCAGCCGGCCGTCTGCACCACGGCGGCGAGAAACTTGCCGACGGCGGTCCAGAAGCCGGCGTCCCTCGGGGCGTGGCGCGCTCGTTCCTCGCGCGGCGCGCCACGATAGCGCCAGGTCGAAATCTCGCGCTGTCCACCGAACTCCGGCGAGGCGAGCACTCTGGAAATCTCCACCTTCGGCGAGCCGGGCGCCGCCGTTGCCACCTGCCCGAAGGTGCCGAACGTCAGCACGAGACCCAGCGCGAGCACGGCGAACGCGGCCGTGCCCGCGGCGAAGCGCTCGCTCAGCCTGCGCAGCCCGAGCTCCACGTCCCAGCCCTCGAGCGTCATGCGGCGATTGAGGTAGAGCGAAAAGCCGGCAGCCACGTACAAGGGCTCGATCGCGCTCATGGCGGCCGCGTAGGCGAGCGTATCGCGCCAGTCCCATACCGAGGCGCCGGCTCCGCCGCCGAACAGCTCGAGCAGGCTGAATCCGGTGTCGGCTTCGGCCGGCTTCAGCAGGTCGATCAGCAGTCCGCCGGACAACAGCGCGAGCGCCTCGACGCTGGCGCAGATGACCGTGAGCCATACCGCGTAGCTGCGCATGCGTCGTTGCAGCGTGCTTCTGCGGGCGCGGCAATCGCGGCCTCTCTGGCGCTCGAGCTGCCACACCGGGAGGAGGAACGAGCGCGCCAGGTCGAGGCGGTACAGGGTAAGCGCGGCGATCAGACCGGGTCGCATGATTTCGCGCCAGGCCGCAAGCGTCGAGCGCACGCCGGGCGTCTCGCCAAATACCGCATGGCTCGCGACGTGCAGCACGAACCGGTCGAGCAGCGGCTTCAGCCACCAGAGCGCGAGAGCCGCGAGCCATGGCGAGGAGCGGAAAGCGAGCGACAGGGCGAGCGTCGACGGCACGCAGACCGCGAACCACGCGCCCCAGATGGGCAGCCACCAGCGGCGCGCCATCGCGAACCCAAGGTCCATCGCCTCCCAAGGGTTACGCGGTCGCAGCTGCACGGTGACGCCGTCAGCGCGCACGGTGCCTCCCGGGAAGCGCAAGGTAGGCGATCAGCGCCGCCCATAGCGCCGCGCCGACGGCGTACTTGGTCTGGGGCGGCAGCAGCTGCAGCGGCGACCAGAAGGCCTCGATGAACGCCGCCAGCGTGAACAATGCGGCCGCGCCGTAAACCAGCTGCACCGCGCGGCGCGCGGCGGCCGCCAGCGCGGCGCGGCGCGTGAGCCGTCCCGGGGCGACCAGCGCGGCGCCAAGCCTGAGGCCCGCAGCGCCCGAGAGCACGATGGCGCTGAGCTCGGGCGCGCTGTGCCCGGCGACGAACGACCAGAACGGCACGCCGAAGCCGATGTGCGTCAGGTAGCCGGCGGCGGCCCCGATGCGCAGGCCATTGAGCACCAGGTAGAAGATGGTGCCCAGCCCGAACAACATGCCGCTCGCAAAGGTCTGGAAGCCGATCTTGACGTTGTTCCAGATGTAGTACGCGAACATCACGACGTTCGAGTCCGCCTCGCGCATCCCTGGCCGCGGATTGGCGGGGTCGTACATCTGCTGGAAATCGGCGATCTGTCGCGGCTCGAGCAGATAGCCGACGAAGTCGGGGTAGACCTGCAGCGCGAGCGCGACCAGCGCCAGCGGGCCGAAGAACAGCGCAGCGGCGGCGAGGACGAGGCGCAACTCCTCGCGCACCACCCGCGGCAACTGGCGCAGGAAGAACTCCGCGAGCTGATTGCGGCGAATGCCATCGGCGCCGTAGAGAACGCGGTGGCCGCGCAGCGCAAGCGCGTTCAGCCGGTCGACCAGGCCGGGCCCGTAGGCACGGTCGCGCGCGAGCGCGAGCTGCTGACAGATGCGCCGGTAAAGCCTCGGGAAATCCACGTTTCCCGGTGCCGTTGCCTTGTCGTCGCCGAGCAGGCGCTCGAATTCCTGCCAGTCGGACTCGTGGACCGCCTCGAACGCGGCCTGCTTCATGGGCGCCCGAGAAGATGGTTGGCGACGCCGATCAGGCGCTCGGTTGCGGCGGCGTCGCGCGCGCCGCCAGTCAGCGGCTGCGCGATCTCGGCGAGCTCCGCGGCCCGCTCCGGCGTGAGCGCGATCGAGCGTTCCGCGAAATCGAGCACCGCGCGCTGCTCGGCAAGCGACAGCGCGAGCGCCGGAGCGATCGCTGGCGCCAGCGGCACGTTGTGCGAGCCGCCTGGCGCGGGACGGTAGACCACCAGTGTGCCGGCGGCAAAATCGCCCAGGCGCTTGAAGTCGCGGTTGGCGCTCATTGCGGCGAAGCCGAAGAGGTAGAGCATCGGCAGGAAGTCGACCGCGCGCAGCAGGTTGCGGGTCAGCGCGGCGGGCCAGCGCACCGGTGTGCCATCGTCGTGCACGACGACCAGTCCGAGCGCCTTCTTGCCCGGGGTCGCCCCGTTCCAGTGCACCTCGCACCATGCCGGAAACAGCCACTCGAGGAAGAACAAGCTGAGCAGCATCACGGCCGAGCCGAATTTGCCGAGCGCTCCGGCAACCAAAGCGATCAGCAGCAGGATGCCCGCGCGAATCAGGAGGTCGACCAGCCATGCCGAGGCACGCGCCACCGGCCCGGCGGGACGCAGCTCGATGTCGATGCCCTCCGGCGTGGCGACCTCGTGCGCGGTGTCAAGCACCACGGCGCTGAGCGGAGCGGGCTGCACGCTATCGGCGCCTCGCGGACACGGGTGCCCTCAGCGTAGGTAGTAAATGTCGCGGTACGACGTGTATATCGAGGCGAACAGCACCGGCAGCATCACTAGCAGGCCTAGCAGCGCCGGGATCATCGCCAGGACGAGAAACACGAAAAGTACCACTCCGTAGACCAGGAACGGGACGACGTTGCGCAGGCAGCCCGAAAAGCTCGCCTTGATCGCGGCGCCAAGCGGCAGGTCGTTGAGCACGATGAGCGCCGGCGAGAACCATAGGGCCATGTAGACCGGAAGGCTGAGCGCCAACCCGACCAGCAGCGCGAGCATCATCGTGGCAAAGCCGATTGCAGCCCGCTGGCCGATGGCGCCGTCGCTGAACAGTGCGAGGCCGCCGATGCCGAACACCAGGCCCGTCGCCATCACGATCAGCACGATCGCCAGTAGGCCGACTAGGCCCAGCAACATCAGCTGCCCGCCGCGATTGGAGAACCCCGCGAACAGCGCTCCGACGCTGATCTCGCCGCCTTCGTCCAGCTGCCTGCAGCCGAGCATGATGCCCCCGGTGAACACGGGAGTAAGCAGCTGGAGCGCAAGCGATCCGACAAACGGGATCACGCCCATGACGAATGCGATGGCAATGAATACGATCACGATCAGGATCCACGTTCCCGGCTGCTGGCGGAATATCGCGAAGCCATCCCTGATCCAAGCCCAGCCGTTGCCCGCCGGCACTGATTGCCCCTCGGCGATGAACTCGCCTACCAGTGCAGTCCCGGCGTCCTGTACGTGCGCGCGCGGCGCGGCATAAGGATTCTCGGCCATCGCTCCCCCCTTGGACAAACGGCACGATTGAGCGTAGCCGAGGGCCGGCGGCGCTGCAAGGGAACTTGACCGCGGCGCGCGGCCCCGACCTTCGGGGCTCCGGCTACAGACCGAGGTAGCCGGCGCGCAGGGTTTCGTCGGCCATCAACTGCGCGGCGGTTCCGGCGGCGATCACCCGCCCCTGCGATAGGACATAGTTGCGAGCCGCCATCTTGAATACCTGGCCGACCTCCTGCTCGACGACCAGCACCGGCACGCCGTCGGCATGGATGCGCGCGATGGCTGCGAACAGTTCCTCTCGGATGCGCGGAGCCAGCCCGAGCGAGGGCTCGTCGATCGCCAGCAGCTTCGCTTCGAACATCAGCGCGCGCGCGGTGGCGAGCATCTGCTGCTCGCCGCCCGAGAGCGTGCCTGCGACCTGGTCCCTGCGCTCCGAAAGCCGCGGGAACAACGCGAAACAGCGCTCGAGGCGGCGCTTGGTCGACGAGGCGTCGCGCGACAGATAGGCTCCGGCGAGCAGGTTTTCCAGCACGCTGAGCTCGCGAAAGGGGCGGCGGCGCTCGGGGCAATGCACCAGGCCGCGCATGCGGATCTCGTGCGCCGGCAGCCGGTCGATGCGCTCGCCCGCAAAGCGTACCTCGCCCTCGAGCGAGATGTCGCCCGCGGTGCCGCGCTTCATGCGCTCCTCGAAGCGCACCAGGCCGGAAATGGCGCGCAGCAGGGTGGACTTGCCGGCGCCGTTCGGTCCGACGATGCCGACGAACTCGCGCTCTTCGATCGTCAGCGATACACCGTTGAGAATGACCGCCTTGTCGTACCGGACCACGAGGTTGGAAACCTCAAGCAGCGGCATGTTCGGACCCCAGGTACGCTTCGATGACCTTCGGGTTCTTGACCACCTCGGACGGTGACCCGTCGGCGATGATCGCGCCGTAGTTCACCACGATCACACGGTCGACGATCGACATCAGTTCCTTCAGCTTGTGCTCGATCATGAGCACCGCCGGGCCCTCGGAATGCAGCCGCCCGAAGCGCCCGCCCTTGTGCAACCGCCTGATCGACTTCGCCAACAACTCCGACTCCGCCGGGTTCAGCCCGCCCAGCGGCTCGTCGAGCAGCAGCAGCTCCGGTTCGGTGGCGATGGCGCGGGCCACCTCGAGACGCTTCAGGTCCCCCTGCGACAATGCCGAGGCCGGCTCGAGCGCCATGTCGGAGATGCCCACGAACTCCAGCGCGTCCATCGCCTTGGCCTCGATCTTCTTGACCCATTCGCCGCGTTTCTTCGCGCGCGGCGAGGTCAGCGGCACCATGACGTTGGCGATGATCGGCAGGTGACGGAATGGCCGCGTGTTCTGGAAGGTGCCGGCGATGCCGCGGTTCACGACGTCCCAGGGGCGCAGCGCGGTGACATCTTCGCCGTTGAACACGATGCGACCCGCGTCGGGACGCAGGATCTTGGTGATCAGCCGCAGCAAAGTGGTCTTGCCGGCGCCATTGGGGCCGATCAAACCGACGATCTGGTCCCGGCGCAGCTCGAAGCCGACATCGTCGACGGCCGTCAGTCCGCCGAAGCGCTTGGTCAGGTGCTCCACAGAAAAAAAAGGCGTCGACATCCGGGAATCGCCGCTCGTTTTATCTACCAGTCCGATGTTAGCCCAAATCGCGCATTTTGCAGCGAAACCTGGAATACAGTGGCGCTCTTCACCTGCGCAAAGAATGCAAGCGAAAAGAACGAAAACCACACCGGACGAGGACGCGTTTCTAGACGAGGCGCACGGCGATTTCGTCGGCTGGCGCCAGCCCGAGCAGCGCCTGCGCGAAGCCCTCGCGAAGGACGAGCTGCAGCTCTACGTGCAGCCGATCATGGCGCTGCCGGAGAATCGGTTTGCGATGGCAGAGGTACTGGTGCGCCTGCGCGAGGAGGAAGCCATGCTTCTTCCGCCGGGGGAATTTCTGCCGACGTTCGAGCACTACGGAATGATGCCGGAGCTCGACCGCTGGGTGGTGAGCCGCATCGCGCAGCGTGTCGCGCGCCATGGTCAGGGCGCCTTCCGGCGCTACAGCATCAATGTCTCCGAGCAGACGCTGAAGCAGGCGGACATGCCCGGCTTCCTGCTGCAGACGCTGGAGAAGCTGAAGGTGCGCGCCGATGCGCTGTGCTTCGAAATCGACGAAAGCGACATGCTGGCGCGACTGGCCGCCGCGGCGCGCTTCGCTGCCGCGGTGCGCAGCCTCGGCTGCAAGGTTGCGGTCGACGGCTTCGGGCGGCGCGCCACTTCCTTCGCGCCACTCAAGACGCTGCGCGCGGACTACATCAAGGTCGACGGGGCGATCACGCGCAACATCCTGCGCAGCGACAACGCCCTGAACAAGCTGCAAACGATCCTGCGCGTCGGCAAGGCGCTCAATGCGGGGATCGTTGCCGAGTTCGTCGAGCAGGCGGACATTCTCGATCGTCTGCGGCAGCTCGGCGTAGGTTACGCGCAGGGCTTCGGCATCGCCCGGCCGGCACCGATCGAGGAGCTGCCGAAGGGCGGCTGAGCGCCCGATCGCCTCAGTGCGCGGCGCTCTCGTCGCGCAGCTCGCGTCGCGATACCTTGCCGACGTCGGTCTTGGGGAGCTCGCCGCGGAACTCGACGATGTGCGGCACCTTGAATTCTGCGAGCCGGCCGCGGCAGTAGGTCTTGATCTCTTCCTCGCTCAGCTTGCCGCGCGCGTCGGCCTGCAGCACCACGATGGCCTTGATCAGCTGGCCGACCGACGGGTCGGCCACGCCGATCACGCCGGCGGCCTTGACCTGGGGGTGCGCATAGAGCACGTCCTCGACGTCCTTGGCGAAGATCGAGTAGCCCTTGTACTTGATCAAGTCTTTCGAGCGGTCGTAGAAGTGGAAGTAGCCTTCCTCGTCCATGCGCACGATGTCGCCGGTGCGCAGCCAGCGGATTCCCCCGCGCTCGATGAAGGCGTTCGCGGTTTCCCCGGGCCGCTCCCAATAACCCACCATGACGTTCGGGCCGCTCAGCACCAACTCGCCGGTCTCGCCCTGGGGCACGAACTCGAGCGAGTCGGGGTTCATCACTGCGGCGAGCATGTTTGGCACCGGGCAACCGAAGGAGCCGGTTTTCGGGCGATCGAGCGGGTTGACGTGACTCGTGGCGCAAGTCTCCGACAGACCGTAGCCCTCGATGATGTTCGACCCGGTGCGACGCGCCCAGTCCTGCATGGTCGATTCGTGCAGCGTATCCGCTCCCGAGAGCACCAGCTTGAGCCGGCGCCAGTTCACCTTGTCCGTGTCCTTGTGATCCTTCAGGTACTCGAACAGCGTTGGCACGCCGTAGAACACCGTTGCCTGGTAGCGTTCCATGGCCGCGAGGATCGCCTCGGTATCGGGATTGGTGAACAGCACCAGCAGGTTTCCCTGCGTGAGGCCGTTCAGCATGATCACGACTTGCCCGTAGATGTGGAAAAACGGCAGGAACGCCAGGATCACCTCCTTGCCCTGCTCGAATCCGGGAAACGCGGCCTGCGCGCCGGTCTGCGCCGCGATCAGGTTGTAATGCGTCAGCATCACCCCTTTCGGGTGGCCCGTCGTGCCGCCGGTGTACGGCAACGCGGCGGTGTCTTTCCTCGGGTCGATATCGACCTTCGGCGGCGTGGGCGGATATTTGCTGATCAGGTCCTGCAGCCAGTGCAGGTTTGGCGCCGGTCGGATATCGGGCGATCCGAGGTTCACGTCGGAGAACAGCCTGGCAAGCGGACCCTTGCCGAGAAGGCGCTTGAGCTTCGGCAGGTACTCGCCCACGTTGGTCACCACCGTGAAGTCGAGGGGCGCGCCGCATTTCGCCACTTTGTCGTACAGGACGTCCTGGCAGATCATCGCGCGCGCGCCGCTGTTCTCCAGCTGGTAGCGTACTTCGTGGCTGGTGTAGACCGGGCTGATCGGCGTCACCGTGGCGCCGCATTTGAGCGTGGCGAAATAGGCGATGATGAACTGCGGGCTGTTAAGCAGGTACAGCGCAACGCGATCGCCTTTGCGTACACCGAGATCTGCGAGCGCGCAGGCAAACCTGTCGGTCGCGTCGCGCAGCTCGCGATAGCTGATCTCGCGGCCGTAGAACACCACGGCGCGGCGGCCCGGGGCGCGCTCCGTAGCCTTGTCGAATGCCTGCGGAATCGACTCGAGCGGTACATCGACGGTATCGGGAACCCCTTTCTGGTAGTACCTCAACCACGGCTTCGCCAGGTACTGTCCGATCGCGTCCATACGCTCCTCCTCGCGCAATTCTAGCCGCGATGCGGGAGCGCGAGTGCGGCGCGCGGCTAGAATGGCCGTGCAATGGACGAGGTGGTGGCCCGCAGTCTCGCGAAGTGGCCCGACGTGCCGGCGGTATACGGCTGGCTCGCTCTCGATGCGCGCGGCAACTGGCTGCTGCGTAATCCCGCGACCCGGGAATTCGAGCGTATCGGCAACGCCGGACTGCGCCAATTCATCGCGCGCAATTACGAGCCCGATGCGCGAGGTGCCTGGTTTTTTCAGAACGGGCCGCAGCGCGTGTTCGTGCGGCTCGAGTACACGCCGCTCGTCTTCCGACTGTGCGGCGATGTCGTGGTCGATCACTGCGGACGGCGAGCCGGAGAGCTGAAGGGGGCCTGGTTGGACGAGCGCGGTGCGCTGATCGTGTTCGCCGCGGCCGGCGTCGGCGTGCTCGAGGATCGCGAGCTGCTCGCGGCGAGCGAGTTGCTGGTGGACGCAAGCGGCGCAACGGCCGACAGTCTCACGGGCGCAGAGTTTTTTGTTTGCTCGAGCGGGCGAACGCCGCTTGGGCGTATCGCGCGCGCGGACCTGCCGGCACGATTCAACTTCGCGCCCGATCCGCAGCCCTGAGCGAGGAGCACTCGGTCTTCAGTATCGAGGGCTGCCGCGTCGTCCTCGACGCGCAGCGCTCGACGCAGCGCAGGCGTCAGCGATTCCGTCCGCCGCAATCCTTGACGCTCTATGAAAAACCCCTTTATAATCCGGCCTCTTTTTTGCACCTGGGGCGACAGCGGGTGGCTTCCGCGGTCGCCCGGTTCGTTTCTGGAAACGGAAAAACATGCCTACTGTCAATCAGTTAGTGCGCGGCGTGCGGGTTGCCCGACGCCCGAAATCGAAGGTTCCGGCGCTTGCCGGCTCGCCCCAGAAGCGGGGCGTGTGCACTCGCGTTTACACCACCACGCCGAAGAAGCCCAACTCGGCTCTGCGCAAGGTGGCCAAGGTGCGTCTGACCAACGGCTTCGAGGTGATCGGCTATATCGGCGGCGAGGGCCATAACCTCCAGGAGCACTCGGTCGTGCTGATTCGAGGCGGGCGAGTCAAAGACCTGCCTGGCGTGCGCTACCACATCGTGCGCGGTTCGCTCGACACTCAGGGCGTGAAGGACAGGAAGCAGAGCCGCTCGAAATACGGCGCCAAGCGCGCCAAACCGGCCGCCTGACGCAGGCAGAGAGACAGAGGAAATCATGCCCCGTCGCAGAGAAATTCCCAAGCGCGAGATCCTGGCGGATCCGAAATTCCACAACACCGACGTCGCCAAGTTCGTCAATGTTCTGATGACGCGGGGCAAGAAGTCGGTCGCCGAGCGCATCGTGTACGGCGCATTCAACGTGATCAAGTCCAAGGCAGGCAAGGACCCGGTCGAGGTGTTCACGCAGGCGGTGCAGAACGTGAAGCCCGTCGTCGAGGTCAAGAGCCGCCGGGTCGGCGGAGCGAACTATCAGGTGCCGGTCGAGGTCCGACCGGTGCGTCGCGTGGCGCTCGCCATGCGCTGGATCCGCGAGGCGGCTCAGAAGCGTGGCGAAAAATCGATGACCGTGCGCTTGGCGGGCGAGCTGCAGGAAGCGGCCGAAGGCCGCGGTGGGGCAATGAAGAAGCGCGAGGAAGTTCACCGTATGGCGGAGGCCAACAAGGCCTTCTCCCACTACAGGTTCTGACGACTGGTTTTACGGGAATCGGCCCCCATCTAAGGGGCCTCCGTAGCGACAAAGGACGGGTATTACCGTGGCACGCAAGACTCCAATCGAGCGCTATCGCAACATCGGCATCAGCGCGCATATCGACGCGGGTAAGACCACGACTACCGAGCGCATCCTTTTCTATACCGGCGTGTCCCACAAGATGGGCGAGGTGCACGACGGCACGGCCACGATGGACTGGATGGAGCAGGAGCAGGAGCGTGGCATCACCATCACGTCGGCTGCGACCACCTGCTTCTGGAAGGGCATGGACCTGACCTTCCCTGAGCATCGGATCAACATCATCGACACTCCGGGCCACGTCGACTTCACCATCGAGGTCGAGCGCTCGCTGCGCGTGCTCGACGGCGCGTGCATGGTGTATTGCGCGGTCGGCGGCGTGCAGCCGCAGTCGGAGACCGTGTGGCGGCAGGCGAACAAGTATCGCGTGCCGCGGCTCGCGTTCGTGAACAAGATGGACCGGGTCGGCGCCAACTTCTTCAAGGTCTACGACCAGATGAAGGCGCGTCTCAAGGGCAACCCCGTTCCGGTCCAGATACCGATCGGCGCAGAGGAAAAGTTCCAGGGCGTCGTGGACCTCGTCAACATGCGGGCGATCTACTGGGATGAGGCATCCCAGGGGATGAAGTTCGAGCGCAAGGACATTCCCGCCGAGCTCGTCGGGCTGGCCACGGAATGGCGCGAGAAGTTAGTCGAGGCCGCGGCCGAGGCGAACGAAGAGCTGATGAACAAGTACCTCGAGTCGGGCGAGCTGTCGCTGGAGGAAATCAAGAAGGGCATCCGCATCAGGACGATCAACAACGAGATCGTGCCGATGCTGTGCGGCTCGGCGTTCAAGAACAAGGGCGTGCAGGCCATGCTCGATGCGGTGGTGGAATATCTTCCTTCGCCGATCGACATTCCCCCGGTCAAGGGGCAGAAGGAGAATGGCGAGCCGGATGTACGCCGGGCGGAGGACGGTGAGCCGTTCGCGGGCCTCGCGTTCAAGATCGCGACCGACCCGTATGTCGGCCAGCTGACGTTTATCCGCGTCTACTCCGGCGTGCTGACCTCGGGCGACACCGTGTACACGTCGGTCCGCGGCAAGAAGGAGCGGGTCGGGCGGCTGCTGCAGATGCACGCCAACGAGCGCCAGGAAATCAAGGAAGTGCGCGCGGGAGACATCGCTGCGGCGGTGGGGATGAAGGAAGTCACCACGGGCGAGACGATCTGCGACGTCAACAAGGTGATCACGCTCGAAAAGATGGAGTTTCCCGACCCCGTCATTTCGCAGGCCGTGGAGCCCAAGACCAAGGCCGACCAGGAAAAGATGGGCGTCGCGCTCGGTCGCCTGGCGCAGGAGGACCCCTCCTTTCGGGTACGCACGGACGAGGAATCGGGTCAGACCATCATTTCCGGCATGGGCGAGCTGCACCTGGAGATCCTGGTCGACCGCATGAAGCGCGAGTTCGGCGTCGAGGCTTCGGTCGGCAAGCCGCAGGTCGCTTATCGCGAAACCTTCAAGAAGTCGGTCGAGCAACAGGGCAAGTTCATCAAGCAGTCGGGCGGCCGCGGCCAGTACGGAGACGTCTGGTTGCGCCTCGAGCCACAGGCTGCGGGCAAAGGCTTCGAGTTCGTCGACGCGATCAAGGGCGGCTCGGTTCCGCGCGAATTCATTCCCGCGGTACAAAAGGGCGTGCTGGAGGCGCTGCAGGACGGCGTACTCGCCGGCTACCCCGTGGTCGATGTCAAGGCCACGCTGTTCGACGGCTCCTACCACGACGTCGACTCCAACGAGAACGCCTTCAAGATGGCGGCGATCTTCGCCTTCAAGGATGGCATGCGCTCCGCGAACCCGATTCTGCTTGAGCCGATCATGGCGGTGGAAGTCGAGACGCCCGAGGAAAAGATGGGCGACGTGATGGGCGACCTGTCGTCGCGTCGTGGCGTGATCCAGGGCATGGACGACCTGCCCGGCGGCAAGGCGATCAAGGCCGAGGTGCCCCTTGGCGAGATGTTCGGCTATTCGACCACGCTGCGCTCGCTCACGCAGGGGCGCGCGACGTACACGATGGAATTCAAACATTACGCCGAGGCGCCGAAAAGCGTCGCCGAAGCGGTCATCAGCAACAAGAAGTAACCATAAGACCCAGGGAAGAGCGTCATGGCTAAAGGCAAATTTGAGCGAACCAAGCCGCACGTAAACGTAGGCACGATTGGTCACGTGGACCATGGCAAGACGACGCTGACGGCGGCGATGACGAGCATTCTTGCGAAGAAGTACGGAGGCG
>Ga0316628_100000258_pt1 | contig 33030 bp, 36 predicted proteins | sample OWC_Aug_M2_C1_D5_FD_207648 | JGI IMG/M metagenome (GOLD analysis project Ga0316628, IMG submission 207648) | Wetland soil microbial communities from Old Woman Creek delta, Ohio, United States - OWC_Aug_M2_C1_D5_C | ecosystem: Environmental > Terrestrial > Soil > Wetlands | place: USA: Ohio...
TCTCCTCCGGCTTCCGGTCATGCTCCAGGGTGTAAACGTAATCCCATCGGTCGGGGTGGAACGGGTCCTCGACCAGCGGCGTGCCCAGCAGCACGCGCACCTGTGTGCGCGTCATGCCCACCTTGAGTTTCTCGCGCGCCTCGGGCCTGAGCAGGTTGCCCTGGCGGATGTCCATCTTGTAGGGCGTGCAGGCGCCGGCCAGCAATACGGCGGCGAGCACAAATAGCAACTTAACGCGCATGGTGAATATCCGGTTCGATAAACCGCGCATGATACATCAAGCCGAAACGCCGAGCATCTCCGCCGCGTGCTTGCGCGTGGTTTCGGTGATCTTCGCGCCGCCCAGCATGCGTGCGATTTCCTCGATGCGCTCCTTCTGCTTGAGCGGCTGGATGTGGCTCAGCGTCACGCCGTCGCGCACGGCCTTGCTCACCTGCCATTGCGCATCGGCGCAAGCCGCGACCTGGGGCAAGTGGGTGACGCACATCACCTGGTGGCGCTGCCCCAGGCGTTTGAGCAGCTGGCCTACGATTTCCGCCACGCGCCCGCCCACGCCGCTGTCCACCTCGTCGAATATCAGGGTGGGCACGCCTGCCACCTGGCTGGTGGCGACCTGTATCGCGAGGCTGATGCGCGACAGTTCGCCGCCGGATGCGACCTTGGCCAGGCCCGCCATGGGCGAACCGGGGTTGGTCGCCACGCGGAATTCTATGGATTCCAGCCCGTGTGCATTGCCTTCCGTCAGCGGCGCGAGCTGGGCGGCGAAACTGCCGTGCATCGCCAGGGTCTGCATGGCAGCGGTGATTTCCTGCGACAGTTTGTCCGCCGCCTTGGCGCGCGCGGCGCTCAGTTTCTTCGCCGCGGCGAGGTAGCCCTGGCGCGCGGCGTCTTCCTGGCGCTTCAGTTCTTCCAGGTCGGCATCGCCGCCCAGTTCATCGAGACGCGCGGCGGCGCGCTGCAGCACCTCGGGCAGCTGCTCCGGCGGCACGCGGTATTTGCGCGCGGCTTCCATGACGGCGCCGATGCGCTGCTCCTGTTCGCGCAGGCGCCCGGGATCGATGTCCAGGCGCTGCTGGTAATGGCGCAGCGCATACACGGCCTCCTGCAGCTCGTTCTGCGCGCTTTCCAGCATGGCCAGCGTGTCGCGCAGCGCGGGATCGTGCGCCAGCCCGTCGCGCACGCGCGCGGAGAGCATGTTGAGCTGCGCGAGGCAGGCGCTGTCCGATTCGCTCAGGATGTCCAGGCCGAACTGCGCCGTCTCCAACAGGCTGGCGGCATGGGACAGGCGGCCGTGCTCGGCCTGCAGCTCGGCCCAGTCCGCGGCGCTGAAATTGAGGGTCTCCAGTTCGCGCCGCTGGAACTGCAGCAGCTCGCGCTCGGCAGCCACCGCCTCGGCATTCTGCTCCAGTTCCACGCGGCGGCGATGCAGCGTCTGCCAGGCCGTGAACAGCTCCCCTACTCTTGCGGTTTCGGGCAGCAGGCTGGCGTAGCCGTCCAGCAGCTCGCGCTGCGCGCCGGGGCGCAGCAGCGACTGATGCTCGTGCTGCCCGTGGATGTCCAGCAGGAATTCGCCCGCCTCGCGCAACTGCTGCATGGTGGCGCTGCGCCCGTTGATGAAGCCGCGCGAGCGCCCGCTGCTGTCCATCACGCGGCGCAGCAGGCATACGCCGTCATCGGCATGCAGTTCCTGCGCACGCAACCATGCCTGCAATTGCGGCGCATCGCCGGTGTCGAACTCGGCGCTGATCTCGGCGCGCTCGCATCCCGCGCGCACCGCGGCGGCATCGCCGCGCTCGCCAAGCGCCAGCGACAGCGCATCGATCAGGATGGATTTGCCCGCGCCGGTCTCGCCGGTCAGGGCGGTGAAGCCCGCGGCAAAATCGAGCTCCAGGGAATCCACGATCACGAAGTCGCGGATGCTCAGGTATTTCAGCATTGGAAGTAACTCAACATTCGCAAAATTTCAGTTCTAGTACGACTTGTTCCACAGCAGCTTCTCGCGCAGCGTGTGGTAATAGCTGTGTCCCACCGGATGCAGCAGGTTGATGGGCTTCTCGTAGCGCGTGACTTCCAGCCGGTCGTTGTTCTTCAGGTCGAAATAGGTGTGGCTGTCGAAGCGCACCCGCACGTAGCTGGAGTGGCGCATCATGACTTCGATGTCGATCGCGGACGAGCCCTTGATTACGATGGGACGGTTGCTCAGGGTATGCGGGCATACCGGCACCAGTTCGATGACGTCCAGCCCAGGGTGCAGGATGGGACCGCCGCTGGACAACGCGTAGGCGGTGGAGCCGGTCGGGGTCGCCACGATCAGCCCGTCGGCATACTGGTTGTACACGTACTCGCCGTCTATGCGCACGCGGAATTCGATCATGTTGTTGGCGTTGTCGCGGTGCACCACCACGTCGTTGAACGCCAGCGCGCCGTTGATTTCCTCGTCGCCGCGCCACAGGCGGGTGGACAGCAGCATGCGCTCCTCGACGATGAACTTGCCATCGAGCAGGTCGCCTATGGTCTGCAGCATGGTTTCGAGCGAGATGTCGGTCAGGAAGCCCAGCCGCCCCTGGTTCACGCCCACCAGCGGCACGCCATGCGGGGCCAGGGTGCGCGCAATGTTGAGCAGGGTGCCGTCTCCGCCCAGCACGATGGCCAGATCCACGTTGCCGTCCATCTCGGACAACTCCATGGTGCGGTAGTTGGATTCCTTCACGTGGATGTAGCTGGCCTGGTTCAGGTGCTCCACGGTGAGCGCATCCACCACGACCTTCATGCCCCTCTCGTCCGCCAGGAAGTCGGCCAGCCTCAGCAGCGGCCGGGCTATTTCGGTCGCCCGGTGCTTGCCTATGAGCGCAATGGTCTGGAACGGGAATTTCATGCCAGCGATTAAACCACAATGCCAGTTTAATGACAAAGCGGGAGTGGTAGAATAACCCCATGCTCAACGAACGCGCACAGATCCTGCTGAAAACCCTGGTGGAACGCTACATCAGCGACGGCCAGCCGGTGGGCTCACGCGCCCTGCTGCAGTTCTCGGGCCTGGACGTCAGCTCCGCCACCATCCGCAACGTGATGGCCGAACTGGAGGACCTGGGCCTGATCTCCAGCCCGCATACTTCCGCCGGGCGCGTGCCCACCGGGGCAGGCTACCGCCTGTTCGTCGATACGCTGATGGTGGTGCAGCCGCTGGATGCCGTGCGCGTGCAGCAGCTGGAGCACCAGCTGCAGCCGGACAACCCCTCGCGCCTGCTGGCGCAGGCCTCCAACCTGCTTTCCGGGCTGACCCGCTTCGCGGGCGTGGTGGCCACCCCCAACCGCACCAGCATCACGGTGCGCCAGATCGAGTTCCTGCGCCTGTCGGAGAAGAAGGTGCTGCTCATCATCGTAATGCCGGACGGCGAGGTCGAAAACCGCGTGCTGCTCCCCGACAAGGATTACGCCCAGCCTGAACTCACCGAGGCCAGCAACTTCCTCAACCAGCACTATGCGGGGTGCGCATTCCATGAAATCCGCCAGCGCGTGCAGGGCGAGCTGCGCCAGTTGCGCAGCGACATGACCGCCCTGATGGCCGCCGCCATCGCGGCGGGCGATGAGGCCGTGGCGCGCAAGCAGGAGGACTACGTCATCAGCGGCGAGCGCAACCTGCTGCATGTGCAGGACCTCTCCGCCGACATGAACCGCCTGCGCAACCTGTTCAACGTGTTCGAGCAGAAGACCGAACTGCTGCGCCTGCTGGACGCGAGCCGCGCCGCACCCGGCCTGCACATCTTCATCGGCGCGGAATCCGGCCTCGCCGGGCTGGACGCGTGCAGCGTGGTCACCGCGCCCTACACCGGCAACGGGCAGGTGCTGGGCACCCTGGCGGTGGTGGGACCGAAGCGCATGGATTACGAGAAAGTGATCCCGATCGTGGATGTCACCGCCCGCCTGCTGAGCAATGCATTGTCGCAGCATTAAAACCGTTCACCACTGAGACACAGAGGCACAGAGAAAACCAAATGCGGGCTGATTAACCTGGGGGCATCACCGTGGCGACGGCCGGAATCCGGCCTTGCGTCCATCGGATACAGACCTTGGTTAAACGCTCCTGACCGTGCTCTAACGCAAAGAAATGATGGTTTGGTTTTCTCTGTGTCTCTGTGTCTCTGTGGTTGGATTTTGACTTGTGGATCGTTATGCGCTACCAACCCGAGCCTTCCTACACCCATGGCACCCCGGAAAAGACCGGCGTGCTGCTCATCAACCTCGGCACGCCGGATGCGCCCACGCCCGCCGCGGTGCGCCGCTACCTCAAGGAATTCCTGAGCGACCCGCGCGTGATCGAAATTCCCAGGCCGGTGTGGTGGCTGATCCTCAACGGCATCATCCTCAACACGCGCCCGAAAAAATCCGCCGCGAAATACCAGAGCATCTGGCTGCCGGAAGGCTCGCCGCACAAGGTGCACACCGCGCGCCTGACCGAACTGCTGCAGGGCTACCTGTGGGAACGCACCCAGGGCGCGCCGCTGGTGGTGGACTACGCCATGCGCTACGGCAACCCCTCCCTCCCGGGCGTGCTGCGCAAACTCAAGGAGCAGAACTGCCAGCGCATCCTGCTGGTTCCGCTGTATCCGCAATATGCCGCCAGCACGGTCGCCACTGCTTTTGACGCGGTGTTCGGCGAATTGCGCAAGATGCGCAATGCCCCTGCCCTGCGCACCATCAAGCATTTCCACGACGACCCCGGCTACGTCAAGGCCGCCGCGCTCAACATCCGCGACTACTGGATGAAGAACGGCCGCCCCGACAAGCTGGTGATGAGCTTCCACGGCCTGCCGCGCGCCACCCTGGACCAGGGCGACCCCTATCACTGCGAGTGCTTGAAGAGCGGGTGCCTGATCGCCGAAGAACTCGGTCTGAAGCCGGACCAATATCTGGTCACCTTCCAGTCCCGCTTCGGACGCGCGGAATGGCTGAAGCCCTACACCGCCGCCACGCTCAGGGAGCTGGGCAGGAAGAAGACCGGACGCGTGGACGTGGTATGCCCCGGCTTCGTCACCGACTGCCTGGAAACCCTGGAAGAAATCGCCATGGAAGTGCGCAACGAATTCCTCCATGCGGGCGGCGGCGAATACCATTACATCCCCTGCCTCAACGAACGCAACGACTGGGTGCACGCGCTGACCGGCATCGTGCTCGGCAACCTGCAGGGCTGGCTCACCAGTCCGGATGCGGCCGCGGCGGAACAGAGCAAGCTGAGGGCGCTGGATCGGGGCGCGCAGCGCTGAAGGTTTGCGGCACGCGGGGCTGGCTGACGGGTCATGACAGACCGGCTGCGGGCTGCAGCCCGGCCGCACGCCTACCCTAACCCGCCCCCGTGGGTTACACTTCCCGAATAAAGGAGACTCCCGAATATGAAACCCAACATCCTGCGCATCGCCGTGTCCGTTCTCGTGCTCATTGTCCTGCTCGCCGCAGGTTGGGTGTGGCTGACGCTGCACTGGAGCTATTCCGAGGGCGAGCGCGCCGGTTATGTGCAGAAGCTGTCCAAAAAGGGCTGGGTATGCAAGACCTGGGAGGGCGAGATCGTGATGGTGACCATGCCGGGCGCAATTCCCGAGAAGTTCGAGTTCACCGTGCGCGATGACGCCATAGTGCATGAGATCAACCGGCAGGCAGGCAACCGCGTGGTGCTGCATTACGAGCAGCACAAGTTCATCCCCAGCTCGTGTTTCGGGGAGACGGAATATTTCATCGACAGCGTGCGCACCGTTAGCGAGGGACCGGGCGCGCTGCCGCCGCCCGCCGTGCCGCAGGGCACGCTGCAGCAGCCGCACTGAATCCGGGTGTGACGGGGAGCACTGCATCGCACGGAACCCGGACGGCGACAGGTTCACCGCGAAGATCACCGATGTCCGCCAGGACGGCCTCGGCGGCATGGTCTGCGGCAAGCGCGTGAACCTCAAGGCGGGCACGGTCCTCAACGAATGCTGGATCGGCTTCCCGGGGGCATGCCCATCGCTGATCGGCCTGTTCTACTTCGACCTCGCCGGGCAGGAACCCCAGCCGCGGCGCGGAAGATGCATTTTTATACCGGGCCATGGCCCGCGTATTGCCTTTGGGGTAATATTTGCGTAACAGGCTTAGGCAATTCCCGGGTTGCGCAGTCAAAATTCGCGTCATAGCATATCGAGGGAATGAATGATGAAGAAGACCAGCAAGCCGGAATACCGGGAGAAGGTTCAGAAGCTGACCAGGAACGAGCGCGAGCGCCTGCAGAGCAGAATGTCGGGCAAGCTGCCGCGCAGGCTGGAAAAGGACAAGCTCAGCCTCGATGAAGCGCTGGCGATCCAGATGGAGCTGGAGGACGAGCAGTTGCAGGAATGGCGCGCAAACATGAAGCTGATAAAAGAGCGCGACAAAGAAAAGGCCAAGGAGAAATCCAAGGAGAAGGAAGCAAAGGCCAAAGATAAAGAAAAAGAAGAAAAGGGCAAATCCGGGGAGAAACCCAGGAAGGCTTGAGCTGTCCAGAAGGTCTTGAACTGCCCGGGAGGTTTAGGCTGCCCAGGAAGTTTGAGCTCATGGCAGCAGGAGAATAATCGGGCCGTGTATACCTGGCGAGGTTGCAACGGCCCGGTTTGTAGCAGCGAGCGCTTTTTGCGCCCGTTTTTTTTGTAACAGAAGGAGAAGTGAAATGAAAGCAATCATTGCGGCTACGGCCGTTGCAGCAACCCTGGCCTGTGGCACCGCGCTGGCGGCGGATGATCCCGTCGCGCTGACCAAGGAATTCAAGGGCGACTGCCTGGTTTGCCACGCAATCGACAAGAAGATGGCCGGACCGACTTGGAAGGCTGTTGCCAACCGCTACGCAGGCGACGCGTCTGCCCAGGACAAGCTGACGGAGAAGGTGATCAAGGGCGGCAAGGGTAACTGGGACAAGGAAACCAGCGGCATGGTCATGCCCCCCCACGCAGCGGCCCCGAACAAAGAACAAATTTCCAAGATCGTTGCAGCAATCCTCGCTCTGAAGTAATCATCAGGGCCAGGCCGCGTGGGCAAGTGAGCCCACGCGGATTTGCTTTGGGCACCCTGTGGCGCAGGCGCTTTTGCCCGGCCACGCCGCCCGCCTACTCGTAGTCCTTCAGAATGTTCGCCAGTTCGGCCTTGCTGCCGATGCCCAGCGTGAGATAGATCGAATTGAGGTAGTTCCTTACCGTCGCGGGCGCCAGGCTCAGCGAGGCGGCGATTTCCTTGTGGGTGCAGCCGCTGGAAAAGTACTTCGCGACCTCAAGCTTGCGCTGGCTCAGCGTGTCGATGACCGATTTCTCCCGGCCCCGCAGCAGGAGCTGGTTGTGCAATCCGGTTATCCTCACCACCATCGTCCTGCCGATGAATTGCCCATTCCCGGCGGCGATTGGCGCCAGCAATTCGCAGGGGAGTTGCGGTCCCCGCCACTCCGGCCATTCCTGCTGCAGCAGGCTGGCGAACTCCGGCTCGATCAGGTGCACCACGCCCTGGGCATCGGCTGCCGCCGAATGCCACAGATGCGCGCGCGCCGCCTGGCAGGCGCTGGTCAGGTGCAGCATACGATTGACGCGCCACGTCTCGGCCAGGTGCGGCACGATGCCCTGCATGAAGCGGCGCTCGTCCTCGCTGAATGGCTGCGCGACGCCGGCACGGTAGACGGAAATCAGCTCGTGCAGCGCTGCATTCGGGGCGATGCTGGCAGTCGCCAGAATGTGCTCGATGCCGTAACGCCGCGAGTGTTCCGCGAGTTCCGGCCCGAACTCGCGCGAGGTGACGCAGTTATGGGTCACGCCCGGCGCATTGAATACTTTATGGGAAAAAACGGCACGATCCTTGGTGCGGGCCCAGTCGGCAAGAACCTCGGGGGACAGCTTGTACAGGTGATAGGTGTGGAAGTTGCCTTCGCTGCTGGCCGGATTCAGCGTGCCGGTCAGCCACAACCCGGTGTCGAACGGCACCTCTGATTTCACCAGTTCGAAAGCCGCGTTCTGAAACGCCGCGACCGGCTGCTCGCGGCAGGCCCGGTAGAGCCCCAGGACCACCCTGCTAAAACCACCCAGCATCTAATTCTCTCGTCAATTCTTCCTGGAACACGGGATGCATTTGCAGTCTTGTCCCGAACCTTGTACCAGGCTATACCCTTACTGCGGATAATACCAAATTTCGGACGCTGCATGTGCCGTGCACCTGGGTGCCTGCTCCCCCGGCGGCACCTCGCAACTCCGGCGGGCGGCGAGTTGGGCACCCGGCCGCTGCGGTATGCAGGCGGCCATTTAGGCAATAGAATTGTGGAGCGGCAGGCGCTCCAACCGGAGGCTGGCTCGCGCACCCCAAACAACAGAACTGGAGCAACAATGTCCGGGATTCAATATCTGGCGAAGAGCGGGACTGCTGCCCTGACCGGGCGCGCAGCGATTTTGACGATGGCGTCGCTGATAATGGCATCGCTGGCAATGGCCGGCACGGCGCGGGCGGAGGACCCGGCAACTGCGGCTTCAGCGGTTGCGGCGCACCCTGCCGGCACTGCCGGGCAGGATAAACCGGACGGCGCGCAGGCGGACAACATGCGCATCCCGGACCCGCGTTTCCGCGAGTGCATATTCGAGCAGGCGGGCATCACGCCTTTTGTGAAGGACCTGGATCAGCTGGACCGGGATTTCATTTTCATGCGCGCCGCGCGCTACAGCCTGGAAGAATTCCAGGCCAGGAAGACCCAGACCGCGCCGGAGATTCCCTACGGAAAACTCATTCCCGGGCAGAATGCCGGGAAGCTGCTGGAGCTGGTCAAGAGTTCCCGGCGCTGCGGCAACCTGAGCAGCACGCGCTAGCCGCGCCATGCCACGCCCGGCCCGTCCTCATCTGCTGGTGGACATCTCCGCGCACGGCTTTGGCCATGTGAGCCAGACCGCGCCGGTGGTGCACGAACTGGTGCAGCGCATGGACCGCTTGGGGCCGGGGCTGCAGGTCACGGTGCGCAGCGCAGCCCCCCTCGAACTGCTGCAACGCCGCATGCGCTGCGAGTTCCGCCACATCCCCGTGGCGCTGGATTTCGGCATGAAGATGGCGAACGCGGTGGACGTGCAGGTTGCCGCGAGTGCTGCGGCATACCGCGAATACCATGCGGACTGGGATGCCAAGGTGGCGCGCGCGGCCGGGGACATGCGCGCGTTGCGGCCGGACTTGCTGCTGGCGAATGTTCCCTACCTGTCGCTGGCTGCCGCACATGAGGCAGGCATAGCTGCCGCCGCGATGTGCAGCCTGAACTGGGCGGACATCTACGGCCACTATTGCGCTGACGCGGCGGGGGCTGCGCAGATACGCGCACAGATGCTGGCGGCATACAACAGCGCCCGGGTGTTCCTCAGGCCGCAGCCCGCCATGCCGATGCCCGATTTGGGCAACGCGCGCAGCATCGGCCCGATCGCGCAGCCGGGGCGCAACCTGCGCACGCAGCTCAGGCTCCCTGCGCCCGAGGGCGCAGACCGCGCGGGAAAACTCATCCTGGCCGCCATGGGCGGCATCGCCTTCCGCCTGCCGATGGAACGCTGGCCGGCCATCCCCGGCGTGCGCTGGCTGATACCGCAAGAGTGGAACATTGCACGCGGCGACATGCTCGCCGTGGAGACACTGGCCCTGCCGTTCGGAGATGTGCTGGCATCCTGCGATGCCGTGCTCACCAAGCCCGGCTACGGCACGTTCACCGAAGCGGCTTGCGCGGGCGTGCCCGTGCTCTACGTCACGCGCCCGGACTGGCCGGAGGAACCGTGTCTCGTGCGATGGCTGGAACAGAACGGCGTGTGCCGCGAAGTGGAGCGCGAGAGGCTGGAGAGCGGCGGCCTCGCCGATGTATTGCACCGCCTGTGGCAGCAAGCGAGGCGGCCCGCCCCTGCGCACCCTGGCGCGCAGGAAGCGGCGCAGATATTGGCGGAGATGCTGTGAGCGCCCCCTTCTTTGGAGCGAGGCGGCGGGCAGACGCCGCGCGTTGCCTCCCGCGGCCTAGCCCCTGGCTCTCCCGAGCAGCGTGGTTTCGATCTGCGGCAGTTCCTTGACCATGTTGGCATACACCAGGGACATGTTGCCCTCCTCGATGTTCGATACCTTCCAGGCGCCCTGTTCCAGGGTAAAGGACCAGACGGTTTCCACTTCCTTGTAGGTCTTGCTGCCCTCGACGATCTCCCCGGTGCGTCTGTTCTGGAGATAGTCGTTCATCTTGGCCGTGATCGAGATGACCACCATGGAATCCTCGTGCTCGCCACCCTGGTTGCGGTGCACGAACAGCAGCGGCTTGATGTTGGTGAGCTTCTTCACGTCGCACACGTTGACCAAGCCCTGGCTTTTCCATTTGTCGAGATAGACCATCTGCTGGTTCTGCCAGTACCAGTCGGTCATCCAGCTGGAGACCCCGGTCAGGTCCTCCTTTTCCCAGCCCGAGTGCACGCGGGTGAAGCAGTCCTTGGCCCGTTCCATGATCTTCAGCCACTCGAACAGCGAGCTGTGCCCGGCCATGTAGCGCAAGTCCTTGCGTGTGTGGCGCTCGGCCAGCCACTCGCGGAACATCACCCACAGGATCATGGGCAGCAGGATCACGGTCAGGATCGCGAGCACGATCTTCCCGCCGATGGTGTCGAACATCGCGCTGGCGATCTTGCCGCCGGGCCCGGCGAAGGCGGGTTCGGCGAGCACCAGCGCGAGGACCGAGACCATTACCGCAATAGTGAAAACTCTCAACATTTGAACCTCCCTTTCTTGAAGAAGTCTGATGCAAATTCAAGAGACGCACGTGGCGCATCCCGCCACAACGGCGGAATTCCGGCGATTCTACCAGACAAGCGGGCGGGCCTGACAGCTGTTCAGGCCCCGCCGCTCGCGGTGCCCGTCAGCATGCCCGGTCAGCATGGCGCCTACGGACGGGCGTCGAAAGTCACCGCCGCACTCCACGGACTCAGCGCCATTCCGCATGCAACCTTGCCCTTGACTGCCAGCGCGATCACGGCTTCCTTGCCCGCGACAACCTCCTGGTTCATGATCTTCCAGTCTGCGTCGCTGGTGCCGCAAGCCTGATTCATTGCGCTCTTGACCGCCCCGGAAGAAAGCGACGGATCCACCTCCATGACGAAGCTGGTGAGCTTCTCGCCATTCCAGGCCGGTTCCAGTTTGCTGACGTGCATCCCGTGAAAGGACGACACGCTCTTCAACCCGCCCGCGCTGGCGAATTTGTCCCACTTGTCCTTGGTGCCGGTAAGCGGATCGACCGCCTCTTCCAGGGGGTTGTTGGCGCGAGCCCAATCCGCCGCCTGCGTATAGGTATGCCACGGCACAGGCTGCGGCAACGACAGCCACCGATGCAATTTTTATCCCCAGGCGCTTCATGGCTGCATTTCCTTCCCTTCCGGCAGAGCCCGGCAGGATGCGGCCGGGCGGCACGGACGCCACGCGCCCGGTGCCGCACCCGGCCCGCGCGGGATTACTTTTCCTTGTACACGATGTCCACCGCCAGCCCTGCCGCGAGGAGCAGCATGGCTTTGTCCGGAGCGTGGCTCTGCTTCAGGTCGATGAGGTAGTTGTCCGCGGAGGTGAACAGTTCCTTGCCCAGGCCCGCCCACTTCTTGGTGATGGTGCCCATTTCATTCTCCAGCTTATCCAGGAAGCGGAAGTTCCATCCCTTCCAGTCGCCCTTGACCATGGCCACCTCGTTGCCGGCGGCGTCGAATACGTAGAATGCCCCGCCCAGCGAGAGCATCTTGCTCTTGAGCCAGCCGACTTCGTTGCCGCTGGCGTCGCGGATGATGATCTTGGAGCGCAGGAAGGTGAAACCGCGATGGATGGAGAATTGCACATCGCTCGGGTCTTCCGCGCTGTCGGCCCGGTAGACCAGGACCTTGGTCGGGAGGATCTGCTTGTTCACCAGGAAACGCAGCACATGGATCAGGAGACCCGGCTCTTCCTTGGCCAGGCCGATTTGCTGCTTGGTCTCGGGATCGAGAATGTCGTAGGTGTCCGACAGCTTCAGCAGCCCGACATGTTCGCGGATAAAGTATGTCCTTCTGTTCAGCACGTTAGCTCCTCTGTTATGCGTGACGGATGTTGCGCGGGTGCGCAAATCGCCACCATCATATCAAGGTTATCGGCAATTTGAGATCGTTATTTGGGCGAAACGGGGCGGCCGGGTCGAGAGCCCGTCACTGCCCGAGTTCGAGGCGGAACGGAATGAACACGATGACATGCTCGCCGTCCCGCTGTGCAACCTGTACCGGGCTTTCCATGCCGCCCAGCCTGTAGCCCCTGGCCTTGCCCACGGCGTTGCGGGTGTTCTCCACTTCCTTGCCGATCTGTTGCAGCAGGCGCGGACGATACTGGTCCGGGCTGTCGAGGCCGAGTGCGGTGCTGCCGAAGCGCAAGTGCGCGTTCCCGGTTTTCGGGATGGTGCGCAGGAAACTGACGAGTTCCCTCGCAGCCTGGGGCACGCTCTTCTGTTTGCCCAGGCGCACGGCGACGTAGAGATCTGCCTGGGCGCTGGCGGCGTCCGAAGTGGAGGAGAGAAAAGAGCCCTCCTCGCGGGAGAACGAAAGCGACTGCACGCCATAGCGGATCTCGATGCCGGGGTGCTTTGCTGCGGCTTCGTTCAGCGCGGCCTGGGCCGCCTGCACGGCCTGGAGTTCGTCATGCGGCTCTTTCTCGCTGCTCATGATGGTGACCGGCACCACTATATAGTCCGCGGGCAACTCTATCGTCACCACCGAGGGATTCGCGTTTTGCGCCGCCGCCACCACCATGTTGCCCGCAAAAGCCTGCGGCACCCAGGCGCATGCCAGCGCAAGCGCAACAACCCAGTATTTCATCGTGTGCTCCCTGTAAGAAAACGCCCGGTACGGCGGCACGGCAATCCGCGCTACAGCTTCAGGAAATTGTCGCGGTAATGCCGCATCTCTTCGATCGATTCGTAAATGTCGGCCAGCGCCTCGTGCTTGCCGTGCTTCTTGATGCCGCTGGCGACTTCCGGCTTCCAGCGCTTCGCGAGTTCCTTGAGGGTGCTGACATCCATGTTGCGATAGTGGAACCATGCTTCCAGTTCCGGCATCCAGCGCGCCATGAAGCGCCGGTCCTGGCAGATCGAGTTGCCGCACATGGGAGAGGTGCGCGCCGGGACGTATTCCCTCATGAATTCCAGCAATTGCGCCTGGCCCGCCGCTTCGTCCATGGTCGAGGCCCTTACCTTCTCGATGAGCCCGGATTTGCCGTGGGTGGACTTGTTCCAGGAGTCCATGGCGTCGAGCACGCTGTCCGGCTGATGCACCACGACCACCGGAGATTCGGCGACGGTTTCGAGGTTGGCGTCGGTGATCACCATGGCGGCCTCGATGATGCGGTCGCTGTCGGGGTTGAGGCCGGTCATTTCCATGTCCAGCCACACGAGATGGTTCTGATTTTGTGCCATAATTGCGTTAAACCCAAAACTTGTGCGGGCCGTATTGTGTCATATAGCCGTGTGATTCTGCCATTCTAATTAATAAGACGATTTGACAACCTATGACAGCATCGCTTTTTTCCGGTTTGTTCATCGCAGCCCTGCTGCTGACCCTGTTCGCCAAGCTTTGGCTGGCGCGGCGCCACCTCGCCCACATCGCCGCGCACCGCGCCGCGGTGCCCGCCGCCTTCAGCAGCCAGATCGAGCTGGCCGCGCACCAGAAGGCCGCCGATTACACCAGCGCGAAGACGCGCCTTTCCATGCTGGAGGCGGTGTTCGATACCGTGGTGCTGCTGGGTTTCACGCTCGGCGGCGGAATAAACTGGATCGCCGATGTGTGGCAGCACATGTTTGACACCATGATCCTTCAGGGTATCGCGGTGTTCGCCAGCGTGCTGCTGGTCTCTGCGCTGCTGGAAGCGCCGTTCGGGCTGTACCAGACCTTTGTGATCGAGGAGCGCTTCGGCTTCAACAAAATGACGCTGGCGCTGTATCTCGCCGATGCGGCCAAGGCTGCGGGGCTGGCTGCGCTGATCGGCGTGCCGCTTCTGGCCGGGGTGCTGTGGCTGATGGAACGCATGGGCGGCAACTGGTGGCTTTACGTGTGGATGGTGTGGGTCGGCTTCGTGCTGCTGCTGCAGTTCGCCTACCCCGCATTCATCGCGCCGCTGTTCAACAAGTTCCAGCCCATGCAGGACGAGGCGCTCAAGACGCGCATCGAGACGCTGCTGCAGAAATGCGGCTTCACCGCCAAGGGGCTGTTCGTGATGGACGGCTCCCGGCGCAGCACCCACGGCAATGCCTATTTCACCGGGTACGGCGACACCAAGCGCATCGTGTTCTTCGACACCTTGCTGCAACGCCTCAGCCCCGACGAGATCGAGGCGGTGCTGGCGCATGAACTCGGGCACTTCAAGCTGCGCCATGTGATGAAGCGCATGGCCGCCACCTTTGCCCTGAGCCTGGGCTTCTTGTGGATGCTGGAGCAACTGATGCGCTCGGGCTGGTTCTACCAGGGGCTGGGCATCACGCTGCACGTGACCACCCTGTACATCGCGCTGGCACTGCTGCTGTTCTTCATGATACTGCCGGTGTTCAGCTTCCTGCTGCACCCGCTGACCAGCTATTATTCGCGCCGCCACGAGTTCGAGGCGGACGCCTATGCCGCCGCGCAGACCTCGGGGGATGACCTGGCGCGCGCACTGGTCAAGATGTACCACGACAACGCCGCCACGCTCACGCCCGATCCGCTGTATTCCACATTTTACGATTCGCACCCGCCTGCGCTGATACGCATCAGCCAGCTCCAGACCAAACCCTGAGGAAAGCCACGATGAGATCCCTGAACCCGTTCCTGCTGTTCCCCCTGCTCCTGCTCAGCGCCGCCGCGCACGCCGAGGCTTTCCCCAAGGGCGATGCCGGGGCAGGCAAAATGTTTTTCGAGCAGAACAGATGCAACCGCTGCCATGACGGAATCATGGGCGGCGACGGAAACAGGATATTCACCCGCTTCAACCGCAAGGTGAAAAATCCCGCGCAACTGGTAGACCAGATGCATGTGTGCACCGGCAATGTGGGCGTCACCCTTACACCGCAAGACGAACAAAACCTCGGAGCTTATCTCAACCGCACCTACTACCATTTCAAGTGAGGACACCATGGACAAGACCTCTGACCTTGCTGGTAAAAGCTGCAAAGCATGCGAAGGCGGCGTGCCGCCGCTGACGCAGGATCAAGCCGCAAAGCTGCTGAAACAAGTCGAAGGCTGGCTGCTGTACGAGCGCATCATAGGGAAGACGTACGAGTTCAAGAACTATTACCAGACCATCGCGTTCGTGAACGCCGTTGCCTGGATCTCGCACCGCGAGGACCACCATCCCGAACTGACCGTGGGCTACAACAAGTGCCACGTGGAGTACACCACGCACGCTATCGGCGGCCTGTCCGAAAACGATTTCATCTGCGCCGCCAAGGTGGATGCGCTGTTCAAGATTTGAAGCTGCGGGGCAGGATCATCGCCGCATTCGGGCGCCAGTACCTGGCGGAGCTGCCGGAGGGCGCGCAGCTTTCCTGCGTGCCGCGCGGCAAGAAGAGCGAGGTAGCCTGCGGCGACCTGGTCGAACTGCAGCGCACCTCGGGCGACCAGGCGGTGATCGAGGCCATCCTGCCGCGCAAGACCCTGCTCTACCGCTCGGTGGCACACCGCGAAAAACTGATCGCAGCCAATGTCACCCGGCTCGTGTTCGTGGTGGCGGTCGAGCCCTCGTTCGACGACGAGCTGCTGGCGCGCTGCCTGGTGGCCGCGCACGACCAGAACATGGACGCCCTCATCGTGCTGAACAAGTGCGACTTGGCCGCGCAAGCCAAAATGGCATCCCAGGCTGAGCGGGCGCGCGCGCAGCTCGCGCCCTACCTCGCGATGGGCTATGCCGTGCTGGAGCTTTCAGCCCAAGAATCCGCCGCGCCGCTGCGCCCCTACCTGCAGGGCCACGTCAGCGTGCTGGTCGGGCAATCCGGCATGGGCAAATCCACCCTGATCAACGCCCTGCTGCCCGGCGCGCAGGCCGCCACGCGCGAAATATCCAGCGCGCTGGATTCCGGCAAGCACACCACCACCCACGCCCGCCTCTACCACCTGGACACGGAAAGCGACCTGATAGACTGCCCCGGCGTGCAAGCCTTCGGCCTGCACCACCTGAGCTTCGCGGAGATCGAACAGGGATTCATCGAATTCGCGCCCTATCGCGGCCAGTGCCGGTTCTACAACTGCCGCCACACACACGAACCGGACTGCGCCCTGCGCAAGGCCGCGGACGCTGGAAAGATCAGCGCGCGCAGGCTGCAGCTGTTCCAGCAGATCAGCCAGGCGGGCACCTGAGCCGGCCGCTCAGTGGAATGCGTACACTGCGCAGGTCACGATGACGAGGCTGGAGGCAAAGCCGGCTTTCCCCGCATAACCCAGCAGCTGGAAGGCATTGTTTTGCGCATCCGCCCTGGCACGCCGCATCTGGTAGACGCCGAATAGGCTCAGCGCCACCAGGATGGCGACAAACACCAGCTTGGCAATCAGCCACGGCATGTCCGCAAGATCATGCGCAAACGGGGCAAGCAGCCCGCCGCCGGAAATGATGAGCAGCAGCAGCCCGAGGTAGGAGATGTAGCGCAACGGGAACAGCCTGATCAGTACCTCGCGCCGGTAATCCGGCTTGAAACCGGGGACGAGATAGCCGATCACGAAAAGCGCAAATGCCGATCCCGCACCGACGATCAGGCCGGTGAAGTGAAGCAGCAGCAATAAATCTCTCATGTGATTTTCCCTGTCCGTGGCCCGAGACGGGCAATGCTACCACGCGGCAGAAACGGATGCTGATGCAGAGAAGATGGAGGCGCGAGCCGGAGTCGAACCGACCTACACGGATTTGCAATCCGGTGCATAACCGCTTTGCTATCGCGCCGAGGAGAAATGCTGACCCGAGAAAAACAAGCACCGCAAATCCGACAGCTGAAACTATAAGGGAAAGCCCTTGAGCTTTCCCCTTAAATTTGGAGCGGGAAACGAGACTCGAACTCGCGACCTATACCTTGGCAAGGTATCGCTCTACCAACTGAGCTATTCCCGCAAAAACTGAAGCCGCGATTATGCTGAAAGTCGGCGTGGCTGTCAACAATTTGCGTCAACAATCGTGCGACTCTGTATAATGCGCACCATCACAAAAGCCCGGCACAAGGGCATTATCGCCTGCTGCGCCCGGGTGGTGAAATTGGTAGACACAACGGACTTAAAATCCGTCGCTTGGGTAAAACCAGCGTACCGGTTCGATTCCGGTCCCGGGCACCAGAATCAGAATCTCGCAGTCCGCACCAGCCACACCGAAGTCTTTTTAGCTGTCCGCAGCGCATGTGTAGTGGTTTTGCCGCCACCCTTTCCCGCGGCGGCGGAATGGTTACCGATTGTTACGAATCGGCATTGTTGGCCAATATAAACTGGCCCGTTGCGGCGCAAATACCGGGCCGGGTAACGGAAACCTCAACGTAGCAGAGGTCATGCAGGGGTAACTAGCCATGAAGAAGCTGAACGTGAAAAGCGTCGAATTCCTCCTCCTTTGCCTGGTGGGCCTCATCAGCCTGGCGGCAAATCTGCCGGAACATATCCTCAGCCAGTTCATTGACCAGCAGACACTGCTGCTGGTGCTGGCGGCGGTGGTGGTGATTGCGCTGTTCCGCTATCTGCGGCTGTTGCTGTTCCTCTGCGTGGCGACGCTGGCGGTGGGCGCAAACCTGCCGGAACGGCTGGCGGAACCGCTGGGCATCAGTCCGACCATCATGCTGGTATTCCTCGCGGGTATCGTCCTGGTTTCCCTGCTCAACAAGGTCCTCAACATGCCGGTGGAACTCGCGCCGCCCGCGGCGCCAAGGGCCGACAACGAGGAGACCCGCAGGGCGATGCTGATCGCCATCTCCATCGGCAATATCAAGCGGCTCAAATGGCTGATCGCCCATAACATGGAATTCAACTTCGTGGACAACGGCGCGGCCCCGGTCCTGCTTGCCGCCGAGAAAGGCAACTCGGAAATCATGCAGCTGCTGATCCACCACGGCGCCGACCTCACGGTGAAGAACAATGCAGGCAAGACGCCGCTGGAACTCGCCCAGGCGCATGGATTCAACCGCACCGCGGAACTGATCAAGTTTGCCCTGGAAAACCGGGAGGCCGCGGCCAGCCAGGCGGTAGCGCCGGGCGTGGCACAGCCGGGCCACCCGCCCGCTCATTCTGGACAGAATGCGGCGCAGGATGGACAGGGGGGCACGGCAAAGGCGGACGATGTTAAGGAGCCGGTATCAGCCTGACCGGGGATTCACCCAAGGCGCGGCACCAGCCAGCGTTCACCGCGCACAGCGCCGCTGCCTTCAGTGCATCCGCACCTCTCTAATGCGCCAGCTCCTCGTAATGCCGCTCCATTATTTCGAGAGCGAGCGCCAGGCGCTTCGGCAGCAGCGTGCGCGCCTTCGCGTAGTTGAGGGAAGTCTCGCCGTAAAAAAGATTGCCGAGATAGGAAACACCGATGGCATCGTGCAGCTCGGTGCTGGCGCTTTCCAGCACGCTGTCCACGAAGGCGAAGTGCCTGGACACGAGAGGCCAGTCGCGCGCCAGTATCGCCTCGCGCGAGGCGCGCTTCAGCGCGCCCACCTCGAGGTGCAGCACGCCGAAATCCATGTCGTCTATGGCCGCGGCGACCTCCGGGAAATGGATCGCAAGGTAGCCCGCAAAACGCGACTTGCCTGAGACGGGGACGGGCTTGAGCAGTGCGAGCTTGTGCAGGTCGCGGAAGGAATGGTAGTCAAATCGGGATGGGGGCTGGCTCGCCGCAGGCTTGCCGTATGCGTGCCAAGTGCCGGTGCGTTCTGCTTCGGATACCATGATGACCTCCTGAAACTCCAACATGGGCAGTGAGGTCATTTTCGCGCCGCGTCGCGGGGGGTGTCAATACGGGAGTGCGCAAATGATACACCTGGCGAAAGCAGGAGGCGCATATGCGCCCTGGGTATCCGCATCCATGTGCCACCTCCGCTCGGCCATACCGCTCCCTATTGATCGATCTCCTGCTCGTCCTGATCCGCCTCCAGGTGAACCATCCAGCCCTCGCCCGTCCGGTCGGCGGCGAGCCTGAATATCCGGTTCGCGCTCGCCATGAACGTGCCCTGCCCCACGTATTTCTGTTTTTCCGGCTTTCCGCCGTCCGTGCGCAGCGTGGTATTCACCTCCACCACGTAGCTGTGCTCCCCCGGCGCCACTTCAAAGCGGATGACCGAGGCCGGATAGTGCTGATTGAGCGAGAACCTTCCGGCCTCGCGGGAATCGACCACGATGCGGACGCGCTCGCTGACCTGGTCCGCGGCAAGGTGGTCGCGGATATAGACGCGCACGGGAGCTGGAACGCCTGGTTGCATTGCTGCCTCCTTTGGGGATTCGAGGACATTGCCCTCTTCGGGGACTTGGGGCGAAGCGGGCGCAGAGCGGGATTATTCTGCTCGGGGTGCGGGAAGGGGGCAATTAGGGAAAATGTGTAAGTAGGTGTTCGCCCGGGCTGTAGGGGCGCATTGCATGCGCCCGCACAGGCTTGCCACGGACGGGCCGCCCTGCTCGGCTCGGCGCTGCTCGCCATATGGCACCGTGCCGCGCACTACTTCGCCGCGGGGTCCCCCTGGATGATACCGAAACGAAGACCGCCGGGTTCGGCACAGGTGGCATACCAGCCCACGCCGGGAATGGGCGTTTTCGGCTCGACCACCGATCCGCCGCTGGCCTGAACACGGGCGATGACCTCGTCCAGGTCTGACACGGGGATTGTGACCTGCGTCATCGGCTTCCCGCCGCAGACAGGCGCATCCTTGACCGCGCCTATCCCCCCGTCAATACCCGGCTCGCCTTCCGAACCTGCCTGAATCCGGTAGTACTCATACGGCAGGGAAAACTTCTCGAAACGCCAGCCCAGTACATTCTGGAAGAATTCGCGAGCCCTGCTCACGTCGTGCACCGTCAAATCAAAGTAAGTGGGTTTCATGTGATGGCCTCCGGTTACTCAGACAACATCGGCCTCGCACGGTGCCACCCTTGGCATGGCGGCTTCGCGAAAGGGGGCGTCCAGTAGTTGGGTGGGGTGGACTTCGTGGCTGGTTCCGGGGCACGCGCGGATTAGCGCCGGGGGTTGCCCGGCAGCAAGTTACCTTTCTTGTCTTGCCAAGAAAGGTAACCCAAAAAAGTCGCCCCCGGTTTGCCGCCCCTTCGGGGTTCCCTGCGTTGTTGGCTTCGACATAACCTAAAGGTTAGTCTACGCCGCTACTCGGCGGCGCACAGGGGAAAGAAGGGCGACGGCGTTGTGTGCGCAAGCACACGATTTGCCTTCTTTCGATCGCGCTTCAATCTTGAGCTGGCAGTGTGCCCAAAGAAGCCATTGCGGGTTCGCGGAAGCGGACGTGTCTACGGTGCTACGCGGGCTCAAGATGCCAAGTCGCGCCAAGCGTCAACGCGCCGCGGGAACCAGTGTAGTTCATCGGCGAAACGCACGAGTCTGTCGAAGGCATCGGCCTCGGGTACCACTCGATGCCACTGCCGTTCTGTGAAGGGCGTGTCGCAATATCGGAATTCAAGGCTCCCGTCGAAGCGGGGGGAAATGCGGAGGAAGGGGCCATCATACGGGTACTCAGCCTCCGTCTGAACAATACATAGATCATGCATGGAGGTCCAGCCAAACAGGCTTCTGAGATGGGACTGCTGGATCTGCGCAATCAAGCGGATCATCGCTTCCAGTCTTAGCCCATGGCTCACGGATTCCTCATACGTTCGCTGAATGTCAGGCCAAGCGCGAGTCATCCGTTTATCTTGCATGTGGCTCCCCTACGCAATTTGCGCTACCTAGTCCCCACGGTGCGGTAAGCGATGCGCATTCGCGGAACAGCGCGGCACGATCCCTTACTCGAAATCGAATTTGGCATCCTTGACAATGTCGATCTTGCCCCACTTGATATTGCACAGGCGGCCGACCTCGGCATCGCCGGCGCGGTTCAAGACGGGTACGCAGCCTCCGCTGACGGTGATCGGGTTCATGCCCTGCTTGGAGAGCGGAAGTTCGAGCGAAGGGCCTTCCAGAATCTTGTGGGTGAGGGAAATCGTTTCCACGTAATCATCCACCAGGGTGAAGATGTGCTCCCCGTCAACCGTGAGCGTGTACTGGTAGTGTTTGAACAGGCCCGGATCGAGAACGCACAGCTTTGCCGTGTGGCCCTGGGTTGTCTGTTCCCGGCAGGTGGTCGTGCCTTCTGCGGAAAATCCCACCGCCGGGACCAGCAAGCCAAGCAGGACTACAACCAGTTTTGTTTTCATGTTCTATCCTCGTGAGTTAAGGCAAACTTTAATTACTTTGTTGTTCCTTATTTTTTCTTTGAATTCTGATACCCAAAAGGTGTCTCTGTCGTGGAAGATTAGCCCCTCATTAGCGCATACTGAGGCGCATTTTTCATGGCGTCAGAAATTTCTTTTGCCCCGACGGGGTATGAAAATCCTTTCGGCAGCTTATCTTTATGTTGAGTGGGTATGAGGTCCATTTTGTCACGATGCGCCCCCTTCTTCAGCGCATCGCGCTAGCTATGGTCAGGGAGCAGCCAAAAAAGATGTCATACGCCCTTCCCCTCTCCCGCACGCGGGAGAGGGGCCCATATCACGCGCGAATCCGTGCGATGCCTGGGACCGGTAGCCCGGTGCCTATGCAGTTACTTCCCGCCCATTTCCAGCATCAACTGATTCATCCGCTTAACAAAGCTCGCCGGATCGTCGAGCTGCCCGCCCTCGGCCAGCAGCGCCTGGTCGAACAGCACCGCGGCCCAGTCGTCGAATTTCGCCTCCTCATACTTCAGCCGCAGCACCACCGGGTGCTTGGGGTTGATTTCGAGGATGGGCTGTGACGCCGGTGCGTTCTGTCCGGCAGCCTTCAGCATGCGCGCGAGGTTTCCGCCGATGTCGTTCTCGTCGGCCACCAGGCAGGCGGGGCTGTCGGTCAGGCGGTGGGTGACGCGCACTTCCTTCACGCGGTCCCCAAGGCTGCCCTTGATCTTGCCGGTGAGGTCCTTCAGTTCGTCGGCTTCTTTTTCCTGCTCCTGCTTCTCGGCTTCGTCCTCGAGCTTGCCCAGGTCCAGGCCGCCCTTGGCCACGGAGACCAGTTGCTTGCCTTCGAACTCGGTGAGGTGGCTCACCACCCATTCGTCCACGCGGTCGGTCAGCAGCAGGGCTTCGATGCCCTTCTTGCGGAACACTTCGAGGTGCGGGCTGTTCTTCGCGGCATTGAAGGTTTCGGCGGTGACGTAGTAGATCTTCTCCTGGCCTTCCTTCATGCGCGCCACATAATCCTTGAGCGACACGGTCTCCTCCGCGGTGTCGGCGTGCGTGGTGGCAAAGCGCAGCAGAGCCGCGATCTTGTCCTTGTTGGTGTAGTCTTCGCCCACGCCCTCCTTCAGCACCTTGCCGAACTCGGCCCAGAATTTCGCGTATTTTTCCTTGTCGTTATCGGCGAGGTCGGATAGCAGCGCCAGCACTTTGCTGGTGCAGCCCTTGCGGATGGCCTCGATGTCCTTGGATTCCTGCAATATCTCGCGCGAGACGTTGAGCGGCAGGTCGGCGGAATCCACCACGCCGCGCACGAAGCGCATGTATTGCGGCATCAGCTGCTCGGCGTCGTCCATGATGAACACGCGGCGCACGTAGAGCTTGATGCCGTGACGCGCGTTCCGGTCCCACAGGTCGAAGGGGGCGTGCGCCGGGACATACAGCAGCTGGGTGTATTCCTGCCGCCCTTCCACGCGCGCGTGGGTCCAGGCCAGCGGGTCGGAGTAGTCGTGGCCGACGTGCTTGTAGAATTCCTTGTACTGTTCTTCGCTGATGTCGTTCTTGCTGCGCGCCCACAGCGCGGAGGCCTGGTTGACCGTCTCGTCGTCTTCGGTGATTTCGTTCTTGCCCTCCTTCCACTCTTCCTTTTTCATCACGATGGGCTGGACGATGTGGTTGGAATACTTGCGGATGATGTCGCGCAGCTTGTAGCCGTCCAGCAGGTCGTCCTGGCCTTCGCGCAGGTGCAGGGTGATCTCGGTGCCGCGCGATGGCTTCTCCACCATCTCGATGCTGAACTCGCCGCCGCCATCCGACTCCCAGCGCACGCCCTGCCCGGCGTTTTCGCCCGCGCGGCGGGTGAGCACGGAAACCCGGTCCGCGACGATGAAGGCGGAGTAGAAGCCCACGCCGAACTGGCCGATGAGGTTGGCGTCCTTCTGCTGGTCGCCGGACAATTTCGTGAAGAACTCGCGCGTGCCGGACTTGGCGATGGTGCCGAGGTTGGCGATCACCTCGTCGCGGTTCATGCCGATGCCGTTGTCCGCGATGGTCAGGGTGCGTGCCGCCTGGTCAAAGGCCACGCGGATGTTCAGCTCGGAATCGCTCTCGAACAGGCTGTCGTTGTGCAGCGCCTCGAAGCGCAGCTTGTCGCAGGCGTCGGACGCATTGGAAATCAGCTCGCGCAGGAAGATCTCGCGGTTGGAATACAGCGAGTGGATCATCAGGTGCAGCAGCTGTTTGACTTCCGTCTGGAAGCCCATCGTTTCGCGGTTAGCGGTGGCGTTTTCGGTCATTGGTTTCTCCGTTTGCTTATTGATACCCTGGCGCATAGATGGGGATGCCGCCAAAAACTTCAATAGCCATACATTATCATCATGTTTTTACGTGGGTTTTTATAGATCCATTCACCGATGGCGCCATACCGGCCGCGTGCCACCCGCTACGCGCGGGAATACGCTCCAGCAGCCCTGCGCCATAGATGTGCTCCAACCCAAGGTGCGGCATATGCACATAGCCGATGTAGCAATCGCAGCGGTTATTGGTGCAGGGAGACGGGTGCAGCGTGCGTTCGAACCCGTCCTCATACAGATTGCCAATCGGCGCAGGGATAAAATGGCAGCGGCGCAACATGCCGTCGCCTGACACGCTCAACACGGTATGGCCCGCATGGCACGCGCGCCCCATGCTCTCATGCGTACGGCAAGTGACGGAAAACAGGGGGTCGATTTCGGCATACCAGCGCATAGCATCGTCATCGTACTGGCCCGGATCGTCGTTCCATGCGTTAATCCACAGATAGATGTCGCGCGGCAACTCGCGGCGCAAAGCGGCAATCTCCGAACGGTTGGCGTCCAGCCCGACCACACCCACGCTCACTCGTACACCCTTCGCTGCCAGCAATTTGCACGCTTCGACGAAGCGTTCGCGGCGGCACTCTCCGGGGTGATAGGTGGCCCAGATACGCAATTTGTTCACACTGCATGTCTCCACCCATCCCACCGGGGCGGACAAGTTTGTCTGCACGATGATCTTGTCCACGCTTTCCACGCGGCCAAGACGCGCAATCGCCTGCCGGTACCATGGCCGAATCAACGCCTCGCCCCAGGGCGTGAAGAACAGCGTGAGCCGGTGCGCCCGCTGCTGCTCGACCCAGTCGCAAAAACGCTCCAATGCCTCGCGGTCCGCTTCCAATGCGGCCCGATCGTCCTCTTTCTTGGCAAACGGGCAATACGTGCAGGCATAGTTGCAGCTCGCCAGGGGGCCGCGATACAGCAGGGTCAGCTTCATCCGGCTTCCCCTGCCCCCATCAGGCGCCGCACCGGCTCCGAATAGAGCCAAGGCCCGACGGCATCCGAGCGCTCTAGTCCCGCGGGCGTGAGCCGCCAGTTACCGTCTATCAGAACGGCCAGCCCGCCGTCCGCCAACATATTCAGCTCGCCAAAGTGGTTTTCCGGGAAATCGCCGAACTGCGCGCGATAGTCCTCGCGCCGCACCCCCTCCGCCTGCAACAACGACTGCAGCAGATAACGGCGCCTGCGCTCATTGTCGTCCAGCAACATGCCGTGGCGGGCAACAGCGAATTCACCGCGCTCCAGCCGGGAGTACGCGGTGATGATCGCCTGCACCGCCTTCCCGCTTACCGCATATTCATGCGAATAATGAAGATGGCGCGTATAGGAGCGCGCGCCACAGCCAACGCCCACCATGCCATCCTGCTGGCAACGGTAGCCGGCGGTGCGCCCGGCGGGCAGGTCAGTGCGCCGGAACATGCGCATGGACACCTGCCGATACCCGTTCGCCAGCAAGAAATCACGTCCGGCGCGGTAAAGCTCCAGACGTTGATCGTCCCAGGCGCGCGCCTGCCTGCCCAGCCCGGTCAGCGGACGCACATACAGCGGATACAGGTAGCTTTCCTCGGGGCGATATTCGAGCAATTTCGCGATGGAGGACAGCCAGCTCGCGACCGTCTGCCCCTCGATGCCGTATATCAGATCGGTATTGAGCACCGGGAAACCCGCGTCGCGTATCGCCGACAATGCGGCGTGCACCTCCGTTTCGGCCTGGCGGCGTCCGCTGCGCGCGGTCTCGTGTTCGTGAAACGATTGAATGCCGATGCTGAGCCGTTCAACCCCCGCGTCGCGCAGTACGGCCAGGCGCTCCGGCGTTGCGGTGGCGGGTGAACTCTCCGCGCTGCTGGGGACACTCGCGGGCGTGACCCCCAGAAACCGCCGCGCGTCATCCAGCACGCGCGCCAGCTCGTCCGGGGCAAGATAGGTCGGCGTGCCGCCGCCGAGGGCGAACCCGCCGCAGCCGCTGTCGGAAAGGATTTCCCCCATTGTTTCCATATGGCGTCCAAGAGCGGCCAGATAGTCCGCCACCATTGCCTCGCGCGGATTGGCCCGGGTGAACAGATTACAGAAACCGCAGCGCATTTCACAGAACGGGATGTGCACATAATAGAACAGGGCGGACCGGTCCTGCGCTTGCCATAGCGGCGCCAGCGGCACCGGCCCCGGCAAGCTGCGGTAGGCCGACTTGTGCGGATAACCGTAGACATAGCCCTGGTAGGGCGACTCTCCCAGCATGCGGGCCATCGTCTTCGTGCACGGACTATTCATGGCCGATCACAAACTCCGCATAGGGCACCTCCCACACCGCGGGGTGCGCTAACCTGTGGCCGTGCAGGCCATCCTCTCCATAGGCCGTGCCGTGGTCCGAACACAGGATGCACAGCGTAGGCGCGCGCGCGGCCATCCCGCGGAACAGCGGCGCGAGTTGCCCGTCCACGTAGGCCAGCGCGGCGCCATGCGAGGCAAGCGCGTCTTCGGTTGCGCCCGCCTGGTAGAAATGGTTCGGCTGATGGATCGCGCTGACGTTGATGAACAGGCACAGGCGCTTATGGGATGGCGTGTGCGCAAGAATGCGCAGGGCCAGGGCGACCTGGTTCGCGGTGGAAGCGGGATCGGTGACCCCAAGCTCCGGCGCCCAGTGGCTTTCCGCGAAAAGCGCCGGCAATACGGCGCCCAGCGGCGTCTGTTTGTTGAAGAATCCTGTGCCGCCTATGCACACGGTATGATAGCCGCGCGCCGCCAATCCCTCGACCCAAGTGGCTTCCTCAAAGAGGCAGGTGCCCGCCCCTGTCGTTTCACTGCCGGAAAAGCGTGCAGAGAACAGGCGCGCGCGCTTCGGGTCATCCGCCGGTGTCGGCAGGAATCCGGCAAAGAAGGCATGGTGCGCGGCATAGGTGAAGCTGCCCGGCGTGTGCCGCCGCTCCCAGCGCCCGCCGGGCACGAGCGCCTGCAGCACCGGCGTACGGCCGCGCTCCATCTGCATCCGCGCGATGTCATGACGCAGGGTGTCCAGCGTAATGAATAGGATGTCGTGGCTGCCCACCAAGGCGTTGGCGTCCAGCATCAGATGACGGCCTCCGAGCGGTGCGCCTGGGGGTACAGGGCCGCCAATTGATGTCCGTACGCATCCAGCCCACCGGCGATCACGCCGGGAAGCAGGTCGCCGAACGCGTTGGTTTCCAGAACATGTGGCCTGCGTAGCCCGGGCATCAGCATGAGGTCCACGCCCACGTGCAGCGCCGCAGGGAATGCGTGCGCCGCCCGCTCGGCGACATTCAGCATGTCCTGCCAGCGCGCCTCGCCCATGTCACGCCGCAGGCCCGCAACATCTCCCCGCATGCTCCCGAGGTGCAGATTGGTCATGGGTGAACGGTTCACGCGCATCACCTGCAGGCGCGCGCGGCCCGCCACCACCAGGATACGCAGGTCAAAATTGCCCGCCGGGCCGGCCGCCTTGGGCAGCCAGCGCTCGGCCTGCACGCCTTCTGCGCACAGCGCGTTGACCATCAGCGCAATATCGCGCTCTGACCGGTACGTTCGGAGTCTCAGGGAATTGTACAGCGCGGGCCACGCCGAGCGGTCCGCCAGTTCGACCGTGGTCAGGGCGTGCATCCCACCCTCACTGTCATGCAGGGCCATCACGCCGGATGCGGAAGAGCCGTGCGCCAGCTTGATGAACGCCCGGCGCATGCCGTGCTCGCGCATGCGCCCGAGCAGTGTTTCGTAATCCCGGATGCCGCCCAGTGATTCGGGAACCGCTACGCCGCGTGCGGCCAGGCGAGTCTGGGCCGCACGCTTGTCGAACATCAGTGCCACCTCGCGCGGATGGGTGGTCCAGTTCGCCTGCAGCGCCATGCCCTGCACCTCAAGTTCATCCAGAAGGGCGCAATACCCCAGATACCACTGTCGCGGATGGCGGATCCGCCCCTTGTCCAAGGCCAGTACGTCCACCTCCGCGGGGCTCAGCGTCGGGGCGCGCTCGGCATGCGCCGCCGCGGCGCCGGCACGCAGCAATGCCCGCTCTACTTCGAAAGATTCACCCGGCGAGTCGATCCGGATCGTGGCGCCCAACGGCACGAACCGGGCCAGCGGCTGTCCGGCCAGCAGATCGCGGTAGGCAACCACCCGCGCCGCGGGCAGCCCGCGTTTCCGCAGGCTCTCCTGGAACAGCCGGATGCGGCGGCCGCCAGGGTTGCCAATCACCGCCAGCACTGGCCGGGCGCCGTCCATCACTCGGAGACGGCAATATATCGATGCTCCTTGCCGTCGCCCCAGTCATCCGGCTCGCACCGCTCGTCCAGGTTGACGTTGAACGGGAGGGCGCTGAGCGACTTCATCATGCCCTCTGAGAGATAGTGGTGATGCAGATCGAGATGCTTCAGCGAGCCGCCACGCGCCAGCTTGAGCAGCTCCGCGCCGCCCTCATCGCTCAGGTTCCCCAGCGAAAGATCCAGCGTTTCCACCCCTTTCATCACCGGCGCATCCACGAGCCGCGGCGCCAGTTCGTCGATCTGCTCGAAATTGCGCAAGCCCAGGTAACGCAGCTTGGGGAAGCGCACCTCGCGCAGCAGGGGATCGATGTCCTCCAGCCCGCCGTCCCAGCCGTATTCGTCGGTTCCCAGCCATAGTTCCAGATGCTCCAGCGCCGGCAGGCGCGCATGAGACAGGGATTTCAGGACGCTGGCACCCATGCCGCCGGCCTCGATCACCAGGCCGCGCAAATTGGGCAACTCCATCGACCGTCCCAGCTCAAGGCCGTCCCCGCCGCGGATCTGCAGCCACTCCAGTTTCGGGTATACCGCATAGAGCGAGGAAATGTCGGATTGACGGATCCAGGAAATCTCGCATTCCTCGGACGTCATGTCCCCGATGAACAGCGCACGCAGGGACGGCAACCTGTCACGCGCCGCCACCAGAGCCTCGACCACGACGGCCGACGTATTGTCGTATGCGTCGCCCCAGCCCCCCACCAACAAGGCTTCGATCTGGCTGCAATTCGGATCAGCGGTCATCCGCGTGAATTTTTCCGCAAAGGTGAGCGGCTTCGCAGATGTTTTCCTTCCTGTCAGCGTGGACAGGAATCCGGACTTTCCGGGCTCGGCGGAATCATCCTCCTCTTCATCCACCTCGTCATATTCCATAAATATGCGGTAAGCATGCCCCTTGGGATCACTCAACCCCTGCTCTCTGCTGTAATTCGCCACCGGCCGCCCGAAAAACTGCGTGGTCTGATCATGAATTGCCATTTTCCCCTCCCTATGGATGTTGTCACGTCAAATCCCCTGCACGCACGCACTCCGCCTCCGGGCCGCGAACACTCGCCCAAATGGCGATCGGGCGTGCATGCTTCCGTTGCTGCGAAAAAAACCGCGGAATTATAACCCAAGCGGGTGGCGCAGTTCGTGCGCCGCGACCGGCGTGCGTGCGTCTGCGGCAGCCGATGTCCTTTATTGATAGCGTAGCGCATCGATCGGCTTGAGGCGCGATGCCTTCTGCGCCGGATACCAGCCGAAGAATATCCCGACCGCCGCCGCCACGCAGAACGCCATGACGATGGACGACGGAGTCACGATCACGTCCATGCCGGTCAGCTTGGTCACCAGCAGCGCCCCGCCCACGCCGAGCAGCACGCCTATCAGGCAGCCGATGACCGAGATCATGATTGCCTCCAGCAGGAATTGGAGCAGCACGTCGCGGCCCCGCGCGCCGATGGCCATGCGGATGCCGATCTCGCGCGTGCGCTCGGTGACCGACACCAGCATGATGTTCATGATGCCGATACCGCCCACCACCAGCGAGATGGAGGCGATGGCGCCCAGCATCAGCGACAGCACCTGCGCGGTGGTCGCAGCGGTATTCATCAGGGCGGTGAGGTTGCGTATGGTGAAGTCGTCGTCCTCGCCTTCGCGGATATGGTGGCGCTGGCGCAGCAGATCGCCCATTGCTTTTTCCACCGAGGGCATCACTGCGGCGGATTCGGCCTGCGCCATCATGAAGCGCACCGCGCCCGCGAACTGGGTGCCGAACAGCTTGCGCTGCGCGGTGGTCACCGGCACCAGCACGGTGTCATCCTGGTCGCGCCCGTCCAGGCTCTGGCCCTTGGGCGCGAGCACGCCGAGCACGAGATACGGGCTGTTCTTGATGCGTATGGTCTTGCCGGTAGGGTCTTCCTGGCCGAACAGGTTCTGCACTACGGTCTGCCCCAGCAGTGCCACGCGCGTGGCGGAGCGCACGTCGGAATCGGTGAAGGGCGCGCCGGACACCACGCCCCAGTCGCGCACCTCCAGGTAGCTGGGGGTGGTGCCGATGACCTGGGTGCTCCAGTTGTTCGAGCCATACACGATTTGCGCCGTGCCCGGCGCCGAGGGCGCGATGGCGGACACGCCGGGCAGTTCCTCTATGGCAGCCGCATCGGCGACGGTCAGGGTGGGCAATGCGCCGGAGCCCATGCGCGCGCCGCCCGAGGTGGTGGAACCGGAAAGGATGATGAACAGGTTGCTGCCCATCGACGCGATGGACGATTCCACCTGATGGCGCACGCCCTGCCCTATGGCCAGCATCATGATCACCGCGCCCACGCCGATGATCATGCCCAGCATGGTGAGGAAGGTGCGCAGCCGGTTGGCGCCCATGGCCTGCCAGGCTTCGCTCAGCATGGGCAGGAGCATCATGATGTCGCCTCCAGATGCTGCGGCGCGGCGTGCTCCACCGGGCCATCGTACACGATGCGCCCGTCGGAAAGCCGGACCAGGCGCTGGGCATAGGCGGCGATGTCCGGCTCGTGCGTCACCAGCACGATGGTGATGCCGTCGCGCCTGTTCAGCTCACTGAACAGGGTCATGATCTCCTGGCTGGTATGGGTGTCGAGGTTGCCGGTGGGCTCGTCGGCAAGTATCAGTTTGGGACTATTGACCAGCGCGCGCGCAATGGCGACGCGCTGCTGCTGGCCGCCCGAAATCTGGTTGGGCAGGGAGCGCCCGTACTGGCCGAGGCCGACCTTGCCCAGCATGTCATTGGCGCGCGCCACGCGCTCGTCGCGCGGCACACCGCGGTAGATGAGCGGCAGTGCGACATTGTCCACCAGGTTGGCGCGCGGCAGCAGGTTGAAGCCCTGGAATACGAAGCCGATCACCTCGTTGCGCAGGTGCGCAAGTTCATCGCGGCTCTGCGCATTCACATCGCGGCCATTGAGCAGGTAGGTGCCGCCGGTCGCCACGTCCAGGCAGCCCAGGATGTTCATGAAGGTGGATTTGCCGGAGCCGGACGGCCCCATGATGGCAACGAACTCGCCGGGCGTGACACTGACATCCAGCCCGTACAGCACCGGCACGGGCCCGGCATCGGTCACGTATTCCTTGTATAGTTTTTCGATGTGGATGACGGCGTCGGAACTCATGAACCACCCCGTTGCTGCAGGACTGAGAGGCGCATCACTTTGCCGGAAGGCATCAGAACAGCCTCGGTCCGCGCTGGCCGCCGTCCTTGGGCGGCTGACGGTCGGCGACGATCAGCTTATGCCCGTCCTTGAGGTCTCCGCCCAGCACCTCGGTCATGCGGTTGTCGGTGATGCCGAGAGTGACACGCACGGCCTTGGGTTGATTGTTCTCCAGCACGTACACCACGCCGGTCAGCGCGTTGTCGGTTTTCTCCTTGGCACGCTCGCCGCCTTTCCTCTCGCCCCCGCCTTTTTTCTCGCCAGCATTTTCCGCAGGGCGAAAACGCAATGCGGCATTAGGTACCAGCAGCGCATCCTGGCGCTGCGCCACGGTGATGTTCACATAGGCAGTCATGCCCGGCATCAGCACCTGGCCGGGGTTGTCCACGGCGACCACCACGTCATAGGTCACCACGTTCTGCAGCGTGGTGGGGTTGAGCCGCACCTGGCGCACCACGCCCTGGAAATTGCGGTTGGGGAAGGCGTCCACGCGGAAGCTGGCGGGCTGGCCGATCTTGATGTTGCCCACGTCCGCCTCGGCGTAGGCCGAATCTATCTGCATGTGCGACAGGTCCTTGGCGATGGTGAACAGGACCGGCGCCTGGAACGAGGCGGCCACCGTCTGCCCCACATCCACCACGCGCGACACCACCACGCCGGAGACCGGCGAGCGTACCACCGTGTAGTTGAGGTTGGTACGGTCGCGCGCAGCCTGCGCCTTGCTCAGCTCCAGTTGCGCCTTGGCCGATTCCAGCGCCTGCACTGCCGTGTCGAGGTCCTGGCGCGTGACGTATTCCTTGGCATACAGCTCGCGCGCGCGCGCCTCGTTGGCCTGGGCGAGCTGCAGCGCGGCCTTGGCGCTGGCAACGTTCGCCTCGCTCTGGTTGAGCTGCGCCTGCAGCAGCGTGGGATCGAGCTCCAGCAGCACCTGACCGGCCTGCACGCGGTCGTTGAAATCGGCATGCAGGGCCTTCACGATGCCGGACACCTGGCTCCCCACACTGACCAGCACCACCGGGTTCAGCGTGCCGTTGGCCGCAACGGTCTGGGTGATGGGCCCGCGTTCCACCACAGCGGTGGCATAGCGTTCCTCACCCGTCACCTTCTTGGGCGCGGCCATCCAGGCGATGGCGCCGGCGGCGAGCACGAGCGCGGCCAGGCCGATCAGCAGTCTCTTGTGTTTCAGTAGCGTAGACATCATGCAGGTTTCACTTTCTCTCTTCGGCCCGCGGGGCGTCACTCCCCTGGTCCATGCGGCTCTCGTCGAGCTGGGTCAAGTCGAGCACGCCTATGGCCTGCGCCAGCGCCATGCGGCTCGCCAGGAAATTATATAGCGCGGCGACGCGCTGCTGCCTTGCGCTCGCCAGTGCGCTCTGCGCATTGAGCACGTCCACGATGGACAGGCCGGAAACACCCGCCTTGTAACGGCCCAGCGTCATCTCCTCCGAGGCGGCCGCCGAGGCGACCAGGTCGTCGGCGGAGCGTAGCGCCTGGCTGTTGGTCAGCAGCGTCTGATAGGCGCGCCATACGTCAAGCGCCACCTGGTTTGCCAGCAGGTCGCGGCTGGCGACCTTGCCTTCCAGCTGCTGCTCGGCCACGCGATTCTGGTAGGTGTTGCGGAAGCCGGTGAACAGCGGCACGTTGAGCGTGACGCCGATGCCCGCGGTGCTGGTGCCGGGCGCGCCGCTGGTTCGACTCGAACCGAGCGAGCCGTTGAGCGTGAGGCTGGGCATGCCGGTGGCACGGGTGGCCTCCAGCTGCGCCTCGGCGGCTTTGATCTGCGCATCGGCGGCAGCCAGGTCGGGGCGTTTGCGCCGCGCCTCCTCGATCAGCTTGCCGATGTCCTGCTCTACTGCAGGCTTGGGCGTGGTCTCCGGCAGCGCCACCAGCTCGAACG
>Ga0316628_100000259_pt1 | contig 32955 bp, 26 predicted proteins | sample OWC_Aug_M2_C1_D5_FD_207648 | JGI IMG/M metagenome (GOLD analysis project Ga0316628, IMG submission 207648) | Wetland soil microbial communities from Old Woman Creek delta, Ohio, United States - OWC_Aug_M2_C1_D5_C | ecosystem: Environmental > Terrestrial > Soil > Wetlands | place: USA: Ohio...
TGACAAAGATCCAAACTCTGCTATAATGCCGCCTGTCTGCGGGGTAGAGCAGCCTGGTAGCTCGTCGGGCTCATAACCCGGAGGTCGTTGGTTCAAATCCAACCCCCGCTACCATCCGACCTTTCCGTTTCCCCCATAAAAGAGGCGTGGGCCTCCGTCCGCCCCGGCTTGACGCGATATCCGGCCGGCGTTAAGATGACCTGGGGTTTGAAGGAGTCGCTGCCATGAAAGCTTTCCATCAAGCTTTTGCCTTAGGCGTAATCCTTTTGTCGCTGGCCGCCGGCGCGGGTGCGCAGGATTACGGCTCGGTCGATCTCATCGTGGCCCAAAGGGATTACTTGATCCATATCTGCCAAATCTACGGGATCGATCCCGCCCGGATTCCCCAAATCGCCGCCGCCAATCGTCTCTCCGATCCGGACCTGATTCTCCCCGGCCAGATCATCCGTGTTCCCGTCGAATGGATCGGCGGAATGGAGGACGAGGGAATCGTCACGTTCGTCGAAGGCGAAGCCGTCCGGAAAGCCAGGAAGGCTCCCTCCTGGGAGCCCTTGCGGCTCAAGGACGCGATCCGCTCGGGCGATGAGGTGCGGACGGGAGACGACGGCCGGCTGGAGATCTCGTTCGGCAGCGGGAACATCCTGACGCTGCGGCCGCGGACCCGCCTGATCGTCCTGTTGACCAAGAAATTCAGCGAGATGAATATTTTCCAGAAGATCATCCTCGAGACCGGCAAAATCATCGCCGGAGTCAAGGAAGTGACGGGCCGGACCTCGAGGTATGAAGTCAAGACGCCGTCGGCCGTGGCCGCGGCCCGGGGCACGAATTTCCGCATTGGACTGGACGAGCGCGAAAACACCCGGGCGGAAATCGCCAAGGGGCGCGTCGGCGTGGAAGCCTCTGGGATCTGGGTCGAGGTCGGGGAAGGGGAGGGAACGATCGTTCCCAAGGGCCAACCGCCGTTGGCGCCCCGAAAGCTTCTCCCGGCTCCTTCGTTTATCGACCTTCCCCGAAGCGTGCCCGCATTGCCGGTGACGATCAATTTCACGGAAATCTCCGGCGCGGCCGGCTATCGCCTTGTCCTGTCGCACGATCCGGACGGCCGGGCCGTCGTCCGGGAGCTTCAGGTCAAGTCCGGCGAGGCCGCGGTCCTGCCGGCGGGTATCGACGCCGGCGCCTATTATCTTCTCGCTCAAGCCATCGACCGGGACGGCCTGGAAGGACTTGCCGCGCCCGCCGTCCCGCTCGTCATCCAGGAAGCCCTTCCGCTTGAGCCCCGGTCGCCGGTCGACGGGGCGATCATCGCCGGCCCGGCGATCGATATCGTCTGGCCGGATATCCCTCGGACCGGACGGTATCACCTTCAAATCGCGGAGGACGTGGAATTCAACCGTCTCGTCGTCGACCGGATCGATCTCGCGGCGGTTTCGTTCCGAGTGAATATCCCGAAACCGGGTCTCTATTGGCTGAGGGCCAGGGCTGTTTCCGAGGAAGGCCGGGAAGCTCCCTTCGGTCCGGCGCGGAAAATCCAAGTCATCCCCTTGCCGGCGGCCCCGACGCTCTCCGATCCCGAGGTCAAGGGCAAAGCCCTCCGTTTCACGTGCCGGAATCTCGGACCCGGTTTTGTATATCGATTCCAGCTGGCCGGCGACGACCGCTTCGGGGCGATGTTGGAAGAGCGCCTCTCTCCGAAACCCGAAATCGCCTTCGTCAAGCCCTCGGCGCCGGGCGTCTACTATGCCCGGGTCGCGGCCGTTTCGAGCGAGGGCCTCGAGGGTCCTTTCTCCGAGGTCCGGGTGTTCCGGATCGTCCGGGGCGGATTATGGAGGTACATCTGCCTTCTCCCGGCGATCGCCCTTTTGATCGTCCTCCTGGTCTGATTTGAATACGGCCCTTCCCCCGGTTTTCACCAAGCGCCGTCTTCTCACGGCCTTGGCCGCGATCCTTCTGTTGACCGGGGCCGACGGGCTGGGCCTTTTCGACGGTTTGAACGCCCGCCTCTACGACGCGGCTTTCCGGATCCGCGGCGTCCGCCTGCCTTCAGCTTCGATTGTCCTGGTCGGGATCGATGAGCCGAGCCTGCAGGCGTTGGGCCGCTGGCCCTTGGACCGAAGCTTTTACGCCCGTTTGCTGGACCGCTTGAGCGCGGCCCGGGTCGTCGGATTCGACCTGATCTTCTCGGAGCCTTCGCCCGGGGATGCCCCTCTGGCCGAAGCGATTCGGAAGCATGGCCGGGTCATCCTGGCCGGCTATTTCGACGATGACCTGAAACGCGTCCTGCCGGCGCCCCTCCTCGCGGGTTCGGCTGTCGGCCACGTCCACATCGAGCGCGATATCGATCAAGTCTCCCGGTCCCTTTTCCATGTCCTGTCCGACGCGGCCGGGCCGATGTGGTCCTTGAGCGCCGTCGCCGCCGACATATTCCGCACCGGAAAGCCGCCGGATTCGGATTCGATTCCTTCCCCGCCCCGCCGTCGGACACCCGGCCGGCTCGCGCAGGCGGATTTCAAAAAAATCAATTTCTATGGACCTCCGGGGACGTTTTACCAATTGTCCCTGGCCGATGTCCTGTCCGGACGTTATCCGTCTTCGGATTTCGCGGGAAAAATCGTCCTGGTCGGGGCCACGGCCGAAGGGCTGCTGGACAGGTCGTCCACGCCGTTCGGCGGATCGCGCGCGGAGATGCCAGGGGTCGAGATCCAGGCCAACGCCTTGAACAACCTCCTTGACGGAACGGCCGTCCGCGACGCCGGCGACGCCGTTGTCTGGGCGCTGAACCTCGTCCTCGCCCTTTTCGGGTTGGCCGTGTTTTATAAGGTAGGGGAGAGGAGGGCGGCTTTGCTCTGGGCAGCCGGGCTCCTGGCCGTATCGGGAGCGGCCTATTTTCTTTTCGTCCGGTTCAACGTCTGGCTCAAGCCCGGTCTCCTTTACGCGATGTCGGCCCTCGTTTTTCTCGCCGCCTATCTCATGAAGCTTGACGCGGCGGCCCGGCAGCTCGACCGGAAATATGCGCACGTGGCCGCTCAATTCGGGAAAATGGGAGGGGAAGGCTACGATTTCGGGGCTGGCCTGGCCGGGCTGTTTTCCACCGGGGGAATTAATTCCCGAATCCAGGGGCTTCTCCGCATCGAGGAATCATACGAGCAACAGCTCGAAGAAGCCGTCGCTCTCCGGACCCGGGAGCTGGCCCAAGCCCTGACGGTCATCAAGGGGATGAGCCGCGAGCTCATTCTCCGCCTGGCCAAGGCCATCGAATCGCGGGACGCGGGAACCGGAAACCATGTCGCCCGGGTCGGCCTTTACGCCCAGATCCTGGCCAGGGCGATGGTCCGGCCGGAGGAACACATCGAGGCGATTGTCTTCACCAGCTCCATTCACGACATCGGTAAGATCGGCATTCCCGACCGGATCCTCCTGAAACAGGGCCAATTGACGGCCGAGGAAACCGCGATCATGCAAAGCCACCCCCGGATCGGATACGAAATCCTGTCCTCCTCCGAGCATGCCCCCATTCGTGAAGCCGCGGCCGTCGCTCTCAACCATCACGAGCATTGGGACGGGTCGGGATATCCGTCGGGGCTCAAGGCGACGACGATCCCCCTGGAAGCGCGGATCGTGGCGATCTGCGACTTGTACGACGCTCTCCGCAGCTCGCGGCCTTACAAATCCGGGCTCGATCACGAGACGGCCGTCCGTTATATCACGATGGGAGGGCCGAACGTTTCGCCCTTGCATTTCGATCCCGTCGTCCTCCAGGCCTTCCGTGTCTCCCACCAGGCTTTCGCCGAGGTCTTCCGGCGTCATCTTTGACATCCTTCCGACCGTCTGTTACATTGAACCGTCTGGCTTCGGCCGGATTCATCCCGTTTCAAGGAGCCGTCCATGTTCGACGCTAAAACATACGCGAAACGCCGGGAGATCCTCAGGAAGCGCCTGGGATCCGGCCTGATCCTTTTCCTCGGCAACGAGGAAAGCCCGATGAACTACGCCGACAACATGTATGGATTCCGCCAGGACGCGACCTTCCTTTATTATTTCGGCCTCGACACCGCCGGCCTGGCCGCGGTCATGGACCTTGACGAAAAGAAGGATATCCTGTTCGGAAACGACGTCGACATTACGGACATCATCTGGATGGGCGCCCTGCCGACGATGAAAGAACGGGCCGCCCTGGTCGGCGTCAAGGCGACGGCCCCGGTCCGGGAGCTGGAAACGGTCCTCGCCGAGGCGACGGCCAAGGGCCGTAAAATCCATCTTCTTCCCGCCTATCGGCCCGAGCACCTTCTGAAGCTCCAGGCCCTGCTCGGCATCATGCCGGCCGAAGCCGGGAGCCGCGTTTCCCTGGACCTGATCCGGGCGGTCGTGGCCCAGAGAGAGATCAAGAGCGAAGCCGAGGTTAAGGAAATCGAGACCGCCCTGCTGACGACCTATAAAATGTACGACGCGGCGATGCGGATGGCCCAATCCGGCGTCTGGGAACAGGCCATCGCCGGCCGTCTCGAGGGCATCGCCGCGGCCGCCGGCGGCGGCATCGCTTTTCCGATCATCCTCTCCCGAAACGGGCAGATTCTCCATAATCACACCCATACCAACCGGCTGAAAAAGGGCGACATGATGGTCGTCGACGCCGGGTCCAGCTCCCCGGACCATTATGCCTCCGATATCACCCGGACGATCCCGATCGGCGGGCGGTTCACCTCCCGGCAATTGGATGTCTATGAAATCGTCCGGGCGGCCAATGAAATCGCGATTTCGGAGATCAGGCCCGGCCGGCCGTACAAGGAGGTTCATCTCCTGGCGGCCAAAACGATCGCCGCGGGTTTGAAGGAGCTCGGATTGATGAAGGGCGATGTGGACGCGGCCGTCGAAGCCGGCGCCCATGCCCTCTTTTTCGTCCATGGTCTCGGCCACCAGTTGGGGCTGGACGTCCATGACATGGAAAACCTGGGCGAGGACAACGTCGGGTACGACGAGACGGTCCGACGGAGCGCCCAATTCGGCCTGCGGGGCCTGCGGATGGCCAAAACCCTCAAGCCCGGGCACGTCATCACCGACGAGCCGGGCGTTTATTTCATCCCGGCCCTGATCGACAAGTGGAAAGCCGAAAAACAGCATCTCGATTTCATCAATTATTCCAAGCTGGACGCGTACCGGACCTTCGGCGGCATCCGGATCGAGGACAACGTCCTGGTGACGAAGGACGGATGCCGGGTCCTGGGGAAGAAAATCCCCAAAACGCCGGTCGCCCTGGCCGCGGCGATCAAGATTTGAAGACGGGGGAGAGCGCTTCCGGCGGCCCGGCCGATTGCCAAGTCCCTGAAAATCGAATAAACTACCCCGTTCGAAACGGAAGAGACGTTTCATGATCATCGCTCTCGTTCAACAGCACGCCGGAAACGATTTGGAGGACAACCTCCGGCGGGGGATCGCCGCCTTCGAGGAGGCGGCCCGCCAAGGGGCCAACCTCGTCGTCTTTTCGGAGCTGGCCTTCCTTCCGTTCCTTCCCCAGGTTCCGGCGTCCGAACGGCCCGATTTCAGCTCGTTCGCCCAGACGATCCCCGGTCCCTTGACCGAGGAATTTTCCCGCCGGGCCAAGCATTACGGCGTCGTCGCGGTCTTGAATCTCTTCGAAAAGGACGGCGGCAAGACGTATGATTCTTCTCCGATCATTGACGCCGACGGCCGGATAGCCGGAACCACCCGGATGATGCACATCATGGAGGGACCGGGATTCCATGAGCGCGGATACTACGCCCCCGGGCGGAATGCCAAGCTCGTTTATGAAACGGCCGCCGGAAACGTGGGCACGGTCATCTGCTACGACCGCCACTATCCCGAAGTCATGCGGGCCCTGGCCCTCCAGGGAGCCGATCTCGTCGTCATCCCCCAGGCCGGAATCCTGAATGAATGGGGCGAGGGCGTCTACGAAGGCGAAGTCCAGATCGCTTCGCTCCAGAACGGGTACTTCGGAGCCCTGTGCAATCGGGTCGGCCGGGAGCCGATCCTCCACTTTGCCGGAGAGTCTTTCGTCACCGATCCCATGGGCCGGGTCATCGCCCGAGCCCCCCGGGACGCGGACGATCTTCTCCTGGTCGATTGCGACTACGATCTCCTCGACCGCAGCCCGGCCCGAAAACACTTTCTGATCGACCGTCGGCCTGGCTTGTACGGGAGTTTTGGGCTCGCCGACGAGGGCTGAACGAATGCAAAATTGGTTCGTCCTCTGCACCAAGCCCCAGAGGGAGTATCAGGTCGAACGCCTTTTTCGGGAAGGGGGCTTCGAAGTCTACTGTCCGCGCTACGCCGACGCCGGACGGATCAAGCCCTTTTTCGCCTGTTATGAATTCGTCCGCTTTTCCTATCCCGATCAATTCAAGCTGGTGAAATACACCCGGGGCGTGAGGCACGTCGTCGGCAACGATGCCGGAGCGATCCCCCTGGAGGAGCGCTTCATCGAGGAGCTCAAAAACCGCGAAGTCGGCGGCCTGATCGAGCTCGAGAAATATGGGATCGAACCCGCGCCCGGCGACAAGATCGAAATCGTGACGGGCCCGTGGAAAGGGGTCCGGGGCGTCTTCGCCCGTCAGATGTCCGACCAGGACCGGGTGATGATCCTTTTGAATTTCGTCAGCTACCAGGGCCAAATGCTCATCGAAAAATCAAAACTCAAGAAGATCCTGCCATGAACGTCCCCATTCTCAACCTCAAAGCTCAGTACGAAAGCCTTAAATCCGAACTCGAGCCCAAGATCCTGGAAATCGCCGCGTCTCAGATGTTCGTCCTCGGCCCGGAAGTCGAAGCCTTGGAAAAGGACATCGCCGCCTTGAGCGGGACGTCCCACGCCGTCGGCGTCTCATCCGGCACCGACGCCCTCCTGGCCGCCCTGATGGCCCTCGGGATCGGCCGCGGCGACGCGGTCCTGACGACACCGTTCACGTTCTTCGCCACCGCCGGGACGATCAGCCGGACCGGGGCCCGGCCGGTGTTCGCCGATATCGACCCGGCGACGTTCAATCTTGATCCGATCAGGGCCGGGGAAGCCCTGGACGCTTTTCGAAGGAAGGAGCCCGGAATCCGGGTCAAGGCGATCCTCCCGGTCCATCTCTATGGCCAGTGCGCCGACATGGACGGCCTCATGGCCCTGGCCGGACGGAACGGGCTGGCGGTCGTCGAGGACGCGGCTCAAGCCGTCGGCGCCGAATATCCTTCGGCTTCCGGAGTCCGGAAAGCCTGCTCGATCGGGACGATCGGAACGCTTTCCTTCTATCCGACGAAAAACCTGGGCGGCTTCGGCGACGGCGGCATGGTTCTGACCAACGATGCCGGGCTTGGCCGCCTTTTGAAAAAGCTCAGGGTTCATGGCGAGAAGGACCGCTATTATTATGACGAGATCGGCGGGAATTTCCGCCTGGACGCCATTCAAGCCGCGGTTCTTCGGATCAAGCTCCGGCACCTGGCCGATTGGCAGAAGAAGCGTCGGGTTCTTGCCGAAGGCTATGACCGAAAATTCGCCGCGGCCGGGCTGGTGGACAAGGGCTTGGTCGTTCCGCCGCCGGCCGTTTACCGCGACTCCGGGGCGCCCGAATTCCATACGTATCATCAGTATGTCATCCGGGCGAAAAGCCGCGACAAGCTGCTGGCCTTCCTCAAGGAAAACGGCGTCGGAACGGCGGTCTTCTACCCCCTCCCGCTCCATCTCCAGAACTGTTTCGCCCCGCTCGGCTACCGGGCGGGCGATTTCCCGGTTTCGGAGAAAGCGGCCGAGTCCGTCCTGGCTCTTCCCATCTACGCCGAGCTCAAACCGGAAGAGCAGGACTACGTCGTCGACCGGATCGCGGCGTTCTATTCCCGCTGAACCCGGTCCGTTTCGAGCCGCTTCAGAAACGGTTCGCCGAGGCTCGAACCTGAAAAGAACACCACCCCGTCGGCCCCTGTTTTCCGGCTGATGTCCACCTGGGCGGACATCCCCTGGGGCGTGTTCTGATTATGGGAGGTTCCGATTCCGATGCCGAGACAGACGCGGCATCGTTCCGTCCGAAGGGCGACGGCATCCCGAGCGTAAGCTTCGAAGAGGGCGGTCGAATTCGTATACAGCATCGGACACAGCATGTCGACGAGTCCGGTCCGGGCCCAGTCCGCCCAATCCTGGCCGATCATGATCCTGGACGCGTCCGCGGAAGGAAAGACCGCGGCCGAAATCCGGACGGGCCGGCCGAGAACGTCCAGCTCTTGACGGAGCTCCCGGATGAAAAGGGTGACCTGGCGCCCGTTCCAGCGGAGCCATTCGGCCCACATCATATTTCCCGTATCCTTGGCTTTCAGCTCGAGCGGGTCGGCCCCGGTTTCGGCCTTGAACAAGGCCCGGCTCCGCTCGTCGTACCCGTAAAACGGCTCCGTCGGCTCGCAAGGATAGCGGATGTAGTCGAGGTGGATCCAGCCGGCCTCGGGATAATTCCGGAGAAGATCCATCATGAGGCCCCGTTCGTACGCCCGGGCTTCCGGGAGCGCCGGATTGACCGCCCCGGCCTCCGTTCCCGACGGGCTCCGGACCAGCCATTCCGGGTGCCGGCCGATTTCCCCGTGCCGGGCGCCTTCGTTGAAAACGCAAAACCAGGGGTGGACTGTCAGGTTCCGGCGCCGGGCTTCCCGGAGAAAAAGGCCGAAGAAGTCGTAGGCATAAGCCGGGTCGGGGACTCCGGCCCGGCAGCGGAAGTAAACATGGCCTGATGTCGACTTTACCAGGATGAAGACCGAGTCGATCCCGGCCCGGACATAGGCGTCCAGGGTCGCGGTCATTTTGGCCGCTGCCGCGGATTCTTCGGGGCCGAAAAGTCCGGGATGGAGCCAGACGCCGCGGACGAAAGCCGTGTCTCCGGCCGGATGCGGGGAAACCGGCGGGGGAGCGGGCAGGCGCGAAAGAAAAAGGAAACCAAGGATCGCGGCGGCGAGGCTGCGTCGGCTCATCATCGGTCCCTCCCGGACGCGGGCAACGTCCGTTCCGCCCTGCGTCGCTATTTTTTAAGATTCAATCGGCCCACGCCGAACAGGTTGTCGGGACCGGGATCGCCCAGGTCGATGGCCCGGGCCTCGAGGATCTTCCGGATCTGACGGGACTTGTAATTCGTCCCGCCGCCGAGCAGTCCCAGGGCTCCGGCCAGATGAGGGGCGGCGGCCGACGTTCCGTAGAATTCCCGGTATCCGTATGTCGTCGTCGTGACCCCGGACGGCGCCGAGAAATCGGGCTTGATCCGTCCTCCCCAGGTCGGCCCCTGCGAGCTGTAGGGATGGAAGGCGTCGGTGAGAGCGTCGGAGGCGCCGGCCGTCCAGGCGTTCGTTGCGTCGGCCGGCGTGGTCAGGCTCCGGGACGGGACGACATGCTCGATCGGCTCGTAATTTCCGATCGTGAACAGTTCAAGGCGCATGGGCCGGTCGGCCCGTTTCCGAACGATGCTGATGCCCCAAACGGAATCCCGATCGGCGGTATAGCCGTAGAGCTCTTCGACCGGCCAGTCGCCGGAGGACTGTTCGGCGGTCGCGGCATCGATGAGCTCCCACGCCGACCCGTTCCATCGCCAGAGAATCAGGTCATAGTCCTGGTCCGTGCCGGTATAGTTATAGGTCGTCCAGGTTCCCCAGTCTTTCCAGTTGAGAAAGACGCCCACGGTTTCGCCCTCGGGGACGGGGAAGGAAAGGATTTCGTCGCCGGGCGCGAATTCGTGGACGCCGTCGGCGTCGGCGTCGGTGAATTCGCCGTCCCAATGGGAATCACCGGAGTTGCCGGCCGAACAGACCCAATCGATTCCTTGTTCGTTCGCGTAATCCACGATCTCGCACAACGGCCCCGTCCCGTCGCCGGCCCCGGCGTTGTACCAGCCGATGGAATAGGAAACGACATCGACGCCCTCGCCGGCCAGCCACTGGACGGCCTGGTATTGCTCGACATCGGTGTCGAAATTGGCCAGAAAGAGCTGGGCCCCGGGATCCATATCGTAAACGATTTCGGCGCAGGCGGCCCCGTGGGGCTCGTCCGCTTCGAGGTCCTGGTCTTGACGGAAGGATTTGGATTCCACCGTGTCGGGGAGGTCCGTTCCCAAGAGGTCCTGATACCCTTGGAATCCGACGTCGAGGACGGCGATCTTCGCCGGATAGGCATGAAAGGAGGGAAGATCGGCCCAGGCGTTCGCGCCCGTGGCCGCCACGCCTTCGGAGACGGATTTATGGAGGACCGGCCTTCGCGGCGCCCGGATGCGGGCTACCCGGGGATCAACGACCCAGGCGGCGAGGTCCTTTGCCGGAAGAACGACTTGGATGAGATTCCTGAAGCGGGCTTGGACTTTTCCGCCCCGGGCCGAAAGGACTTCGGCCAGGAGGCGGCTTTCGATCTCGGCCGCGTTCCTGTCTCGGCTGAAGATGCGTCCTTCGATGACGACTTGAACGTCGCCGTCGGCCGCCGCGAGCCCGCGCCCGGCGGCATAGGCCTCCGCGGCGTCGACCTCACCGCGGTTCCGGAGATCGCAAACCCGGTTCAAGGTCGAATCCAGCTTCGGAATGCCCACCCGGACAGGCAGGGACGCGGCGGATACATCATTTCGCGCCGGAGGGCGGACGAGCGGCTCCGATCGGCCGGAGAGGAAGACCGCGGTGCCCAGGGCGGCGGCCAGGACCGCGAAGAAGGGGCGCTTCACCGGCTTTCCCCGGATCCGGACAGGGCGATTTTCAGCCCGAGAGAAAAGGTGAACGAATCGAAGCTCAGGTTGTTCAGGGTGCCGGATGCGGTTTCTCCCGAATGGGCATCGGTGATCGACCATTCGCCGGTGGTCGGGAGGATGAAGTATCGAACGGTAAAATCGAGGGACAACGTCGGGGAGAGGACGTATTCGCAACCGGCTCCGAAGTGGACGGCCACTCCGTTTTTCACGGATTCGACGATGTCAAACCCCACGGCGCTCCAATCCGCGACGAAATCCTTGTCCGGCTTGAAGGAATGGATGGCGTATCCGGCCCCGGCTTCCCCGACCAGGTTCAGGTTCGAGCCGAGGGGGAGTCGGCCCTTCAGGACGGCCTCGACGGGCAGTGCCCACAGCCGTCCGAGACTGAGCCCTTCGACGGAATTCGCCGAGGATAAGCAGAGGCTTCGGATGCCCAGCTCGACCGAGACCTGGGGGCTCAACTCCCATCCGGCGGCGAGCCCCGCGCCGATCCCTCCCGAGAGGGTCTTCGCCGTCGGCAGGGCATAGGCGCCCTGAACCTGAAGATAATAATCCGCCCGGGCCGCTCCGGCGGCCGACAGGATAATCAATCCGCCGAGAAAGATGATGCGTTTCATAGCCTTCCTTTCGTCCGCCGTCAAGCCCGGCCGTAGCCCCCGCCGCCGGGGGTCTCGATGCGGATGACGTCGCCGGCTTGAACATTCAGGTCGCTTTTGGATCGAAGGACGGTCCGCCGCCCTTTTGAAATCAGGATGTTCCGTCCCTTCCGTCCGGGCGAACCGCCGTCCAGCCCGTACGGGGGGAAGATCCGCCGCTCGGACATGATCGTCACCCGGGTCGGGACGCCGAATTCATATTCCCGGATGATGCCGTCGCCTCCGCGATGAAGCCCCCGGCCGCCCGATCCGCGGCGAAGGGAATAACCGCGGATCCGCAAAGGGAGATAGTTCTCGAGGGCTTCGAGAGGGGTATTGAGGGAATTGGTCATGTGGGTATGGACGCCGGAGAGGCCCGGCCGCTCGCGGCTCGCGCCCATTCCGCCGCCGATCGTCTCATAATAGGCGAAGTTCCGCTTCCGGACGGGATCGTAACCGCCCAGGGCGATATTGTTCATCGTTCCCTGGCTCGCGGCCGGAATGCGTCCCGGAAGCGCCTTGGCCAGGGCTCCAAGCAGGACGTCGACGATCCGCTGGGACGTCTCGACGTTCCCCGCGGCCGTGGCCGCGGGAAACCGGGCGCTGACGACAAGTCCCGGGGGGGCGACGATCGTCAGCGGCCGGAGGAGACCGGTATTGACCGGAATGTCTTCGTCGATGAGCGAGCGGAAGACATACAGGACGGCCGAGGTCGTTACCGCCGCGTTGGCGTTGACTCCGCCTTTGACTTGGGGAGAGGAGTCCCGGAAATCGATTTTCGCCCGTCCTCCCCCGATCCCGATCCGGACTGAAATCCGGACCGGATCGTCGCTGATCCCGTCGTTGTCCAGAACGTCGGAGAATTCATACCGGCCGGCGGGAATCGATCGGAGGGTTCGGCGGAGGAAGGTTTCGGTGTAGTCCTGGATCAGGCCGGCGTACCGCTCCACCCGGCCGAGGCCGAATTTCTCCACGGCTTCGAGGACCCGGACCCGGCCTTTTTCGCAGGACGCGACCTGGGCCAGGAGGTCGCCTTTCCGTTCCTCGGGCGTCCGGACGTTGGCCAGGATGAGGCGCAGGAGGTCTTCATTCATCCGGCCGCGTCGGACGAGCTTCACCGGCGGAAGAATCAACCCCTCCTGAAAAATTTCCTGGGCCAGGGGCATGCTGCCGGGAGACATGCCGCCGACGTCGGAATGATGGGCCCGGTTGGCCGCGAAAAACGAAAGCCGGCCCCCGACGAAGACTGGGGCGATCGCGGTGATGTCGGGCAGATGCGTTCCTCCCCGGTACGGATCGTTGAGGAGGACCAGGTCGCCCTCTTCGAACCGCAGCGATCCCAGGGCGGCCTGGACCGAGAGGGGCATCGCTCCGAGATGAACGGGGATGTGGGATCCCTGGGCCAGGGTTTCCCCCTTCCGGTTGAAGATGGCGCAGGAATAGTCCTTGCGCTCCTTGATGTTGGGGGAGAGGCTGGTCCGGCCCAGGACCGCCCCCATCTCCTCGGCGATCGAGACGAACAAATTCTTGAAGATTTCGATCTCGATGGCGTCCGGGGTTTTTTTCATGGGTTTGTCCGGATGATCAGGTTGCGATAATCGTCGACTCGTAGGGAAAAGCCGGGGGGGAGGAATGTCGTCGAGCCGAAGTCCGCGACCAGGGCCGGGCCGGCGATCCGTAGCCCCGGCGAGAGGCGGGCCCGGTCATAGACCGATCCGAGAAATTTCCGCCCGCGGAAATAAATCGCCTGGTTCTTCCGGAAGGCGTCCCGGAGGCGGGCGTCCGGGCGAGCCGGGCTTTTCCTCAGCTTGATTTTTTCGGTGAGACCGCGGGCTTTCAACCTCAGGGTCACGATCTCGACGGCTCCCTGAAGGTTGCGATAGGAGTACATTTTCTGATGGGCGCCGTGGAAACGGCCGGCCAGACGGGCGAAGCCGTCGGACGGGAAGGGGAGGGTGATTTCGTAGGATTGCCCGAGATACCGGAGGTCCACCGCCCTCTCGAAAACCATGGCGCCGGAGGCGAAGCCGTCCTCGCGCAGGTCCCGGCGTCCGCGCCTTTCCATGTCCCGGAATTGGCGCTCGACCGCCGCCGGATCGACCCGGTCGACGGTCTTGAGGATCGACCGGGAATAATCCTTCACCGAGTCGGCCAGGAGAAGGCCGAACGCCGAAAGCACCCCGGCGTTTTCGGGGGCCAGGATGGCTTCCATTTTCAGGCTCGAGGCCAGGTCGGCGGCATGGACGCCGCCGGCTCCGCCGAAGGAGAGAAGGGCGAATTCGCGCGGGTCGAAGCCGCGTTCGAGACTGATGACCCGGATGGCCTTTTCCATGTTGGCGTTGGCGATGTCGACGATCCCCTGGGCCGTCTCGAGCGTCGATTTCCCGATGCGGGCGGCCAATTTCCCGACGGCCAGGAGGCTCCGCTCCATGTCGATGCGCATCCGGCCGCCGAGAAAATAATCCGGATCGATCCGTCCCAGGACGAGGTCGGCGTCGGTGACCGTCGGGAGATCGCCCCGGCCGTAGCAGGCGGGGCCGGGATCGGCCCCGGCGCTTTGCGGACCGACCCGGAGCGAGCCGCCGGCGTCGAGATGCGCGATCGAGCCGCCGCCCGCGCCGACGGAATGAATGTCGATGATCGGCAGGCGGATGGGGAAGTCCCCAACAGCGCTTTCATTGGTCCGCCGGATCACGCCTTCGACCAGGGAAACATCCGTCGACGTCCCGCCCATATCGAAGCTGATGAATTTCGGGAAACCGGCCGCGCGCGCCAGATTGAGCGAACCGACGACGCCTCCGGCCGGCCCGGAGAGGGCGGTCCGGATGGGCTCCGTCTTGGCTTTTCGCGAGGAGATATACCCCTCGTTGGATTGCATGATCCGGAGAGTCGCCGGGCCGATTCCCGCTTCGAGGGAGCCGAGATACCGGTCGAGAATCGGCATCAGGCAGGCGTTGACCGCGGTCGTGGACGTCCGCTCGTATTCCCGGTACTCGGGAAGGATGCGGGACGAGACGCAGACCAGGAAGCCCCGCCGCTCGAGCTCCCGGGCGACGGTTTCCTCGTTGGCCCCTTGGGCGTAGCCGTTGATGAAGGAAACGGCTACGGCCTCGACCTTGCCCTTTCGGAGCTTGCCGGCCAGGGCCTTGACCTGGGCCGGGGCGACGGCCCGGTCGATCTTCCCCTCGGGCGTGGTCCTCTCCTCCAGGCCGAAGCATAAGTCCCGCCGGACGAGGGGGATCCGGGATTCGCCCTTCAGGCTGTAGAGGAGTCGCCGGGTTTGACGGCCGATGGATAGGAGATCCTCGTACCCCCGGGTCGTGATGAGGGCGATGCGGGCTCCTTTGCGTTCGAGAAGGGCGTTGGTGGCGACGGTCGTGCCGTGGATGACCAGGACCGGATCGCCCGAATCGAGATATTCCCTCAAACCCTCGAGGATGGCCCGGGAGGGATTGTCCGGCGTGGACGGGATCTTTTTGGTCGAAAGGCGGCCGCCGCGGCTGATGACGAAATCGGTGAAGGTCCCGCCGGTGTCGACGCCGATGCGGATCAGGGACCGGGAGCTCATCGGATCAATGGCAGGTGCTGCACGTTCCGCCCTTGCAGGTCGAGCATCCCGAGGAGGCCTTGAGGCGGTTTCCGCCCCCGCCGATTCCGAAAGAGGAGCAGACTTTCCGGATGTTCGGGCTGCCGCAGGAGGCGCAGACGACTTCGGATTCCCGGCCGAGGCGGACGAGGGCTTCAAACCGTTTCCGGCATTGGTCGCATTGAAATTCGTAAAGAGGCATGACCCGGATATTGTACCGATTGCCGCGGAATTCGTCCAGGATCTCTGATACCGAAAGGGGGCCGCCGGCGACTATTTAAGGAAAAGGCGGCCGTATCCGAAGAGGTTGTCTCTCCCGGCGGCCCCGAGGTCCAAAGCCCGGCCTTCCAGAATCGTCCGGATTTGGGAGGCGGAATAGGGCGTTTTGGACATGAGGAGGCCGACGGCTCCGGCGACATGGGGGGCGGCGGCCGAAGTCCCGGCGAAGGCCTTGGGACCCAAGGCGGCCGTGGTGACCCGGGAGAAGGCGGTCAAATCGGGCTTGATCCGGCCGTCGCTGGTTGGTCCGCGGGAGCTGAACGTTTCCAAGACGTCGGTTTCGGCGTCCGTGGCTCCGATCGAAAAGGATTCAGCGGCATCGGCCGGAATCCCGACGCTGCCCAAAGGAACGTCGTATTCGATCGCCCCGGAATTGCCCTGGACGACGATCTCGAGGGTGTTGTCGACCGAGGCGTCAAATTTGAGAATGGATACGCCGTAATACGTCGCGACGTTCGTCCGCCACAGAGAGGTCCGTTCGACGGGAATCTGCCCGGCCGTTCCCGACTGCCAATCGTCGCAGTATTCGAGAAGCTCCCAGGCCGAGCCGTTCCAGCGCCAGAACAGCATATCGTAATCCTGGGTCGGGTTCCCATACGAAGAGCCGGTCCAGGTTCCCCAGTCGTTCCAGGTCAAGGTCGCCCCGGTCCAGGTATCGGCCGGGACCAGCCATTGCAGGATCTCGTCGCCCGGGCCGAAATCCTGGAAAAGATCGCCGTTGGAATCGATAAAGGCGCTTTCCCAGTGGCTTTCGGCCTCGTCGCCCGCGGCCCCGACCCAGAGAATGCCCGCGGCGGCGCATCTCTTGACGTCTTCGCAGATCGGCCCCGTTCCGTTTCCCGCGCCGGCTCCCGGCCAAGTCAGGGCATAAGAAATGATGTCGACCTTTTCGGAGATGAGGTATTCCACCGCGGCATGCTGTTCGACGTCGGTCGAAAAATTGACCAAGTAGATTTTCGCGTCGGGGGCCATGTCGTGGATGATCTCGGCGCAGGCGGTGCCGTGGGCCGTGCCCGCGGCCAAATTTCCATCGGCCCGGAACGAGCTCGCGACGACGCTGGAAGGCAGCTCGCTTCCCAGCAGGGTTTGATATCCCAGGAATCCGGTGTCGAGGACGGCGATCTTCACAGGATCTTCCGGCGCACGATAGGACGGCAAATCGCTCCAGGCCGAGGCGCCGCTTCGGGCGACGCCTTCAGAATAGACCGCGGCCGGAAGGGGCGTTTCGGGAAGGCGCAGGCGTTCCACCTCCGGGTCCGCGGCCAGGAACTCGACAGCCGGCGGGGGAAGGAGCGCTTGAATATATCGACCCGAAATGCGCTCGACCGTGCCTCCGAACGCCTCGATCATCAGCCGGAAGGGGGAAAGGCCGGCCCGGGCCGGCGTCGCGTGGACGCGCCCGGATGTCTCGATCACCACCCTCGTCAATCCGGCCGAGGAAACGTCCCTCCCGGCCCGTCCGGCCGCCCGGACCTTGAGCCAGAGCCGGGCGTCGATTTTTGGGTGCGCGATTTTCGGCGGGAGAGGGACACCGGCGAGATCGGCGGCGGGAGGAACGCCGGTCGGGGCGGGGAGACGCCGCTGGCCGGCGGGGATCGGCAGAACGGTCGCGGCGAGGCTGAAACCAAGGCCGGCGAGAGTGAAGATGCGTCCTTGTTTAACTTTCATCGCACCGGCATTATCGTTTTGAGGCTCTCAAGGTGTCAAGGACGTTTCCGAAATCCGCGGAGCAGGTCCGCCCCGGAGGACTTGTCCCGTGCGGCGATGACGATCCGGCTCGAAAAGGACCCGAAGATTTCCGTGACCGAAAAATCCCCCCGGGCGGAGTCTTTTTTCCCGGTGAAGGGAAAGACGTCGGGGCCGCGCTGGCACTTGGCGTTGATATTGACCCGGGCGACCTGGGTTTGGACCGCTTCGATCAGCGGCCCGAGCGTCCGCAGGTCGGTTCCAAAGACACTGGCCTGCTGCCCGAAGGGGGACGCGCGGAGATAATCGACCGGTTCCGATATCCGTTCGAAAAGCACGATGGGGATCACCGGACCGAACTGTTCTTCCCGGTAAATCTTCATTCGGTCGTTGACCGGCGTCAGAATCGCCGGGCAGAGAATCGACCGGGCGGCCCGGCCGCCGTTCGCGTTGGCGACTTCCGCGCCGCGGCGCACGGCGTCGTCGATGAGTCCGCGCAGGTAAGGGGCCCGGGCCGGATCGGCCAGAGGCGTAATGCGGACTCCGCCGGCCCAGGGCATTCCGATCTCGACCTCTCGGGTCTCTTCGACCAGGCGATCGAGGAAGGCGGCCCTGATATCCTGATGGACGAAGAGGATCTTCAAGGCGGCGCAGCGTTGGCCGTTGAAGGCTAGGGCGCCCAGGAGGCATTCGTGGACGGCCGTCTCCAGATCGGCGTCGGGGAGGACCACGGCCGCGTTTTTCGCTCCCAAGCCGAGAAGGGTCCGCAGGCGCGTCTTCTTCGGATGGAGGTTGATCAGCCGGTCGGCGACGGCCAGCGTACCGATGAAAGCGAAGACGTCGATACCGCCGCTTTTCATCAAAGGTTCGAGCACGGTCGGTCCCTCGCCGGAAAGGAGATGGATCGTCCCGGGGGGAAAACAGGACGCGAACGCGTCGATCAGGTGATCAAGGAACAGGACGCCGAAGCGGGGCGGTTTGACGATCACGGAGTTTCCGGCCAGGAGGGCGGGGACGATGAGGCCGAACGTCTCGAAGAGAGGATAATTGTACGGTCCGGCGCACAAGGCGACGCCCCGCGGCTCGTCCCGGATCAGGCCGAGAATGCCTTTCTCCCTTTTCAAGGACCGCGAGGCGCGTTCCCGCGCCTCCGCGACGCGGCCCAGGCGGTCGAACAAGGCGATGGTCCGGTCGAACTCGTCGACAAGCTCGGCGATCGGCTTGGCGATCTCCCACATCAAGGTCCGGACGATCGGCTCTTTCAAGCCAGCCAGCCGTCCGGCGAAGTCCTCGAGCCCGCGGATACGCCGCTCGAGCGGATAGGCGGCCCATTCCCCATGCCCGTCGGCGAAGGCTTTTCGAGCCGCGGCCAGGACGCGGAGGGAGTCCCGGGCGGTCATCTCGGGGCGGGAGCCGACGCGCTTCGGGAAAAGGCCCGCGGGCGTCCGGATTTCGACAGGGGAAAAGACGTCGCGCGTCCGCCCTTTCCATGGCGACGGTTTCCCGTCGATGATCAAGCGGGACTGTTCGACCGGCTTTTCAAGCCGAAATTTCCGCGGGATCTCGCTTTCCGCGACGAAAAGGGAAGACAGGTCGTCCGGCGCCGATCCTGCCCGGCAAACGGGGCCGGAGGCAGGGCGAGAGCGCTTTTTCGAGGCGGTTGTCATGTCTTTCGATGTCCTCGCGAATTCCCGGAAATGATCCGAACGGAGCTTCAGTGTAGCATGTCCTCCGGCCGCGGGCCAAGCGTTCGTGCCGTTCGAGCCCCCGGCGAAAGCGATTTTTCGGCTTGAGCCGGACGCCCGTTTTCGTGTATGATACCCCTTACTTTTCCCGTCCGGAAAACAAACCCTGGGCCGGACCTTCGGGAAGCGGCCCGAAAAGGAACAGGCATGAAAGCGTATGCGCCCGACAAAATCCGCAATCTGGCCCTGACCGGCCACGGCGCGGCCGGAAAAACCTCCCTGGCCGCGGCCATGCTCTTCAACGCCGGTGTCACCAGCCGGCTGACCAAGGTCGATAAGGGCAATACCGTCACGGACTACGAGCCCGAGGAAATCGAGCGGAAAATCTCGATCAGCTCGGCCCTCTGCAGCATCGAGCATCGCGACTGCAAGATCAACATCGTTGATACGCCCGGCTACTCCAACTTCCTCTGGGACACGCGGGCCTGCCTCCGGGCCGTGGACGCGGCGGCCGTTCTCGTCGACGCCGTCGCCGGCGTGGAGGTCGGGACCGAAAAGGTCTGGGACATGCTCGAGGAATACAAGCTGCCCCGGATCATCGTCATTAATAAAATGGACCGGGAAAACGCCCATTTCAACCCGGCGGTCGAGGGTGTCCAGCAATTCTTCGGCCGCCAGGCCATTCCCGTCCAGATCCCCTTGGGCGAAGAGAAGAATTTCCGCGGCGTGGTCGACCTCCTGTCGATGAAGGCGACCGTTTTCGAAAAGGACGAAAGCGGCAAATTCGCCGAAGCGTCCGTCCCGGGCGAGGCGAAGGACGAGGCGGACAAGCGCTATCGCGAGCTGGTCGAGATGGTCGCCGAAAGCGACGAAAAGCTGATGGAAACCTATCTGGAGAAAGGCGAGCTGTCGGCGGAGGAAGTCCTGTCCGGCTTGAAGAAGGCCATCCTCGGCCGGCAGATCTATCCCGTCTTCGTGACGGCGGGCGCGGCCAATATCGGCGTCCAGCCTTTCTGCGACCGGGTCATTGAATTTCTGCCCTCCCCGGTCGAACGGACCGAAGTCGAGGCGACGATCAACGGCCAGCCCGGAAACCTGAAACCCGCAGCCGACGGCCCGTTCGCGGCCCTCGTCTTCAAGACGATATCCGACCCGTATACGGGTCGGATATCGATGATGCGCGTCTTCTCGGGGAAAATGGCCCCCGACGGAACGGCCGTCAATCCGGGCAAGGAAACCGACGAGAAGTTCGCCGGCTTCTTCTTCCTTCAGGGCAAGGAACAGACGGCGGCCGGGACGGCCGTCGTCGGCGACATCCTGGCCACGGCCAAGCTGAAAGCCACGACGACCGGCGACACCCTGGCGGCCAAGGGCAGCGGGATCGTCATCCCTCCGATCAAGTTCGCGGAACCGGCGATCTCGTTCGCCATCGAGCCCAAGACCCGGGCCGACGAGGACCGGATTTCGCAGGCTTCCCACCGCCTTATGGAAGAAGATCCAACCATCCGGTTCGAACGGGATCCCGACACCAGCCAGCTCCTGATTTCCGGCGGCGGCGAGCTCCATGTCCGGATCGTCACCGACAAGCTGAAAAAGCGCTATAACGTCGACGTCGAGCTGAAGCCGCCCAAGATCTCCTACAAGGAGACGATCAAAGGCCGGTCCGACGTCCAGGGCCGGCATAAGAAGCAGACGGGCGGCCGCGGGCAATTCGGCGATGTGTGGATAAAAATGGAACCTCTCGCGAGGGGCAAGGATTTCGAGTTCGAGGACAAGATCTTCGGCGGCGCGATCCCCCGCAATTTCATTCCCTCGGTCGAAAAGGGGCTCATCGAAGCCAAGAAGAAAGGCGTCCTGGCCGGCTTCCCTGTTGTGGACTTCAAGGTCACCCTCTATGACGGGTCGTATCACGATGTCGACTCGTCGGACATCGCCTTCAAGATCGCCGCTTCCAAGGCCTTCAAGCTGGCCATGCAGCAGGCCAAGCCGACCATCCTCGAACCGGTGATGAACGTCGAGATCTACACGCCCGAGGCCTACATGGGCGACATCATGGGCAACCTCAACGGCCGCCGCGGCCGGGTCAGCGGGATGGAGCAGAAGGGCTCGATGCGGACGCTCAAGGCCACGGTCCCGATGTCGGAAATGCTCGATTTCGAGCCGACCCTGACGTCGATCACCGGCGGGCGCGGCTCCTTCATCATGGAATACTCCCACATGGAGGAAGTCCCGGCCCAGCTGCAGCAGAAAATCATCGCCGAGGCGGTCAAGGAAGGCCGGGTCAAGACCGAGGAAGAATAAGCCGTCCGCCGCCGGGGTCAGTGGGGACGAAATTCCTCGCCGATGCCGTCGACGAAAAATTCGACCCGGCCGCACCGCGGGCAGACGTAAATATCGTAATGCTCGCGATGGGTAAACAGCTCGCCGAGGTCGCCCAGGACAAAGCCGAAGGCCCGGGTCCCTTCGTGGAATTTTTTCGTTCCGACGTATTGCAGAGCCGTCCGGCAGCGCGGACATTCCATCGGGTTCGTCGATTCGTTGGTCATCATGATCCTCCCGGCCTAAGGCCCTCCCGGACCAAAGGCTTGCTTTTTCATACGGAAAAGGAGGCGGAGAGTTCCTTCCCCCGGCCGGCCTTGCCCCGATCTTGACACCGGAGATGACCGAGCCTAAAGTGAAACCACCTTTAGTTTGCGGAGGGATGCCATGAGGCGAATGATCGTCGTCGGCTTGACGTTTTTCCTCGTCGTCCCCGCCCTCCGTCCCGAAATCTCATTAAAGATCCGGGGCGGAGCGAACCTCATTTGGCCGGGCGATTATAACCATGGGGCGGAAGGGCGCAACGCTTATGTCGCGTCCATCGCTTCCGGCTCTCCGGAGGGCGAATTCGGTTCCTTCGGCCCGGGCTGGGATATCGCCGGCGAGGCGCTTTGGAGCTTGAACCGTTATTCGTCGATCGGAATCGAAGTCGGCTTTCTTCGCTTCCGGACCGATAGCCTGATCGCCTATCAATATCCGACGACGTCTCCCACGCTGTTGTTCGGGGGGGCGACGGACGAGGAAGCCTCGATCAGCGCCGTCCCGGTTCTCTTCAAAGTCGTCTATACCCGGCCGATCTCGAAAGCCGTTTCCCTTTTCACCGGTTTGGGCGCCGGCATTTTTCTGTGTTCCTTTGACTACCGTTACGCCTTCGTCGGCGGCTACATGGGGGCGACCGATTGGAACGAAACGCAAACCTTCACCGCGACGAAAACCGCTTTCGGCGCCGAAGGCCAAATCGGGCTGAACATCCCGATCACCAAGGCCGTCTCGGCCGAGTTTTCGGTCGGCGGACGGTGGGCGAAGCTTTCCGGTCTGGAGGGCGCCTGGACGGACGCCGGCGTGTCCGGCGGGATCTCGTACGCGTCCGGCGGCGAGGACGGTTTCTTTTCGGTCTGGGATTACCGGGGCGCCGACGGAAAAATCTACCGGTTCGCGACCTTCGATAGCAACGTCCGGCTCAACCAGCCGAATTTCCGGAAGGGAACGTTCGATCTGTCCGGGCTGTTTCTCAACTGCGGAATCCTCATCACGCTCTGAATCGCCCGGATTTTCCGGGGCGCGGCGCGTTGACATCGCCGGCCGGAGGCCTTTATGATTCGGCCATGAGCGGACGGATCGTTCGGAACGGGATTCGCCTTGTTCTGGCCGGTCTTCTGTCGTTTTCGGTGATAACGGCGGCCCCCGGCCGCGGTCCGAGGGCCGGAACCGCAAGCGCCGTTTCTCCGACGTTCCGGGTCATGAGCTTCAATATCCGGATGAACACCGCCCAGGACGGGATCAACGCCTGGCCGAACCGGAAAGAGATCGCCGCCGGGACGATTTCCTTCTTCGGCGCGGATATCGCCGGCCTCCAGGAAGCGCTCCGGGACCAGATCCGCGATCTCGAAATCCTCCTGCCCGAATACGCTTGGGTGGGCGTCGGCCGGGACGACGGGCGCGAGGCCGGGGAATTCTGCCCGGTTTTTTATCGCAAAGACAGGTTCCGTCTTCTCGACTCCGGAACTTTTTGGCTGTCCGAATCTCCGGACCGGCCGGGATTGAAGGGCTGGGATGCCGCCTGCGCCCGGATCGTGACCTGGGCCCGGCTCGAAGATGCCGGGAGCCGCGCGGTCGTGACCGCTTACAACACCCATTTCGATCATGTCGGCGAGAGGGCCCGAAGGGAAAGCGCCCGCCTGCTTCGAACGAAAATCGCCGAGGCCCCTCCCTCCGACGGCGTCGTCGTCACCGGAGATTTCAACTGCACCGAGAGGGATGTCGCTTATGCGATGATGACCGCCGGGGATAACGGGATTCCCCGGCTTCGCGACGCCCGGGCCGATTCCATCCGCCCGCCGTACGGCTCGTCGTATTCCTTCAACGGCTTTCAGTCCGGCCGAAAAGCGGGGGAGCGGATCGATTTTGTTTTCGTCGGCCGGACGTTCGAGGTCCTCCGGTCGGGGATTCTCTCCGACCGCTGGGACGAGCGCTTCGTCTCCGACCACTTTCCGGCCGTCGCGGAAATCCGCCTGATCCGGGACTTCGCGCCCCGCCGATGATCCCGGATGCTCCGGGAACGGTCCGAAACGGGCGGATTGAAAGCCCCGTTTTTTAGTGATAGAATTTTCATATAAACAATCGGAAAGAAAGAGAGACGACCATGAATCGAGTCAAAATGATCGGGCTTGTCCTTTCCGGCCTTGTGCTCGCGTCCTGTATGCCTTATCAAGGGATCGTCAAGACCAACGTGGCCGCGGACAACGAGATCGTGGTTACCCCCGAGTTGCGAGCCCTCCTCGCCGCCAATCCCCGCCCCAAGATCGTCATCCGGGTTCCCAGTCCGCCGAGCAACGTGACGGAGGCGGAAAAGTTCAACAGCTATATCAACCTGATCGAAAAGACGTTTTTACAGAAAGGTTTCGTCGTCCGCGACCGGGCCCTCCTCGAAAACCTGATGAAGGCCGGAAACGCCGACTACCAGAGCATCCAGAGAACGATCGACACCGATCTGATCATCGATATCCTCGCCCTGGAGTTCAATATCCCCAACCGCGTCAATTCGTTCTACAACATCACCTTGAAGCGGAACGAGAAGTTCGCCACGTCCCTGAACTACGTCAATTGCGCCAAGGCCCGGCTGGAATGCCGGATCACGATCGTCGAAAAGGGCCAGCTCGGCGGGCTTTTCACCCTTTACGCGTCGCGATGCGATAACGAAGATCTCGTGTTCCAGATCATGCCGGCGCGGAATTCGATGCTCTGGCCGCAAAACACCAACCCGGCCTGGTTCCCCGACCTGGCCGTTTTGATCGAGAGTGATGATTTCAAGCGGGCCTACACCCAATTCCTGACGGTCGCCCTCGCCAACCAGCTGGTGGGGAAAGTCCAAGAGGCGATCGCTTTTTAGGAGACCGGGCCCCGGCTTCACGCGTTCCGCGGCTTCCTCCATCGTTCTCAACGGCTCCTTCCTTCGGGATCCCTCCTCCCCGCGCTTCCGCGATTTTTGCATGGACGACGGAAACGGGCCGGGCGGCGGATTCACGTGTCGTCGCCAGGACATCCCTGGAGGCTCCCCCGGCGATGTCGCGTCGAGAATATTGAGAATATGACAAGGGATTTCTGAGACGCGACAGTCGTTATGCTTGACAGCGGCGCGCGAATTGACCCGGCCGGCGGCCCGGGATATGATGAGGCGAAATTCGAGAACCGGAGAGAAGCGCGATGAAAAAAACAACCCTCCGTTTGGCCGTTCTTCTGGCGATCGTTTTCCCGGGCGCGATCGGGGCCCTCGGGCAGGGAACCGATCCCGTCCAGACCATGAAAATCGGAAATCCGCGGTTTAAGGGTCAGACTGTCGACGTCGCCCCCGGCACCATCATTTCGATGGAAACGGGCAAGGCGGTCTCCTTCGAGCAGATGATCCGGGAAATGAAACCGGCCGCTTTTGTCCATATCGGCGAAACCCACGACTGCCTGCCGATGCACGAGCTGCAGGCCCGGATCATCCGGGCCCTCCATGCCCAGGATCGGATGCTGGCCGTGGGCTTGGAGATGTATCCGGTGACCCTCTCGGAACCTCTGGCGAAGTGGAGTCTGGGCCTCCTGACCGAAGCGGAATTTCTCCGGGAAGGCCGCTGGTACACGACCTGGAACCAGAACTTCGCCTATTACCGGCCGATTTTCGAATACGTCAAGGCCCAGGGAATTCCGTTGTATCCCCTGAACGCCCCGCGGGAGATCATCAACAAGGTCCGGATGCGGGGCTGGGACGCCCTGACCGAGGCCGAAAAGGCGATCATGCCGAAGCCCGACCTGTCCCATGAAGAGCACCGGCTTCTCATGCGGACGATTTTCTCGGCCGAAGAAATGCCCGCGGCGATGAAGGGGGCGGGCATGGATATGATGTTCGAAGGCCTCTACCGGGGCCAGTCGGCCTGGGACACGGTCATGGCCGCCAACGCGGTCAAGGCCCACGAACGGGAGGGCCGGAAAGTCGTCGTCCTGGTCGGATCGGGCCATCTCATCTACAACCTCGGCTTGAACCGGCGGGCGGCCGAAATGAGCAAGCTTCCCGGAAAGACCATCGTCGCCGTCGAGATTCCGAAAGGGAAGAGTGTGGTGACCGTCTCCCGGACGCTGGCCGATTACATCGTCGGGATCGAAGAGGAAGAACGGCGGGCGTACCCCTCGATCGGCCTGGCCTTCAAGAAAGTCCAGGACCTGGATAATGTGATGATCGATGGGAAGCCGATCGACGGCGCGGCCCGGGGAAAGGATTTCGAAAAGGGGGACGTCGTCTTGTCGGTTGATGGGAAACGCTTTTCCGATATCGACGAGCTTAGGATCTATCTGGCCGGCCTGGCGTGGGGCGCGGAAGCCTCGTTCCGGCTTCTTCGGGCCGGCGCGGAAAAGAACGTCGTCCTCAAGCTCGAGACGACGCCGATGCCGCCGCCGGAAAAGAAATGAAGAATCATGATTGATAAGAAAGCGCCTTTGGCTCTCATGACGGCCGCCGGTTTGTTTTTTCTGGCGGCAACATTCGCCTCCGCCCAGCGGGCGGGCTTATCCCGGGAGGAATTCATCAACCGCCGGGCGGCTCTGATGAAATCCTGCCCGGAGGGCATCATCCTGTTGTTTGGGGCCGGAATGCCCGCTCCGGCCGCGAGATTCCGCCAGGATAACGATTTTTATTATTTCACCGGCTGCGACGATTTGAACGCGGCCGCCGCCCTGGTCCCCGGGACCGGCCGGACGTATCTCTTTCTTCCCCGGCAGTCGGAGCGGGAAAAAATGATCGGTGGCCCGAACACCCTGGAGCGAGGGGACGGGACGGCGCGCCTGGGATTTTCGGAGGTCCTCCCGTCGGACTACCTCGAGGAGTTTCTTTCCCGCAGCTTCCGGTCCGAAAACAGGATCTTTCATCTCCGTCTTTCCCCCGGCGACGAGATCGCCGATGACCGCTGGGAAACCTTGATTTTCCTGGCGCGGAAAAACCGCTCACCATTCGACGACCAGCCGACCCTGGATCAGTACCGGATTCAGAAGCTCAGGACGAATTATCCCTGGATGGAATTTCGGGACATTGGACCCGTGATCGACCGGATGCGGGCGATCAAGACGCCCGGCGAAATCGAAATCCTCCGCCGGAACGGCCGGATCTCGGCCGAAGGCGTCCGGCAGGCCATGCTGGCCACACGCCCGGGCGGATTTGAGTACGAAATCGAGGGCGCGGCGGTCGGTTCGATCATCGCCCGGGGAGCCCAGGGTCCGGGGTACGCGCCGATCGTCGGTTCGGGGCCGAATACCTGCGTCTGGCACTACGATGAAAACGGTCGTCGGATCCAGGCCGGCGACTTGGTCCTGATGGACTTCGGGGCGGACCTGGACCACCTCGGCATGGACATCACCCGGACCTGGCCGGCCGACGGAACATTCACGCCCGAGCAACGGGAAATCTATCAAGTCGTCCTCGAAGTGGAGAAGGCCTGCATCGAGGCTTATCGGCCGGGAGCCACGGACGAGGACGTCCGGCGCCACGTGGCCGAGGTCCTGAAAAAAAAGAACCTCGATCCGCGCGGGCTGCGGGGCGGCTTCGGGCATCATGTCGGCCTGTCCGTCCATGACGGCTACGGCGGGGACCGTGTCCTCAAGGAAGGGATGGTCTTCGCGATCGAGCCGGCCCTCTATTATCCCGAAAAGAACCTCGGCATCCGGATCGAGGACACGGTCCTGATCACGGCGACGGGCTGCGAAGTCCTGACCAAGGATGTCCCCAAGGAAATCGACGAGATTGAAAAGCTGCTGGCGAGCCGGGCGAAGCGATAATCGGGCGGAAACGCGGGATCAGAGAGGAGAAAAAGGATGAAGCGAGGCCGAACGATCCGGATTCTAACGATGTCGTTCCTGTTGGGATTGATTTGCTTTTCAAGCGGGCCTTCATTCGCCGGACCATCGGGCCAGACCGGATCCGATATCCGGAATATCCTCCCGGAGAGGGAGCGGGCCCGGATCATGGACGAGTGGACGAAATGGAGGCTGGACAATATTCTCCCGGGCTTGATGCGCCGGGAGGGGATCGACCTCTGGATCGTCATGGCCAACGAGCCGGACCCGGGGCCCGTCTATTTCACTCTGCTGCCGGCGGAAAGTCTCTACGTCGTCCGGACCTCCATCCTGATGTTCCATGACCGGGGACCCGAAAAAGGCGTGGAACGGCTGTCGGGCGGCAGCATCGGCGGTTGGTATCAACGGACGTGGCTCGACCGGAAGAACAAGACCCAGTTCCAGAGCCTGGCGGAGACCATCCGGGCGCTTGATCCGAAGAAAATCGGGATCGAGACTTCGCCCCTTTGGGGATACGGCGATCATCTGACCGCCGGCTTGAAGGATAAACTGGTCGCCGCGCTCGGTCCCGAGCTGTCGAAACGGCTTGTATCGGCCGACCGGTTGTGCGTCGGCTGGCTGGAGACGCGGAGCCCTCAGGAAATCAGCGTGTACCGGCACGTCTGCGGAATCAGCCACGACCTGATTCACGAATTTTTCTCCAACAAAGTCATCGTCCCGGACGTCACGACCACCGCGGACGTGGAATGGTGGTTCCGCCAGCGGGTCCGGGAGATCGGCCTCGACGCCTGGTTCCATCCGTCCATTGACATCCGGCGGAGCAAAAAGGACGCGGCGAAATACGCAGACCGGGAGGTCATCCGGCGAGGCGACCTCCTCCACTGCGATATTGGGATCAAGTATCTCGGCCTCCATTCCGACATGCAATGGTCGGCTTATGTCCTGCGGGAAGGGGAGGAGGAGGCGCCGGCGGGCCTTCAAAAGGCCCTCGACAACGCCAACCGCGTGGCCGATATCCTGATGGGCGAATTCGCCGGTGGAAAAACCGGAAACCAGATCGTCGACGCGGCCATGAAAAAAGGGACGGAGGAAGGGTTGCGGCCGTTGATTTACACCCACCCGATCGGGGTCTACGGCCATGCGGCCGGGCCCCCGATCGACGCCCGGGCACCGGAAAGCGCTCCCGAGGGATCGCGTCTCCGCGGCGAATATCCCGTGTATCTCAATACGGCTCACTCGATCGAATTCAGCGCCACGACCAAGGTCGCGGAGTGGGACGGCGAGGACGTGAGCATCGGATTCGAAGACGACGCGATCTTCACGAAAGCCGGCTGCCGGTTCATCGACGGCCGCCCGCTTAAGTTGCTCTTGATAAAATAAATACCGGTGACGGACCTCGGTAAATTATTTAATATCTATTTGTTAACGACAAATTCGCGAGCTCACTTCTTTTCCGTGAGCTCGAAGTAGACATTTTCGACGAAGCTCGGAAAACGGGACGGTTGTCCTCCCGCCGGCGCCGTGAGACCAAAGGCCGTCTTGATCTCGTCCAGCGTTTTGCCCTCGGCGACCAAGGCCTTGACCTTGGCGACTTTCTCCTCGAGCGTCGTCAACAGGGCTTTGAGATCGGCCTTCGTCAAAGGGTCGGCGTGGCCGGAGAGATAGGTTTCGACTCCTTCGAGTTCGATCAACTTTTTTAATGAGCCCAGGTATCCCGAGACCGTCCCGCCTTTTTGCCGGTGGATCAAGGGATCCCGTCCGATGAAGGCCAGGTCGCCGATGAAGGCGGCTTTTTCCTCGTGGAAAACGATCACCGTGTCGCCGCTCGTATGGGCCGGGCCGAAAAGATGAAGCATGATCAAGGACGAATATCCATTCGGCATCGGAACCAAGATCGTGAAGGGATCTTTATACGTTTTCGTGGGCAGATACTTCCGGAGTCCGGCGAAACGTTCATCCTGGAAAGCCTCGGCCATTTCCCGTTTTGTTCCCTCGCTGGAAATGATGTCCAGGCCCTCCGGAAAACCGGTCAACCCGTTGACGTGATCTCCATCGCTGTGGGTGATCAGGATCGTCGCCACCCGGAGGAGCGTCACCTTGGCGATTTCGGCAAGCATTTGGCGAGCCGCCTCAGTTGTCATTTTCACGTCGACGGCGATCACGCCCTTTTCCCCCACGTAAAAAGCGGCGTTCGCCCCGCTTCCGCCCTTCACCAGGTAAAGGCCGCCGGCGATATGCTGGACGGACATCGGTGCGGGCTGAGGTCCGGCCGGTTTGGCCGGAGGATTCGTCTGCGCGGCCTGCTCTCCCGGTACAACCGCGGGGATCAGAATGAGGGCAAGGACGATCGCAGAGAGTGATTTCGGCATGGCAGTCCTCCTGGCATCAAGGAATCGACGGCCTTCATCTTGCCAAAGCGGCGGCATGAAGTAAAGATCGTTATTTCGAAATATGGGCGGCGACCGTCTCTCCGATGTCGGAGGGGAGAGCGATGACGACGACACCGGCCTCGGCCAGGATCCGGGCCTTGTCCCCGGCCCGGCCGGTCTCGCCTTCGATGATCGCCCCGGCATGGCCCATCCGGCGGCCGGGCGGCGAGGTGAGTCCGGCGATATAGGCGAAAACCGGTTTGGGATATCCCTGCCGGATGACGGCCGCGGCCTCTTCCTCGGCTGTCCCGCCGATCTCTCCGATCATGACCACCGCATCCGTCTCGGGATCAGCGCGATAGAGTTCGAGCAGGTCGACGAACGACAGTCCGGTGATCGGGTCTCCGCCGATTCCGACGGCCGCCGATTGACCCAGGCTGGCGTCCGAAATCTGCCGGACGGCTTCATAGGTCAACGTTCCCGACCGGGACATGATGCCGATCCGGCCGGGCCGATGGATCGGTCCGGGCATGATCCCGACTTTGGTCTGTCCCGGAACGATGATCCCGGGTGTGTTCGGTCCGAGGAAGACTGCCCGCGTTCCCGCGACGAATCTCTTGGCCCGGATCATGTCCAGGACAGGAATCCCCTCGGTGATGACGACGATCACGCCGATTCCCGCGGCCGCGGACTCCATGATCGCGTCAGCGGCGGCGAAGGGAGGGACGAACAGCACCGCGACATTCGCTTCTGTCGCCGCCCGGGCTTCAGCGACGGTGTTGAAAACCGGCCGCCCCAAATGGATGCGGCCTCCCTTACCCGGGGATGTGCCTCCCACGACGAGGGTTCCGTAATCGATCATCCGCTGGGCGTGGAATGTCCCTTCTTTCCCCGTGAATCCCTGGACAAGAACGCGCGAGCTCCGGTCGATGAGGATGCTCATGTCCGGCCTCCGCCCGGATTCCGGCCGGCCGCGTCGACCGCTTTCCGGGCCGCTTCCCCCATCGTTTCGGCCGTCTCGTAGGCTAATCCCGAAGCGGCCAACAAGGCCCGGCCTTCCTCCGCGTTCGTTCCGAGGAAACGGACGATAAAAGACACCCGAACGCCCTTCTCCTCTGCCGCCCGGATCATGCCGCGGGCCACGAGGTCGCAGCGGACGATGCCGCCGAAAACATTCACGAGGACGGCCCGAACGGCCGGATCGGAAATGACGATCTCGAACCCCGCCTTGACCGCGTCTTCCGAAACCCCGCCGCCGATGTCGCAGAAATTGGCCGGCTTGCCCCCGGCCGCTTGTATCAAATCCGCCGTGGCCATGGCCAGGCCGGCCCCGTTGACCAGGCAACCGATGTCGCCTCCCAGGCGGACATAATTCAGCCCGGCCCGGGCGGCCGCCGCCTCGGCCGGATCCGCGTCCGCATCGTCGTCGGCGGCATGAAATTCGGGATGGCGGAACAGGGCGTTATCGTCAAGGACGATCTTCGCGTCGAGAGCCAGCAGTCGCCCCTCCCCGGTCAAGGCCAGCGGATTGATTTCGACGAGCGTCGCGTCGCTGTCCAAAAGCGCCCGAACCGCTCCCGTCATGATCGCGGCCGCTTCCGTAAGCGTTTCGCCGGAAAGCCCGAGGGCGAAGGCCAGACGGCGGACTTGATAGGGCCGGGCGCCGGCCTGGGGATCGACGTCTTCGCGGAAGACGGCGTTAGGGATGGCCCGGGCCGTTTCTTCGATGTCGATTCCTCCCCTCGGAGAAACGAGCAGGGTGACCGCGCTCCGGGGACGGTCGACCGCCACGCCGAGATAGAATTCCGAATCGATCGACACCGCTTCTTCGACCAGGATCCGGCGTACGGCTAGACCCGCAGCGCCGGTCTGGGGGGTGGTCAGACGCGTTTTGAACAAGGCTTCGGCCTTGAAGCGGGCGTCCTCCGGCCCGAGGGCGGTCTTGATCCCGCCCGCTTTCCCCCGTCCGCCGGCTAAAACCTGGGCTTTAAGAACGACCCGCGGGCCGAATTTCTCGACCGCGGCGGCCGCCCGGGCCGGGGTTTCGACGACCATTCCCTTCGGGACGGGGATCCCGAACCGGGACAGGATGTCTTTGGCCTGGTGTTCGAGAAGCTTCATTCCGCGCTTATTGTAGCAAAAGCGAAGGTGGCCGGTCATAAAAAAAAAAGCCGCCCCGCCGAACGGCGGGGCGGCGTAAATTCGATCCGGCGGGAAAGGACCTGTTACAGCTTCGTCTCTTCGCAGGTCTTCTTGACGCCGGCGACTGTCTTCTGGAGGAGGGCGTTTTCGTCCTCGGTCAGCTTAATCTCATAAATTTTCTCGATGCCCTTGGCGCTGATCATCGCCGGAACACCGATGAAAAGGCCCTTGACGCCGTATTCGCCCTCGCACAGGGCGGCGCAGGGGAGGATCCGGCGCTTGTCGTTGAGGTAGGCTTCGGCCATGACGATCGCGCTCCAGGCCGGGCTGAAGAAGGCCGAGCCCTTGCCGAAGAGCTTGACGATCTCGGTCCCGGCTTCGCGGGTCCGGAGAGCCAGCTTGTCGATCTGTTCCTTGGTCGCGATCTCGGTCAGGGGGACGCCGCCGACCGTGGTCAGGCGGGGCAGGGGAACCATGTCCGGTCCGTGGCCGCCCAGAACCGCTCCGGCGACGTCGCAAACGGACACGCCGAGCTCCATGGCGATGAACGCCCTCCACCGGGCCGTGTCGAGGGTTCCGGCCATGCCGCAGATCTGGCCCTTGGGGAAACCCGTGATCTTATAGAAGGCATAAACCATGGCGTCGAGGGGATTGGTAACGATGATGCAGAAGGCCTTGGGGGCGTACTGCTTCACGCCGTTGGCGACGGTGGTGATGATCTGGAGGTTGATCGCCAGGAGGTCCTCGCGGGTCATCCCGGCCTGGCGGGGACGGCCGGCGGTGATGATGACGACATCGGCCCCGGCGATTTCCTTGTAGTCGGACGTCGCGGTGATATTGGCGTCATAGTTGCCGTGGGGGGCCATTTCCATCAGGTCCAGGGCCTTGCCCTTGGCAGGATTTTCGAGCTCGGGGATGTCCAGGATGACGATGTCACCCATTTCCTTCTGGGCGGCGAGCATGGCCAGGATCTGTCCGATCTGGCCGCCGCCGATCAAGGCGATTTTCTTGCGCATCGCAGGTCTCCTTGAAACGGTGAAATTTGGAATCGGGAGAAGCACAGTTTACCCGGATTCGGGGGGAAAATCAACGGTTCGGCGGCGCTTCGACTTGACCTTCGGCCCCGATCGGGGCACACTGGGACGTCATTGATTCAGTCGAAGTTCCGCCTTGAGGATGACACGCCATGAAGGTAAAGGTCAACGGAGAATTAATTTCCCTGTTCGCCGGGGCCACGGTCGCCGACGCGGTGCGCAAGTACCTTCGAACGGCGGGAGAAACGGCGAAAAACGCGGATATTCCACCGGTCCGTGACCGGTACGGCCACGAAATCGCGCCCGACGGCGAGTTGTCCGAAGGCGACGAGCTGGTCCTTGAAAACGGAACGCGGGGGAAAGGAAAATCATGACCGCGGCCGGGGCGATCCGGGGACGAGTCGGAGGGGCGGCTCTCATTTGCGGATTGATCACGGCCCTCGGCGGGCCGGTCTGCAGTTTGAGC
>Ga0316628_100000261_pt1 | contig 32740 bp, 26 predicted proteins | sample OWC_Aug_M2_C1_D5_FD_207648 | JGI IMG/M metagenome (GOLD analysis project Ga0316628, IMG submission 207648) | Wetland soil microbial communities from Old Woman Creek delta, Ohio, United States - OWC_Aug_M2_C1_D5_C | ecosystem: Environmental > Terrestrial > Soil > Wetlands | place: USA: Ohio...
TCCACTCCCGTCTTGTGCCTGATCTTGTCCGGCGGCCGCACGAAGCCCGACATCCCTGGCTCGAGCATCTGGCTCTTCCCATTCACCACGTGCTCGAGCCTTCCGGACACCACGTAGAACATCTCGATCGCCCCGTGCGTGTGCTCGCCGGAATCCATGTTCGGCGGAAACGTCATCTCGCCCACGGTCACCTCATGCCCCACGTTCGAGTCGTCGAGGAGTAGTCGAAGGACGGTGCCGTTGGGCGACCGGTAGGTGGCGACCTGCTGGCCGGACTGCGCGGTGGCGGTCGCGGCGGTCGTGACGACCAGCAGGGCGACCGCGGCAATCGTGCGGAGGGTCATGCGATCAGTATGCCCGGGGTCGCCCGTGGCGGCCAGGGGATCGGGCCGAGCCGCGTGCGGCACGGGACCATCCGCCACTGGCGATTGGGCCGCGCTCGCCACAGGTTCACGCGCATGACCGCTCCCGCATCCACCCTCCGTGAGTACGACGTCGCCGCGCGATCCACCGACGTCTTCGGCCGCGTGCTCTGCTCCGCGCGCGACCACCACTTCATCGTCGACGGCCCCGTGCAGAATGGGTGTCCGGGCGAGGAGATCACGCCCGTCGAGGTGTTCCTCTCCGCCGTGGCCGCGTGCGGCGTCGAGCTGGTGCACGTCATCGCGCGCGAGCAACAGGTGCCCCTGTCGCGCGTCGCCGTCAGCATCCACGGCGCCATGGACCGCGCGAAACAGGCCCGCACCGACGTCACCCTGCTCAATTCCGTGAGCCTGGATTTCACGCTCTGGGGCGCCGACGCGGCGCAGGCCGCGGCGCTCGTCGAAGGCTTCAAGCGGCGGTGACCCCTGTTCGGCACGGTCGCGGTCGCGACCGCAGACGTGCAGGTTCGCCACGCCGTCGGCACGTAGCCCGGCGAGCTGGGATCTGCGCTTCGCCAAAGAAGCCGGCCGGGCCGGTGCCGCGAGGGCTACGCACGGCCGGAACGGACGCCCCGCGATTCTACGTCGCGGGGATCGGCCAGGGCGGAAGGAAGTCGAACGCTCGCACGGTGGCGATTCGGGCGAAGTCGCGCACGTTCTTCGTCACGAGGACGATCCCCGCTTCACGGCACGACATCGCCAGCAAGACGTCGTTCACGAAGCTGCGTGATACCGAGGTCCACTCCGACGGAGAGACGAGCTCGGCGAGGACGCGGCCCGATTCCTTCCAGGCCGCGTAGCTGGGCGTGACGAGGCGGCGCCGTCGCTCGAACGGCGCGATGATCGCGGATTCCAGCGTCGTCGCGGCCCGCCCGCGAACACCCGCGCGAAGTTCGTGCACCACGACGGCGCTCAGGTGTTCGAATGGCGCGTACGCGGCGTGGAACGCGTGCAGCGCGGCGCTGCCGTCCACCGTGCGTATCGCGTCGATGTAGAGACTCGTATCGACGGTGTACCGGCGTTCACCGGGCACGGCGGTCAGCGCCGGCCTTTCTGGGCGTCGGGGAACGCCTCCACGATCGGGAGGCCGTGCACGCGACGCGTCCCGTCCATCAGCTCGCGACGAAAGATGACGGCGTCGAGCGCCTCCTCGATGGTCGCCGTGGCGGTCGGCGCCCCGAGGATGCGCTGCGCCGCCGCGATCCTGCCGCGCGACAAGCGATAGCTCACCGCGACCTTCGGCTCGCTCACCTTGGCGGGGCGCTTGCGCGATCCCGATTTCTTCCTGGCCACGGATGCCTCCTGCCTGTATTTACGCAATAACAATATAGTACATACCGCCTGGCCGCAAAGGAAGCTCGTCGCCCGGTACCCCCTCCGCATCCCCGGAACCAGCGCCCGCGTCAGGACGCCGGATGGCGACCGGAAAGCATCGGCCAGACCGCCGGATCCTCCGTTCCCAGGACCCACACGGAGTACCCGCGGAGTCCGTATTTCCGGACCAGCTCCTGCTTCGCCGCGAAGGCGCGCGCGTCCTCGATCCACAGATGCTCGTACACGCCGTCGTTCGGCCACATCGCGTACGAGGCCTTCTCGCGATCGTCCCACGTCGGGTGGAGCGAGAATCTGGCGACCAGCTCGTTCACGCGGGCCAGCGAGATGTCGCTGCCGCGCATCCGTGCGCCAGCCGTTTCCTCGTAGACCGGGTACCACCAATCGGAGTACGACGGAATGCCGAGCGAGATCTTACCCGGCGGCACCCCCGCCGACAGCGCGAACCTGAGGGCGTCTTCCATCCAGGTGTAGCCCGCAACCGGGCCGGGTGTCGAGCCGCCGGTGTGCTGGGCGTACGTCATGTACGAGATGAAGTCGAGCGACTGGGCGAGCGCCTTGTAGTCGTACACGCCGCGCCAGTTCTCGAAGATCCACCGATGGTAGCTGTTCGTGCCCGGGTCGTCGCTCGTGCGCGGCACCACCGCGGCCGACGCCGAGCATCCGGTGGCGTGCAGCGAATCCGCGGCCTCGTGGACGAAGCTCGTGAACGCGGCGCGATCCGACACGTGCACGTTTTCGATGTCGAACTGGATGCCGGCGAAGTGGTTGTCGCGGCAGAGCGCCGCGACGCTCGAGATGGCCCTGTGCCGGGCCGCGGCCACCGTCAGCACGCGATGGATGCTCGGCTGGTCGAAGCCGGGGTTCATGACCAGCGGAACGACCTGGACGCCGCTGTCGCGCGCCGCCGCCAGCACGCGCGGATCGACGCGGCCGCGGATCTCGCCGGTGCTGTCCATCGAGAACACCTGGGGCGACACGATGGAGATCTCGCCGGCGTGGGCGAGGAAGCTCCGCGTGCTCGCCTCGCCGCCGGTCGAATACCACAGCGCCTCGAGGCCGCCGCGCCGCGCCGCCGGCGCCGGCGCGGCTCCCTCGTGCCGTGCCGTGACGAGAAAGTTCGGATCGATGGCCACCGAATCTCCGGCCGCGACGGGCGAGGCGAGCGGCGTCCAGGTCGTCGTCGGCCGGAGCCACTCCGTCGGGCGGCCGCCGATCGCCGCCCGGACGGGCATGGCGAAGCCGGGAACGACGTTCCCCCACCGGTAGCTGAGCCGAGTGTCATCGATCTTGTATTCGAGGACAGGAATCTTCGTCGTCGTCAGGTACTGCTCGAAGATCTTGCTGAAGTCCATGCCGGCACCGCGGCTGATGTACGCCTCCACCTGCGCGCCAGTCACGGTCCGGTGTCGAAACGTGCTCTGGAGCCCGCGCAGGATGCCGCGCCATTTCTCGTCGTTGCCGACGAGCTGGCGCAGCATGTGGAGCATGCTGCCGCCCTTGTAGTACATGTCGCCCGACCCGTCGGCGTTCACGCCGTGGGGCGCCACGATCGGCGCGTCGTTCCGGATGTTGCGGCGGCTCCCGATGATGTACTCGGCGCCCGCCTGCGTGCCGTCCTGGCATTCCGCGTACAGGCCCTCGGCGTAGTTGGCGAACCCCTCGTGCACCCACATGTCCGCCTGGTCCTGCACCGTGATGCTGTTCCCCCACCACTCATGGGCGCTCTCGTGCACGATGATGAAGTCCCACTTCATGCCCCAGCCGGTGCCCGACAGGTCGCGACCACTGTAGCCGTTCTTGAAGCGATTGCCGTACGCGACGCCGCTCTGGTGTTCCATGCCAAGGTGCGGCGCCTCGATGAGCTTGTAGCCGTCCTTGTACCACGGATACGGCCCGAACCAGTGCTCGAAGCACTTCATCATCGGCACCGCCTGGGCGAACTGCACCTTCGCCGTGTCGAGGTGATAGGCGAGCGGCCAGAAGTCCATCGTCAGCGTGCCGCCTTCGCCGGCGTACGTCCGGCTGAAATGCGCGTACTGCCCGGCGTTCACCTCGATGTCATAGTTGTTGATCGGCTCGGACACGAACCACTCGTAGGTCGTCGTGCCGTCCGCGTTGTGCGTGGTCGATCGCAGGCGGCCGTTCGACACGTCGATCATCGGGTCGGGCACGGTGATCGCCACACGCTGGCTGTCCGGCTCGTCGCCGAGGTAGTCCTTGTTGGGCCACCAGACGCTCGCGCCGAGTCCCTCGTTCGCCGTGGCCACCCACGTCTGGCCGGTGCTGTCGGCGCGCCAGATGAATCCCCCGTCCCAGGGCGGGCGGATCGCCGCGCGAGGTTTGCCGTGGTAATAGACCGTGATCGTCTTGCGCGAGGACGAGGGTTGCGGCGCGGTGAGCGTGACGAAGAACGCGTTGCTGTCTCGGCGAAACTCCAGTGCGCGTCCGTCCTGCGTCATGCTGTCGACCTCGAGCGGCACCTGCAGGTCGATCTGCATCTCCTTCGCCGGCCTGAGCACGCGGTACGTGATGGCGTTGTACCCGCGAATGCTGCTGTCCGACGGGCTCACCGATACGTGCAGGTCGTAGAACGCGGCATCCCACCAGGACCGCGCGGGCCCGTTGCTGCCGCGAAGCGTGTCCACGTGGCTGAAGACCTGCGCCGGGCGTTGCGCGGTCGCCGGACTCGCGATCGCGAGCGCCAGCAGACCGGAGACGAGGAGTCGATGCATGAACCGTTGGGTTGGTCGGTGTGGGGTAATCTATGCGTCGCGCCGTCGCGTTTGACCAAGGGCGTCCCGCCGGCTAGCTTCGCGCTCGCTCGACGCGCCTCCCGACCGGCCTCTCGATGGCCCCATAGCCGAGGTTCAGATGAACATCCGCGCGATTGGCGCGATCATCGCGCTGCCACTCGTCTCCGCGGCTGCGGCCGGCGCGCAGCGGACGATTCCGGATTCGCTCGCCCGGCGTATCGACGCCGTGTTCGCGCGCTACACGCCAAACGCGCCGGGGTGCGCCATGGGCGTGTTCCAGAATGGGCGCATCGCCTACGAGAAGGGCTACGGCCTGGCGAACATCGAGTACGGCGTGCCGCTCACTCCCACAACGCCCATGATCATGGGCTCCGTGTCCAAGCAGTTCACGGCGGCGTCGATCGCGCTGCTCGTGGACCAGGGCCGGATCTCGCTCGGCGACGAGATCCACAAGTACGTTCCGGAGCTGGCCGACTACGGCAAGCCGATCACGATCGACGAGCTGGTGCACCACACGAGCGGCGTGCGCGACTTCTGGGCGCTGGTCGAGTTGGCCGGCATGCGTCCCGATGACGGCTACACCGTCTCGGACATTCTGGCGCTCGCGTCCCGCCAACGGCACCTCAACTTCGACCCCGGCGCCGAGTACGCGTACAGCAACACCGGGTACGTGTTGCTCGGGGTCGTCGTGCAGCGCGTCACGGGCAAGTCGCTCCGGCAATTTGCCGCCGAGCAGATCTTCGGGCCGCTGGGCATGGGTCACTCCCAGTTTCACGACGACCACAACGAGCCGGTGAAGGGCCGGGCGTTCGCCTACAGCCCGGCGCACGCCGGCGGCTGGCGCATCGACGTCTGGAACAACGACATCGTCGGCCAGGGCGGGTTGATGACGACCGTGGAGGACTTACAGAAGTGGGATGAGAATTTCTATACCGGCACGGTCGGCGGCAAGGAGCTCCTGGCCCGCCAGCTCCAGCGTGGCCGCCTGAATGACGGCACCCGGCTCGCCTACGCCTTCGGCCTGGAGATCGGCGCCTATCGCGGCCTCCCGATGGTGGAGCACAGTGGAAGCACCGGCGGATACCGAACGGACATCACCCGCTTCCCGTCCGTCCATACGTCGGTGGTCACGATGTGCAACGTGAGCAACGCGAACGCCGTGACGCTCGCGCACCGGGTGGCGGATATCGTGCTCGCCTCGCGCTTCACGCAACCCGTGCCGGCCGCGGCCGCGCGCGCCTCCGCGTCGCGAGCGGCGCCCCCGACCGTGACGTTGACCGCGCCGGCGCTTGCCGCGTTTGCCGGTTCCTATTACGCGCCGGAGCTGAACGTGACGTACGACCTCACGGCCAGCGGGCCGGCGCTGGTGCTCACCCGGCCGCGCGCGGCCGCCGACACGCTGCGGGCGCTCGACGATCACACGTTCCGTGGCGCCGGCCTGACCATCACGTTCGCCGGACCAGCCGCCGCGTCGTTCACGGTGGACAACGGCAGGGCTCGCGGGCTGGAGTTCACGCGCGCCCGGTCCATGGGCCAGCGATAGGACACGCGACGGATACGCGGGCGGGCGCCGGCCGCCGCCCGAGAATCAGGCGCGGCGCCAGGCGCCGCGCCGCAGGTACTCCACCAGGCCGCCGGCGTCGAGGATCTCCGCCATCATGTGCCGGAGTGGTTCGCCCTCGACCATCACGCCTCGCGTCCGGTTGTCCATCAGCACGCCGCGCGCATCGATCGTGATGGCGAGCCGATCGCCCTCGATGATGCCCGAGGTGTCGCACTCGATGGGCATGAGGCCGTTGTTCACCGCGTTCCGGAAGAACGTCCGCGAGAAGCTCTGGGCGAGCACCGCGCGGATTCCCGACGCCAGGATCACGGTGGCGGCGATCTCCATCGCCGAACCGCACCCGAAGTTCGCGCCGCCGACCAACAGGTCGCCGTCTCTCACCGACGCCGCGAACCCCGGATCGAGCGTCTCCAGCAGGTAGCGCTTGAGAATCTGCTCATCGAGCGTCTCGCGCTTGCGCGTGGACGAGATGATGTAATCGGTATTGACGTTGTCACCGACGACGCGCGCGCGGCCCTCGAGTCTCGCCGGCATCTCAGAGCACCGTCCGCGGATCGGTGATGCGGCCCGTCGCCGCCGCGGCGGCGCACGCGGCGGGAGACGCCAGGTAGATCCGCGCCGTCGCGTTTCCCATCCGCGCCCTGAAGTTGCGGTTGGCGGTGGACAGCACGGTCATCCCGTCGCCGGGGATCGCGCCGCTGGTGCCGCAGCACGCGCCGCAGCCCGGCGTGGTCACGATGGCGCCCATCGCCGCGAGCCTGGCGATGGTGCCGTCCTCGATGAGGCGCAGGTAGACTTCGCGCGACGCCGGCGTCACGACGAGTTGTATCCCCGGCGCCACCTCGCCGCCGTTGCGTTCCAGCACCGCGAGCGCCTCGCGAAGATCCGCGGCCCGTCCGCCGGTGCACGTGCCGAGGAAGATCATGTCCACCGCCGTGCCGACCGCGCGCTCGATGGGCACGACGTCGGTCGGCGAGTCGGGAACGGCCACGCGCGGCGTGATCGCGTCGAGGTCGAGCACGAGCTCGCGCTCGAACGCCGCGCCGAGGTCGCATTGAACGGGCGTCCCGCGCGAGGAGGTGCGTCCGAGCAGGTACGATTCGGTGGCGGCGTCCGCCGGGAAGATCGCGGCCTTGGCGCCCGATTCCACCGCGAGATTCGCGAGCACGAACCGGTCGTCGAGCGACAGCTCGCCGAGTCCGAGCCCGTGAAACTCGAGCGCGCGGTAGTTCGCTCCCTCCGACCCCAGCTCGGCGATCATCGCCAGCCCGACGTCCTTGGCCGAGAGCCCCGGCGGCATCCACCCGGCGAGCGTGACCTTGATCGTCTCGGGCACGCGCAGCCAGATCCGCCCGGTGATCATCGCCGCCGCGAGATCCGACGAGCCGACGCCCGTCGCGAAGAGGTTGAGCGCGCCGCACGTCACCGTGTGGCTGTCCGCGCCCACGATCAGATCGCCCGGCAGCGCCCGGCCGCGTTCGGGCACGACCTGATGGCTGATGCCCACGCCCACGTCGTAGAGCTCGACCCCCTGATCGCGCGCGAACCCACGAACCTCGTCGTGGAAGGCGGCGGTCTTCGGCGTCGATGGCGGCGAGTAGTGGTCGAGCGCGAAGACCACCCGGCCGGGGTCATGAACGCGCTCGCCACCCATCCGGCGAAAGTAGTCGATCGCCATCGGTGACGACGCGTCCGTGCCGATGACGAGATCCACCTCGCAGACCACGACATCCCCGGCTTGCGCGTCCACGCCGGCTTTGCTCGAGAGAATCTTCTCGGCGATCGTCTTCGGCGCCGTCATACGCTCGCTCGCCGTTCGGCGCGCGCGATCCACGCCGCGCCAACCAGGTTGCCGATCGTGTTCACCAGCGTGCGGCACATGTCGAGCGGCCGATCCACCGCGGCGACGAGCGCGATTCCGGCCGCCGCGCGCGGGCCGAGCCCGATGGCGTTGAGCACGATGAGCGTGGTCACGAGCGAGCTCCCCGGCACCCCAGTGCCCGCGAACGCCGCGAGGGTGGACGTCAGCACGATGGTCAGCATCGTCCCACCGTGCACCGGGAGTCCGTACACCCGCGCGAGAAATACGGCTGTGACCGCCTTGTACACGGCCGCGCCGTTCTTGTTGAGCGACGCGCCCGCCGGCAACACGAACGCTACGACGTCCGGCGCGATGTGCAACCGGTCGCGCGCCGCCGCCATGCTCACCGGCAGCGTCGCGTTCGACGACGCGGTGGAGAAGGCGAGCAGCATCGCGTCGCTCACCGACCGGACAAAGTGCGTCGCGCGGAGTCGCGCGCCGTACCAGAGGGCCGGCAACAGCGTCACCGCGACGTGCACCGCGAGGGCGCCGACGACGACGAGGCAGAACTCGGCGAGCCGCACGAGGAGATCGAGCCCCGATTGCGCGATCACCACCGCGATGAGCACGCCGACGCCCACTGGCGCGAGCCGCATGAGCCACCCGATGACGATCAGCGACAGCTCGTTGATGCCGGCGAAGAATCGCACGACCGCCGCCCGCGCCTCGCTCGGCGTCACCGTTGCCGCCGCGCCGAAGATGCAGACCGCCACGATGAGCGGCAACAGATCGCCGCTGGCCGCCGCCGCGAACGGGTTCTGCGGGATCATCGCGAGAATCGTCTGCGCGAGCGTCGGCGTCGGCGCGAGCGCGGCGGCTGTCGCGGCGCCGGCCGCCAGCGACATCTGTCCCGCGCCCGGTGTCCCACCGCCGACATTCGCCGACAGCGCGACGAGCAATCCAAGGAGCGCCGCGGCGAGGGTCGTGGCCAGGAAGTAGAGCAGCGTGCGTCCGCCGATCCGTCCCAGCGCGCGCACGTCGCCCAGCGACGCGACGCCGACGAAGACGCTCGCGATGACGAGCGGCACGACCACCATCGTGATCAGCCGAATGAACGCGACGCCCACCGGCTCGAGCGCGATGACGGTCGTGTGCAGCCACGCCATGCCGGCCAGCCGCGACGCGGCGCCCAATGCGACGCCGGCCGCGAAGCCAACACCGATCTGTCCCTCGAGCTTCATCTCGGCGCGAGCTCGCCGGCGAGCGCGCGACGAATGGCGGCGAGGGTGACGTCGACGTCGGCGGCGCGGATGTCGCCCATGTGCCCGATGCGAACGCCGGTGGCCTCGTACGGTCCGAGACCCGCCGCCGTGAGAATGCCGCCGGCCTTGATCGCGGCGCGAAATGCCTTCGGCGCCACGCCGCTCGGCAAGGCGATCGCGGTCATCGTATCCGATCGCCGCTCGAGCAACGGGCACTGCGGCTCGAGTCCCAGCTCCGCCAGTCCGCGCCGCAGTCGAAGGGCAGTGGCGTGGTGCCGGGCCCGCACGGCGGCAACGCCCTCCTCGTGAATCTGCCGCAGCGCCTCGGCCACCTGCAGCACGAGGTGCACCGGCGCCGAGCCCGGCGTCTCGGGCGTCGGCCCGCTGATCGCTGCGCGGACGGCGCCAAAGTCCCAGTAGCTGCGCGGCAGGCGCGCGGTGGCGGCGGCGGACCATGCTCGATCGCTCATCGCGACGAACGAGAGTCCCGTGGCCGACATCAGGCACTTCTGCGACGCCACGACGGCGAGGTCCACGCCCCACTCGTCCAGCTCGAACGGCATGCCGCCGATCGACGACACCCCGTCCACCAGGATCAGCGCGCCGCGCGAGGCGGCGACCTTCGCGAGGGAGGCGACGTCGTTCGCGACGCCCGTGGAGCTGTCGCCGTAGGCGACCGTCACCGCCTTGGTGCGCGGCCACCGCTCGAGCAGCGCGTCGAGCTCGCGCGGGTCGGCGTCGCGCTCCCAGCTGGGCGACCATCGATGGACCACGAGGCCGTACAGCGCCGCGAGGTCCGCCCACATCTCGCCGAACTTGCCGTTGCAGCACGCGGCGATCTCGTCGCCTGGCGAGAAGAGGTTGCAGATCGCGGCCTCGAGTGCTCCGCGCCCGGTCGTGTGAATGGGCATCGGCCGGACCCGCGTGCCGAACACCGGCGCGAGCAGCGCGATCGCGTCCGCGAGCTCGCGGGAGAACTCCGGCGTGCGGTGGTGGATCATCGGCCGCGCGCCGGCGCGCAGCACCCGGTCGGGCACGCGCGTCGGCCCCGGCGTCATGAGCAGGAGCGGCGCGCCGTTCTCGCCGGTCGTCACTCGATCACTCCCTGCTTTCGGAGCGCGTCGTCGATCTCGGCCTTGTAGAGCGCGCCGCCCAGGATCTCGGCGATGCGTGCCCGCTCGCGCGCCACCAGCGCGGCGACGAGCGACAGCACCTCCGCCGCGTGATCGCGCGGCACCACCGCGATGCCGTCGTCGTCGCCGACCACGATGTCGCCGGGCATCACCACCGTGCCACCGCAGGCGACGGGCACGTTGATCTCGCCGGGGCCGTCCTTGTCGCAGGCACCAGGGCTCACCGCGCGGCTGTACGCCGGAAAGCCGAGCGTCTTGATGCCGTCCACGTCGCGAATCGCGCCGTCGACGATGATTCCGCCAAGGCCCTTTGCCGCCGCCGTGTGGCACATCAGCTCGCCGAACACCGCGCTATTCGTGTTCCCGCACGTCGCGACCACCACGACGTCACCCGGTTCGGCGACCTGCAGCGCTTTGTGGACCATCAGATTGTCGGCGGGCCGGCACAGCACCGTCACGGCACGGCCGCACAGGGGGAACCCCGTGCGCGAACGAATGCCGGGGTCCATGAAGTTGAACCGGCCCATCGCGTCGGCGAGGTTCGAGCTGGCGAGCCCGCGACATCGCTCCACGATGTCGTCGGCGAGACGCGGCGGCGCGGCGAGGATGCGAAAGCCGAGCTTGCCGGCGGTGGATGCGGTCATGGCGAAGGACGAGCGTGGGTTCGACGAGAAATCGCGAATCGCGTCGAATGTACACTGGCCGGAGCCGAACTCCAGCCGCGCCGCTGCCGGAATCACCCGAGACGCGGAGCGTTCGCGATCGACGCGCGCGCGCTCCGCGTCGTCTACCGCATCCGCCTTTTCCAGTCCGCGAGCGCGGCGGCTTCCTGCTCCGGCGTGATGGTGAACCGCGGGTTGTCGCGCCGCGCCCGCGGCACCGTTGGCCACCACGCGGCCGTGTCGCGAACCGTGGTCGCCAGCGGACGGAACGTCAGTCCCGCCGCGATCGCCCTGCCGCTGCGCACGGACATCATGCCGAAGTCGTTGCCCTTCAGCATCGCCCACGGAATCGCCTCGCCGATCTTGTGCTCGGTCAGGAAGTCGTAGTCGTCCACGTCCGTGAACGACACCTTGGCGTCGAGGACGCGGGCGGCCTGCCGATAGAAGTCGTGCGCGAGGAGCGCCGACTCGGGGCCGGCGACGTTGTACACGCCGCTCCGTCGGTCCTCGACCAGCTTGACCATGAACTCCGCCAGGTCGCGTACGTCGATGATCTGCGACGGGTCATCGCGCTTGCCGGGTGCCAGCACCTCGCCGCCGCGCGCGAGGCGAACGGGCCAGTAGGGAAAGCGGTCCGTCGTGTCGCCCGGCCCGACGATGTACGTCGGCCTGACGACGATGCCACGGTCGCCGAACACCTGCCGCACCTGCCGCTCGCACTTCGCCTTGGCCGTGCCGAACGCCGCCGAGTCGTCTTTGGGGTCCGCGGCGTCGTAGAGCACCGGCGCGGACTCGTCGATCCCGCGCGACAGATACGGATAGAACACGCCGGTGGACGACGTGAACAGATAGGTGCCGGCCGCGTCCTCGAGCAGCTCGGTCGAGAGTCGCACCCATGCTGGATTGGTCGCCGAATCGTCGATCACCGCGTCCCACTTCTTTCCCTCGAGCGCGCCGAGCTGCCCGTTGCGGTCGCCCCGCAGGCGCGTCACCGACTCCGGCAGTTCCGCGTCGTGGCGCCCGCGCGTGAAGATCGTGATTCGGTGGCCGCGCGCTACGGCGTGCCGAACGAGATGCGGGCCGATGAACCCGGTGCCGCCGAGCACGAGGATGTCGAGCGGCGCGCGCGAACGCCGCCCGACCGCGGCGGCGCGCGCCAGCGAGGGAATGGCGCCCGACAGAATCGCTCCACCGGCGGCGGCGGTCGTCTTGAGAAAGTCGCGGCGATCAGGCATGCGGCAATTCTACGCTCCGGCGCGTCTCCCGGCTGTAAAGTTTTGTCCGTCGCGGTGCCGCATGCCGTACGGCGCGGCCGCGCGCCTCACGGCGTCACGCGGAACAGGTAGCTCAGCTTCACGAAGAACGCGTCGGTGTTTCGGCGAAGCTCCCGAAACGCGAGGGGATCCGGCTCGCTGAGACTGCCGCCGTACCCCAGGAAGAACACCGTGCCCGGGTTCGGCCGATACGAGAACAGCCAGTCCGTGCGGAGCGAGTTCGACGCACTCGGCGTGGACGGCGAGTACACCCCGGCGCTGTTCGCGACGAGCAGGATCTGTCCGGTGCGTGGATCGCGAAGGGGCTCGCGGCGGGTGGCCGTGTACTGCGACACCACGCGCACGAACACCGGACGCGCGAGCTGGTACTCCACCTTCACGCGCGGGATCCGCGTGAACGCGGACCGCTGGCCGTCACCGCGGCGCGTGAACGAGCTCGCGACATAGGTCGCGCTCACGCGGAGCCGCGTGCTCGGCCGGAGATCGAGCGAGGCGTTGTAGTCGAGGCGGCGAACGCGCGACGTCTCGAGAAAATCCACATCGTTGCCTATGGTCGCTCCGGCCGACGCGGCGAACGCCGGAAACTGGGGCGTCGACACGCTGAACCCGCTCGCCAACGTCTCGATACGGTCCGACGGCACGAACGGAGACTGCGGCGCGCCGGGCACCACGAGCGCCGTGTACGCCTTCGGGTCGAAGGCGTACGTCGAGATGCGCGGTGACATTCCCACACTCCACCCGCCGCGCATCCGAAGTGACATCTGCGCCGACGCGCGGTCCTCGAGCAGGCTCTTTGCCGACCAGAAGTCGTGGTACTGCCACAGGCCGTTCACGGTGCCGAAGACGTTGAACTGCTCGAGCGCCGCGCCCGGCTTGCCGTACCACGTGAAGCGGTTGGCGATGTTGGGTTGAACGTACCCGGTGCGCGACACGAACCCGTTGTCGGCGCGAAAATTCGGATCGACGCCGATGACGTTGTAATGAAAGCCGTAGCTGCGTCCCGTGCCGTCGAGCACCGCTTCCCACAGCGGCCCAGTCGTCGTCACGCCGTTCACGCGCGTCGTGGCCTGCACGGCCTGGAATTGCGCGAAGTAGCGTCCGCCGAACACGATCTTGGTATCGCCGCCGAACACGCGGTTGGAGCGACCCGCTCCGACGCGCTCGCTGTAAAGCGCGCCCGCCTGCGACTGGAGCCCGAAGCTCTGTCGGATGCGCACGATGTCCACGCGCGGTTGTCCGCCCGGCCCGCCGGGCGGCGCTTGGTCGAGCGCCGAGAGGACCGCCACGTCGGCGCGGCCGACCTTGCCCGTGAGCTTCGCCGCGCCGTCGGGCCGCACGATGGTGCGCGTGTAGACGAGCGTGTTCGGCGCGTTGAACTGGTCGAGCCCCTCCACGAAGAACGGCCGCTTTTCCGGGTAAAAGAGCGCGAAGCGTTCATCGGCCGCGATCTGCGTCGCATCGGCTTCGACCTGCGAGAAGTCCGGTTTCGCCGTCCCGTTGAGCACGAAGTTGCTGCCGAGCGTCCAGCGGACATTGCCGCCGACCTGCGGGTTGGCGTCGTAGGACCAGCCGGCCGGCGTGGTACCGCAGCAGGCGGATCCGGTCACCGTGTTGGTGGCTTCCGGATTGAGCTCGACGATCTGGCCATGGTGCATTCCCGAGAGACCGGTGAGCACGCCCTCCTGCGTGATGAACGACGCCGATGCGCGAATGGCGGGCGTCCACGTTTCATCGTAGCCGTTGTGCTGCGTGTGCCGCTCGATCTGGAGCCCCCAGTCCTGCCTCGCACGCACCGGATAACGCAGACTGCTGAACGGGATTCGGATCTCCACTTCGTAGCCCCAGGCCTCGACGTGACCCTTGGACTGCCACGCGAAGTCGGCGCTGAGATCGTTCTGTCCGGGCATCACGTTGGAGCCGGGAATGAACCCGCCGCCCTCGCTCTTCGTGCCGTCCGCCTGCACGCCGAGCGGGTTGACGACGAAGACGATTGCCCGGTTGCGTTCGTGGAAGGTGTCGAGGTGGATCTCGACATAGTCGTCGGAGCTGATGCGGTCGCGGTCGGCCAGCGTGTACGTGACGGTGCCGTGCGGCTCGAAGGCGCGAATGCCGAAGTAGATCGCGGTGGACGAGTACCAGACGAGGACGTCGGTGGAGTCGGGCGCGGGGCGCTGGTCGGCCGGTTGGTACTGCGAGAAGCCGGTGAGGAGCGCCGCCCGGCGCCAGGCGGGCTCGTCGAGCCGCCCATCGACGGTGGCATCCGCTTCGATCCGGGGTGGCGCGACGGTCGTCTGGCCCGCTCGACCGTTATAGACGGCGGGCGCCGTGGCCGCGAGTTGGAACGCGGCGGCGAGAATCGTGAAGATGTGAGTCGGGGCTGAAAAGGGAGGTCTGGAAAGCTATTCGGCGAGCGTGTTCGGCGCGACCAAATCATCGTGCACCGGCGAACCCGACGGCGAGGGCTATTCGCTCGCGGCCGCCGCGGTGGCGCGCGGCAGGGTCAGTGTGAACCGGGAGCCGACGGCCAAGGTGCTCTCGAGCGTGACGTCGCCGTGCATCGCGCGCGCGAGGTCGCGACTGATCGCCAGGCCAAGGCCGACGCCGCCCCGGCGATCACTCAGCTCGGTCGTGAGTTGAACGAACGGCTCGAAGATCGTCTCCATCGTCTCTCGGGGAATGCCGGAGCCGGCGTCGGCCACGTGGATGCTCACGACCTCCGGCTGCACGGTCGAGCTGAGCACGATGCCGCCGGCCCCGACGGGAGAATACTTCACCGCGTTCATCACGAGGTTCACGAGAATCTGACGGAGCCGGCTGGGGTCGGCCCACACCGCCGCGTCCGTGTGAGTTGGCAGCACGTCGATCGAGAGCCCCTTGGCCACCGCGGCCTGGTGCAACATGCCGGCAACATCGAGTAGCGCCGGCTGCACCGGCACGGCGGCGAGATGATACTGGACGCGGCCGCTCTCGGAATGCACGTACTCGAGAATGCCGGAGATGAGCGCGAGCAGGTGTTGCTGACTGTGCCTGATGCGTTCGAGGTCGTTGCGCTGCTCGGAGGTCAGGGGACCCCGCAGCCCCATCTCCATCAGGTCGACGTAGCCGCCGATGACGTTGAGTGGGGTCATCAGCTCGTGCGTGATGTTGCCCAGGAATCTGGATTTCGCGCGGTTCGCCGCGTCCGCATCCGCGCGAAGGTGTTCGGCCTCGGCGTAGAGCCGAGCGTTGTCGAGGGCGATGGCGCACCGCTCGGCGAGATCCGACGCGAGCGCGATCTCCTCCGGCGAGAAGGGCGCGTCTCCTTCGCGCGCGACGAACGTGATCGTCCCGAGCGCCGTCCGTCGGGCCACGAGGGGAACCACCAGCAAGGCGCCGAACCCCAGCTTGCGAAGGAGTCTGAGGCCCTGTGGCCCGTGCATCGCCGCGAGGAGTGACGCCTCCTCACCCGCGTCGTTGGTGATCACGCGCGGCTCACGTTCCACGGCCTGCGCTGCGGCCGGCGAGGCATCGAGTGGGGGCGCGGACCAGCGCGCCTCGAGCGACCGCGCCAGCGCTTCTTTCGTTGGATCTGGATGCGCGACCGCCAGACGATGGATCAATCCATTCGATTCCATCAGGTCGACCATGCACCACGACCCCTCGCGCGGGAGGGCGCAGCGCCGAACGATGTCGCGGATCGCGTCCGGGTCGAGCAACATCGCCAGATCGCGGCTCGTCGTGGCCAGGAAGCTGGCTCGCCCCGCCTCCTGGACCGCGTGAAGGGCAACGTCCTGCTCGCGAAGCGCTCCGAGGAGCAGACGTTCGGCAACCGCGGTTTGCCGCGACCGCGCCGTCTCCCCGGCCGCGGAATCCCGAATCTCCATCACGAGACCGGACGGAACGGGTTGCTCGGGCGGAATCGGCCACACGGTGCAGCTCCAACGCGCCGCCGCTCCGCCCAAGGGTGCGACCGGCTCGTCGCGGATCGTCTCCGCGGCGCGAAACGCGCGGTCGAGCAGCGGCGTGATGTCGGCGGTCGGCGTTCCGTCGCCCGGCCCGGGCTGTCCCACGACAATCTCGCCCGCCGCCTGCAACCGATGGAAGGCGGCATTGGCATACCGGATCACATGCGACGGTCCTTCGGTCACGGCCAGCGCGACCGGCGCGAATCCGAAATGTCGTGCCAACGAGGCCACGACCGACACGTCCACGCCCTCGGGCCTGGCTGTCATCGCATCACCCGTCAGGATCGCCTGCCGCGGTTTTTCCGGCGCGGGTCGGAGTCCCCGTGGTGATGCCATGATAGCCGCGGAGCGGGTCGCCGATGACCGCGCCCTCCGGCGTCAGCCGATAGGCCCTGAATTCCCTCGCGTGCGGGCTTCCTCGCATCTTGACGATGGCCAGCACGGTTTGGAGGCGGCCATCGATCTCGACGTACCGCTGCGCGATGATGTCGTCCGTGATGAACGACACCCGCTCCGCGGTGAACCGAACACCCGGGTTCGCGTCGTTCACCTCGGAGGTCATGAACACCGTCACGCCGGTCGCCGTGAGCGCGCCCACGAGCCGGTACATCGATTCCCGGAAGTCTTCGCGATACGACGGCGCGAGCGCCACCTCGAACCCGGAGAGCGAATCGATCACGACGCGCACCGCCCCCAGGCGCTTGACCGCGCTCTGGATCTCGGCCAGCATCTCGTCGACCGACAAGTCCAGCGGGCGAAGATATGTGACGGCGAGCCGGCCGGTCTCGACCATCCGGCGGAAATCGATCGAGCTGGTCTTGGCCCGGGCGAGATACGCCTCGGGGTACTCCTCGAACACGGCGACGACGCAATTCTCTCCAGCGCGGAGTCCCTCGGCCACGAACTGCGTCGCGAACGTCGTCTTGCCGCTGCCCGCCGGCCCGGTCAGCAGCACCGCGTCGCCGGCGGGAATTCCGCCGCCCGTCATCTCGTCGAGCCCGGGAATGCCCGTCGCCAGACGCTTGTCAGACCGGGCCACGCGGTGTCGCTGCTGCTCGGGGATTCGCGGAAACACCTCCGCGCCCGCGTCCGTGAGCCGGAGCGTGTGCAATCCCGGCATCGGGCTGCGCCCGCGAACCTTCACGGCGCGGAGCTTCCGTGTGGTCGAGTTCCGGTCGACGTCCTCGGACAACCAGAGAATGGAGTCGGCCACGGTGAAGACGGGGTGCCGCCGCTCCGCCTCGGAATACTCGCCGATGAGAAAGGAGGTGACTTCCCAACTCGTCAGTTGCTGTCCGAGCATGTTCACGAAGCGCGCCAGCTCCATCGTGCCGTCGGTGTCGAGCGCGCCGCGCTTGGCGACGATCGTTCGAAACGAGTCGACGGCGACGAAGGCGGGCTTCGCCGCTTCGACCTCGGCGATGATGCGTTTCAGCACCGCGTCCAAGTCGCCGGCGGTGGCCTCGGCGGCCAGATTGACGAATCGCACCGCGGATGGTACGCGCGCCGGGTCGAAGAAGCTGAACTGTCGCTGGTACCGGATCATCTTGATCGTCGGCTCGCCAAGCACCGTGAAATACAGGGCGGGCCGTTCCGCGGTCGCGTTCGCAAACAGGATCTGTTGGACGAGGGTCGTCTTTCCGACCCCCGGAGCGCCGGCGATCAGGTTGAACGAATACTCACAGAGTCCGCCACCCAACACCGTATCGAGTCCCGGTACGCCGGTGGCCACGTTCCGGATGACGGGACTCTCGGACGCGGTCATGGCTGCTCCTTTCCGCTGAGCGTTTGAGAGGATGGGCCGTCGTCATCGAGGATATTCAGCACCATGTCCGCTCCGATGAGGCTGACGAGAATGTCGGCGACCGCCGAGAGCAACGATTCGAGCGCCGTGACAACGGCCGGGACACCGAGCGCGTCGACCGCGGCGCGGACGCCGTCCAGATGGATCTCGGCATTGTCGACGCGATGAATGCCCGTCAACGCGGGATGATCGGCCTCGGTGGCCTTCAGCGCCCGGGACAGCAGCGCGTTGCGCCCATCGTCGCCGACGGTCCGGCGCAGATTCGCCGACACGCGCGTGCACACGCGCTGCATCGCCGCCGCCGCGGCCGCGGCCGCCGGGTCCGCGGCGTCCGCAGTCTCTCGGGCCAAGAGGCGGCGCGCGATCTCGCGCGCCGCCGGGGATCGTGCACTCGTCATGTCGACGGTCGGTCGCGGACGATAAGCAAACTTTGGCGGTCGGCCCGCCCCCGGCGGCGGGGGCGCCGCCGGTCGGTCGTCCTGGTAAACGCCGCCTGCGCGCCTGCTTGCCCAGGCGAATATTGACAGGGATGTCCGGCGATCGATAGGGGCAACGGCCAACGGCGCGACGTCGGTGCCGGCGACGTCGCCGCTAGGGTGCCCCGTAGTACGCGTCGAGGCACCAGGCGAACACGCGGCGGTAGGCCATCGCCGGCCGCTCGCCGACCGCACTCTCGGCGTCGCTGAGCGATGGTGGGAGATGATATCCGCCGTAGCGAGTGAGGGCGTCCTTCATCGCGATGACGACGCGCTCCGGCGGAAGTCCATCGGCCTTCAGATACTCGACGAGGTGGACGGTCGCCTCGCGAAGATCGCCGGTCGCCTCCGCGGTGTCTCGCCGGCAAAACTGGGCGAATGCGCTTCCAAGATTGGATGCGATCGGCGGCGTGTCCGGGGTGTACCGCGGAGCTCCCGCTGCATGCGCGCCCGCGCGCGGTTCGAGTGATAGCATCGTGGCTCGAGTGGAAGGTCCGAGGCCCGCGCTCCCCGTCTGCGGGAAACCGGAGGGCTGAAAAGGAGTGTCGACCATAGTGCGGGCGTCGGCTGACCCCGGTCATCGGAGAACCACCACGTCAGGAGTCCGGAATTTCTCCGACGCGATGGTATCGGGGCCAACGCGTGGATGCGGGCAGCGCCGGCGTGTCAGGTGTATGCCCATGCCATTCGCGAAGCACGCCCGACTCCGCGCCGATCACGATGGGCGGCATCGTTCATTGCCTGCTCGTCATCGGGGTGGTGGGCCTCGTTGTGCAAGGCATTCAAGGGCGGCGAATCGCGTAGAACGATTGCCGTGGGGGCGCGACCCTGAATCAGCGCCAACGCTGGATGCAGGAGCGGCCTCATCCCTTCAGAGGAGGTTTCATGTACGCCACACAGGGATCGACCGGGCTTCGTCACGCCCGCGCCGTGTCGGTCGTGTTGTTCGCCACCTGGCTCTCCGCCTGCGCCGCGCTCAGCCGCAAGGAGAAGGGAGCGGTGATCGGCGCCGCCGCTGGCGGAGTCGCGGGCGGGGTGATCGGGAATCAGACCGGCTCCACGACCCGAGGCGCCATCATCGGTGCCGTGGTGGGCGGCACGGTCGGCGCCATCATTGGCCATCAGATGGACCAGCAGGCGAAGGAACTTCAGCAGGACATTCCCGGGGCCACCGTCGCCCGTGTGGGGGAGGGAATCGCCGTGACGTTCGCGTCGGGGCTGCTGTATGACTTCGACTCCGACGTCGTTCGCCCCGAGGCCGGGCAGAACCTCCGTAGCCTGGCGGCAAGTCTATCAAAATACCCAAATACTGATCTACTCATTGTCGGACACACGGACGCGGTCGGGACCGGCGAGTACAACCAGGCGCTCTCGCAGCGGCGCGCGACGGCCGCGGCCAACTACCTGGCATCGCAGGGGGTGAGCCAGGCTCGGCTTCAGGCCGTGGGGCGCGGCGAGACCGAGCCGCTCGCGGCCAACGACACCGAGGCTGGCCGTCAAGCGAACCGCCGGGTCGAGATCGCGATCATCGCCAATGCAAGCACGCGGAATCCGTGAGGTGTTCGAGGCGGGCCCGGTGGCGACGAGTGGTCACCGTCTCCCGAGCATGTCCCGCTGCATCTGCATCAGACGCGCGACGCGTGCCTGATGGGCCGGCATCGCTTCCGCGAGCTGAGGCTTCGACATCCGCGGCAAGCGCGCGAGATCCTGTCGAACCGAGTCGGTGAGCGCGGTCCACGCCGCGCTCGCCGGCACGGTGGCCGTCCGCATGTAGCTGGTCATCCGCGAGAGCATGTTCTCCATGGCTGCGCGGTAGTCCGGCAGCATTGTGCCGACCTGATCCGGACTCATGCGTCCCATCGCCTGCACCCGAGTCCGCATGGAGTCCAGCGCCGCGATGCCCATCATCCGCTGAGTTCCGGACATGCCAGGCCAGCCGGTCATGCCCGGCATGCTGCGCGCGTCGCCGCTCGTGGCGCTGTCCGTCCCCGCGAGCGAGCCCGCGGATGAATCATTCGACCCCGGCGTCGCCTTCGAGGTGCATGCCGCCGCGCCGATGCCGCCGCCGATGGGCATCAGCGTCACGACGAAACGTGCGATTGTCATTTCTGATGCCTCTGTTGAGTGCCGACCCGTAGCAACGCGCACATTCCACGCCGTCGGGTGGCCCCGAGCAGCATTGCTCCGAGCGTTGGCCAACAAACCTCTCGACGTATTCGCCGCGCCTTCGCGCTCGCCCGGCACCGATTGTGCCCTCGTAGACAGCGCAGCAGCCCCGCGTACGCAGTCACCGACTGCGGCCGCCGTCGAGCCCCTGTCGTACGGGATCCGGCGCCTTCGTCCCAACATCGAGGAATCACCAATGAAACGAGCCCGAATCGTCGGTACGACCCTGCTGTTCCTCGCCGTCGGCGCCGTCGGCGCCGTCGCGCAGGCCGAGGCGCAGGGCAGCCGAGGCCGCGGGCGCGGACGCCAGGAGCGCGTCTCACCGGACGAACAGCGCCAGCGCGTGGAGCAGGAGCAGAAGCGCGCGACCGACTACAAGCAACACCTCGCCGCCCAGGTTCGCGTCGTGCAGCAGCAGACCGCGCAACTCCAGGCGCAGCGGCGCACCGCCCAGTACCGTGCGCAGCAGGAATACCAGGCGCGATTGGAGCAGCAGGAGCAGCGGTTGCGGGCCACCCGCGACTACTCGCACGACCCGTACGTGTCCACACCGCCTACCTATCGCTACGCCGTTGGCGACGCCTACCGCGAGACGAATCAGTACGGCGCCGACGTGCTCCGTCAGGCGGTGACCCTCGGATACCAGGAAGGGCTACGCGCCGGCGAGGCGGACCGCGAGGACGGGTGGCGGGCGGATTATCAGAACGCGGCCGCGTATCGCGACGCCGACTACGGCTACGATGGGAACTACGTCGATCGGGCCGACTACAACTACTACTTCCGAGCGGGCTTCCGTCGCGGGTACGACGACGGTTATCACCATCAGTCGCGGTACGGGAACTCGAGCGAACCCTCGATCCTCGGCAGCGTGCTATCGGCCATTCTCAACCTGCAGTCGATTCGCTAGCGAGCGACGATCCGCGGCGGCGGTCATGGCCACGTGAAGATCGTGGACGGCGCCGCCCCCGCGCGCCCGCGCGCAACGTCGTCCGGCTCCCGCCAGAACGTCCGCGTCCAGGTCCCGGTCAGGCGAACTTCCCAGTGAGCGTGTTGGTCCGCGCTCACGGGAACAGCGATATCCAGGCGCCACAGTCGTTGTGATTGCGGCGGGACCGCCGCCAGGAGCCCCACGCCCACCCCGATCTTCGTGCTGCTGTTCACGCCGAACGGTGCATCGCCCGCCCAGACCCGCCCCGCGTCCACGAAGCTCGCCATTCCCAACGCATCGTGCGACGTGAGCCCGCCGATCGACCAGCGTTCCTCGAGGCGCGCGATGCCGCGCGCCGCACCGGCATCGTGTGAGGCGGAGTACCCCCGCACGCCGCCCTGCCGGTCCCCGAGCATGAGCTGGAACGGTATGCGCTGTCGCCGGGCGCCCGCGAGCTCGATGCCGGCGATGACGACGTGCGCCGCGGCGGGCTTGGCGTACCAGGCGAGTCGCCCGCTGCCGATCATGGAATCCCAGGCGTTGGCGCCGCGGCCATTGCGCGCCTCGCCCTCGATGCGCAGCGCGCCGAACGACCCGGGTGAGCCGCGCCCCGCGTAGAAGTCGGCCGAAAGAAACAGGTCGTCGTCGCCGCCGTCGAATCGAGGAATGGACCGGCCCGCGAGGGCGCCGAACTGAATGCCGGTCGCCACGTCCTGCGTCGCCGTGAGCGCGTCGAATCCGCGAACCTCCCTGAACGACAACGCGCGGACGCCAACCACGGCGTTCAGACGCAGATTTCGATAGCCGGCCGCCGGCGCGCGGAGCTCGCCGCCGGTGTCGGCGACGAGCCCCGAATCGGAGACGACGACGAAGCGGTTCGCCGGCGTCACCGCTTCGTGCGTGACCAGGCTCCCGACGAACGCGGTTCGACGCCCGAGCCCGACGCGGCGCACACCGCCCACGTCCCAGAACCGCCGGCGAACCTCGAGCGACAGCACGTCGCCTTCGGGCGGACCGAACGGCACATACCGGTCGACGTCGCTGAGTCCCACGTGCCACGCGGCCCGCTGCAGATCGGTGAGGAACCGGTGGCCAAGCGCGACGGTCAGCTCCCCACCGAGTGGCGCGCGCTCCGCGACCAGCGCGATCGTGTACGGTTGGCGGAGCACCTGGTATGCAACCCCGTGCACGCCGAATCCGGTGCGATAGGCGAATCCACGCTCGACGCTTCCCGCAACGTAGAGCCCGAGACCGCCGACGTTGCCGTTGCCGAAACGAAGCTCCGATGGGCGCCGGTCTCGAAAGCGCGCGTCGAGCACCGTCGGAATCTCGTCGATCGTCTCGACGTCGATGCGCACGCCCCCCGCGGCGTCCGGCACGGCGCTCACCGACGCGTCGGCGAGAAATGGCTGCAAGCGGAGGATGCGCTCCGATTCGGCGCGCTGTCGCTCGCTACAGGGTTGCCCGACGTCGAGAAGCAAGAAGCGATCGATCGTCGCCGGTCTCGAGGTCGTGTGCACGAGTCCCAGGCCATGCGCGAGCGGCCGCAGCTGTTTCGGAATCGCCAGAAACGACGGATCCCTCGGCGTGATGACGATCGAGGAGACGATTCTGCCGTCGCACGATCCCCCGGGCTGAAGGGAGTCCGGCGCGAGCGGCGGCGCTTGGGCGATGGACCCGAGAAGCGGGAAGAGCAGCCATTGAACGCCGTGCATGCAGTCGTCCTCTGTATCCTCGGCCTCAGCACATCATCAGCGTCCACGTTCCGCTGTCCGGGGTCATGATGCGAGACACGGCGCGACGCGCTTGGTGCAGCAAGTGCCACCGCACGAGCGGTCATCGCAATTTCGGGTCTCGGGCGAAAGGCGACGACGTGGCAACACCCGACATCGTGTCCGGCGTTCGTCGCCGCGGGCCGGCGGGGACGGGTGATGTGGGCCGCGGGTCGTCTCCAGCGGGCGCCCCAGACGCGAGTGGCCGTTTCGGGTGCCTGGTTGGGTTCCGCCCCGGCCGTCCACCGCGTAGTCTTTGTGCGCAACTCTCCGCCTCCCCCGAGGCACCTCGCGCTCCGGAGAATTCGCCCCATGGGACGTTCGCTCGCGCTGACCCTATCCACGCTGCTCGCGACCGCGAGCGTTCTCTCCGCTCAACAGCGCGCCGCGGCGCCGCGGCCGCGGCCGCCGCAGCCGGATCCGTTTCGCTTTCAGATGATGGGCCCCGCCGAGGGCGGGCGGATCTCCGCCGTCACGGGCGTGCCCGGCAACCTCAAGGTGTGGTATCTCGGCGCCGCGTCGGGCGGGGTGTGGAAGTCCGTCGACAGCGGCGCGACGTTCCGCCCGGTCTCCGACAGCATGCCTGTCCAGGCGATCGGCGCGCTCGCGGTCGCGCCGTCCAAGCCGTCGATCGTCTGGGCCGGCACCGGCGAGGGTTGGGCCATTCGAGACGCGGATCTGATGGGCGACGGCATCTACAAGTCGGTCGATTCCGGCACCACCTGGGTCAACATGGGCCTGCGCGAGACGGGGCGCATCGGCCGCATCATCGTGCATCCGACCAACCCGAACATCGTCTACGCGTGCGCCCTCGGCCGCGCGACCGGACCGCAGGACGAGCACGGCGTCTACCGCACGACGGACGGCGGCAAGACGTGGAAGCTCGTGCTCGGCCTGGGGGGCAACTTCGGCTGCTCCGGCCTCACGATCGACTGGAAGAATCCCAGAGTGCTGTTCGCGGGCATGTGGCACGTGATCATGCACACCTACGCGATGTACAGCGGCACGCAGGATCCGCGCGACGGGGTCTGGGTCACGCGCGACGGTGGAGACACCTGGAAGCAGGTGCTCGACGCTGGGTTGCCCAAGCCACCGATCGGCAAGATCGACGTGGCGGTGGCGCCGACCAACTCCAAGCGCGTCTACGCGCTCATTCAGACGGCGGACCAGGGGTCGGTGTGGCGCTCCGACGACGGCGGCGTGAAGTGGCGCGTGATCAACTACCAGCGTCCGCTCATCGGCCGCGCGGGCTATTACATCAACATCAAGGTCGGCACGGGGAACGCCGACGAGGTGTTCATCGCGAACAGCAGCTTCTTTCACTCCACGGACGGCGGAAAGACCTTCGCCGAAGTGCCGTGGGGCGGCGACAATCACGACATCTGGATCGATCCCAAGAACCCGAATCACTTCGGGCTGACGAACGACCTCGGCGCGCGGTTGACGACGACGCACGGCCGGTCGTTCCAGACGATCGCGCTGCCGATCGGCCAGATGTATCACGTCGCGGTGGACAACCAGATCCCGTACTGGATCTACGGGAACAGGCAGGACAACGGCACGATGCGCGGGCCGAGTACCGCGCCCGAGGGTGGTGCCGGTGGCCGGGGCGGTCGCGGTGGCGGTCGTGGCGCCGCCGACTCGACCGGCCGCGGTGGTCGGAGCGGTCGCGGTGCCGGCCGCGGGGGACGCGGCGCGCCGGCGCGAGATACAGCGGCGCGGGTCATTGCCGCCGGCGCGCCGCGCGGGCGCGGTGGTCTCGGCGCGCGCCCCGACACGGCGTCCGCCGATTCCGCGGCCGGCGGTGGGCGTGGCGGCGTGTCGCTGTTCGGCGGTTCATCCACCTGGGACCACGGCCTCGGCGGCTGCGAATCCGGGTTCACGCTTCCCGATCCCACCGACCCGAACATCGTGTGGGCGAGCTGCTACGGCAACGAGGTGACGCGCTACGACCACACCGTGAAGCGCGCGCGCTCGGTCAGCCCGTGGATCCACACGCTCGATTCGCCGCCCAACACGCTGAAGTACCGCTGCCACTGGACGCCGCCGCTGGCGATCGACCCGTTCGACCACAACACCGTCTACTACGGGTGCCAGGTCGTATTCAAGACTTCTAATGGCGGGCAGAGCTGGTCGGTGATCAGCCCCGACCTGTCGACGCGCGACTCGACGCGCATCGTCTCGTCGGGCGGCATCGTCGAGGACAACCTCGGCCAGTTCTACGGCGAGGTCGTGTTCGCCATCGCGCCGTCGGAGATCCAGCGCGGGCTGATCTGGGCGGGCACGAACGACGGCCAGCTCTGGTACACGCGCGACGGCGGGACCAACTGGACGAACGTCACGAAGAACATGGCGGGTCTCCCGGCGTGGGGCACGATCCGCAAGATCGAGCCGTCGCACTTCGACGCGGCCACGGCGTACGTCGCGATCGACGTCCACATGATGGACGACCGCAAGCCGTACATCTACAAGACCACGGACTTCGGGCAGACCTGGACCAACATCACGAGCGACCTGCCGGCGTCGCACCCGTTGGATTACGTGATGGCGGTGACGGAGAATCCCAACCGCAAAGGCATGTTGTTCGCCGGGACGGGCCATGGCTTCTACTACTCGCTCGACGACGGCTCACACTGGACGCAGTTCAAGGCGGGCCTGCCGCAGACGGCGGTGTCGTGGATCGTCGTGCCCAAGCTGTGGCACGACGTGGTCGTGTCCACCTACGGCCGCGGCATCTTCATCCTCAAGGACATCGCGCCGCTCGAGCGGGCGGGCGAGATCGCCGACGCCGACGTGGTGCTCTACCCGCCGCACCCGGGCTACCGTCAAGCGCGGACCGGCCGCGCCGACGTGACATTCGCGCTCAAGCAGTCGTCGCCCCGGCCGGCGAGAGTGGAGATCCTGGACTCGGCGGGCACGGTGGTGCGGACGCTTCAGTCGCCGACGCGCGCCGGCTACAACCGCGTCGTGTGGGATCTCCGCTACGACCTGCCGCACGTCGTCGCGCTGCGCACGCCGGCGCCCGACAACCCGCACATCTTCGAGGAGCCGCGCTTCCGCAACCGTCCCACGCGCCCCATCACGCACTGGGGCATTCAGGGCGCGCAGACGGGCGGACCGCTCGCCGTGCCCGGCAAGTACACCGTGCGCGTGACCGTGAATGGCACGACCGAGACGCAGCCGCTCGTCGTGCTCAAGGATCCGGAGATCACGACGAGCGACGCCGACCTCGCGGCGTCGACGCAGGCGCAGGTGCGCGTGCGCAATGGACTCACCGCGTCGGCCGACCTCGTGAACCGGCTCGAGGTGATGCGCAAGCAGATCATCGACCAGCAGCGGGCGAACGCCGAGAAGCCGGACGTCGTCTCGGCGCTCAAGGACCTCGACGCCAGGATGATGAACGTCGAGCTGATGCTGGTGTCGCGGTCCGACCTGGAGAGCGACGACAAGTACTACGTGGAGCCGTTCAAGGTCTACATGGCGTTCATCTGGCTGAACGGCGTGGTCGGCACCGGCGCCGGCGACGTCGCGGGAGGGGCCGACTATCCGCCGACCGAGTCGGCGCTCGAGTGGCTCGGGTCGCTCGAGAAGGATCTGGCCGCCGCGAAGGCGGCGTACAAGACGTTGGTCGAGACCGATCTCGCGTCGTTCAACAAGTCGATGGACGGGAAGATTCCAGCGATCACGGAGACGGTGAGGCCCGTCGTGCCCTAGCGTCGCGAGCGCCGAGATCTCCCAGGTCTCCAGTGGGCGATCTCGACGTTCGTGCACGACCGGTCCGGCCCGGTCGCCCTCGTTCGCGGCGCCGCCGCTTGACATAAATGCATGATTGTGTATATATACTGTCATGCAACCTGACGTCTTCGAGGTCCTCGCCGACCCCATGCGCCGCCGCATCGTGGATGCCCTCCGCGGCGGCGAACGTCCCGTCGGTGACATCGTCGATCGCGTCGACATCCACCAGTCCGGCGTGTCCCGCCACCTCCGCATCCTCCAGGAGGCTGGTTTCGTGACCATGCGGCCCGACGGCCAGCGGCGTCTCTACTCGCTGCGGCCCGGGCCGTTCCGCGAGCTCGATGCGTGGGTCGAGCGCTATCGAAACCTCTGGGAATCGCGACTGGACAACCTTGGCGCCGCACTGGAGCGGCGCCGCATCGCCCGCGGCACCGGATCGAAGGAGACTCCATGACCAAGAGCACCACCGGCGCCGCGCGGCGCGAACGGGTGACCATCGAGCGGACCTACGGCGATGTGTCGCTCGAGGAGGTGTGGGACATGTGGACGACGAAGGACGGCATCGAGTCGTGGTGGGGTCCGGACGGCTTCGCCGTGACGGTGCGAACGCTCGATCCGCGGCCGGGGGGCACGCTCGAATACGCGATGACGGCGGTGGAGCCCGCGCAGATCCAATTCCTCGCGAAGGCGGGAATGCCCGTCACCCATTCCGTGCGCGCCACGTACACGGAGGTGACTCCGCCCCGCCGGCTCGCCTTCACGCAGATCGCCGACTTCGTCCCGGGGGTCGAGCCGTACGAGGTGGCGACCACCGTCGAGCTGCACGCGGCAGCGCAGGGCGTGCGACTGGTGTTGACGATCGACCGCATGCACGACGCCCACTGGACCGAGATGGCGGTCAAGGGATGGGAGAGCGAGTTGGGCAAGCTCGCGAAGGTCCTCGCGGCCTGAGCCCGCTTCATTCAGGGAGAGAGCGCGATGCAGAAGATCTCGCCGTTTCTGTGGTTCAACGACCAGGCCGAGGAGGCGATGAACTTCTACGTCTCGGTCTTCAAGAGCTCCAAGGTCGTGAGCGTGTCGCGCTTCGGCGACGCCGGGCCGGGGGCCAAGGGGAGCGTCATGGGCGTGACCTTCGAGCTCGAGGGACAACGGATCATGGCCCTCAACGGCGGTCCGCTGTTCACGTTCACCCCCGCGATCTCGCTCTACGTGAGCTGTGAGACGCAGCAGGAGGTGGACTACTACTGGGACGCGCTCATCGCCGGGGGCGGGACGCCCAGTCGCTGCGGCTGGCTCGAGGACAGGTTCGGCCTGTCGTGGCAGATCATCCCGACGGCGCTGAGCGACATGCTGGGCGATGCGAACCGCAAGAAAGCCGACCGCGCGATGCAGGCAATGCTGCAGATGGACAAGATCGACATCGCGACGCTGCGGGCGGCGTTCGAGGGTTAGGATCGGTTTCAGCCGGGTACGACACGCTCACGCTACCGGTCTCGCGCCCCCCCGCGGACACCGCACCGATCACGGTGGTGCTGGCCAAGCACAGAGTTCCCTCACCCCACCTCTGACGTGCAATTCGGGCAGCGCGTTGCCGCCAACGGAATGGCGAGCGTGCACCGCGGGCAGGGCTTGGTGCTGGGCGCCGGCGCCTCGGCGGGCTTCTTGTACAGCCGGTTCATCGTCCGCACCAGCATGAACACGCAGGCCGCGATGATGAGGAAGGTGATGATGTTGTTGACGAACTGCCCGTAGTTGAGCGTCACCGCGCCCACCGCCTTGGCCGCGGCCGGCGAGGTGTACGGCGGGGGCGTGGTCCCTGCTTTGAGCAGGACGAACAGGTTCGAGAAATCGATCCGCCCCATGAGGAGACCGATCGGCGGCATGATGATGTCGTCGACCAGGGACTTCACGATCGCCCCGAACGCGGCGCCGATGACGACCGCCACCGCCAGGTCGATGACGTTGCCGCGCATGATGAATGCTTTGAAGTCTTTCAGCATAGGGCCGGCTCCGGGTCGCGGGGTTGTTGATGGAGCCGAAGGTACAGCGGTCGTTGATGTACCGACAGAGTTCGCGAATCGCTGGCCTGAGCCGCGCGTGCTCAGTTGAAGGCCTGAGTCAGTCGGGTTCCGGGCTGACAACCGACTCGAGACTCCGGCTGAAGACTCGCGGCTTACGACCGTTACTGGCTGGAAGACGGGACCAGTAACGGTCCTGAGCCCCGAGCTCCGAGTGGGAGCCATCAGTCAGTCAGTTCTCAGTCAGTTCTCAGTCAGGTCTAACAGGACCTTCTTGCGTAGCCCGTACAGCATACGGCGAATCTGAACGGCCTCGTCCACGAGCTTCTCGCATTCGGCGCCCGGGATCAGCCGGCGGTCGCCGGCGGACAGCGCATGGTACTGTGTCTCCGACGCGGACTTGATGGCGATGTCGAGGTAGCGAGCGAACTCCCGCTGGCTCGCCGCACCGCATCCTTCGACGATGTTCGCGGCGATGGAGTCCGCGGCCCGACTCAACTGCGCCCGAAGCGAGGCGGAGCCCGTGCGAGGAAACGTTCGCACGGCGACGTCGATTCGCAGCGCGAACGCGTGCGCTCGGCGCCACACGAGCAGCTTCTGGAAATCCTGCATGCCAGTAACCTGCTTCGTCGCCGGCGACGACCGTCACCATTTCAATGCCACCGAAACCGCGAGGCAACGATTGTGGCCACGCCTGTCTCCGCCGACTGCCCATCCGAGCCGACTGCCCATCCGAGCCGACTGCCCATCGGACGCACGCCTGACTGACTCAGGACTCAAACCGAGAACTCACGGCTCAGAACCGTTACTCGCGGTCCCGCCGTTCCGAACCTCGACCCACACGACGCTAGCGCCCGTCCCCCACATCGCGCACTTTTTGACTGACTCATCCAACGCTGTCCCCTTTTTCGCCCCCGACGAGGTCGCGTCATGCGGCGTTTCGCTCTTCTCTCTTTGACTCTTGCCCTCACCGCCGCCCCGACAGCGCGCGCGCAATTCACCGACCCCGCCGCGCTGCGTCCGGGGCGCGATCCCAAGCAGCCGATCGACGAGGCCTACACCAAGAAGATCAAGGAGTACACGACCGAGCGCTTCTTCCTCTCGCCACTCGTCGACTACATGCCCGCCAAGGCGGGCGTGCCCACGCCCGCGGCGGAGCTCGGGGACATCGCCGGCGCGCCCGGCAAGCTCCCGTACTCCAAGGAGGTCTACGCCTACATGCGGATGCTGGCGAAGGCGCTGCCCAACCGCGTGAGGGTCTATTCGATCGGCACCACCGAGGAGGGGCGCGAGCACATCGCCGTCGCGGTCGCGAGCGAAGCGCTCATGGCGAAGCTCGATCAGAACAAGGCGAACCTCGCGAAGCTCGCCGACCCGCGCGTCCTCAAGATGGACGACAAGGCGGCGCAGGCGCTCGTGACGCAGACCGCACCCGTCTACTACATCACGGGCACGATCCATTCGACGGAAGCGGGCGCGCCGACCGCGCTCATGGAGCTCGCGTACCGGCTGGCGGTCGATGACGCCCCGTACGTCAAGAACATCCGCGACCACGTCATCACGCTCATCACGCCGATCGTCGAGGTGGACGGACGCGATCGCGTGGTGGACGTCTACAACTGGAAGAAAGCCCACCCCGGCCAGGTCGCGCCCAACGTCGTCTACTGGGGCCACTACGTCGCGCACGACAACAACCGCGACGCCATGGGCATGACGCTCAAGCTCACCCAGAACGTCCTCAACACGTACGTGGACTGGCACGCGCAGGTGCTGCACGACCTGCACGAGAGCGTCGCCTATCTGTACGACAACACGGTCGGCGACGGCCCGTACAACTCGTGGCTCGACCCGCTCGTGACCAACGAATGGCAGATGATCGGCTGGAACAACGTGCAGGAGATGACGCGCTACGGCATGCCGGGCGTGTTCGCCCACGGGACGTTCGACACCTGGTCGCCCGGCTACCTGATGTTCATCGCCGCGACGCACAACGGCATCAGCCGCCTCTACGAGACGTTCGGCAACGGCGGCTCGGCGGACACGCAGGAGCGCATCCTCGGCCCCAACGAGACGTCGCGCACCTGGTACCGGCAGGATCCTCCGCTGCCGCGCGTGATGTGGTCGCTGAGGAACAACAACAACTACGAGCAAACGGGCCTGCTCGTCTCCCTCAACTACATCGCGAACAACCGCTATCAGATCCTTCAGAACTTCTATGAGAAGTCGAAGCGCTCGATCCTCAAGGCGAAGACGGAGGGCCCCGCGGCGTACGTGCTCACCGCGAACGACCCGCGCCCTGGCGCCCAGGCCGAGCTGTTGAGGATTCTCCAAAAGCAGCGCGTCGAGCTGTCGCGGGCCACCGCGCCATTTTCCGTGACGGTGCCGGTGAAGGTCGTCGCGCAGGGCAGGGGCGGTCGTGGTGGTCGTGGCGGTCGCGGTGGTGGCGGCGCCGGCGGCCGAGGCGCCAACGCCGAGGCGCAGCCGCAGGCCGAGCCGCAGACCGAGACCCGCGAGTTCCCGGCGGGAAGCTACATCGTGCGCATGGACCAGCCGTACTCGCGCATCGCCGACGCGTTGCTCGACTACCAGTACTGGTCGCCGAACGATCCGCAGAAGAACCCGTACGACGACACGGGGTGGACGTTCCCCGAGGGCTTCGACGTGCAGGCCGTGCGCGTCACCGATCCCAGAGTGCTGACGGTGGCGATGGAGCCCGTGAAGGGTGAAGTGAAGGCGCCGGGGGGCGTGACGGGGAGCGGCAGCGTCTTCGTGATCAACGCCAACGGTGACGACGCGCTGATCACGCTCCGCTACAAGCTCCGCACCGCGGACATGCAGGCCGCGGAGGAGCCGTTCAATGAGGGCGGCACGAGCTACAAGCGCGGCTCGTTCGTGATCAAGGGCGTGCGCCAGGGCGACCTCGACGCCGCGACGAAGGAGCTGGGCCTCGAGGCCACCGCGGTGGCGAGCGCGCCGAGCGTGAAGATGCACCCCGTGCGCGCCGCGCGCGTGGCCATCATGCACACCTGGCAGAGCACGCAGACCGAAGGGTGGTGGCGCTACGCGTTCGACGCGAACGGCATTCCGTACGACTACATCAGCACGCAGGACGTCGCGAAGATGCCGGACCTGAACGCGAAGTACGACGTGATCGTGTTCGGCCCGGGCGGCGGGGCTGGCCGCGCGGTGATCGAGGGGATGCCGATGTGGCGCAACCCGATCCCGTGGAAGAACACGCCGGAGACGCCGAACATCGGCACGTGGGCGCAGACCGACGACATGCGCCCCGGGCTCGGGTGGGAGGGCCTGGAGAATCTCGTGAAGTTCGTGAAGAATGGCGGTGTGTACATCGGCAGCGTGGCGAGCGCGCAGTTCGCCGTGGACTACGGTCTCACGAATGGCGTGACGATGGCCACCGCCGGGCGCGGTACGGTCACCGGGACGTTCCTCCGCATGCGCCTCGTGGACGACGCGAGCCCGATCACCTACGGCGTGCCCGACGGCATCGCCGCGTACACGGACAATGGTGAGACGTTCGGCGTGAGCGCGCAGCGCGTTGGTGGCGGCGGCAGGGGCGGCGGGGGCGGCGGCTTCGCCGGCGGTGGCGGTCGTGGCGGTGGCGGCGCGAACCGCGAGACCGGCCGCGGCCGTCCGGACGACACGGACGAGGTGCAGGGACGTCCGGCGCTGG
>Ga0316628_100000262_pt1 | contig 32670 bp, 32 predicted proteins | sample OWC_Aug_M2_C1_D5_FD_207648 | JGI IMG/M metagenome (GOLD analysis project Ga0316628, IMG submission 207648) | Wetland soil microbial communities from Old Woman Creek delta, Ohio, United States - OWC_Aug_M2_C1_D5_C | ecosystem: Environmental > Terrestrial > Soil > Wetlands | place: USA: Ohio...
ATCTATTACCAGCACCGGGTCGACCCGGAAACGCCGATAGAGGACACGGTGGGCGCCATGGCGGAACTGGTCCGGCAGGGGAAGGTCCGCTACCTGGGATTGTCGGAAGCGGCGCCCGCGACGGTCCGCAGGGCCTGCGCCGTTCACCCGATCACGGCGTTGCAGACGGAGTATTCGCTCTGGACCCGGGATCCCGAAGCCGATGTGCTGCAGGTCTGCCGCGATAACCGCATGGCCTTTGTGGCATACAGCCCGCTGGGCAGGGGAGTCTTCTCCGGTGCCATCCGGAATACGGGCGACCTGGCGGAAGGGGACTACCGGCGCAACTCACCCCGCTTCATGGGGGATAACCTGTCCCGCAACCTTTCCCTCGTGGACCGCCTCACGGAGATTGCCGCAATGAAAAAGTGCACTCCGGCCCAGCTAGCCTTGGCGTGGCTGCTGGCACGTGGACAGGACATCATCCCGATTCCGGGCACCAAGCACGTTCACCGTCTCGAGGAGAACGCCGGCGCGCTGCAGGTGTCGCTGACGTCCAAGGAAATTTCCCTGCTGGACGCGACATTCCCCCCGGGAGCGGCCATGGGCACCCGTTACCCGGAACAGGCGATGAAGGCGGTCTATCGCTGACCCCCCTTTAATCCGATTCTTTAACGGCTGCCGGACCCGGTTTTCCGGAACTTTTCGATCGCCTCGTCGATCGCCTGCCCGAGCTCCTTGATGCCATCGTCCACGGCATACTTCAGTCGGCCCCAGTTGGTCGCCCCGGCCGCCTCGACGTCGCGAACCCTCTTCCTGACCGTCTCCGCCTTCGAACGGAGATCGAGGATCTCGCGTTCGACCCGGTCCCTGATTTCGCCCGCCGGCGCCGCCATCCGGTTCCTAAGCCGGTCGATGTCCTCTTCGAGCGTCGCCAGCCGGGCTTCCACTTTCCGAATGTACGTTTTCCGGATCATGATCCTTCCCCTTTCTCCCGGATCTTCGTCGGCAGCCGTGCCATCTCTTTCGAGGGGCGTGTCCGCCCCCGGGAACGGCCGCGCCGATCCGATGTCAGTCGAAACCGCCTCCCACAGGCAGATTGGCGACGGGGGCGAAGAAAAGGCGGGGGGTCGCCTCTCCCGCGCCAAGAGTTCGCGTCAAAAATTCCAGGTTTTCCGAAATCTCCCGCAGTTGGCTCGGCGGGATTTCCGAAAGGCCCTTCAGAAGGAGCTCCTGGGGAATCGCGGGAATTCTCCCGGCCAGCTTCATCCCCACGTGCGTCAGCGTCACCTTGACGATCCCTTGGTCGTTCGACGGCCGGGTCCTTGCCACCAGGCCGCGTTCTTCCAACCGGCCCACGATACGGACGACCGTCGAGGGGCTGAGATGCATGACATGGGCAAGGTCGGAGATCCTGCTTGTTTCCATCCTCGACAGCGCCGTGATCAGCCACGCCTGGGCCGACGTAAGCCCGGCCAGCCGTTCCACCCTGTGCGAGTGGCCGTATAACACGTGCACAACCTTTCGCAGGTCGTCTAGGACCTGAAAGACCACGTCTACCCGTTCGTCCCGGGACTCCGCCGCTCTCATGGCATCCCCCCCTTTCCGCAATTGGAGCATAACGTTCCCGGAATCCCGGGGCTGTGAAAGGTTTCACAATCCGCGTCGAACGCTGTCGCACGGCCGGGACCCGCGGCGGGCAAATTGACTTGGAGAGCATGATTCATTAGCATGTTTGCTTACACTTAACAGGAGATTACCCAATGGAAGAGTTCCCGAGAATCCAACGTTTGCCTCCGTACGTCTTCGCGGTCGTGGTGGACCTCAAGTCGAAATTGCGCCACGCCGGCGAGGACATCATCGACCTTGGAATGGGAAACCCCGATCTTCCCACTCCGAAGCACATCGTCGACAAGCTGGTCGAGGCGGTCCGAAATCCGCGCAACCACCGCTATTCGCTTTCCCGGGGGATCCCGAAGCTGCGACTGGCCATATGCAACTGGTACAAGCGGAAGTACAACGTCGACCTCGATCCGGAAACGGAGGCGATCGCCACGATCGGCGCGAAGGAGGGGTTGTCCCACCTCGTGCTCGCCACGATGGGCCCGGGGGACATCGCGTTCGTCCCAAGCCCGACGTACCCGATCCACACCTACTCGGTGATCATCGCCGGGGCGGACGTGCGGTCGATCTCCCTCACGAGCGGGGAGGGGGATTTCCTCGAGCGGGCGGAACGGGCGATCAAGATGCTGTGGCCGCGGCCGAAGATGATGATCCTCTCCTTTCCCCACAACCCGACGACGCAGGTGGTGGATCTCGATTTCTTCAAGCGCGTCGTCGCGTTCGCCAAAGAGCACAAGATGCTGGTCATCCACGATCTCGCCTACGCCGACCTCGTCTTCGACGGGTACAAGGCGCCCTCGATCCTCCAGGTCCCCGGAGCCAAGGACGTGGCGGTGGAGATGTATTCCATGTCGAAGGGATACTCCATGCCCGGCTGGCGCGTCGGCTTCGTCGTCGGAAACCGCAGGCTGGTCGGGGCGCTGACCCGGATCAAGAGCTACCTCGACTACGGGATGTTCCAGGCGATCCAGATCGCCGCCACGGTCGCGCTCAACGGGCCGCAGCGCGTCGTGGACGAGGCGGTGGAGATCTACCGGAAGCGCAGGGATTGCCTGGTCGACGGCTTCGCGCGCATCGGGTGGGAGTTCGAGAAGCCGAAGGGGACGATGTTCGTGTGGGCGCCCATTCCCGAGCCGTTCCGGGAGATGGGCTCCGTCGAGTTCTCGAAGCTTCTCCTGACGAAGGCCAAGGTAGCGGTCTCCCCGGGGATCGGCTTCGGGGAGCATGGGGAAGGATTCGTCCGGTTCGCGCTGGTGGAGAACGAGCACCGTATCCGGCAAGCGATCCGCGGCGTCAAGGGAATGCTCCAGTCTCCTCCGAAGGTCAAGGTGAAATGACCCTTTCACCCCGGGAGATCGGGGTCGGCGTCGTCGGGTTCGGCACCGTCGGCACCGGCACGGTCAAGCTTCTCCTAGAGAACGCGGAGCTCCTCCGCAAACGCGTCGGGATCCCGATCCGCCTCGTCCGGGTCGCGGACCGGGAGACGGCGAAGGATCGTGGCGTCCGCCTGCCGGAGGGCGTATTCATCGAGGACGGAATGCGGGTCGCCCGGGACCCCGAGGTACGGATCCTCGTCGAGCTCGTCGGCGGCACGGGCGCCGCGAAGGATTTTCTGCTCGAGGCGATCCGCAACGGGAAATCGGTAGTGACGGCGAACAAGGCCCTGCTCGCGGAGTGCGGGCCGGAGATCGTAAAGGCCGTCCAGGCCGCAGGCGTCGACATCGGGTTCGAGGCGAGCGTGGGGGGAGGAATCCCCATCATCCGGTCGTTGCGGGAAGGCCTGGCGGCGAACCGGATCCGGGCGATCTACGGGATCATCAACGGGACGTGCAACTACATCCTTTCGCGCATGACCAGGGAGGGAAAGCCGTTCGCCGAGGTCCTCGCCGAGGCGCAGGCGGCCGGACTTGCCGAGGCGGACCCGTCCTTCGACGTGGACGGCATCGACACGGCGCACAAGCTGGCGATCCTCGTCTGGCTTGCGACCGGCGGGCACGTCCCGCCGAAGGAGATCTTCGTCCAGGGGATCCGGGAGATCGACCAGGAAGACATTTCCTTCGCGAAGGAGTTCGGCTACACGATCAAGCTGCTGGCGATCGCGAAGGAGAACGGCACGGGAATAGAGGCGCGGGTCCACCCGACGATGATCCCGTCCCAATATCTCCTGGCGACGGTGGACGGGGCCTACAACGCGATCTACGTGAAGGGGGACTTCGTCGGCTCCTCCCTGTCCTACGGGCAGGGAGCCGGGATGCTGCCGACGGCTTCCGCGGTGGTAAGCGACGTGATCGAGATCGCGCGGAACATTCGGCGGGGGTGCACGGGCAGGATTCCTCCCGGGGGCTTCTTCCTGGCCGATCCGTCGGCACGGGCGGACATCGCACCCTTCGACCAGGTCCACAGCGAGTACTACCTGAAAGTCCGTGTGTTGGACAAGCCCGGCGTCCTCTCCAAGATCGCGGGTGTGCTGGGGAGCCATGCGATCAGCATCGCGTCCGTCCTCCAGAAGGGGCAGGGGCAGTCAGCGGTTCCCATCTTCATCGTCACCCACCTGGCGAAGGAGAGCGATATGCGGGCGGCGCTCGCCGAGGTGGACCGTCTCCCCGATGTCCTCGACCGGACGCGCATGATCCGGATCGAAAACAATCTCTAGAAGGAACCGAGGCGATATGGGCTGGAAAGGGATCATCCGTCAATACGGGCGGTTCTTCACCCCCGTTCCCGAGGAGGCCGTCGTCACGCTGCTGGAGGGGAACACCCCCCTCGTCCCGGCCCCCGCGCTGGCACGCCGGATCGTCCCGGGAGCCGAGCTGTACCTGAAGTACGAGGGCCTGAATCCGACCGGATCGTTCAAGGACCGCGGGATGACGATGGCCGTGTCCATGGCGAAGGCGGGTGGATCGAATTCGGTCATCTGCGCCTCCACGGGGAACACCTCCGCTTCCGCGGCCGCGTATGCCGCCCGTGCCGGCATGAAGGCGTTCGTCCTCATTCCGGAGGGGAAGATCGCTTTGGGGAAGCTCTCCCAGGCGATGATCCACGGGGCGCAGGTCCTCCAGGTTCTCGGCAACTTCGACGACGCCCTCTCGCTTGTCAAGGAAGTCTCGTCGAAGTATCCGGTGACGCTGGTGAATTCGCTGAACCCATACAGGATCGAAGGGCAGAAGTCGGCCGCGTTTGAAATCGTCGACGTCCTCGGGGACGCGCCCGACTACCACATTCTCCCCGTGGGAAACGCGGGGAACATCACCGCTTACTGGGCGGGGTACAAGGAGTACCACGCCGCCGGGATATCGAAGCGCCTTCCCGCGATGCTCGGCTGGCAGGCGGAAGGGGCAGCTCCGATCGTCCGCGGGGCCCCCGTCGCGAAGCCCGAGACGGTCGCCACCGCCATCCGCATCGGAAACCCCGCATCGTGGAGGCAGGCGGAAGCCGCGCGCGACGAGTCCGGGGGGATTATCCGGATGGTGAGCGACGCCGAAATCCTCGAGGCGTACAAGATGGTCGCGGAGACGGAAGGCGTCTTCTGCGAGCCCGCGTCCGCCGCATCGATCGCCGGCGTGATAAAATTGGGTACCGAAGGATTTTTCCGATCGGGGCAGCGACTCGTCTGCACCCTGACCGGCCACGGACTGAAGGACCCGGACAACGCCATCGCGCAATCGGTCGCGCCCGTGACGATTCCCCCGGAACTCGGGGACGTCCTCAAGATCCTCGGTTTCTGAAGGAGACGACGATGGGCGGGAAGTACATCATTCTGATCGGGGACGGCATGGCCGACTGGCCGATCCCGGGCATCGGCAACCGCACGCCGCTGGAGGCCGCGGAAAAACCGAACATGGATTTCATGGCCTCCAACGGCTCCATCGGGATGGTCCAGGTCGTGCCGAAGGAGATGTACCCCGGCAGCGACGTGTCGAACCTGAGCATCCTGGGATACGACCCCGCGGCGGTCTACACCGGCCGCTCGCCGCTGGAGGCGGCATCCATCGGCATCTCCCTCGGACCGGACGACGTCGCGGTCCGCTGCAACCTGGTGGCGCTGAAAAACGACGGGGCCGACTCCGAAATGGAGGATTTCTCGGCCGGGCATATCTCCACTTCCGAAGCGGCGGAACTCCTTGCATCCCTCCAGGCGGCGGTCGCCGACAAGGGGGTCCGGTTCCACACGGGCGTGTCGTATCGCCACCTGATGGTTTGGCCCGGGGGGTGCGACGCCGTGAAGACGACCCCCCCGCACGACATCCATGGGAAGAAGATCACCCGCTACCTTCCGCAGGGGGACGGCGCGGAATTCCTCCTGACGATCATGGAAATCTCCCGCGAGGTCTTCACCGACCACCCGGTGAACCGGAAGAGGACGGCGGCGGGGAAGCTTCCGGGCAACGCGGTCTGGCTCTGGGGGCAGGGAAAGGCGCCCCGCATCCCCACGTTCGGGGAGAAGTTCAATCTGACCGGGTCCGTGGTCGCCGCGGTCGACCTCATCAAGGGGATCGGCATCTACGCGGGGCTCGAGGTGGTCGTCGTCCCCGGCGCCACCGGGTACACCGACACGAACTACCGCGGAAAGGCGGAGTACGCCCTGCGCGAGCTTGAGCGGAAGGATTTCGTCCTGATCCACGTGGAGGCCCCCGACGAGGCGGGACATAACGGGAACGTCGAAGAGAAGATCCGCGCGATCGAACGGATCGACCAGGAGATGCTGACCCCGCTCCTCGCGAGGGTCCGGGAGAAGGGGGATCTCCGGATCCTGCTGATGCCGGACCATCCGACCCCGATCGCCATCCGGACCCACGCGCAGGAACCTGTCCCGTTCGTCTTCTACCCGGCGCCCCCGGGTCTGCCGACGACCCGTGGAAAGCGGTACACGGAAGCGGACGGCAGGGATTCCGGGCAGTTCGTCCCGGCGGGAACGCGCCTGATCGAATACCTGCTCGCCTGACGGGAGCGCGCCCCAATACGAGCTTTGCGCTGTTGGGGTACCCCCGCAGGAGGAAGAACGGGGGGCACTTGGAGCATGTCGCAACCGTCCGGGTGATCTTCGGCGATACGGATGCCGCCGGCATCGCCTATTACGGGAATTACCTTCGCTGGTTCGAAGTCGGCCGGGCGGAGTTGATGCGCCGGAAAGGGTTTTCGTACCTCGATACGATGGAGCGGGGAGTGCTCCTTCCCGTCATCGAGGTGGGCGCCCGGTACCAGGCATCCGCGCGGTATGACGACGTGCTGCGTATCCACGCGGAGATCCGGGATGCCCGGGGAGTCCGTTTGACGTTCGGGTACCTGATCGAGCGGGACGACGGCACGCCGCTGGTGACGGGGCACACCGTTCACGCATTCACGGGGCGGGACGGAAAGCCTGTCCGGCCACCCGCCGAGTATCGCGAGCTATCGCATACGAATCACATATCCCGGGTAAAGGGGGGCTGACGGTGGAACGGAACCTGGCGTTGGAGGTCGTCCGTGTGACCGAAGCGGCGGCGCTTGCCGCGGCGCGGTTGATGGGACGCGGGGACAACATCGCGGCGGACCAGGCGGCTGTCACCGCGATGCGGAAGGCGTTGAGTTACGTCCAGTTCAAGGGGCGGGTCGTCATCGGCGAGGGAGAGCGGGACGAGGCTCCGATGCTCTTCATCGGCGAGGAAGTCGGCGCGTCGGAATCGCCGAAGGTCGACATCGCCGTCGATCCCCTCGAGGGGACGAACATCGTATCGGCCGGGGGATACAACGCCATCGCGGTGATCGCGATCGCGGAAGAGGGCGGGTTTCTCCATGCCCCGGACACGTACATGCAGAAACTCGCGGTGGGGCCGAAGGCTCGCGGCGTGATCGACATCACGGCGTCCCCGACGGAGAACCTCCGGCGGATCGCGAAGGCGCAGAAGGCCTACGTCGAGGACCTCTGCGTCGTGATCCTCGACAGGCCGCGGCACCAGGACCTGATCAAGGAAGTACGGGAAGCCGGGGCGCGGATCAAGATGATCGGAGACGGCGATGTCGCGGGCGCGATCGCCACGGCGAAAGAGGAGTCCGGCGTCGACGTGCTCATGGGGACGGGCGGTGCGCCGGAAGGGGTATTGGCCGCCGCGGCGTTGAAATGCATGGGCGGGGACTTCCAGGGAATCCTCAAGTTCCGGAACAAGGAAGAGATCGAGCGCGCGAAAGTGATGGGGGTCACCGACCTGAACCGCGTCTATACCCTCGACGACCTGGCCAGGAGCGACGTGATGTTCGCGGCCACCGGGGTCACCTTCGGAGATTTCCTGAAGGGCGTCCGGTTCTTCAGCGGCGGCGCGTACACTCAATCCGTCGTGATGCGATCCCGTTCCCGCACCACCCGCGTCATCGACACGACCCACTACTTCGAGTTCAAGCCGAAATACGAATAAAAAAGAAATACGACGTGTTGCGAAGGGAGCGCGCACCGCAGCAACATAACGGGGGGGACACGGTTACGGCAACGGGGCGGATCGAGATCGATTTCGAGCGGTGCAAGGCGTGCGAACTTTGCGTTCCCGCCTGTCCGAAGGCGTGCATCGGGATGGGCACGGCCATCAACCGGCAGGGATACGCGTCGGCGGTGTTCGAGCGTCCCGGCGATTGCACGGGGTGCGCGATCTGCGCCGAGACGTGCCCCGACGCGTGCATACTGGTGTGGCGATGAGCGCGCCGGCGGCGTCCCCGTCCACGCGAATCCTCACCAAGGGGAACGAGGCGATCTGCCTCGGGGCCGTTGCGGCCGGGTGCCGTCATTATTACGGCTACCCGATCACCCCCCAGAACGACATCCCGGAATACATGGCGGCGCACCTGCCGGCACTCGGCGGGACCTTCCTGCAGGCAGAGAGCGAAGTGGCAACGATCAACTTCATCCTGGGAACATCCGCCTCCGGGAAGCGGGTGATGACGTCCTCCTCCGGACCCGGGATCTCCCTCATGCAGGAAGGGCTCTCCTACATGGCGGGATCCGAACTGCCGGCGGTGATCGTCAACATATCGCGGTCGGGTCCGGGCCTCGGCGGCATCGCCCCCTCCCAGGGGGACTACTTCCAGGCGGTCAAGGGCGGCGGCCACGGCGGGTACCGGCTTATCGTCCTGGCGCCGCACTCGGTCCAGGAGATGTACACCCTTACCATGCTCGCGTTCGACCTGGCGGACAAGTACCGCACTCCCGCCATGATCCTGGGTGACGCCATCGTCGGGCAGATGAAGGAGCCGTTCGTCGCGTCCGCGTACGATCCGGCGACGACGGTGGAAAAGCCGTGGGCGCTGACCGGCTGCGCGGGCCGCGAGCGCCTGAACATAAAGTCCCTTCACCTGAAGGATAACGCCATCGAGGTGCACAACTGGAAGCTGCATGAAAAGTACGAGCGGATACGCAAGGACGAGGCGCGGGCGGAGTCGTACATGCTCGACGGCGCGAGGATCGCGATCGTGGCGTTCGGGACCGCGGCCCGCGTCGGCAAAACGGCCATCCAGTGGGCCCGCAAGGAAGGGATCGCCGCCGGGATGCTGCGGCCGATCACGCTTTTCCCGTTCCCCGTGCGGGAGGTGTTCGAGCTGGCGCGCAGGGTCGACGTCCTGCTGGTCGTCGAAATGAATACAGGGCAGATGGTGGAAGACGTGAGGCAGAGCACCCCGCTTCACGACCGGATCGCGTTTCTCGGCAAGCCGTGCGCCATGCCCACCCCGGAGGAAATCCTCGAACGCATACGCCTGTTGGCGGGGAGGAAGGGATGAGCGCGCCCGGGAAGGTCGAATTTACGAAGGCGGTCTACACGCGGCCCCGGAGCCTGGTGGACGTCAAGAGCCACTTTTGCCCGGGATGCCACCATGGGACGATCCACAAGATCGTCGCGGAGTGCATCGACCGGTACGATCTCCGGGAGAAGACGATCGGCGTCGCGTGCGTCGGGTGCGCCGTTTTCCTGTACGACTACATCGACGTGGACGTGGTCGAAGCGCCGCACGGGCGCGCCCCGGCGGTGGCGACCGGCGTCAAGCGCGCGCAGCCGGACAAGTTCGTCTTCACGTACCAGGGCGACGGCGACCTGGCGGCGATCGGAACGTCCGAAATCATTCATGCCGCGAACCGGGGGGAGAACCTTTCCGTGGTCTTCGTGAACAACACGACGTACGGGATGACCGGAGGCCAGATGGCGCCGACCACGATGCTCGGCCAGAAGACCTCCACCACCCCGTACGGGCGGGATTTCCGGGGCGACGGTTACCCGATCCGGATGGCGGAGCTCTTGTCCGGGCTCGAAGGGACGGCCTATTCCGCGAGGGTCGCGGTCTCCACCCCCGCCCAGATCCGGAAAGCGAAGGAGGCGGTACGGAAGGCGTTCGAGATGCAGATCAACGGGATGGGGTTCTCCGTCGTCGAGTTCCTCTCCACCTGCCCCACGAACTGGGGAATGAAGCCGCTGGACGCGCAGAAACGGGTGCTCGGGGAGATGTCGGAATATTTTCCGCTGGGAGTCTTCAAGGAGCGGAAGCAGGCGGACTTCGCATGACGGGCGACATCATCATGGCCGGATTCGGCGGCCAGGGGATCCTGATGATCGGGAACCTGCTGGCCCTCGCGGGAATGGAGGAAGGGAAACACGTCACCTACTTTCCCGCGTACGGGGTGGAGATGCGGGGCGGCACGGCAAACTGCACCGTGGTCGTCTCCGACGAGGAGATCGGCTCCCCCGTGGTCGGGCGTCCCAAGGGGCTTCTCATCATGAACGGTCCCTCGATGGAGAAGTTCCTCCCCATGCTCACCCCCGGGGGGGACCTCATCATAAACAGTTCCCTGGTGGAGGATCGCCAGGTGACCCGGAAAGACATCCGGCTCCTGTCCGTTCCCGCGGACGACATCGCCCGCAACAAGATCGGCAGCCGTCAGATGGCATCGATGGTCGCGCTCGGGGCGTATGTCGCCCGGTCAGGCATCGTGCGGCTCTCGACGGTTTTCGATTGCCTCCCGAAGGTGATCTCGAAGAAATACGAGAAGTTCATCCCCCTGAACGTCAACGCCTTGAAGGAAGGAGCCTCCCTTGCCGGATTTCACGCGTGACGAGACGATGGACGACGTCCTGTCCGAAGTGGCCAGGGAAACCGGGGAACCGGAGCGGTCGGCGGGAGAACCCGAGGTTCCGGTGGGGGAGCACGTGCGCGCGTTCCGGGAAAAAATGGGGTTGACCGTGCAGCAGTTCGCCGAGAGGACCGGATTCTCCTCCGCGCTCCTCGCACAGGTCGAAAACCGCATGGTCTCGCCATCCCTCGGGACGCTCGTCAAGATCGCCAACACGTTCGGAACCACCGTCTCCGCCTTCATCGGAGGGAAGGTGGAACGCGAGTTCTCCATCGTCCGGAAGGAAGATCGCACCACCGTCTCCCGCGTCGGCCTCAAGGAGGGGGGAAAGTCCACCTATACCTACGAATCCCTCGGCGCCGGGAAGGCGGGGCGGAAGATGGAGCCCTTCCTCGTCCGCCTTCAGCCGCTCTCGGAATCCCCCGCCGCCCGGAGTTCCCACGACGGGGAGGAGTTCCTCTACGTCCTCTCCGGAAAGGTGACGGTGTGCCTCGGGAACCTCTCGGACGTGCTCGAGGAGGGGGACAGCATCTACTACAATTCAACGATCCCCCACCATGTCCATTCCGCGGACGAACGGGAAGCGATTATCCTCGCTGTGATCCACGCCGGGGCGTAATGTGGCGGTTCGCGGGCGGGTCGTCCTGGAGGGGATCCGGATCGCAAGGAACATCGCAACGGACCCTTCCGGCGTCGTGATCCTCTGGAAAGCGGCCATGGGCGGAAAAGCCGCCGGTTGCATGCCGGCCGCTCCCGTACCCGAACTCCTGCTCGCCGCCGACCTGCTGCCGATCGCCCTCGAATCTCCCGAGGATATGTCCCTCCTGTCCGGCCAGGTCGACGCGTGGGTGGTCGGGTCGGTTCCCGACCGGTTCCCGATTCCGGATCCGGTTGCATGCCGGTTCGCCCTTCCACGCTCGAAACCCTCTAGCGTGGAGGAGGCGCTCGACCGTCTCGAAGCCCTCGCGGAGTGGGCATGCGACGTATCCGGCACCCCGGCATCCGAGGGGAGCCTTTGGAAATCGATCCGGGCGTACGCTGCCCGCCGGTCGCTTCTTGACGCGCTCGACGACCGGTGCAGCCGGGATCCCGGGTTCCTTGCCGCCGATGAACGCCGCGCTATCGTCCGCGCCGGGAACTTTCTTCCGCCCGAGGCGCACTCCCGCATCCTCTCCTTCATCCTCGGGATCGACGGGGAACCTCCCGGCATCGCCCTGGAAGGGGAGAAGGGCGATCCGCTGATCGTACTGGCGAGGCGGATCGCCGGATAGGGCGCGAGCACCGAAGCATACCGGCTATCTGAAAAATACGATTGACAAAACAGGGTTTCGGCGGATACCATCTTGCCAGTTAACGTAAGGTGGTAGATAATGACGAAGATGGGCGAGGGGACATACCCGATCGGCGAGATCAGCCGCATGGTCGACCTGTCGCAGCGAACGATCCGCTACTACGAGGAGATCGGCCTGCTGCACAGCGTCCGCCGGATCGAGAACGGGAAGCGCGTCTACACGGACGACGACGTCCGCCGCCTGAAGTTCATCAACCGCCTGAAAGTCCTCGGCCTCTCCCTCGCCGAGATGGTCGAACTGGAAAAAATCTACCGGAAACAGCGCAACAACCGGGAAATCCTCCCGAAACTTCTCGATATCCTCGACGAGCGCGCGGCACAGATCGACGAGCGCGTAGCGCAGCTCGCGGCCTTGAAGAGAGAGATCCGTGAATACCAGCAGCGCCTGCGGAACAAGGTGCTGCAGGACACGGCGCAGGATGGACAAGGAACGACCGAAAAGGAGATGCCCACATGAAGGAAGCCGTCATCACAGGAGCCGCAAGAACGGCCATCGGATCGCTGATGGGCGGATTATCCGATATACCGGCCCCAAGGCTCGGCGCCGTCGCGATCGCAGAGGCGGTTTCCCGCAGCGGGATCCGCAAGGAGGACGTGGAGCAGGTGATCATGGGAAACGTCCTCTCTGCGGGGATCGGCCAGGCTCCCGCCCGCCAGGCGGGCATTTATGCCGGCATCCCGGTCTCGGCCGGTGCGCTTACCATCAACAAGATGTGCGGGTCCGGCCTCAAGGCCGTCATGCTCGCCGCCCAGTCCGTGGCAACGGAGGAGTTCGAGGTCCTCGTCGCCGGCGGCATGGAGTCGATGAGCCAGGCGCCGTACCTGCTGAAAAAAGCCCGCGCCGGCTACAGGATGGGAAACGAAAGCATCTACGATCACCTGATCATCGACGGCCTTTGGGACGCCTACAACGACATCCACATGGGGAACTGCGCCGAGACGCTGGCGAAGGAGCACAAGATCACGCGCGAGGACCAGGACGCGTTCGCGGCAATTTCCTACACGCGCGCCCTATCCGCCATCAAGGACGGTAGATTCACGAAGGAGATCGTCCCGGTGCCGGTCCCGCAACGCAAGGGAGACCCCGTCCCTTTCCTGGTCGACGAAGAGCCCGGACGAGGGAACGTCGCGAAGTTGCCCACGCTCCGTACCGTTTTCGAGAAGAACGGCACCGTCACGGCCGGCAACGCATCGACGATCAACGACGGGGCGGCAGCGCTGGTGGTGATGTCTTCGGATGCGGCAAAACGCCTCGGTGCGAAGCCGCTTGCCCGCATCGTCGGCTATACAACGGCCTCCCTGGATCCGGTCTGGTTCACGATCGCACCGGTGGACGCGATCCGGAAGCTTTTCCAGAAGACCGGCGTGGCGAAGGAGAAGGTGGGCCTCTACGAAATCAACGAAGCGTTCGCGGGGGTGACGATCGCGGCCATCCGCGGTCTGTCGCTGGATCCGGAACGCGTGAACGTGAACGGCGGCGCGGTTGCGTTGGGGCATCCCATCGGCTGCTCGGGGGCGCGGATCCTCACCACGCTGCTTTACGCGATGGCCGAGCGCGGAGAACGGTACGGAGTCGCATCCCTTTGCATCGGCGGGGGAGAGGCCGTCGCCGTTTTGGTGGAGAAGTTATAGTATAACATTATATTATAAATAGTAACTAGTTGTTAATGAAAATATAATTATTTGTTATCCATAACTTATCGATGGGGGATGAAATGAGCATTTCGAAGATCGGCGTCCTCGGGGCAGGCCAGATGGGAAGCGGGATCGCGCAGGTTTCCCTGATGAGCGGCCTGCAGGTCATCCTGAACGACGTGTCCGACGCGATCCTCACACGGTCCCGCGCAGGAATCGGCAAGGGGCTCGACATCCTCGTCCGCAAGGAAAAGATCACGGCGCAGGAGAAGGAACGGGCGCTCTCCGGCCTCCAGACGACGACCGATTTCTCCGCCTTCGCCTCCTGCGACCTTGTCGTGGAAGCGGCCACGGAGCGTGAAGAGCTGAAGCTCTCCCTCTTCCGGAAGCTCGACGAGGCGGTCCCCCCGGGGCGGATCCTCGCGACGAACACCTCTTCCATCTCGATCACGAAGATCGCCGCAGCGACGAAACGTCCGGCGCTGGTGATCGGCATGCACTTCATGAATCCCGTTCCTCTCATGAAACTCGTCGAGGTGATCCGGGGGCTGCAGACGTCGCGGGAAACGTTCGACGCGACGATGGCGCTCACCCGCGCGCTCGGGAAGGAGCCGGTCCCGGCGAACGACTATCCGGGGTTCATCGCGAACAGGATCCTCATGCCGATGATCAACGAGGCGGTCTATGCCCTGATGGAAGGCGTCGGCGAGGCCGCCGACATCGACGCGATCATGAAGATGGGGGCCAACCACCCGATGGGACCGCTCGCCCTTGCGGATCTCATCGGCCTCGACACCTGCCTCGAGGTGATGAACGTCCTGCAGCAGGGGTTGGGGGATTCGAAGTACCGTCCCTGTCCTCTCCTGCGCAAGCACGTCGAAGCCGGCTATCTGGGGAAGAAGACGGGGCGCGGTTTCTACACCTACGAGAAGGCATGAGGAGGAGTCGATGGCTTACGAGAACCTTCTGGTCGATGTTTCGGAACGGATTGCGACGGTAACCGTCAATCGCCCGAAGTTCCTGAACGCATTGAATCCCGCGACGGTTCGGGAGCTCGGCGCCGCCATGGAAGAGCTCTCGTCGCGGCCGGACGTCGGGGCGGTCCTCCTGACCGGGGCCGGGGAGAAGGCGTTCATTGCGGGGGCGGACATCTCCGTGATGAAAGGGTTCACGGCGATGGAAGCGCTTGATTTCTCCCTCCTCGGCCAGCGCGTCCTCGCCTTCGTCGAATCGATGTCCCAACCCGTCATCGGCGTGATCAACGGCTTCGCGCTTGGCGGGGGGTGCGAGGTGGCGATGGCGTGCGACCTGCTGATCGCGGCGGACACGGCCCGGTTCGGACAGCCGGAGGTGAACCTCGGGATCATCCCGGGATACGGCGGAACCCAGCGCCTGCCGCGCCTGGTCGGGCGGAACCTTGCGAAGGAACTGGTCCTCACGGGGGAGATGATCTCCGCGCAACGAGCGTACGAGATCGGCCTGGTGAACAAGGTCGTCCCGGCCGCGGAACTCATGGGTGCGGCGAGGGAAGTCGCGAAAAAGATCCTTTCCCGGGGGCCGGTGGCCGTTCGCACCGCCAAGATGGCGATGAACCGCGGGCTCGATCTCGACCTCGGCAACGCATGCGCGCTCGAGGCGTCGCTGTTCGCCGCCGGATTTTCCACTGCCGACAGGGAGGAAGGGATCGCCGCGTTCCTCGAGAAACGGAAGGCGAACTTCACCGGGAAGTGACGCCGGAGGAAGCCGCCCTACAAACAACGACAGGGGAGACGAAACGATGGTGTTCGACCTGACCGAAGAGCAGCGGATGATCCAGGAGACGGCGAGGGAGTTCGCCCGGAAAGAGGTCCTGCCGAAGGCCGCCGAGCTGGACGAGACCAGCAGGTTCCCCGGGGAGCTGATCCGCCAGATGGCGGAGCTCGGCTTCATGGGAATCGCCGTCCCCGAGGAGTACGGCGGCGCCGGGATGGACAACGTTTGCTACGCGATCGCCATGGAGGAGATCTCCCGCGCCTGCGCATCCACCGGCGTCATCATGTCGGTCAACAATTCGCTCGCGTGCGACCCGATCCTCAAGTTCGGCTCCGAGGAGATCAAGCGGGAATACCTCGCGCCGCTGGCTTCCGGAAGGAAACTCGGCTGCTTCGGGCTCACGGAGCCCGGGGCAGGATCCGATGCCGGTTCCCAGAAGACCACGGCGGTGCGGGACGGCGATTCCTACATCGTCAACGGCACGAAGAACTTCATCACGAACGCGCCGAATGCGGATACCTGCGTGCTTTTCACGATGACCGACAAGGCGAAATCGCACAAGGGGATCACGGCGTTCGTCGTCGACATGAAGTGGAAGGGCGTCTCGATCGGGAAACATGAGAAGAAGATGGGGATCAAGGCGTCCCCCACCTCCTCGATCGTCTTCGAGGACGTCCGCGTCCCTGCGAAGAACCGGCTGGGGAACGAGGGAGACGGGTTCAAGGTCGCCATGAACACCCTCGACGGAGGCCGGATCGGTATCGCCTCCCAGGCGATCGGCATCGCCCGCGCCTCGTTCGAGGACGCCCTCGCCTACTCGAAGGACCGGAAGCAGTTCGGGCAGGCGATCTGCGAATTCCAGGCGATCCAGTGGATGCTGGCGGACATGGCCACCGAGATCGACGCCGCGCGCCTGCTCACCTGGAGGGCCGCCTGGATGAAGGACCGGAAGATGCGGCACTCGAAGGAGTCGTCGATGGCGAAGCTGTACTCCTCGGAGATGGCGATGCGCGCGGCCGTGAAGGGCGTGCAGATCCACGGAGGGTACGGGTACATCAAGGAGTACCCGGCCGAGCGCCACTTCCGTGACGCGAAGATCACGGAGATCTACGAGGGCACCTCCGAGATCCAGCGATTGGTCATCTCGGCCGCGCTTCTGAAAGGATAGCCGGGGATGGATTTCCAGTTGACCGACGATCAGCTCCAGGTCGAGGACATGGTGCGCGGCCTGTCGCGAAAGGAGTTCGCCCCGCGGGCCGCCCAGGTCGACGAGGAGAGCCGCTACCCGGCGGAGAACCACCGTCGCCTTGCGGAGCTCGGGCTGCTCGGCATGCTGTACCCGGCGTCGTTCGGGGGATCGGAGGCGGGGCCCGTCTCCTACGCCATCGCCCTGCGGGAAGTCGCGGGAGGATGCGCATCGACCGGAGTCGGGATGGCGGTCACGAACATGACGGGGGAGGCGATCTTCCGGTTCGGCACCGACGCGCAGCAAAGACGCTATCTTCCGCTCCTCTCGAGCGGAAAGGGCGCCGGGGCGTTCGCCCTCACCGAACCCGGCGCCGGTTCCGACGCCGGGGGGCTTTCGACGTTCGCCCGGGTAGACGGCGACGGCTTCATTCTCGACGGAACGAAGGCCTTCATCACGAACGGGGAGCACGCCATCGTCACGATCGTCATGGCGCTTACACAAAAATCCCCGCGGATGATCAGCGCTTTCCTGGTGGATGCCGGGACGCCGGGATTTTCCGTCGGAAAGCGCGAGCACAAGATGGGGCTCAAGGGCTCCGACACCGTCTCCCTTTCCTTCGAGGAATGCCGGGTGCCGAAGTCGTCGATGCTGGGCGCCCCCGGGGATGGGTTGAAGGTCGCGCTCTCGGCGCTCGACGGCGGGCGGATCGGCATCGCGTCGCAGGCGATCGGGATCGCGCGGTCCGCGCTATCCGCGGCGACCGGGTACGCGAAGGACCGGAGCCAGTTCGGCCAGGCGATCGGCGAATTCCAGGCGATCCAGTGGATGCTCGCCGACGCCGCGACCGAGCTCGACGCGGCCCAGCTGCTCGCGTACCGGGCCGCGTGCATGAAGGAGAAGGGACTTCCCTACTCGAAAGAGGCTTCGATGGCCAAGGTCTTCGCGACGGAAGCCGGGAACCGCGCCTGCAACGCCGCCGTGCAGGTACTGGGCGGGTACGGCTATATCCGGGAATATCCGGTCGAGCGTCACATGCGGGATATCAGGGTGACCACGATCTACGAAGGGACCTCCGAGATACAGCGGCTCGTCATCTCGCGGGCCCTCTGCAGGTAGGCGCGCCATGGCCGAGGGGACGATCGGAAAAGGGTACGTGCAGGTATACACCGGGAACGGAAAAGGGAAGACGACGGCATCCCTCGGGCTCGCCGTCCGCGCCGCCGGTCACGGGCTGAAAACGGTCATCATCCAGTTCATGAAGGGATGGATCGACTACGGCGAACTGGCGGGGGTCCGGATGCTCGCCCCACACGTCGAGATCCACCAGGCGGGGCGCGACACCTTCGTGAACAGGAAGAACCCCGACCCCGAGGACATCCGCCTTGCGCGGGAAGGCTGGAAACTGGCGAAGGAAACCATCGAAGGCCGGAAGGCGGACATCGTGGTTCTCGACGAGATCAATTGCGCGATGGATTTCGGACTTCTCCCCGTCGCGGAGGTCCTCGAGGCGATCAAGGGGAAGCCTGACGGGATGGAGCTCGTCCTCACGGGCCGCGGGGCTCCGCCGGAAATCATCGAGGCGGCGGATCTCGTCACGGAGATGCGGGAGATCCGGCACTATTACGCGAAGGGCGTGGACGCCCGCGTGGGCGTAGAACGGTAAGGGAGGGGGCATCATGTTCGACAGGAAGAAGCTCGCGGGGATTGCGGTCCGCCGGAAGAAATGGCAGGACGAGGCGCTCGCGTCGACCCTTCGGAAATCGCCGCAGCGTCTCGAGCGGTTCTCCACGGTTTCCGACGAGGAGATCGACCTCTTGTACACACCCGATCCCCTTTCGAACTTCGATTACGAGGAAGATCTCGGCTACCCCGGACAGTACCCTTACACCCGGGGAGTGCAGCCCAGGATGTACAGGGGCCGGCTGTGGACGATGCGCCAGTTCGCCGGGTTCGGGTCGGCGGAGGATACGAACGCGCGGTTCAAGTTCCTCCTTTCGCAGGGCCAGACCGGGCTTTCCACCGCGTTCCACTTCCCGACGCTCATGGGATACGACTCCGACTCCCCCCGCGCGAGGGGGGAGGTCGGCATGTGCGGCGTCGCGGTGGATTCGCTTAAGGACATGGAGATCCTTTTCGACGGGATACCGTTGGACAAGGTCACCACCTCGATGACGATCAACGGCCCGGCGGCGATGGTCTTCGCCATGTACCTTGCGGTCGCGGAAAAGCAGGGAGTTCCCTTCCACAAGGTCGGCGGCACGATCCAGAACGACATCCTCAAGGAGTACATCGCCCAGCATTCGTGGATCTTCCCTCCCGAGCCGTCGATGCGGATCATCACCGACATCCTCGCGTATTGCGCCGACAACGTCCCGCGGTGGAACACGATCAGCATCAGCGGGTACCACATCCGGGAGGCCGGGTCCACGGCAGTCCAGGAGCTGGCTTTCACGATCGCCGACGGGATCGCTTATGTACAGGCGGGGATCGACGCGGGGATTCCCGTGGACAAATTCGCACCGCGCCTGTCGTACTTCTTCAACGCACACATGGACTTCTTCGAGGAGATCGCGAAATACAGGGCCGCGCGCCGCATGTGGGCGCGCATCATGCGGGAGCGGTTCCAGGCGAAGGACGAGAATTCCTGGAAGCTACGGTTCCACACCCAGACGGCGGGGTGCACGCTCACCGCGCAGCAGCCGATGAACAACGTGGTCCGTGTCGCCCTCCAGGCGCTCTCGGGGGTCCTCGGGGGCACGCAGTCGCTCCACACCAACTCGATGGACGAGACCTTGGCGCTCCCCACCGAGCAGGCGGTGACCGTCGCGCTGCGGACCCAGCAGATCATCGCCGAGGAGTCCGGCGTCGCCAATACCATCGATCCGCTGGCCGGGTCGTTCTTCGTGGAACAGTTGACGAACGACATGGAGGAGAAGGCGATAGAGTACATCCGGAAGATCGACGAGATGGGCGGGATGGTGGCCGCCATCAAGCAGGGATATCCGCAGCGGGAGGTTGCCGATGCGGCCTTCCATTTCCAGCGGCTGGTCGACGCGGGCAAGAAGCGGATCGTCGGCCTCAACGCGTACAAGTCGCAGGAAGAGACCTCGATTCCCCTTCTCAAGATCGACGACCGCGTGGAGAAGCAGCAGGTCGCCCGGACGAAGGATGTCCGGCGGAAGCGGGACGCGAAAAAGGCCCGGGCATCCATTGCCGCGCTGAAGGAAGGATCCCTCACCCCGAAAGTGAACCTGATGCCCCTCCTGGTGGACGCGGCGCGCCGATATGTGACCCTCGGCGAGATGTGCGACACCCTCCGGGAGACGATGGGCGTATATACCGATCCTGCGATGTTCTGAAAGAGAAAGATCGAGGAGGAGGAGCGATGGCGACGGCAAAGGGAAAAGGTGCGGCGGCAACCCCGAAAAAGGCGGCCCGGAAGATCCGTATCCTGGTCGGCAAACCGGGCCTCGACGGCCACGACCGGGGGGCGAAGATCATCGCCCGCGCATTGCGGGACGCCGGCGTCGAGGTCATCTACACGGGCCTGCACCAGACTCCCGAGATGATCGTGAGCGCGGCGGCGCAGGAGGACGTCGACGGCATCGGCCTGTCGATCCTCTCCGGGGCGCACAACTACCTGTTCCCCCGGATCATCCAGCTCCTCGGCGAGCGGAAGATGGGCGATGTCGTTCTCTTCGGCGGAGGGATCATCCCGGACGACGACATCCCGAAATTGATGAAAAAGGGGGTCGACCGGGTGTTCACCCCGGGAACCCCGATCCAGGAGATCGTCGACTACGTGAACGCACGGATCCAGCCCCGGAAATAGCGCGGCGGAGCGGCGATAAGTGGAAGGCATTTCATCCGACAAGGGGGATCGAACGTGAGACCGGTCTACATGGTTTCCGGCGGCGTGAGCAAATTCGCGAAAGCCCGCCCTGACGCAACGTTCCAGAAGATGGTGAAGGAGTCGTTCGACTACGCGATGAACGACGTCCCGAAGCTCAAGCACTCCATGATCGACGGTTCCGTGGCCTCCTACTTCTCCGACCACTTTACACGCCAGCTGATGGCGGGGATCATGGCGGTCGACTACCTCGGCCTCTGCCCGAAGCCGAACAAGCGGATCGAGGGCGGCGGCGCGACGGGCGGCCTCTGCTTCCAGGCCGGCTGGGAAGCGATCGCCTCCGGGCGGATGAACGTGTGCGTCGCGTTCGGATTCGAGACGATGTCGCACGTCCCGACGTGGAAGGGGAACGAGTTCATCGCCCTGGCGTCCGACGTCAACTTCGACTACCCGGTGGGCGGATTCTACTCCGGGTACTACGCGATGATGGTGAACCGGCACATGCACGAGTTCGGCACCACGGTCGAGCAGCTCGCCATGGTTTCGGTGAAAAACCACATGAACGCCTACGGCAACCCGTACGCCCAGAAACGCCGCAAGCTCACCATCGCCGACGTGCGGAACTCGACGATGGTCGCCTACCCCCTTACCCTTCTCGATATCTGCGTGATGTCCGACGGCGCGGCCACATGCATCCTGGCCGACGAGGAGACGGCGTTCAAGCTCACGGACCATCCCGTCAAGATCACCGGCGTGGGGACGGGCACCGACATGATGAGAATGTCGGATCGGCCGCACGGCGAGGTGCTCCTCGCTCCGAACGAGAAGAAGAGCGACTACAGGAACCTGAAATATCCCGGCGTTCACTCCTTCAGGGCTGGACGCAGCGCGGGGCTGCAGGCGTACAAGATGGCGGGCGTGACCGATCCGCTGAAGCAGGTCGACTTCGTCGAGCTTCACGACGCCTACACCTCCTCTGAAATCCAGACGTACGAAGACCTCGCACTCTGCAAGTACGGCGACGGCGGAAAGTTCGTGGAGGCGGGGTATCCCTTCATGCCGCAGATCGACTATGGATTGAAACTCCCGAAGAAGGGGACGATCCCGGTGAACCCTTCCGGCGGGCTGATCGCGTGCGGCCATCCGGTCGGCGCAACCGGCCTGATGCAGGCGGTCTTCGCCTTCTGGCAGATCCAGGGGAGCATCAAGAAGCATTACGGGGACGGGGAGCTTCAATTGAAGAAAGCCAATCGAGGGCTGATCCACAGCCACGCGGGCACGGGAACGTACGTAACCGTGTCGATCATGGAACGGGGGTGGTGACCATGGCGAAGAAGAATACGGTGAAGAGGCCCGCGGCCTCTTCGAAGTTCGAGGAGCTGATGACCGGGACGACGGTGTTCAACGTCCCCATTCCCGCGGACCTCAAGGCGCTAAAGGGGATGTCCCCCATCGTCATCAAGCAGCCGTACAACATCGAATACCTCCACACCTACGGCCAGGACTCCCCCTTCTTCGCCGGTCTCTCGAACAAGAAGCTACTCGGGACGAAGTGCGGGAAGTGCAACTACACCTGGGCCACCCCGAGGCTTGCCTGCACGCAATGCGGGGGGGAGACGGACTGGGTGGAATTGCCGCAGACGGGGAGGGTACACACCTTCACCACCTGTTATTTCGGTGGCGAGGAGTTCCTGAACGAAACCCCGTTCCACCTCGTCCTCGTCGAGTTCGACGGGGTCGACACGCTTCTCCTTTCCCGTTTGCTCGGACCGGAGCAGCCGGAAGACATAAAGATCGGGATGAAGATCACGGCGAAGTTCCGCCGGAATTCACAACTGAAGCCGACCGATGTCTATTTCGTGCCCGCGGAGTAGGGGAATGGAGTTCGTCCTGAACGACGAGCAACAGGCGCTGCGGGACATGCTGCGGACGTTCGTGGCGAAGGAGGTCCGGCCGAAGGCGCACGAGTGGGACGCCTCTGCGGAGTTCCCGCGGGAAACGGTCGCGAAGCTCGGCGAACTCGGCCTTCTCGGGGCGACGGTCCCCGAGGAGTACGGGGGATCCGGGATGGACACGGTGAGCTATGCCGTCGCCGTGGAAGAGATCGCAAAGGGGGACGGGTCGCTGGGCTTGACGGTGGCGTCCCACAACTCCCTCTGCACCTCGCACATCCTGGGATTCGGGTCGGAGGCTGTGAAGCGGAAATACCTTCCCGACCTGGCGTCCGGAAAGGCGCTCGGCGCCTGGGGCCTCACCGAACCCGGTTCCGGTTCGGACTCCCTGGGAATGCGGACAAAGGCGGAATGGAGGAAGGACCGCTGGGTGATCAACGGGAGCAAGATGTTCATCACCCAGGGGAACGTCGCCGGCGTGTACGTGGTCCTTGCCGTCACGGACAAGGACAAGGGGAAGGACGGGGTCACAGCCTTCGTCTTTCCGGCAGGCACGAAGGGGTTTTCGGTCGGGAAAAAACTCCATAAGCTCGGGATGTGCTCCTCGGACACCGCCGAATTGATCTTCGAGGATCTCGAGGTGGGGCCCGACGCCGTGGTCGGGCAGGTGAACTCCGGATTCCGGGACACGATGAAAAACCTGGCCGGGGGCCGGATCTCGATCGCCGCACTTTCCGTGGGGATCGGATTGGGGGCCATGCGGGAGGCGCTGGCCTATTCGAAGGAGCGGGCGCAGTTCGGGCACGCGTTGTCCGAATTCGAGGCGATCCAGTGGATGTTCGCGGACATGGGGACCGAGCTCGAGGCGGCGGAGCTGATGACCTTCCGGGCGGCATCGCTCAAGGACGCAGGGCGTCCATATACCCGGGAAGCGGCGATGGCCAAGCTGTTCGCCTCCGAGGCGGCGATGCGGGCGACGATCAAGGCGGTGCAGGTGTTCGGCGGGTACGGGTATACGCAGGAGTATCCCGTCGAGCGTTTCATGCGGGACGCGAAGCTGTGCGAGATCGGGGAAGGGACCTCCGAAGTGCAGCGGATCATCATCGCGCGCGACCTGATCCGGAATTACTGACCGCCGTGAACGCCGCCGGGAAGGAGATCCTCGCCGGAGACACGCGGGCCGCGGCACGCCTGATGCGCGACCTGGACGACGAGATCCCTGCGGCGATCCGCACCCTGAAGAACCTGTACCGTCACACCGGCCGCGCCTACATCATCGGCATTACCGGGGCGCCGGGCGCCGGGAAATCCACCCTCGTAAACCGGATCACCACCCACCTGCGGAAACGCGGCATGTCGATCGGGATCGTGGCGATCGACCCGACGAGCCCCTTCTCCGGCGGCGCGATCCTGGGCGACCGGATCAGGATGCAACAGCACGCGCTCGACGAGGGCGTGTTCATCAAGAGCCTCGCCACCCGTGGGCACCTCGGCGGACTTTCCCGTTCCACGATCGACATCGTGAATGTCATGGACGCGATGGGAAAGGACGTCATCCTCATCGAGACGGTAGGGGTCGGGCAGGACGAGGTGGAGATCGTCAAGGTTGCGCACACCAACCTCGTGGTCATCGTTCCGGGACTTGGGGATGACATCCAGGCGATCAAGGCGGGAATCCTCGAGATCGCCGACATCTTCGTCGTCAACAAGTCGGATCGGGACGGCGCCGACAAGGCGAAGCGTGAGATCGAGACGATGGTCTCGATGGGAAGCTTCGGGGAGGGGGAGTGGAAGCCGCCCGTCGTCTCCGCCGTCGCGGCGACCGACAAGGGAACGGCGGAAATCCTCGAAGCCGTGGACCGTCACAAGGAATACATCTACCAGGAAGGGAACCTCTTCCGTTACCGCCGCGAAAAGGCAAGGGTCGAACTGGTGGAGATCCTGAAGACCCGGCTGATCGAAAAAGCGGTGTCGGATCTCGACGCCAACGGACTCCTCGAGCCGCTGCTGGCCGACATGGCGAAAAAGCGGAAGGATCCATACTCCATTTCGGAGAAGGTGATCGACCACAGCTTCGCGTTCCATTTTCTGAACGGCGGGAAGCAGGGATCGAGGAAGGGAAAGGGGAAGCGCCGATGACGATCGATCGGATCCGGACGGAAGGGGAGGTGGAATACAGGTTCACCGACCCGGACGACTTCCGGGAACATGTCCGCGACCGGAAAGGGCGAAGCCCCGTCTCGAAGCTCGTCACGGCAAAGGAGGCGGTGGAGGCGTTCGTTTCCGACGGGGACTACATCGTCTACGACTTTTCGAGCCTCACGCGCGGCCCGCAATCGTTGATCCGGGAGGTCATCCGTCAACGGAAGAAAGAGCTCTGGATCGGGGCCGAATTCACCCTTCACGAGTCTCCGCTGCTGGTGGGGGCAGGATGCGCCACGCGGATCGACGTAGGGTTTCTCGGTTACGGAAATTACATCGGGCAGGCGGTTTGCGACGGACGGATCAAGGCATACGAGTGGACGAACGGAGGGATCGCCCTCCGGCTCCTCGCGGGGGCCCGCGGAGTGCCCTTCCTTCCGACACGGGACATGCTTGGAACCGACAACATGAACGTCTCCGCGGCGAAGACGATGACGGATCCGTACACCGGAAAACCCGTCTGCCTCGTCCCCGCCTTGAACCCTGATGTCGCGTTCCTGCATGTCCACCAGGCCGACGTGTTCGGCAACGCGAGGATCTTCGGGACCAACCTGTTCGCCCTCGAAGCGGCGCTGGCCTCCTTCCGCGTGATCATCTCGGCCGAGGAGATCGTCGAGACCGACGAGTTCCGCAAGGATCCGATGCGGACCACGGTCCCGTATTTCCTGGTCGACGCGGTGGTGCATGCCCCCTTCGGCGCGTATCCGGGGGCGATGCCTGCACGGTACGAGATCGATCTCGAACACGTGGACAGGCTGAACGCCATCCGCACGGACGGGCAGATGGCGGAGTATCTCGAGGAGAACATCTACTCGGTCGCAGACCACGAGGAGTTCCTCGACCGCCGTGTCGGTGCGAAAAGGATGAGGGAGCTGCGCCGCCGGGCCACCATCGTGGAGGGCTACCGCTAAATGCCGCGTACGATCGAGTTCACCGACACGGAGTTCATGATCGCGCAGGGCGCCCGTCTCATCGAGGACGGCAAGACGATCTTCGTCGGATGGGGCATCCCGCAGGTGGTCGCCATGCTTGCCCAGAAGCTGTACGTCCCGAACGTGAACCAGTTGTTCGAGTTCGGCGCGATCGGGCCGCAATCCGTGCTGCCCTTCGTCCGCGGCACCATGGGGGGACCGCAGAACACGTACCGTTCGCTGCAGTGGCTCAACATGAACTGGGCCTTCTCGTACTCCGCCACGGGATACATGGATTACGGGATGCTGGGTGCCCTCCAGGTCGATCCGTACGGCAACATCAACTCCACGCATCTCGGCGGAACGTTCGCCAAGCCGGAGCGCAGGTTCGCAGGGAGCGGGGGTGGGAACCAGGTGGCCTCGCACTGCTGGAAGACGATCATCGTCATCAAGCACGAGGGGCGCCGCTTCGTCCCGAAGGTCGACTTCGTCACCTCGCCGGGGTACCTCGACGGCCCGGGAGCCCGCGAGAAGGCGGGGCTGCCCCGCGGCACGGGGCCCCATCGCGTGGTCACCTCGAAGGCGCTTTTCGGCTTCGACGAGGAGTCCCGGAAGATGATCCTCCTGTCCGTCCTTCGGGGGTTATCGGTGGAAGAGGTCGTGAAGGATATGGCGTTCCGCCCCATGTTGGCGGCGGAGATCGGGGAGATCCCGCCTCCGACCGACGACGAACTCCGGGTGCTGCGTGAGGAGATCGATCCCGCGCGGATCATCATCCGCGGCGAGAAGATGTCGGCGATCGCCTGAGGACCGTCCGAGTCTTCAAGTAGTCCAATAAATAATGCATGTCTTTTTTTGTGCTGCGGTGCTCGCGGGGGCTTCCACTCCGCTACGGCTCGTCGACCGTCCATGGTCTCCTCGCCTGCGCCTCCGCTCGTTCCCGACATCCCTGTCTCCACTTCGCTCCAGACGCCGCCCCAGTACGAGCTACGCGCTGCTGGGGTACCCCCGTTGTAAGACAAACGGGGGGCACTGCGCGGGGAACCCCGATGGCCATGGACGGCCAAGTGCCGCGGGAGCCATGGATGGCGGGAGCGGCCCCGCTGCGCCCTCCGCACCTTATTGACATGGCGTTTGCATCAGGGTCCCGGTTGTGCGGTGTGTTTTCTCCTCCGTGCGGTACCATCCCCCCTGCGTTGATCCTTCCTGCCGGATGGTATACTGTGCTGTCATGCGGCGAAGTGTCTACATAAAGACGTTCGGATGCCAGATGAACGCGGTGGACTCGGCGAGGATGCTCTCGCTCCTGTCCACGTCGGATTACCGTGCCGCCTCCACACTCGAGGAGGCGGACCTGGTCCTCCTCAACACCTGCAGCATCCGCGAAAAAGCCGACCAGAAGATCTACAGCGATCTCGGTACGTTGCGCCGCTGGAAGCAACGGCGGCCGGGACGGCTCGTCGGAGTCGGCGGATGCCTCGCGCAGCAGGACGGCGAGACGCTCCGGAAGCGGGCCCCTCACGTCGACATCGTATTCGGTACCCACAACCTCGCGAACCTTCCCGAGATGGTCCGGAGGGCGGAGCGCCGGCTCCCTGCGCTGGCACTCGGGATGGAAGAGGGGATCACGCACTGGGACGTCGTTCCGCACCTTCCTGCCGGCGCTGTGTCGGCGATGGTCACCATCATGCAGGGATGCGACAACTTCTGCGCTTACTGCATCGTCCCCCTGGTTCGAGGACGGGAGGTCAGCCGCCCGGCGGGGGATATCCTTTCCGAGATCCGCACTCTTGCCGGGCGCGGGGTGATGGAAATCGTCCTTTTGGGACAGAACGTCAATTCCTATGGGAAAAAGGAAGGGGAAATCCCGTTCCCCGAGCTGCTGCGGCGGATTTCGAGGATCGAAGGGGTATTGCGGATCCGGTTCATCACCTCCCACCCGAGGGACCTGGACCAGGGGACGATCCGTCTCTTCGAGGAGATCGAGGCCCTCTGCCCGCACGTCCATCTTCCGGTGCAATCGGGCTCCGACCGCGTCCTGGCCTCCATGGGACGGGGCTACACGCGCGAGGATTACCTCTTGAAGATCGAGGCGCTGCGGAGAGCCCGTCCGGGCATCGCGTTCTCATCCGACTTCATCGTCGGGTTTCCGGGGGAGGCGGAGGACGATTTCCGGGAGACCCTCGCCGTCATGGAGGAGGTACGGTTCGACTCCTCGTTCTCGTTCCGCTTTTCCCCCCGTCCCGGAACCCGTGCGGCGGGGATGAAGGAGAAGGTCGACCCGAAGGAGGCTGCCGAGCGGCTCCAGCGCCTTCAGGAAGTCCAGGCTGCGCACACCCGGGAACGCCTCTCGGCGCAAGTGGGCAGGAAGGTCACGGTACTCGTCGAGGGAGCGAGCGCGAGGGATCCGGGGATGCTTTGCGGTCGAACCGCCTGCAACAGGACGGTGAACTTCACTTCCGCAAGCGGCGATGGGCCGATCCGGGCCGTCCTCGTGACCGGGGCAAGGTCACATTCCCTCGCGGGGGAGGAGAGGTCATCCCATGCCTAAAGAGGTCAAGGTGGCCGGCGTCACGGTCGACCCTGCGACGAAATCCCCGATCGTCGTCCTTCGGGATCCCGAAACCGGCAACGTCGTCCCGATCTGGATCGGGCTGCTGGAGGCCAACGCGATCGCCTTGGCGCTCGAGGGGACGGCACTGCCGCGTCCCATGACGCATGACCTCATGAAGTCGATACTCCATGCCACCGGCATGCTGCTTCGGAGCGTCGAAATCGCCGACATCCGGGAGAGCACGTACTTCGCCGTGCTTCACCTGGAGGAAAACGGTGAGAGCGTGCAGGTTGACGCGCGACCAAGCGACGCCATCGCACTCGCCCTGCGCTGCGGTGCGAAAATCCTGATGTCCGAAACGGTTCTCGCACAGGTATCGATCCCCGCTCCCGCCGCCACCGAGGGCGAGGAGAAGGACAAATGGACCGAACTGCTTGAGAAGATGGACCCCGAGCAGTTCAGCAAGTACAAGATGTAAGGCCTCCCTCGATCATGATAACTTCCCGGATACTGATCTTTGAGGAACGCCCATCCCTCGGGAGGGAGCTGCGACTCAACCTCCTCGACCATGCCGTCGAGTTCGACTTCCGCGATCCCACGAAGGAGAACCTCGATACGATCGACTTCTTCTCGTACGCGGCGATCGTCGCTCCCGTCGAGTCTGCGCGGTCGGGCCTCTCCGCAATCCTGTCCGACGCGAAAAGGTACGCAGGCCCCTTGTTCCTGTTCCGCGGCGAACCGCCGGTGCACGAAGTGGCGCGGTGGGTCATCTGGGGATCGCCTTCCCACGGCGGACCGGATGGCCCGGTTGCCGACCGCCTCCTCGCGGAAAGCCTCGAGTACTACTCGATGGCGTCAATGTACCAGCAGTGCCTTGAGATGATGTCGACGCAGGGCGAGGAGAAACTGCTGGCGCAGGTCACGGAGACGTTCGTCAACGCCCTCGGGGCGGAGAGCTGCGTCATCTGGCTGGTTTCCCAGTCCGACCCGGACGAGATGCTGATCGCTTCCGTTCGAGGCGTGATCGGGATCGATCGGGAGGGTTCCCGTTTCTTCCTTTCCCGCTCCGATACGGCGGAGGAAGTCTGGAAGGGAAATCCTTTCGCCGTCGCATCGGGGGATGCATCGAGCGGGGAGAGGGGATCGCGCATCGGTTCGAACCTCTTCGTCCCGCTCCTACACCAGGGAAATCCGATCGGGCTCGTGAAGCTCGGCGAGAGGAACGACAGGAAGCCTTACGGCGAGCGGGAACTCCACAAGGCGCGGATCATCGCAGACTACACCGCCGCCGCGTTGAACACGGTCAACCGCCTCGGGCGGATCGAGAAGGTTTCCCTGCGCGACCCGGAGACCGGCGCCTACTCCGCGGCGTTCCTCGCCGACTACTTCGAAAAGGAGCGGTACAAGGCGGGGCGTTTTCGGCGCCCGCTCTCCGTGGTATTCCTCGTCATCGAGAACTTCTCCTTCCTGATGGAGCAGACACGGGAAAGCATCGTCGTCGGTGCGCTGACCGCGATGGTCGAGGCGGTCCGCAAGGCGGTACGGGATTCCGATCTTGTCGCGCGGGAAGAGGCGAACCGGTTCTGCATCGTCCTTCCCGAAACCGACGCCTTCGGGGCCTTGCTCGCCGTTCGGCGGCTCCGGAAGGCGGTGAAGGAAAAGTGCCGGATCCAGTTCCTCGGGACGGAGTTTATTCTCCAGTCGTTCTTCATGTCCGCCACCTGTCCGAAGGATGGCAGGGATTTCCCCGAGCTTCTCCGCGTCGCCGAGGAGAAATTCGCACGACAGCAGAAGAGCCCGTTGCATCGCATGCGGCTCGCCGATCGGCCCTTCTGGGATGCCTTCGAGATCCTCGTCGGGAAGCGGGAGCATTACGAACTCCTCCGGAAGGGTGAAGACGTCCCGTACTTTCTGCGGTTCCGGAAGGACCTCGGACGGAATGCGCACTTCTCCATTCCCCGTGAAACGTGGTTGAGGATCCTCGAAGCGGTGGCCCAGGACGTCGCCGTGAATCCCGAGGATCGCGGACTCGTCATCGCCGCGGGGCCGACGCCGGAGATCTACAAGCAGATCTTCCTCTCCTACAAGTCTTCAACCCCGCACCACCGGAACGTCTATGTCGTCGGGCAGTCCGGAGGCACCCGGTTCGATTCGAAAAACCTCATGTATGTCGCGACGGAGGACGAGCTGCTGAAAGAACGGGAGTTCGTCTTGTACCTGAAGGAGAGCGGCGCCTACGGTTTTTTCTGCGCCGCCCGTGAGAGCGAGGTCGAGGGGTTCAACACGGCCGACGAGTCGCTGGTCGAGGCGATGCTGGAAAAGGCGCAGGAGATGTACCAGCTGCAGGGGAATTTCTAGATGCCGGCGACCGTGGGGATAAAGCGCGTCCTGATCGCCGATCCCTCCGACAAGTCCCGGCAGGCGCTTTCGACGTACCTTCGCGAGAAAGGGCTGGAGATCATCGAGGCGGCGGACGGGAGCAAGGCGCTCGCGGAGACCCTTCTTCGGAAGCCGGATATCCTCCTGCTCGACCTTTCGGTCCCGATCCTTGCGCCCGAAAGACTGGTCCAGATCCTGCGCAGCAACCCGAATACCCGTTCGATGCCGGTTTTTTTCCTCAGTGACCGTGAGCAAAGCGTGTCGGGGTTCCGCCAAGGGGTGGACGAATTCATCCGCAAGCCGTTCCACGAAGAAGAGATCCTGTTGCGGATCCAGCGGGCGCTCTTCCAGGACCCGCTCTCCGAGGCCTTGACCGGGGATTCCGAGATCAGCGGCAACCTGAGCCAGATCTTCCTGCCGGACCTGTGGCAGATGCTCGCGATGAACCGGAAAAACGGGATCCTGCAGGTCGAAGCGGAGCACATCTCGGGGTCGGTATACATAGAGCGGGGGGAGATAATATCCGCCGTCACCCGCAATATCACCGGTGAAAAAGCCCTGTTCCGGCTCATTCCCCTCAAGGAGGGAAAGTTCCGATTTCTGCCAGGGAAGGTCGGCGTCCGGCGAACCATCTTCACACCGAGCCAGCAGGCGATCCTCGAAGGGATGCGGCAGGACGACGAACTCCACAGGCTCGGTGACACCCTCCCGCGTCCGACCGACGCCGTCGGCGTCGTCCCGGAGTCCGGCGAGGTCGCCGCCGCCGGCGGGGTGATCCGCGAGATCCTCCTGCTCGCGGAGTTCTGCGGCACCGTCGGGGAGATCGTGGACAATTGCGGATTCCCCGACCTCGTGGTCTACGATGCGCTGATCGCGCTCCGGACCAGGGGAGTGCTGCGCTTCGGTGTTTTCGACACGCGGCCCCGGAAGAGCGAATTTCTCCCATCCGAGGATCTGGCCCGTCTTCGGGCGCGGCTCGAGGACAACGCATCGGGAACGGGAGAGGCGTCGGGTCAGATCGTCTTTTACCTTCCCGACCCATCGCTGCTCGAAGGGTTGCTGATGGCCCTTGGGAAATTCCGCGACTTCGAGGTGGACAACGTTTTTTTCTCGCTCCGCCGGAAGGACGGGCTTTCCGCCGGGATGTTCGGGCGCCTCCGCGTGGGGGAGAAATGTTCCATCCGTCTCTACGTCTTTCCGTACATGCGTGTCTTTTCTCCGCTCTGGTACACCCTGGCGCCTTCTCCGCTGGGGATCGTCGTATTCCTGAAAGACGAGATGTCCGGATCCCTCGAGAGCCTGATGGCGGTATCGGACTATACCCGCGGCGTATCCGCGCGGGTTGTGCTGGCCGTCATGGGGAATTCCTTCACGGATTTCGGCATCGGCGAGAACACGCTCCGCCTCTTCCGGAACCGCGTGGAACGACTCGGCTGCGCGCTGAAAGTCCGCCCCATGGAACAGGTCACCGCGGAGGAGATCCGCGACTCTCTCGCCGAGGTCATCCGGCAGTACCTCGATGGAGAGGCGCCCTGAACGTCGGACCCATCGCCCGACCCATCTGGTATACAATGCAAAATCATCGAATCTCCAAGGAGAAACCGCAGCGATGACAGAGAAGACCGGCCTCAGACGTCGGGACCTGAAGGGGCCCGATGAATTCATTTCCACGTTCGGACGGACCATCGCCTGGTGCAAGGAGAACCGCACGAAATTCGCCGCCGGGGCGATCGGCGTCGTCGCCGTCGTCGCGCTCGCCCTCGGAGCCAGGGCGTACATGCAGATGGAGGAGAACAAGTCCGCGCGGGACCTATGGCCGGCCCTGGACCGGGCGCAGGGGATACTGAGCGCCCCTTATGCGGCGGACCCCTCGCAATTGGCATCCGTCGAGCGAATCCTGCAGGAGCACGTAAGCCGGTATCCGAACACGCGTGATACCGTGTATTCCTTGTACTACCTTGGAAGCATCGCGTTTTATCGAGGTAATCCCGATCTCGCGATCTCGCGATTCCGTTCGGGAATCGCCACCGGAAAAGAGACCGGGATCATGAAGTATCTCCTTCTGCAGGGAATCGCGAGTTCCCTCGAGGCGAAGGGGGACTTCATGGCCGCGGCATCCTCGTACCGTGACGCCGAGGCCGTCGCCGGTGCGGGGATGAAGACCGAATCCATGATGGGCGAAGCACGCGTGCTCGCACTCGCCGGGAAAAAGTCCGAGGCGGCTGCGTTGTATCGCCGGATCCTCAAGGATACCCCGGATACCCCCCTTCG
>Ga0316628_100000263_pt1 | contig 32548 bp, 36 predicted proteins | sample OWC_Aug_M2_C1_D5_FD_207648 | JGI IMG/M metagenome (GOLD analysis project Ga0316628, IMG submission 207648) | Wetland soil microbial communities from Old Woman Creek delta, Ohio, United States - OWC_Aug_M2_C1_D5_C | ecosystem: Environmental > Terrestrial > Soil > Wetlands | place: USA: Ohio...
GGACCTACTGGACCTACTGGACCTACAGGCGAGACTGGCGAGACTGGTGAGACTGGTGAGACTGGTGAGACCGGCGAGACTGGTGAGACCGGACCTACCGGACCTACTGGTGAGACTGGCGAGACCGGTGAAACCGGCGAAACCGGACCTACCGTATAACGGACGGCTAACAACGTATAGGAGATATAAAAATGCCAGAACAATACACAATCAAGTTAGCCAGCGACGTACCGGGCGTAGGGCGAGAGGGCGAGCGCGTAACGCTTGCGTTGATGCCTAGCGACGTTCACGATCCAACCGAGATCCCGACCTATTTGGCCGGCTACAAGCCGTTCCAGTATCGCGGCGACGAGGCGTCGAAAGTCGTTCTCGTCGACAACGATTCCGACAAGGTCCGTACGTTCAACAGCGACGATGCGTTCCGAGCCGTTCCAGTGAAGGGTTCCGACAGCGGGGCCATTCCCGAGGTCGATCCGAAAAGCACGCTCGCGACCTACAAGGTCGTGAACCGCTTCATCGGCTCGTTCATCCCGAAGCAAACCGAGTCCCAAGGCGGGAACTACAACCCGCTCATGGTGGCCAGCAGGCGATGCCGGCGAGCTCTCGATCTCGATCGGGAAATCGACGTGTGGACCCTGTTGGGAACTGCCGGAAGCTGGGATGCGAGCGTGCGAACCGCGCTTGGCGCCAACTACAACTGGAACGGCGGCACTTCGTCCAACCCGATCATCGCGTTGCAGAACGCGATCGAGAAGAGCTGGCAGCAGGTCACCGAGATCTGGATGAATCAGCAGTTGGCGCATGCGTTTCTGCGGCATGCCGAGGTGAGACTCCACATGCGAGAGATGCTGGGCGACAACGCGGTCAACGCCGCAATTGGCCAGGTTAACCAAGCCGGCAACATGAGCGTGGACTTCGTGATTCCCGGACTACCTCCCATCCGGGTCGTGGCATCCAAGGTCAAGAACGAGACTACGAGCGCGGCCGATTACGTGCTATCGAGCGCAACGTGCATCCTTCTCACCACCCCGCCGGGAATCCCGTCGGACGGCGAGGAGATCGCGTCGACGTACACGTTCCGCAGGAGAGGTCCGAGCGGGACCGGGTTCGAAGCTCGCGAGGTCGAGATAGCGGATCGCGGTCCGCTGGGCGGCACGCTTGTCGTCGTGTCGCAGGCTGATCATATCCTGATGACCGGCAACAAGTGCGGCGGCATCATCACGGGCTGCTACGCGTAATAGAAACAAAAATTCTGCATGACATTGCGGAATTTATAGACGCTACAACCCCGGCGATCCTGAAACATGGATCGTCGGGGTTGGATGCGATGCCTGCCCAGCGGCTTGCAAGTTGGGTCGGCCGGACGAACGAGAAAGGATCGTGGCATGAGGCAGTTGAAGGCTAGGACCAGGGGTTCGTTGATGAAGGAAGCCAAGGCGTTGGGGTTGCCGGTTTCCAGCTCGATGACGAGAGACGATTTGGTGCAGAGCATAATGTCGGTCGCGTCGGTGATCACGAACGATCTGGACGACGTTCGCGCCATCGATGTCGATGAGCAGACCATTGCGCCAAGCGTTGATTCCCCGGCGGTTGCCGAGCCGATCGTGGGAACGGCTCGCGGGCACGCCGTCGTGGCCGGCACGTACCGGTTCGTGTGCGGCGCGATCGTTGCCGGCAAGGTCGTGCGGATAGGCGACGTCGCGATTCTGAACTTGAACGACGCGACGGCGTTGTCGGCGCAGGGCGCTATCGAGTTCGTTTCGGCATCGACCTAATCGATTCGGATCGGGCTTGCGCGGATGAAGATCTCGCTGTGCATGATCTTGTGGAACGAGGCCAAATCGATCGAGCGGCTGATACGTTCCGCGCAGCCGTTCGTGTCGGAGGTTGTGGTCGGCGTTGATCGGGGTTCGACGGACGGCACGCGCGAGATCGTTAAGCGATTGGGATGCCGCGTTTTGGAAACCCGCTTGTCGGAGGAATTGGCCGTCCAGAAATCCGTTGATAGCGATCCCGAATGGGGGTTCAGCAAAGCTAGGAACTTGGTTTTGGGCGCGTGCGATCCGAATGCATGGCATCTGATCCTAGACGGTCACGAGAGATTTTTGCATGGCGAGCAGCTGGCCGCGGAAGTCGATACCGCAATCGCCGCGGGATGCGATGCGGTTGCTGTCACGGTCACGTCCGAGCCGGGCAAGGACGGCATTTCCACTCTCGTGTACGACAGCACGAGAGTGTTGGCACCTACGGTGCGATATTCCAACCCGCTGCACAACGCCCCGAACGCGAAGAAGAAATACAGGTCGCGCTCGATCGTTGTCGAGCGATGGAAAAGCGACCAGGCGGACGACGCGAGGCATGCCCGCAACGTCCAGCGGGCCGCGTGCAACATAGCCGGGTTTCAGAAAATCGTCGAGAAGGAACCAAAGAACGCTAGGGCGTGGTATTACCTGGCTACTGCATATAAGGAAAGCGCGCGGTGGGCGGATGCCGTGAAGGCGTTCGAGGAATGCTTGAAGCACAGCGTGTGGAACGAGGAGCGGTGGAACGCGCGGGTTGAAGCGGCTCGCTGTTGGTTCGGCTTGTCGAACCACGTGGAGGCGCGCGAGCAGCTGGCGGCCGCGTTGGACGAGCAGCCGGAACGGGCAGAGGCGCATTATTATCTCGGCGATTTGGCGTACAAGCTGCGGCATTTCCGCGAGGCCGAGCTGTGGCTGGAGCGCTGTGTTGCGATGCCGATGCCGAACTGCAGGCTGTTTCTCAACAAGCGAATTTATCTGGTCAACCGGCACGATGCGCTTTCATTGGTGTACAGCCATCTGGGCAAATATGGGCAGGCAATCGAGCAGGCCGAATTGGCTTTGAAGGCCGCGCCGAACGGCCGAATCGAGAAGAACATATCCATTTGGAAAACTCGCGTTTCAAATGGCACGTGTCCGTAATTCTCCGATCGACATATGCTCCTACAAGCGGGCGGGCACTCATTTTATATCTGCAACTATTTGGCTGAATTTCGCGTTTTCAGACGTGTCTGTTTTGATGCGGATACGCGGCAACAAATGTTTTTTAGAATACGATGGCGGATTGAAAAAGCCGGGGGATGTCGTCTCTGTTCCGTGGGGGCAACTGTGGTGCTCACACAAGCCGTTCAAGCCGGAATTCGATCCGGGCCGGGTGCTGTATATCGTCCGCGATCCGATCGCGACTTTGATGTCGGGTTGGAGGATGGACGATCCGAATCAAACCGAAGATCCGCGATCGATGATCGGGCCGGAATGCATCGAGATGTGGTTGGCGCATGTGCGCAGCTACGTCGATCGCGGTTGCATGGTCGTCCGGTACGAAGACATGATCGGAGATGAGCACGATTCAATATTAGAATCTATCGGAATTCGATTCGGATTGGTGCCGAAATCCGATGGATTTGTCCGGCTGTCTGCGCGGGTTGGATGGTATCCATATCCGTCTTTTATGCAGCCATCGGAACCGCCCTCGTTGTTGTTGGATGCGGTCGCATCGGGAGTGCCGCGCGGATTTTTGGGCTACAATCTATGATCGCGGCCAATAGTTAAGCATGCCGAACGAAACGCCATGGTCGACCGAATATTGGAATCGTCGCTATTTGGAAGGCGGTTGTTCCGGCGCTGGTTCCCGCGGCACGCTAGCCCATTACAAAGTCGAAGTTGTGAATGCGTTGAATCGAGATGAATATATTTATTTAGAAAACTCGCGTTTCAAATGGCAAGATATTCGTTTTTGACCACTGATTTAACAATGAGATAAAAACAAAATGGGGTTAATTAATGAACACCGTTAAACTTAGCACACTTAAGTTTAACAAACGCAATCCGCGCAAGATCGAATTAGATGCACTCACGAAACTCTGTGAATCTATAAAACGCGATCCGCAGTTCATGGAACTGCGTCCCATCGTGATCGATGAGAACCGAATGATCCTCGGCGGAAATCAGCGGTTCCGTGCATGTCAGCGACTCGGAATGAAAGCTGTACCTGCATCATGGGTCAGGATAGCGACAGGTCTGACAGCGGAGCAGCGTAAACGGTTTATTCTTGTGGACAATGCGCCAGAGGGCATGGCTGGCGAGTGGGATCTGGAGATCTTGACTACCGAATGGCAGATGCCCGAGCTTGGCGATTTAGGCTTTGATTCCGACTACCTATTAGCAGAATTAAATGTCGATCTATCGACGAATGCGGATGTCGATACCGGGCCACAGATCGACCGCGCGGAGGAGTTGCTGAAGGAGTGGAAAGTCGAGAAGGGGCAGCTATGGAAACTCGGCGAGCATCGGCTGTTGTGCGGAGACTCGACGAAGGCCGAGGACGTGAAGCGGCTATTCGGAAAAGACCGCGCGAGCATCATCGTTACCGATCCGCCATATGGCGTGTCTTATGCAGCGAAGAACGAGTTCCTGAATGCGATTACCCGGGGAAAACGCATTCAGACGCCTATCGACGGGGATCACCAGACACCGGATGAGATGAGCGCGTTTTGGATCGCCGCATTCACGGCCATCCGCGAAGCGCTTTCGCCTGGTGCTTCCTACTATGTGACTGGGCCGCAGGGAGGTGATCTCCTCCTCCTCCTCCTCCTGGCTTTGCGACAAAGCGGTTTTCCACTGCGCCACATGCTCGTGTGGGTCAAGAACAACCACGTGCTTGGGCGCTGCGATTACCATTACAAGCACGAGCCGATCCTATACGGATGGGTTGATGGGTCACACAAGTTCTACGGAGACTCCAACCAGTTTTCGACGTGGGAGATCGACAAGCCACATAAGAGCGACTTTCACCCGACCATGAAGCCAGTCGAGTTGTACCTGCGCGCGCTGTCGAACAGTTCGAAGGCTGGTGACATTGTCGCCGAGCCCTTCTGCGGCAGTGGCACTTCCCTCATCGCGTGCGAGCAGCTCGGTAGGAAGTGCCGCGCCATCGAGATCAGTCCCGGTTACGTCGCGGTTGCGCTGCAACGATTCAAGGATGCAACGGGGAAGGTGCCAAAGCTTTTGACGTAGATCATCCATGTATGAAGAAGCATTCGACGAGGTATTCATTTTCTGCGAGGACGGTATGGCCCTGCACGTCACGGGTGGTTACGGTCGTGGGGGGGTCGGTCGGGGCATCGGAAGACTGCCCGAGGATGACTGGAAAGTGTGGTATATCGAGAGGCTACAACCGATGATCGCGGCCAATAGTTAAGCATGCCGAAAGAAATCCCATGGTCTGCTGAATATTGGAACCAGCGATATTTGAGCGGTGGTTGTTCCGGGGTAGGTTCCCGCGGCAAGTTGGCGCAGTACAAGGCCAGCATCGTCAACGCGTGGATAACTGATCTGAATCTCTCAAGCGCGGTCGAGTTCGGGTGCGGGGATGGAGTTCAGCTCGGCTTGTTCGAGTTTGCTGATTATCTCGGGTTCGATCCGAGCGAGGAGGCGGTGCGGCGGTGCCGCGAGATGTACAAGGATCATCGCGGCAAACGGTTCGAATTATTGAGAGATTACGAAGGCGAGACGGCAGACGCCGCGTTGTCGATTGATGTCGTCTATCATCTGGTCGAAGACGACGTGTTCGACGCTCATTTGGAGATGCTGTTCGGCGCCGCCACGAAGCTCGTCGTCGTTTACTCGTCCAACCACGAATCATCTCGCCATCATCATTACCGCCATCGCGCGGTTTGCGATGCGATCGCGGTTCGTTATCCGTGTTGGCAGCTGGCAGCTGCGTTGCCCAACCTTTATCCGTACGATTCGACCACGGGGTTCGGATCGCTTGCAGAATTCTATATGTATGTGCCTCAATGCCAGCTTAATAGCTTATAAGTTAGGATACGGTCGAGGAATGAATATGATTTGTACGAGATGTAATGGTTCGGGCTTTCTCAATTTGGAACAAATTCCCGATGCTGAATTAGAGAGACTGAATAACGATTCTGATGAAATTCTTGGTTGGATTATGAATAACGAAGGACATGATGTGCAAGTTTGCGATTGCTGTGGAAATCGTGAAAGTTGGTACGGTATTCCTGGTGAGCATTATAACCAATCTGATCCAGTGGGTCGAAATGGCCCATACTCATCGAATGGGGGATTATGCAAATGCAATTAATCGTATTTTGTAACTATAGAAGGAAGCGCGAAGATGCCCAGCTGCAGACCTGATGTTATATCGCCTATATTGTACAAGGTCATGGAGATGGCCCGCGCCAACAAGCCTCGTTTGAACACCGTATTGGACGTCGGCGCAGGTTGCGGGAAATGGGGTTGCTTGCTTACGGAATACATGAGGTATTGGACCGGCTATGCGCCCGAGATCGATGCGGTCGAGCCGCATACGCAGTACAACACGCCTGCGTACGGCTTTTACAGGAATGTGTTTCGAACGAACGTGATCGACATGCTAGATGACTTGAAGAACTACGATTTGATGTTCGCGATCGACGTGATCGAGCACATGACGCGCGAAGATGGGGTTAGGTTGCTGGCCGCGGCTGGACCTCGTTATATCGTGTGCACGCCCGGCTATTGGTCGCCGCAAGGGACCGTGTTCGGGAACAAGCTAGAAAAGCATATATCACGCTGGTACGAGAGCGATTTCGCGAACGCTACGACCGTTGTCAACCAGGCTGGCAGAAGCCACATCATCGGCTGGAGGTAAGCGAATGAGAATCGTCGTCGTGAACCATGCCCCCAGCTTTTCCATCGTACCGAAATTGATCGAGCGCACGAGGGGAAAGCATACGATCGCAACTACTTGCTCTGTGGTCGGTGCCGAGAATTGGGATTTGTTTAGACGTCTAGATCCCAACATCGTGTTCTGCGATTGGGCGGTCGCGAACGCGGCCGCTTTGTCGTTTGAATTATGCAAGCTGCCAAAAAACATCCCGTTGGTCGTTCGCCTGCACGGCTACGAATCCCATGATGCGTATCTGAGGCGCGTGAACTGGAAGTTTGTTGATAGGTTGGTGACGGTGTCGCCGTGGTTCGAGCGGCTGTTGAAGCGCAAGATCGGCGACAAGGTCGAGGTCGTTCGAATCGAGAACGGCGTCGATTTGGAGCGGTTCAAGATCAAACCCGAAGTTGCTGTAAACAAGAAATCAGTTGCGTGGGTTGGTTATCTCAACCAAAAGAAAGGACCTGCATTGCTGAGGTTCGTTGCCGCATCGTTGCCGGAAACGCAGTTCGATGTTGCCGGCAAGGTGCAGTGCGAGAATACCGGGCGGTTGTTGGCCGAGTCGCCTGCTAATTTGAAGCTAGTTGGATGGGTCGATCCGGCCGAGTTTCTTCCTAGGCATGCCTGGATAATGTCGACCAGCGTAACCGAATCGTTCAGCTATGCAATCGCTGAGGGCATGGCTTGCGGCTTGACCCCGTTGGTGCACGCTTGGCCGGGCGCGGCTGAATTGTGGCCGCCTGAATGCTGCTGGCACTCTATGGACGAGTTGAAATCTATAGAGCTCAAAGATCCGGAATGGTGTCGGCGATGGGTGATAGATCGGTATTCGGCCGATGCCCAGATCGACAAGTTCATCGCGCTGTTCGAATCGTTGGTTTAATGCTAGCCCAGCAGCTTGCAAGCTGGGACGAATCTCTAGTTTGATTTTGTCGGCTGACGAGTTTCCGATCGACGTGCTATCCTGGTCGCATGGCGTCGGTGATCAAGAATTTAAGCGGCACGGTCGACAGCAACAACCGGGTGTTCACGACTCCCAGCGCGTACGTGACGGGATCGTTGCGGGGAATCATCGAGGGGGTGGTGTACAAGATCGACCATGCCAGTTGGGGATACGACGAGCTGAGCTCGACGTCGATCCGGTTCAAGGTTGCGCCCACGACCGGGTTCAGCGTCCAGGCGTTTTACGTCGAGTCGGAATCTACCGGTTCCCCGTTCGATCCGAACGGGGCATTTCCGTAGGAGGAGCAATGCCCAGCATAGCAAGGTTGCAAGCCAACACGACCAGCAAGCTTAACTGGTTCACGATGACCGATTTGGTCTTGAAGAACGCCGCGGTCGTCGAGTTTCGGATCATCGACATATCGGGCGGCTTGCCCGGTTCCCAGATTTTTCCCGGCAGCGGCTACGAGGATGCAAGCGCTGCTCCCGGCAGGTTCGCGACTGGTAGTTACTACGCGTACGATGTTTCCATCGGGGCGGGATGGACGCCCAGCGTGGTCGCTAGCATCGGCACGCACCGGATTTATTGGCGTTGGAAGATGCTCGCGGGGGATGCCTACGATCAGGGCGCGGAGGATTTCGAGGTCACGGCCGAAGTCGTGGCGACCACCGCCGACTGGCTCACAGTTCAGGACCTGTACAATTTGGTCGGGTCGGAGAGGGTGCTGCAGCTGTTCGACGACGAGCGGATCGGCAGCCTCGGCAGCACCAACGCGCGGCTTCAGAGCATCCTCAAATCCGCCGAAAGCGAGGCCTATAGCAGGATGCTCAGGTCGTGGTCCAAGGCCAACGTGGAGGCGCTGGCGGGCGCGGACGAGGGTTTCCGTACTCATTGCGCGTGGGTAGCGCTGGAGTTCGCCTCGGAGCGTCGCCCGGCGTTTTGCGCCGACGACGGCAAGGGTTCCTACTGGGCGGAGTACGAGCGCGCGATCGCGCATTTCGAATCGTTGAGCAAGGGCAGAATCCGGTCTGTTGGCGAAAGCGCGGGTGGGGTGAGCAAGAACGTGGGCGGCAATTTGAGGCCCACGACTACGGCCGGCACCGAAGCTTCGTTCGTGTTCGCGCCCAGCGAGAAGAACCCCGTCGGGCCGGGAGGATTCTGATGGGCACGCCGGTCAGGGCCGAGTTCGTCACGACGCAGCTTGAGGAGATTCTGACCGCGTATGTTCGCAGACATGACGGCCTTCCGATGACGGTTATCGCGGAGGGGTTGATAACCGCGATAGACGATCTGATCCAGAGCGAGGGAAATCATGAGTGGAAAGAGTTCAATCCTGACACGTTGAAGCGGCATCCGAAGCGCAGGGGCGGGTTACTACTTCAGGATACCGGCTTGCTGGCGCAGATCCAGCAAACGCCGGCATCGCCCGGCCCCGATTGGGTCGAGGTGGAAAGCCCCGCACCGTATGCCATTTTCCACGTGAGTAGGGCACCGAGAAAGATCATCCCGCTCAGGGATTTTCTTGATATCAATATGCCGAAGGTGCTGGACGATATCGGCGACCAGATACTCAGTGAGATCGATCAATGAGCGCGATCGTCCAGACGGCCAGAGCCATCATGGCCTGCCTGCAGCCGCTGACGGGGGACCGCGCGACCGGCATTGCGCTCGTTACGGCGGCCGGCGCCGACGTGGAGCTGTCCCGAAATTCCTACGTGCTGCCGATCGTGGAAGGCCAGCAGCGGCCCGATCTGGCCATGAAGGTGGACGAGGGGCCGAACGACGACGGCTCGTGGACGATCACGAGCGGGGGGGTTGCGGTAGATTTGTTTTCCAATCTAGGTGGGCGAAGACAATGCGTGCCGACCGACACCGTGTTCGCGTTCGACCCGCCTATAGACGGCATAAAGTCGGTCGTGGCGACCGCGCCGTTTCTCGGCGGCACCGACCTGATCGGGTTCGGCGCGCTGCGCGACGTCGTGATGTACGAGCATATAGGCACGCTGCAGCTCGACCTGTCGCGCAGCGGCATAAAGGGCTTTCCGTGCGCGCTGCTGTCGTGGGTCGACGACGAGCCGGCCGACAGCGCGTCGACGTCGATGACCGCGCGTGCCACCCGGCTCGGCACGCGGAAGAACTTGTACAAGCTGACCTACCAGATCGCCGTGATCTCGGAGCGGGGAGAGAGCGACCACGCGCGCCGCGCGGAAGGCTTGGAAGTGCTAGACCAGATCGCGATGTTGCTCGTGGACCGGCAGGCCATCGACGGCGAGCCGTTTTCCAACCCGAGCGGGCTGCAGATCGTCAAGCGGTGGCGCGAGACGGGCGGCGGGCCGACCTACCAGCGCTACTACGTGTACGGCGTGCTGGTCAGCGCGATGGTGGTTTTGAGCCGGGAAGATACCCGAACGTTCAGCCCGTGGCTGAGGACCGTGCTGAACGTCGACAAGCAGTTGGACGGCGAAACCGACTTGAGGTTGGTCGACGATGCGGAGATCGACATGACGCCGTAGTGTTGATAGCACGCCGGAGCGTGCGGTATGCTGTATAGCGAGACTGAAAGATCATGCCGATATACAGATATTTTTCTCCAGTGCCAGGCCATGCGGCGGCTCGATACGGAACAGGAACGTTCATCGGGGCGCACAAAACGCCGACGGGGTTCGAGTGGGACGAGGGCGCGGTGGTGCCTATACCCATCTTGGAAATTCGCGCGAATTTGAAGGCGTACAACGGCCTTCTGCGCAAAGGGCCAAGATTAGGTCCGAGCCTGGTCGAGCGCACTCGCGCCGATTACGAGGCGTATGCGGCCACGAGAGGATTCGATCCGGTGCCGGACGACGTTCCGCGCACCGCGAAACCGGCGATGCCGGTCATGGCGGGCGGCCACGATGGTGTGGCGGTCGGCAAGGAAAAGAGCGCATCTCGCAAGAAGGCGAGCAAGGAATCGACAAGCGCGGTCATCCCGGAACACGGTTCGGGCCGCGGAGGTGATTATAGATGACTTATCCGATAGCAGTCAGCCCGAGCATCATGACGCCCGGCTTGTATCTCACAGTAGACCTTTTGGCCGGCGTGGCCGGACCAGGAAACGAGGCGCTGCGCGTCGCGCTGCTGGCATCGAAATCCACCGCGGGCGATTTGACCGCCAACACCGAGGTCAGGGCTGGTGCGGGCGTAGACTCCGCGTCGGTCGCGTTCGGGCCCGGCACGCCTGGTCATCTGATGGCGAAGATAATCTACGGCAAGTACCCATCTGCCCAGATAGATTTCGCCGCCCCGACCGCGGGAGCGGGTGCTGCGACGCTTTCGCTGACCGCGAGCGGCGCGGTGGGCGCCAACCAGGCAGTTGATTTCGACATCATGGGCCGCACGTTCCAGGTGGCGTGGCTGCTGGGCGTAACGCCGGCAGATTTCGCGACCGCCGCGATCGCCGCCATCAACGCCTTGACGGACGATTTGGCCGTTTCGGCCGCGAGCGGCGGGGCAGGCGTTATCGCGATAACTTTCAAGGTGACCGGCAATATCGGCAACGATGCGTTGGTCAAGGCCACGCTGAACTTGGCGCAGACCGGCACGGAAGCGATCGCGGGCGCGCTCACCCACACCGCGCTTGCGGGCGGCACGACCGAGGCGGATTTCGCGACGGTGCTAAGCCTGATAAGTGGCCGGGAATACCATTTCATCTTGCCGGCGTTGTCGAACACCGACATCGAGCAGGTGTCGACCGACAACGGGCTGCAGGATTGCCTGACGCATATCCACTCCTACAACACGGGGTTGACGTCCAAGCTGCAGCAGGTTGTTGTGGGTTATACAGGCGACATCACGCATGCTGTCGCGACCGCGCTAGACGCGAACGGCGGCAACGACGATTACAACGCCGAGCTGGTAACTTGCGTGAACGGCCGCTCGCTGCCGTGCGAGGTCGGTGCGCGCGAGGTCGCAGGCAGGTTGGCGATGGAGAGTTTGGACCCGTCTGGCAACCGCATCGGCGAGCTGATGGACATGGTCGTGGGCAGTTGGGACGTGATCGCGGACCGACCGAACGAGGCGGAGAGCGAGACGTGCTTGGACGGCGGCTCGACGCTTATTACGTACAACGCAAGCGATGCCGAGCAGCTATGCCGAGCCGTGACGTGTCGTGGCAGCGACAAGCGCTGCACCGACGTGCAGAATGTTTCGGCGACTTACATCGTCGCCAGGGATGTCAGAGACAATCTTCCAGCCGCGTTTCCGAACGCGAAGATCATGCCTGACATCGAGGAAGGCGACGAGGTTCCGCCCGCGGGCGTGTTGGAGGAACGCGACGTCAAGTCGTGGTGCATCAACCGCCTTCAGGTCTGGGTGCGCAAGGGCGTGATCCAGAAGGCCAGCTTGGACGCTGCCATCGCGGACGGCTCGCTGATCGTCAAGGTCAACGAGAGCGACACCACGCAGGTCGACATCGTGCTTCCGTTCAAGATCGTGCAGCCGCTTGCCAAGTTCGGCGTGGTTGCCCAGAGGATACCCGGCTAGGATAATAGCGATTAGGAGATTCGAGACATGGCCAGCACAGAACAAGTTATTTACCCGCGTGGAAGAATCGCGTTGGACAGCGGCGATCTGGTCGACGTGACGAACGTGAAGGTGGATTTCACGAACAATGCCAAGCAGGTGCACACATTGCGCCGCCCCGGTGCCGGCTACACGCTTGGCACGCAAGAGGTGACCGTAACCTATGATGCAGCTATCAGCGCGGAAGGATTCGAGCGGGATTATTTTTCGATGGTGAAACGGGGCACTATAAAGCAGTTGAGGATCAAGGTGCCGGGAAAGACCATCAACGTCGAGGGCGTGTACAAGACTGCTGGGTTGGAGTTGCCGTTAGACAGCGAGATCAAGCAGAGCCTGACGTTCGTCGGCAAGATGGGCGACTAGACGGATGGGTGATGATTCCGGCGAGTTTGGTGGGAAGGAAGCGCCGCCGCACGTCGTCGAGCAGCTACTGAGCAAATCTTGGGGCGAGCTCGAAGTGCTCGAGCATGCCGGCTATTTGCTGTTTCCCGAGAACATCTACAAGCGCCGAAAAGACGGTACGTTCGATTCGGTAAAGGTCATGCTCCGATTGCCCCGTCAGCACGAGCTGCGCAAGGCGCGGGTGCAGGCGCGGAGCATCGCTGCGAAGGACGGCATCGATTTTGACCGAGATAGGGATTTGTTCGGCGACATCGAGACCGTGTGCATCTTGGCAATGGCCATACGCAACAGCACGCCGCCACACGAGCCTATGATTCCCGATCCGTTAGAGTTAGAGAAAGATTACGACCGCGCCTGCTTAATGCAGATCTGGGCGAAGATCGATGCGCTGCATCGGGTGGTGGACCCTGCTCCGCATGAGATCGGCGAGCGGGAGATGTTTGCGCTGGTTGCTGCGATTGCCAAAGAGAGATCGATCTACCCTTTAGCCGTTTACGCTGCGGACTTGCAGGCCACCTTCGTAATTTCTATGGCCTGCCTGCTCAATCCCTTACTGGAGTCCAAACCATCGTCGGGGCAGTGAGGCTGCTCGACGCGGGAGTCGTGACCATCGAGCAGGTCGTCGAGCTGCTTCGACCCACCGACTTGTCGGCTTTGACGAGGCTGTGGGACAATGTTGTAGACGGCCCGAACAGGTGGCGGGCTGCTAGGAATCGATAATGTCTACACGCAATGCCTCCATAAAATTGACTTTAGACAGCGGCTCGTTCACGTCGTCGTTGAAGAGTTTGACGGGGGTAGCATCGACCATCGGCCGCTCGATGGGAACTGCGTTGAGTGTTCCGTTATCAGCTGGGATGAACGTTGCTAAAAGATCGTTGACCGAGTTTGGGTCGAGTCTTAAAAGCACGATCAAACATTATGGTACGTTGGCGAGCGCGGTTGCGGTTGGGTTTGCGACTGACAAGGCATTGAAATACAACACCGCGCTGCGAAATTTGGCATACGAGTTCGGCAAGACGACTGGGCGAGCCATCGATTGGCGCGACATCCAGAAAGATATAGACGAGATAGAGTCGAAAACCGGGCAGGATGCCGAGAATTTAGTGGCCGCATATAGGGAAGTGTACCGTGCTACCGGCGACATGGAGTATGCCAAATCGACTTTGGAGGCGATCGGTGCGGCCGCTACGTTGGGCGGTCAGGAAACGGTTGCATTTGCCAACGCGGCCCAATTGATGTTCAGGAAGTTCCACATCACAGCGGCCGAAGTGCCGGACACGTTGGCCATGATAGCCCAGCTAACAGGCGCGGGCGGCTTGCAGTTGGAGGAGATGAGCGATCGGTTCGGGCAGTTGGCGACCGAGGCGGAAGCGGCCGGCATGAAAGGCCAGGCAGGGTTTCGCGATTTGGTGCTTTTGTTCGAGCGCTTCAATCCCAAGTTCGGCGAGAAGCTGACGCAGCCGCTAATACAGATGATGCAGAAGATGAAAGAGGGAACTGCGTTCGCCAAATTGTTAGAGAAACGCGGCATTCATTTCAAGATCGATGCGACGTTCATGGACAAGGTGAAACAGGTGATCGCGCTGCCTCATGAGCGCAACATACGAAGTACTGTAATAGCGAAGCTAGGCCCCATACCGAGAGAGATAATCGAGACGCTTGCAGAGCCGTTCGATAAGGCGATGGCAGAGGCTAAAGACAAAGGCATGAGCAAAGCCGAGGCGCTCAAGTTCGCGATGGCGGCGTTCGACAAGTCGGTTAGTTCGGCGTCTGGGAATTTGTGGGATTATTCTAAATTACAGCGCGATACGAACGAGCGTATGGGAGATGATCCGGCCATAAAGCTTCGTATGGCGATCGATAGAGTAACGGATGCATTTCAACAGCCCAAAATGATAGATGCGATAAACAAATTAGCCGACAAACTTCCCATGTTGGCCGACAAAGTTGCCGATATCGTTAATTACGTGGTCGAGAATCCAAAGAAATCGCTTGCTATTGGAGTTGGTGCTCGGTTTCTGGGTCCAGCCGCAGGTGCCGCATTGGGTGCAGGTGGTGTTATGATGTTGAAGAAATTAGGCACCGGATTGAAAGGCGGAGGGATCACAGTTGCGAAAAGTGCGATTGAAGCTGCAAAAGTAGGTGCAGGCGCGATCGGTGGCTTCGGGTCTGGTGCGGCAGCTACAACCGCAGGAGGCGCATTGACCACGTTTCCAACCGCCCCCACTGCTACTGCAGCAGGTGCTGGCCTGCTTGGTGCGGGTGCTGTACTTGCAAGCGCGGCTGGAGGTGCGGTTGCTGGTTATATAGGTTACAAATATGGGATCGAGCCGGCGTTGGATTCTTGGTCGAAAGGAATGCGGTCGGCCGACGAGGCATTGGTCGACGCGACCTCTCAAATTGTTAGTAGCAAGCCATCGCTTGAAAAGGCCAAGGCTGCGTTGGAGCAGATTAGAAAAGCGAAGGTTGAAGCCGAACCTGGAATGATCGTATCTGGTATAGAAAAAATCTCGGGATTTTTTGGGGCTGATACTACAAGCACTGAGAAGCAGCGCGTCGAGAGAGCCAAGCAGCTCAACGAGGCCGAGAAGGCGCTGTTGACAATTTTGAAAAAATTGTCAGAAGGCGCTAATACCGCGTCTACAGCGCTAGAAAAGGTTGGCGACGCGGCCGCTCCCGTTCCCGGCTCAGTAGGCAAACCAGGCACAAGCAGGGGCGTCAGGCGACCTGCCCACAACGCGCCGGGTGTGGCTCCTGGTCCCGGAAGCGGATAGGTGATGTATGGGCGATATTTTCGAGCAATACCATGTTGCGCAGTGGCGGGCGACGCCTGAATCCAAGATCTACGCTTTCCCGGTGATAGATGTTGAAGAGGAAGGCGGCAACCGCGTGATCGAGCGGGAGAGAGCTTACCGGCACGGCTGCAAGCTCGACGATACGGGCAGCAAAGCGCGGCGGTGGTCGTTCGACACCATATTCGAGAACAGCGTGCAGGAGCCGGAAATGGAGTACATAAACGGCTCGATGCTGCTTTATCCCGACGTGCTGAACGCGTTGATCAGCACGTTCGATCTTTACCACGATGCCGCAGGCGATCTGTACGTTCCTACTCGCGGCTGGGTGCGCGCTCGATTGGCCATGTACAGGCGCAAGGAAAGTCCCGACGAGCAGGATTGCGCACGGCTGACGATGCAGTTCGTCGAGGACAACGAAGATAAAGTCGATGCAAGCGCGTTCACGATGCCCAGCGTCAACGCGAACGCGCGCAGGCTGGCGGGTGTGACCACGTTCGACCAGCAGTCCGAAGGAGTGTGGAGCGACGATTCGCAGAGCTTGGAGGGATTCGTGCAGAGCATCGAGGACTGGGCGAACGCACCGGACGACTATCTGCATGAGATCGAGCGAATGTCGTACTCAATCGTCGGCGCGGTCGATAGAATTCTGTTCGCTTTTTCCAAACCAGCACGATTGGTGGTCGGCGCAAACGGGCGCGGCTCGCCTCATTCGTCGAGCTCCACCAGCCAGAGCATCGCGGCGGGCAGGGGCAACAGAACAGGCCGGACTGGGCGGGATTCGTTCCGCGATCCTGAGTCCGCCAACACCGTTTGCAAGCTGCACTCCGCTAAGGAGCTGGCCGCGCAGAGCAAATACGATGCTGGCAGGGGGCGACCTCGCTTGATAACTGTAGTGTTCGAGCGGGCGCAATCGTTGGTGACGATCGCCAACTTGATCGGCCAGCCGTTTTCGGATCTGCTGAGCGTCAACTCGCAGCTCGACGATCCGTTTTACATCCCGCCGAAAACCCCGGTGAAAATCTATGAGCAGGTTGCCTGACAAGCTTCACGTCGAGCTGATCGAAGCGCCTCCCAACGCCAAATCTTCCCCGGGGGCTGGTACGGTGTTTGATAGGTTCACGAGCGCGCAGGTTGTGAACGACGTTTCCGCCCCCAGCGAGGCGTCGTTCGAGGTCGGCGACGATGGCAGCTGGCCTGACCTGTCCAAGTTTGTTGCGCACGGCGCGAGATACCGCGTGTTCGTCAACGGCCTGCAGCGCTTGACGGGCAGGGTGGAGATGAACGACGTTCCGATCGATGCACAGGCAGGCGCGGTGGTTCGGTTTACGGTTCGTACTAAGCTTCAGGACGCGTTTTACGCGTCTGCGAAAGAGGATGTCCAGGTCAAGAACGTCAGCTTGCTGGAGTTTTTGTTGCAGTTGTACGCCCCGCTGGGGTTCGTGCAATCGGATTTCGTGCTGAAAGCGTCGCTTGCTAGGGATCTTATAACCGGCAAATCCAGCTCGAACAAAGGTGCCGATTTGCCTGCTAACTTGGAGCCGATAAAAGTCACCGACGCGAAGGTCAAGCCGCCGGAAACGATCTACGATGCCGCCGACCGGCACTTGAGGCGACACGGCTTCATGCATTGGGATTCGCCCGACGGAAAAATTGTGGTGGGCGCTCCGAACGATACGCAGAACCCGTTATATTTTTTGGTTTCGAAACGCGCCAACCAGGGGCGCGGCAACAATATTCTCAGCGCGTCCCGCACGCAGGACTGGAGCGGGATACCATCCCGCGTTGGTTTGTACGGGATAGGCGGTGGGCGAGGAATTTCCCGGGCTCGCGTGTCGTCGTCGTTGGTGGATCAGGATTTGCTGGATGCCGGGTTTTACCGCCCTATCACCGTCGTTGCCGAGGCCGTGCGCACGAGCGCGTTGGCAGCCCGCGCGGCGGCGAGAGAGATGTCGAACCGCAGCAAGATGAAGGACTCGTTCGACATCGAGGTCGACGGGCTGAGCTGGTGGACCGGCACCGAGCGCGTGCCGTGGGGCATCGACACCGTGGCCGAGATATCCACCGACGTTGCCGGCGGGAAAGTCGGTGCGTACTACGTGCATAAGGTGACCACGCGCAGGAACGCGATGGACGGCGACGTCACCAACTTGTCGCTCGTGAAAAAGGGAGTGTGGAAGCTATGAGCTCGTTGGGATCCCAAACCCCGACCGATTACGTCGTGCAGTTCGGCGTGGTGACGAGCAGCAGCTTGCTCGAAGAGCCCGACACCGGCGACAAGGTCGGCGTGGTATACACCGTGGAAGGCGCGGGGGAGGTGGGCGAGCGCGGGGAGGTCGACCCGTCCTCCGAGCCGTTCAGCTCGCTGGGCATCATCGGAAGACCGTTGCCGCCCAGCAAGGTTAGCGGGAGAGCAGTCCACATGGAGGTGGCGTGCTTGAGAACCGCCGACGGCCTGGTGCCGATTTCGGCGCGCGATTTGAGGCTGAAGATGGGCGGCGATGGGCCGGGCGAGGGCACGATCGCGGTCGTGGGCTACGGCGGTGGGTTTCATTCGCTTAGCCCCGTCGACGGCGACCCCACGAAAGGCACGATCCACATAATCTATTGCCCGTACGATTTCGATTCTGGCGGCGTTGCCTCGAAGGCGCACGTGATAACGTTGGATCCGAGCAGCGGCAACGAGAGCATTTCAATCGTTCATGCCGATGGGATGGCGATAACCATGAGCAATTCTGGTGGATTGCACGAGTTGGTTTTGAAGAACAAGGCAGGAGATGCAACGATTCGGCTCGATGATTTAGGCGTGACCATTACCGCCGCTAATATAGTGTTGAGTGGGGGTGTTGTTGCGGGTGTGCCATTGGCGGCAGTTCCTTTGAATCCGATGTCAAGCTCCACGATGTTCGCAGTTAGCCCATGAGTAATTGTGCTTTTCCGTTGTTATCGTTGAGCTTGGCGATTCCATTGCCACCGATACCTGCATTGCCGTTGTTACCCAGCTTGCCTGGTTTGCCATCGTTGCCCGGCATTCCATTGCTGTCGTTGAGCTTGGCGATTCCATTGCCGCCGATACCCGCATTGCCGCTGCTGCCTAGCTTGCCTGGTTTGCCATCGTTGCCCGGCATTCCGCTACTATCGTTGAGCTTGGCGATTCCGTTGCCGCCGATACCCGCATTGCCGTTGTTACCCAGCTTGCCTAGTATGTTTTGCCCATTGGATTAAGCGGCATTTAACATCTATATTTGCGAATTGCCGGAAATTGGATGGCGATGTTCCATCTCGACGCCTTTCAGGAACGCGTTGTACACTGTCGGTATGGCGATTTCGAAGACCGGATACGTCGTTACCGCTCCCGCTCGGCTGGGAAATTCCTCCACGCTGCTGTGCGACAACATCGATCCCGAGACGCACGACTACGCCAGCTTGTTCAGCACAATCGATCCGATAGATGCCCAGGTGATTTTAGCGTTGACGATCAGGCGAGGATCGGGCGTGTCGGTCGTTGCGGACGGAAACCGGCTGCACGAGGTGCGCAAGATGAGCGATTCCGCGCAGTCCGAGATCAAAGGATTAATTCAAGAAGCGCTCGGCAAATTGATCGAGCAGCGCGACATCCAATACCAGGGAGTGGTGTTCGACGTGTGGGACTCGGCCAACCAAACCAGCACCGTGATAGTCAAATGGGTGAATTTGCGGGCGTATGACCGCGGTATTAGAACCTATCCCCTGAACATTTTGAAGGCGGCAACATGACGGCACCCGACGAGAGACGCTTTATCGTAAGACCGCGCGGCTGGATCCGCGACTACGTGGTGTTGCAGGTGTTCAGAAATCATCTGCGAAGCCTGACGAACCCCGACACCGGCGCCACGTTCACCGAAGACGAGATCGCGCTTGCGACCCAACCCGGCAGCCGTTTTTACATCGAGGCGGATTCCATCGACGTGCTGGGCCAAATGTGGCAGCGGCGGGGCGCGTGGTTCGCCGACCAGGTAAGGCCTACCCGGGCTAATACATCGTTTCTGGAGGGCTACCACGGCCCGCTATGGCTGGGGGAAGACCCGCGGCTTCCCGCGGTCGGCGGCAGCGGGTCTGTAAGCGCGGTCGCCACTGCTGGATCGATTTTTCCCGGCAGCGCCAACGTTCCCGACCCGACCGGGGTTGCGGCGGTGGCCACCGATCCGAACGGGTACAGGTACCAAGTGCTGGCAACGGTCACGACGCCGGCGGGTGGTGTTGCCGAGCTGCAGATGCAGGGCATCGATACCGGCGTGGTGACGAACTTGGAGCTGGACACGATTCTGACGTGGTCGAGCGGCCAGCCGGTCGGTGCCGCCGCGACCGCGACCGTGAGCGAGGATCCGGCATTCGTCGGCGGCTACGACGTCGAGACCGATTCCGAGCTCGGCGCGAGGATAGAGCGGCGGATCCGACATCGAGCGGCGGCCGGCAACTCGGCGCATTTCGCGGCGTGGGCCGAACGATCCAACGTCGCGGTCGAAGTTGCGTTCGCGTATCCATGCGCGTTTCACGCGGGCAGCACGTTGGTGGCGGTGCTGCAGAAGCGCGGTTCAACAACTGGGCCAACCGCGCGCACAGATGCCAGTGTCGGCATCATGACGGCCGTCGCGAACTACCTTACTCCTCCCGCGAGTCCCGTTGTGCCCGAGCGCGTGCATGTGCTCGCGACCAAATGCAACCCGCAATCGTCGGATTTGATCTTGAGAATAACGATGCAGAAAGGCGCGGCCGGGGGTTGGTACGACATCAACCCGTGGCCGGAATACACGGCTTCGTATCCGGAAGTGCTCGTAACTTCGGTAACCAGCCCGACCGAGTTCGATGTTCTTGCCGGCACCCTGCTTCCGGGCGGGGTTGCATCGTTGAGCGGCGCCAACGCGCCGAAGATGATGGCGTGGGATGCGGATACCAGCCGATGGGAGCTGCTGGACGTAAACACTGTGACCGACAACGGAAGCGATTCCTACACGATCACGCTCAACACTCCCACTTCGATAGTTACGATCGCCGAAGATGTCAGGATATCCCCATACACCAACCAGCTGGATTCCATCGCGGAAGCGGTCGAAGCGTATTTCGACGAGCTCGGCCCCGGCGAGGTTGTCGATCTGAGTACCGATTCCCGGGCGGCGAGAACCGCGCGGTATCCCAAGCCGACGTCTTATTATCCGTATAGGGCGGGGCAAGTCGTGCTGGCGAGGTTGATAGAAGCGCTGGGAGGCGCGACCGCGGACGCCGAGCTGACAGACATTTCCAGGAGCGAGCCTGATTTGCCGGGCGACATGTCGGATGGGCCGAACATCGTCGTGCTGGGCCATCTGAGCATTTTCACGTTGTGATTCGAGAGGTGACGCATGGGCGGATTTCCAACAAGACCTAGCCGGACATCGTTCGGCCCTGATTACGAGGACGAGCGCCCCGTGCAGGACTCGAAGCGCGAGGTTGGCGCGGGAATTTTCAACCTCGGCTTTTGGCAGCTTGCCGGCGTCGGGCGGGTTTCCCCGCGCGTCGTGTTGTTCTGCGCCGTTGCGGGCAGCGCGTGCACCACGGTGCAGCAGATGCTCGCGTTCGACCCGGACGGGTTGCTCGGCCTGCTGACGTGGACGTACAACGGGGCGGGCTCCTACAGCATCGCGTTTGCCAGCCAGTATCCCGACGAGCTCGGCAACGACATCAACGTGTCGCTGCTCGGCGGGATCGCGTTGTCGGCGAGCAGCTCCCCGCTCGTCGGGTCGGTCGAGATGACGAGCGCTTACGAGGCGACCGTTCATTTTGCGTCCGATCCTACTGATTTCGTGATGGTGCTATGGTAGGCGTGATGACAGAGGTGGCCGCATGCCGAGAGTAGGAGGAGGGAATCCCTTGCCGTTCGAGGTTGGCGGCGGGCCGTCTTCCTCCGAGGCCGCGTACGTCGCGATGCGCGAGGCGGTGGGGCAAGGCGGCTACGCGGCCGAAGGCACGATCGAGGCGGCATGGCGCTGGGCGCGCGCGCGGGGGTTGCGCGGCGCGTTCTGCGACGGGCGGGCGGCGCTATGCTATTTTCCGGATCGCACGGTGGATGCGATCGCGGTGTACGAGGAGATTCTGCAGCTGACGTCCGCGCCGACCGAAACCGACGAGGAGAGGCGCGCGGCGATCGTCGACAAATGGATCGGCCTGATAGACGTATCAACATCCAGCTTGGAAGACGAGCTGCAGAAGATCGATTCCCGGTTCAGCATCTTGGAGCACGATTTCGCCACTTCCACGACGACCCAACGCGGGCGCGCGTTCGAGGATTGGGACCCGACCGACCCGCTCGCGTGCGGGCCGGATTTCGGGGTTATAAAGTCAACGATGTGGCCGAACTACTCGACCGAGTTCGTGTGCCAGATAATGTACGCTTTGCCCGTAGGCCCGATATCGACCGACGCGCTGCATTGCTTGGACGAGGCGAAAACGCTGCTGAACGAGGCGTTGCCGGCATGGGTGGATTTCGAGTTCACGCGCACCCAAACCGGGTTTTTGCTGGACATAGATCTATTAGATTTGGAAGGGTTTGGATCATGACATTCGCACGAGTGAAACCGGCTGGATGGGCGTTGAACGAGGTTCTGACGTCTTCCCAGATGAACAATTTGGACATCAACGTCAGCAAGTCGCTCGACGGTGATGGAGGGGGGGATTATTCCCCGTCCAGCGCGTTGAAGGTTCACGGCAAGATAATCGGCGAGAACGTCGCGTCGAGGAAATTCATATATCCCCTCGCGCTCGGCCAGCCGATGATGGGGTCTGCTTGGGCTTGGAGTGGATATGGATACCATAGATGGGAGAGCGATGTTGCCGGTGATTGGGAGAGACCGGTCGCGTTCGATTTGAACCGATTCGTGCCGCAGAACTCGTACTTGAAACGCGTGCGCGTATACGTCGATCCCGGCACGACCGAGGCCACGAAGATCGAGCGGATGATGGCGTCCGTGAAGCTCATATGGGCAGAAACGCTTACCGTCGTCACGGCCGGTGCTTCTTATTATCCAAGTGGCACCGGCCATACCGCCGGTTGGATCGATCTGTGCGGCGGTGCCCACGATGGCGGCAACGACCAAGCGGTCTTGACCGATTCGTGGCGCGATCTGGGCGTTTGCCCGTGGGTCGTGAACGCGTTGGTCGGCTACACCATATACAACTCCACCGACGGCAGCAGCGGCGTCGTAATCTCCAACACCAGCTCGACCGTGACGGCCACGCTGGCGGGTGGTTCGGGCAACGATTGGGACGATGGAGATTTGTATTACATAGACGCGCCGATGTCGCTGCTTTCGTCAGAGACCACTTGCACGGTCGTCGAGGTTGGACACGGTGGCGGCTATTCTTCGACCGACCTCATACACGCGATAGAGGTGGAGTACGTCGAGGTCGACTATTTGAAAACGCCGTAGCCATGCCGAACTTCGAGGTCAAAATACGGAACGATTACCAGGACACGACCGGTCTCGTGCTCGATCTTCGGCCGGCCGAGCTCGCGAGCATCGAAGGGACGCACGACGGCGACAATGATGCCAGCACGCTGGTCGATTCGACGAAATCGTGGATCGTCGACGAGCACGTCGGCAAAATCGTTTGCAACCTGACCGACAAGAGCAGGGCGAGGATAACCGCCAACACCGCGACCGAGATCATCGCGACGCTGGCAGGCGGGTTGGAAAACGATTGGGACGACGGGGACGTATACACCGTTCAAGGCGATGCCGACGGCGTGCTGAGATGGAAGAACATGGCGCCTGCTGCCCGGATCGTCAAACCAGAATATTCGGGCACCCACGACGGCGCCAACAACGCGGCCACGCTGAGCGACAGCACCGCGCCGTGGGCCGGCATGAGCTTGGCCGGCATGGCCGTGTACAACCTCACGGACGGCAGTCTCGGCTGGATCACGGCCAACGACGATGATAGTGTCACCGCCACGTTGGCGGGCGGTACCGACAACGATTGGGATACCGGGGATACATACCAGATAGCAGCTCCCAGATTCGGCGATGCGTATTGCGATTCTATTGCCTACCAGCCGGCTATCAGAACGATCGATGGGATCCGACTTGCCGAGTTCACGAAAACGCTGTTGACCCGGTTGTACGTTCCGCTCGAACACGGGTTTCCCGAGAGCTGGTGGACGGTCGCGGTCGAGGTTTGGAACGGCAGCGATACCGACGCGCCGCAAGCGATCGTCGAACTCGGCGGAACGACGGTCGTTGAGATATGGCGGATACATACCGTCGGCTCGATGGCGATCGCGCATGGCACGGTCAGCTATTTGAAAGCAGGCGACCATCCGGACGGCGTATCCGTGCTGCAGGGCATTCCCGCGAGCGACGTCGATTACTGGAACAACGGCGTCGTATACATCGACAACGGCACGCCGTTCCAACCCGCCACGGTCGTTTCGGACGACAAGTCCGGCTGGATCGGCGGCAGCAGCGTCGCGGGCGGCAGCCAATATTTCGACGGCCGCATCAGGAGCGTTCGCGCGTGGAACCGGCCCTTGTCCGTGCCCGAGATCGAATTTCTGTTCAGAACGCTGTCGTCCGCGGGGACCGATTACAGCCCCGCGCCTCGGGTTGGGGTGTCTGTCAGGGCGTGGACCGATGACACCACGTCCAGCCTTGGCGATTGGAAGCGCGTGACCGGGCAGCTGTCCATGCCTGAGCGATTTCTGGTTGCGCAGGTACCTATCACGTCGCAAACCACGCAAGCCAAGTTGCAGCTCGCTGCTTCGGTAGACGGGAAAGTCAGGCCCGACAGCGAGCTCGGCGGCAAGCTCTTTCGACTCGACATGATCGAGTTCCCTGCCGCCGTGCCCATGATCGAGCAGGAAAGCGGCTGGTCGTCGGTTTTCGACCTCACGTTGGACGCAAGATACCCAGGGCATTACAGCTGCATGATCAGCCGCGAGAACGGCGGCGGGGTGATCGTGCATTTCGATGTGGAGGCACTGGCATGACGATCCAAACCGATTTGATAGCGCCATCTGAGATCGGCGAGGATCGATTAGGGCTGTCGATTGATCCCAGCTGCTTGCCGATGCTGGCGATGAACAACATCATAATCAACATAGATTATTCTGCGGTGGGCGCGAACGGCGTCACGTTGCCGATAGAGTTCATCGTGCAGCCGCCGTCTGTGGACGGAATCGGCTACGTGCGGCGTGTGTACAGAAAGCACGTTCCGTCCAGCATCGTGTTTTTTCCCATAACCGCAGGGCGGCATTTGGTGCTGGTCAAAGAATGTTGCCACAATCTCTGGCAAGGCAGGCTCGTGATCGACGTGGGCGGGGATGAGGCCGACAAGCTCGAGCCGCTGGATAGATTATAGGAACGGAGAACGAGATGACCGTTACGACCAACGAAGCCAGGTTCACAATAAACGACAGCCCGAGCGAAGATGTAAACGGCAACCGCGGCTACAATGCCGAGAACAGCGACACGCTGACCGTCACGCTCGAAGAGGTTCCCAGCTCGGTCTTGGCCGTATCTTATTACCTGTACGATGCGCTGGACGATACATCGCCGTTGACGAGCAAGAACGCTCCCGCGGTCGTGTGGAACGAGAACAGCCAGGCGAGCATCACGCTTGCCTCGGTGAACGATTCCGCCACTGTAGATCTTCCTGCAAGTGGTGCGCATTCATATGTGATCCGATGCGTCGTCGCGGTGCCACGCGGCTCGGCGATGTTCGAGCGGGTTGTGACGATTCGGTCGGGTGGGCTCGTGCGGCTTCGCAAAACTGTTCCGGACGAGAGCGGGCAATACAGCCCCAGAAGTGATTCTGATGATCAGAACGATATCATCGACGCGATCATGTTGGGACTTGGTGAGCCTGGTTTGGTGGATCATGGCATTTTGACAGGACTGACCGGCGACGATCATACGCAATACCATACTAATGCGCGGGGTGATGCCCGATATATTCCGAAATCAATCGTAGACGCGAAAGGTGACATCGTTGCGGCCAGCGCTGACGACGTTCCCGCCCGATTACCGGTTGGTTCGGATGGGAAGTCATTGTTGGCCGCGAGCGGCGAAGCAATCGGGCTGCAATGGGGTTATCCGCACCATGGCGATTTAACTGGACTGACTGGCGATGACCATTCGATTTATCATACCGATGCAAGAGGCGATGCTCGTTACATTCCGAAGAGCTTGCTAGATGCCAAAGGCGATTTGATCGCAGCGAGCGCCGACAATATTCCCGCCCGGTTGCCGCTCGGTACCGATGGAAAAACGCTGATGGCCGCGAGTGGGGAGACCACCGGGTTAGAATGGGGCTACCAGCACCACGGTGTTCTAGTCGGCCTGACCGGCGACGATCATACGCAATACATACTTGAGAACGGAACGAGGCCGTTCTCGGCGTACATCGACGTCAACACGGCTGCGATACCCGCCAATCCCATTGCGGGCAAGCTGAGATTGTACGTCGAAGACATCAAGGGATTTCCGTTCTTCTCGTTCCGCGACAGCACCGGCATGATACGGAAAATAGTGCGTGATTCCGTGTTCGTCGGGAAGAACGTGACCGGCGTCACGATCCCCGCGTTTCGCGCCGTGTATGCGAGCGGCAGCGAAAGCGACGTTCCGACGCTCGCATTGGCCAAGTCGAACAGCATTGACACGATGCCCGCGATCGGCATCACCACGGAGGCGATCGATGACGACGGCTACGGGCGCGTGATGCAGGTTGGGCTGCTGGAGAACGTGAACACCTCGTCGTTTTCCGCGGGCAACGTGGTGTACGTTTCCCCGACATCTGCAGGTCTCGTGACGGCCACCCCGCCGATATACCCGAACATCCGGCAGGAAGTTGGAACGATACTCGTTGCTGCAGCTTCCGGCTCCGCCCAGGTGATTTCCCGGTCGATGATCAATGATAGCCTGACCGAGCACAGTGGACTGCTGGGGCTGACGGGGGACGATCACAGCCAATACCACACCGATGCGAGAGGCGATGCCCGATATATTTTGAAAAGCATAGTCGATGCGAAAGGAGATTTGATCTCGGCAACCGCGAATGATACGCCCGCCAAGTTGACGGTGGGGGCCGATGGTAAAGCGTTGATGGCCGCAAGCGGCGAGGCAACTGGATTAGCGTGGGGATATCAGCACCACGGGGATTTAACGGGATTAACAGGAGACGATCATACCCAATATATTTTGAAAAGTTTGGTAGATGCCAAAGGCGATATAATTGCCGCTACAGGTGATAATGCTCCTACCAGATTGGCTGTTGGAGCCGATGGAAAAGCGCTGCTGGCGGCAAGCGGGGAAGCAACTGGATTAGCGTGGGGATATCAGCATCATGGGGATTTGACTGGATTAACGGGAGACGACCATTCAATTTATCATAACGATACTAGGGGCGATGCCCGGTACATCGCAAAATCGTTGGTGGATGCCAAGGGCGATTTGATTGTAGCGTCTGCCGATAATACGCCCGCAAAGTTTACAGTTGGTTCGAATGGAGCTGTTCCTGTTGCCGCAAGTGGCGAAACGGTGGGGATTAAGTGGGCTTACAGCCAACTTACGAACACGGCAGAGAAAACTAGTGGATATACTGCATTGCCATTCGAGAACGTGTTGGCAAATCCAAGTTCAGCAGGGTTTACCATCCTAGCTCCCGCTACCCCATCGGAGGGGTTCCGGTTTGCAGTAACGAATTCGAGTACCTCGTACAACACGCTCAAACTCGACGGTAACGGTAACGTATTCGAGAACGGATCCGCTTATTATCTTCTCAAAGAGTCGCATGGCTACGTTGAGTTTCAGTACATCAGCGGTAGGTGGCGATCTATCAATCCTATAAGGCGCGTGTATGCTCTAAACGCATGGGAATGCGACATCATCCCGGATGGAGATGGCATTGGCGGCGGGACGAACAATACCACGGCGTTTGCTAGCGCCATGACAATGCTGGCCGCACAAGGTGGTGGCGTATTGTATTTACCTATTGGTACATATCGCAAAGATGGCGTTACGCAGTTATATAACCATGTTTATATTTTCGGCGAAAGCTCAGTTGGTCATAGCACTTTTCCCGGAGGAGTACGTATCGATTGCAAAAACATGTCGCTGGTAGGAGATGCAACAGCTGCTTTTTATGAAATAGCTGGCAACGGTTACAACGTTTGCCTCAAAAACCTGCTTATCATTGGTCCCAATGTTGCCGCCGGTAGTCAATGGTGGCAAGGATTGATAGGCGTGCGGTTTCGCTCTACTCATACTTATTCTCGGTTAGAGAATGTTACTTGTGAAAATTTCCAGAACGGTTTTGCGGTCGAAACTGGCGGCTATATTACGTTTTATAAATGTAATTCGAGAGGTAATCAGTGTAGCGGCCTGACGGTTTATAATGGTTATGACGTCAAAATAATAGGGGGTATGCACCAAGATAACGGCAACTATGGAAATATTAGTATCACGAGCGACAAGGAATTAGGCGGGACCACGTGGACATATGGAATAGCTGTTGATGTTGACATTCTGGATGAAAGCAACGGTTATTCGCTGTATGTAGCGCATACCAAAGACTCGTCCTTTAAAATAGGACGAATGTATACAGCTACAATATCAGGAGCGTACTTTAACAATACTCATAGATGCACGTTAGAAGCTGCCCAGATACAACATTATGGTGATGGTGTGCCTATCGTTGGTAATAGTATCGTACTTACCGACACATGCCGCAACATGCGAATAGTGAATACGCATACATCTCCCGAAGGTGGGGGGGATATATCTGATTTGGCACCCGATACTACATATATCAACGTCAACGGCATTTCCAAAAATGAGAGGCAATACATATCCCAAGCCGCCGAGCCGACTGCACTAGTTGGCGAGCTACTGATTTTCAACGACACCGATTCGAGCGAAGCAGGCGCTATATACGGGACTGCAACCGGCAACAAACACCTTGGTGATTTGTGGTACATCCAGAAAAGTTTGGTCGATGCCAAGGGAGATATTCTAACTGCTACGGCTGATAACACACCTGCCCGGTTGGCGGTCGGAACAAATGGCAAAGCACTGATGGCCGCGAGCGGCGAAGCGACCGGGTTGGAATGGAACTACCAGCACCACGGCGATCTGACGGGGCTCACCGGGGACGATCATACGCAATATATTCTCAAGTCATTGGCCGATGCCAAGGGCGATGTGTTTACCGCTACAGCCGATAATATTCCTGCCAGGTTGGCGGTTGGCTCGGACGAAAAAGTTCTGGTCGCAAACAGCGCCACCGCGACCGGGCTCGAATGGCAATATAGGTTGCCGAAAAACTACGTTAAATCATCTGACCAAGCCTGTGATGGTTCACTAACTACCATTGCTGGCCTTACTTCGGGCGCGTTGGAACAGAGCACGAAATACATTCTCAAGGTTTGCATTCCTGTCGTGTGCCCCAGCACATACGACGCTCATTTCGCCGTTTCATGCTCCGTCGGAGGTGGAACATTGGAAGCGCAATGCAGAGGCCCGCACGATGCTTCGACCGATTTCAGCGAGCGCATGACCGCGTTCGATACCATGACGACCCACGAGATGACCGTACCAGCCAGCGCCAACAGCTGCGTGATGATAGACGGTGTGGTCGTCACGCCCGGATCAGGCGCCCCTACCATCAGCGTGACCACGCAGGGATCTGGCGCTTGCTCCGTCAAAGCAAACGCGTATTTGCGGTTGGAAAAAGTGGTGTGAGCGTGAAAATCGCAATGCACATGATAACGTACGGCGGGGTTTGCGGCGCAACGGTCAAGTCGTTGGTAGATGAAATAAACCACGGGTTGCAGGACATATCGTTGTCGTTCGTGCAAACGCCAGGCGACCCGTTGCTGTACCGGCATCGTTCGCAGGTTCTCGATTATTTGTATCGCGAGACCGATGCCGACGTTTTCGTCAACATCGATCGCGACATCGTTTGGCGCAGGGGCGATGTTTGCGCGCTCGCCAAAAAGGCGGTCGAGCTGCAAGCTTTGGTCGGTGGGTTGTATTGCAAGCGCGTCAAGGGCAACGGGTGGAGCGCCCGGTTGAAATCGCGCGAGCTCGACGTGTGCATCCCGTCCGAGACATGTTTGCCAGCCGAATATTTGGGAGCAGGGTTTCTGGCCATTCCGCGCTCGGCAGTCGAGCGCATCATCGCGGAAAAAGAAGCGAGCAAGCTCGTTCTTTACCACGGCACCAGCCGTCTGTATTGGGGCTTCTATCATCCGCTAGAGGCACCTCATCCCGAGATTCCAAACGCGGTCGAAGACTTGGGCGACGATTGGTCGTTTTGCGCTCGCGCTCGGTTGGCTGGGATCGAATCTTACGTTTATGCGAGACCAGTGTTAGAGCACATCGGCGAGCATTACTACACCATCACCGACGGCATCCCGGCGAAATCACTCGCATAAATCCAGAACGTCGCCAACTGACCCGCTCAACCCATCGTTGCCCCACAACTCGATGTTGGTTTGCTCGTCGTCCGTCGACCCCGTGGTTTGCAACGAAACGTAATGCCCGAGCTCATGCGCGTAAATTTCGATCGCGCTATGTTTCGATTTTTCGGAAAACAGCGATGGGGAAAGCCCGATCACGAACCGATCCAAGCTCGTTTCGTCGGCATAGAATCCCAACGTGTTCAGACCTGAATCGTCTGGATCCAAATTCATCAGCGAGTTCCAATCGTCCAACGATCGGGGCGCGAACACTGTTACCGATTTCAGCTCGTCGATTTTTTTGTTCGCCTTGTTGTGCCACTCTGTTTGAACGCACAACATATCGGCGAACAACCTCTCGACCGAGTCTGAATCGTCGTTGCGATCCGAGATGATCGTCACCGAGAATTCGTCGTTCGACATGCTTGAAGATTTGAGGTCGAGCTTGTCGACAAATTCATCGAGCTCGTACTGTGTTCCGCACGCCCCGAAAAATGATAAACTCGCAATTAAACCAACGTATATGATCTTTCCCATAATTAGATCGTAGCACTAAATGGTCGATTAATCTAGCGCAATCGACAACCCCCTTGTTCTTACATAAACTCACATCAAAATCGGAGAATTTCAAATGGCAACAACCGTCCCAACTTAATAAGCTGTTGGGCTAGCATTAATCTCATTTGTATATTTAGCCGCCAATCCTGAGAATTCAAAATGCAAATTGAAGAATTATTGCGCATGTTGGGCCCTTATGCCACTCCCGTCACGCTGCTTTTGATTGCCGCTCTCGGTTGGCTAGCTCGCGATCGAGCTAAAATATCGAGCGCGTTGGACGCGGCACAGCAGGCCCTAATAATCGAAAAAGAAAAGCGGGCCGAGATGCTCGAGCGCAACTACCACGAGTTCCTCAACCGTAGCGACGAGCTTATGAGAACTTTAGACGAGTTCGACAAACGAGCTGACGAAGTGCTGCGGTCGGCAAGCTGGAGTCGGCGAATGAAATAAGATGATTTGCCCAATTACAATCATGATGACTGGAGCAGGAGAATGTCCCAACTTAAAGCTGTTGGGCTAGCATTGTTTACGCTTATATAATTGGCCGCGATATCGGAGGTTAGGATGCGCCCTAAAAGAAAAAGATTGATCAGCGAAGAGAAATTGATAATCGTAGACAAGCGATTGGAGGAAGCTGAGAAGAAGGACGAGGAGGCGTTCCGCAAGCTGCGATCTCTGAGGTGCGGCCGTAGTTCGAAGCCGCCCTCCGACAAGCAGAATTCCGGCGGGTAGCTACGATTTCATAGGGGTGGTAATTTATACCCATGACACATCTAATCAAAATCATGGGTTTGGCGCTTGCGTTGGCCATCGGATCGGGTTGCGCGCAGCTGTTGCCGCTGCTCCCGACCGTCGTCGCGGCCGTGCAGGATGCCGTGTTGATAATCGATAGGATCGAGAGGTACGTGGACATGGTGTTCGCCGCGGCACCCGATTCCGCCGCCGAAACGGCGGTCAGGACGTCACTGGACAAAACCCGGGTAGCTCTGGACGTGGCATTGCGCGCTGCCAAGGGAACAGCCGATTTGGGCCGGGAAGACGTATCGATGGCGTTTGCCGAGTTCCAGCGGGCGTACATCGAGCTGCTAAAATTATTAAAGCCGCTCGGGGTAGTCGAGATGAACTACTCGACCACGAACGAGTACGCAGCCACGAAGGGCGCTGGGTTGGTCGTACCGACGCCTTTGGCGATGGGGTTCCAGCCGTGTCCCGACTTGTAAGCTGTCGGGCTAGCATTGTTCACTCTCATATATTTGGCCGCGATATTTATAATTAGATCATAGTTCGGAGAATTTAAAATGCCGACGAAAGAAACAAAAAGATATGGCGGGCTGGGCTGGATTCGAGATCCAGAGAAAAAGCCAAATGAGAAGCGAGATTGGAGCGTAGCGGAGATCATCGCTGAGACAGATCCTCCTGAAAATTTCAGCAACCGCAGTTTGATCGTGTCGGTCTTGGACCAAGGCCCGTTGCCAACATGTGTTTCCAACGTCGCGGTGCAGGCTATAAGGGCATGCCAGGTCGCCAACAACGTCCAGCCCGTGCTCGGCTCCCGGCTGTTCGCGCACTACATCGCAAGATCGACACAGGGCGCGCAGCGAATGCTGGGCGGCATCAACTACCGCGCGCTGTTCGAGGTGCTCAACACGTTCGGCCTGCCGGCGGAGATATATTGGGCGTACGACGACGCGGTCGGTGGCCCGAACCCCAAATGGCAGCAGATGCCGGACTCGGACGCGTTCCGCATGGCGTACGACCAGAAAGGGCCGCTCAGATATCGACGGATATACGAGGCCGGCGATGCGCGGTTGACCGCAATTCGCCGCGCGGTATCGCAGGGCAAGGTGGTCGCGTTCGGCGCGATGGTGAACGAAACGTTTTGCGAGAATGGATATGGCGTTCAAGTCGTTCCGCCTCCCGCGGATTGGAACGAGGTGGTCGGCGGGCATGCCATGCTGATCGCGGAGTACGATTCCAAATCTTTCGGCGGGCCGAACTCGTGGGGCACAAAGTTCGGTGACAATGGTTGGTTCAAACTGTCGCCGGAATACATCGCGTCCGAATATGCGGAGGATTTCTGGATCGTCGATCAATCGGTCAAATTCACATCTGTCCCAACTCATAAGCTGTTGG
>Ga0316628_100000264_pt1 | contig 32521 bp, 52 predicted proteins | sample OWC_Aug_M2_C1_D5_FD_207648 | JGI IMG/M metagenome (GOLD analysis project Ga0316628, IMG submission 207648) | Wetland soil microbial communities from Old Woman Creek delta, Ohio, United States - OWC_Aug_M2_C1_D5_C | ecosystem: Environmental > Terrestrial > Soil > Wetlands | place: USA: Ohio...
GTCTATGGGTGGGAAGCCCCCAGAGATTAGACCCGCCCCAGCACGCTATGAGGTCGCCAAGGCGTTATCGCAAGCTACTTGATACCTACACCTATCCGCGCGCTCGATGCGCTTATAGCGCGTTCTAGTGGGTTTTGGGGGATGCGTGCCAGGATGGACTACACGGGGCTAGGCGCAGCGATTGATCCTAGCGGATAGGGTAGTACATGGGCGGATGATGCGCGGCTATGGTGCATGATCAGCAGGGCAGCATGATCAGCAGGGCAGCATGATCAGCAGGGCAGCATGATCAGCAGGGCAGCATGATCAGCAGGGCAGCATGATCAGCAGGGCACAAATAAAAAAAAATCCCCAGCCTGTTAGAGCCGGGGACAAGTGGCGCGCAATGCGCCAGGGGTTAAAGGGTGCGCCGCTATTCTCGGGGCGGGCGCGATAGGATGACTAGCAAGAGGGCGAGCAGGTAGAGCATGGGGTTATACCTCGACGGGCGCATATTGCGCACCGTTCCAAACTTGCAAGCGATCCGCAGTTATTGGCTCGCGCGTACTGCGCGCGGCTTCCGACAGTGCGTCGGCGTCATTCTTTGCGCCTATCATTATCCAGCCATAGCCGCCCATATAGCGGTAGCTAATCAGGCCGGAAGCCGCGCAGGGTTTATTGCATATCGTTAGCATAATTTATTCCCCCTTCATTATCTGACTAATCGGACATACGCGCGCCCACAATGCGCGGCGATGATGCCAGCGGATCAATTGTTGCAGGTATGAGGTGCGCATGATTAACGCTCATCAAATACGTGATACAGCGTGCCGTCAATGGTCAGTTCATCCTCGCCATTATCATAGCTGTTGAAGTGATGCCCGTATCCGTCGGCGCTGGCGTAAGCCTGTTGCAGTTCGTCAAGTTTACCCAAGCTGACAATCAGCTTGCCGATAGCCTCAAATGCTTCTGCCTTTTGCATTGCCTCGATAACCTCCTGATCTATTCCTGCCACGTCGGCGATGAACCATGCGTTAAAACATCCGAGAATGTACAAATCATCCCCGAGCTGTTCCGTCTGGATACGGTCAATGTCGGCGCTGTTGATGAAACGCACATTGTCAACCGTAAAATCGTCGGCACCAGCTTCGATACTTTCCACAACTTCGCGCCAGTCTGGCGTGCTGAACAGGTCGGCGCAGAAGTTTTTGATTTTCTTGCAGTCGGCGTATTTCATTTTCCTATCCCCCAATTAAGCCAGCACTGCCGGCAGGTTAGATTTCAGGAATTGCTCAAGAGTCAGTTCGATTTTTGCGCCATTCTTCAATTGTACGGTAATCATTTTGTAGCCCCTTATGTTTTACCTGGTGCATTTGTTCCGCCCAGTGGTTGCCACTTTAACAGGTATTTAGTTCCGGTCAAGCGATTTTCACGGAATAATCGCTTAATTATTGTGCAAAGCCCGTAGATATTGAAAAGAAAATGCAAAAATTGTGGATAACTTTCTAGTTATCGCCGCGGCACCGGTGGGAGTTATCGCCGCGGCACCGGTGGGAGTTATCGCCGCGGCACCGGTGGGAGTTATCGCCGCGGCACCGGTGGGAATTATCGCCGCGGCATCGGTGGGAATTATCGCCGCGGCACCGGTGGGAATTATCGCCGCGGCATCGGTGGGAATTATCGCCGCGGCACCGGTGGGAATTATCGAAAAAAAAATCCCCCACTTTTTACGGTGGGGGATCAAGGGGCGCGCGGTAGCTTTGGAGGAGGTGCGCGCCCTGGGGCAATTCCATATTTCCTACTAGGTTTTGTGGCTATTTAACCCTATTTCCTACTAGGTTTTGTGGCTATTTGGCGCGATTTGCGCGCACAGTTTTCAGGTCGCACTTTCAGGTCGCACTTTCAGGTCGCACTTTCAGGTCGCACTTTCAGGTCGCACTTTCCGGCGCGTCACACATGATTCCCACGCGACCACCTGGCACCAGATCAAATGGCAACCCGAGTATCGTTTCCCAATCATCCGTGACAAGCCGCGCGCCGGTAGCAAGTCGCACTTTGCGCAGCTTCGGCATCAGGTCACGCCCGATGATGAACCGACGATTCTGGCCGGGGCACGACAGTGCCAGATTGCGCAGCGTGTCGATCATGCCACCTCCGCCAACGCAACTTGCACTTTCTCCCATTCAAGCATGCCGATATTTACCGAATCAGCATTGCTCTCCCACTTGCGAACCGCCCTTTCTGTGACATACAGCATCTTTCCAAATTGCACTTGGGTCATGCCGAGCGCAAGTCGCGCTTCTCGCACTTGGTCGGGGGTTGGTTGCTTGGTTGTCATGCGGTTCTCCGGCTCGTTGGTGTCAACCGGCGGGCACATGGTGAACGCCGATGCAGGTTGCACTCTAAGGCATATCATTCCGGTTTGTCAAGGGTGAAAGCCATCCCCAGCAGTTGAAAGCCATTTGCATCTTCGTCCGTCACTCGTCCGTATCAAACGGACGCGCTGAAAGCCATTATACACACTGCTTCCATTCATTACGTCCGTTACATATCCTAAATTGATAGACAGAAAATATAGGGGGAGAGAGGGTGTGGGGGAGGGTGGAGAGGGAGAATAGGAGTATTTACGGACGCACGGACGGCAAATCGGTAAGTGCGTGATTTACAAAGAAAAACGGCGCGCCCGTTAGGTTCGCGCCGTCCGTACCAATAACGGTCGAAATTACCGAGAAATTTGTGAAGCCTGATAATTTTTCACAATTTGATCTTGATCTGTCAAAATCACCAGTTCCGACCCTTTTTTGACGTACAACTTGGCCCTGCAACCATCCACAAAAGTCGGAACGGACGTGCGCCCTTCCGGCAGATGCGGATGCACAACATAGCCCAACGCGCGCAATATCCGCCCGCGCAACTGTGGTGAAGTGGCGCGACGGGACTCTTCCAGCACCTTTTTAACCGCAGCACTCGAAACCCATCCGTTCATCAGTCCTGGTGTCGAATTGGCGTCGATGTACTCTTTCAACTCTTGCTCCAATGGCCCGAGAGAGTGCGCGATAGCGTCATCTGTGCTCGACGTGCGTGGCGCGCGATGCAGTTTGCCAGCAGGATTCATGTCATCAGGTATGGCAAACGTGTACAAATAGTGCGATATGCACTCGTAGCCCCCGCCATCCGCCCATTTGAACAAGTTGGGGAAGTATTCGCCACCCATGCCATCCCGCACGATGTCAGCGTATTCCTGCTGCGCCATGTGGAACAGGCCGTAGCGCCGCTCGTTTTCGTCGATCGGCATGTCACCCTTACCATTGACGAACATGATGAAATTGGCGCGATTGTCGCCCGTGACTTGATCTGAACCTTTGCTTTGCATCTCGACGCGCCGGTTCGTTATGAGCGGCTTAAGCGTTTCCAGCAACTCGCGCTTTTCATGTGTGCTCAGTTCCTCGACGATGATCGCCAGCTTGCCCCGAAGCCATCCTGTGAACTTGTTTCCGATGTCGGCACTGTTTGGGCGATGGCAGTACCTATCACCCAGCGCGCGCTCGATGCTTGTTCCAATCAATGTCTTACCATTCCCTTTCGCACCTTGCACTACCGGGCACCATTGAAACTTCACACCGGGGTTCTGCACCATCGCCGCCATGTAACTCAGCAATAGCGTTCGGTCGCGCTCATCCGGCAACACGCGCTGCATGTAATCGAGGAACGGCGCAACATCGCCTTCGCGTCGCACCGTGTCAATCGGCCACCAGATGTTTGCGAGACGCTGGCCGCCCTCACGGATCAATGCACCTGGAGGCAACTCCGGCCGGAAGCACGTCGTCTCGGCGCGCGGCGCGTCGTAGGCCTGATTCAGCAGAAATGCCTCCCACGCCGATTTGCTCGGCGCGCCAGCGTTCTCGTTGTTCATGATGAACGAGAAGCCCCCAATCATGTTGTCGAACCGTTGACGGTCTAGAAGCCATCCGCCCGGCACAAGGATGCGGTTCTCCGATCCGATATACACGCAGCCTGCGAATAGCGTGTTCATCTGCTGCTCTGGTGAAATCAGCCGGCTACCTGTTACTACGCGGGCCTTCGGCAGCGAGTGTTCCGTTACTGGTGTTGCGACCATTCCTTGCCCGAATCCAATGGCGGATGTGTCGAGCGGTTTGCGGCGCTTCGGATTGACCCAGCCGTGTTCTTCGGCAAGTGTGAATATGCGAGCAACGCCCGTATGCTCACCGCGAAAAGACCGCCACTTCCGAGCGTCCTGTTTCGGATTATGCTTTTCCGATGTCGCAGACCATTCCATCCAAAGCTCGAATCCGGCATCTCCGAGCTTGCATAACGCCTGTCCAGCCTGTATCCATGTGTCTCGGTTATCAGCGGGAACGTGTGACAGTGCGTCACGCAGTTCAGCAATGTCGAAGTCGGTTCGTTCTTCGTACTGTATTGGCGTGCGCTCAAGTCGCACCGTTTCTCCACGGGCCTGGCGCAACACGGACTCGACATAAAACGAGATGTCGGACGGTGTTAGTTCCGAAAGAGCATCTCCTGTAACGGTGAAGAAGCGCCCAGCCGAATACGCTTCAATACCGTCGTCGGCACTCCCTATAGCTTGAAATGGTGTGCCGAATCCTATGGCGTGAACGCCATCCTTATTCGGTGATCGCTCACAATACGTCACTGCCGACAGTATGGAAGCGTATGCGCTGAGTTCGATACGCTCAGACATCTTGTCCATATCAATCCCCTGCCACCCATTTGTTAGTGCAAATCCTAGACCCGCGTATTGCCCGGTTGACATCGCCGACACTGCGTCGTCGAATGTGCCGAATCTCGCCTGATCTTCCGGCGAGTCAAGGGTTCCTTGTCGTGGTATTCCCGACACATAGAACGGGACTTTGCGAGGTTTTGCAGATGCGTCATCTGATACGGCTTTCCAAACGAGCCATTGTTTTGCAGCGCGCATCGCTGCTGGAATTTTGGTGTAAGTCATAGCGCCCCCGACTGACCGTGCTCGAATCTCGCAGACCGCGCAGCTATGCACGCAGAGATAGTTTTGTCGCACGGATCATCTTCGACCCAATAGCCAGGCTCACCCCATTTGTTCCAACAGTAGTAACTGATCGAGAAGTTCATCTCGTGATACCCGACTTCTTCGTTCGAAACATATCCGAGCAACCCGCCACAAATTTTTCGCGCGTCAATTTCGCCGACGATGAACACCACTGGCAGCTTTGAATCGGTACACAATTCTGCGGCCTTGTGCAAGTCGTCCGGCGTCGGATTCTGACCTTTCACTTCGATGTAAAACAGCCCCGCGCCAGTCGTCGGATCAATCACCAAGAAGTCCGGCAAATAGCGCGTTCCATCAGAGAATTCAAAACCTTCCAGTTCATATCGCCATTTCCAACCGATGTTGTCGAGAAATATAGCGACACGTGCCTCAAGACGTGAGCGAAAGTGATACCCGTTGTAGTGCGTTTGGATTGGTTGCATTTTAGAGTCCTTGTTCGACAGTGAGTGAGTAGGTGACGGCTTTCAGGTGGAACAAGCACCCGAAACTTACGCAGGCTCCCCCGACCGTCGAACTGGATAGTAGCGGCGACTCATCGCGCTGTCAACCAATCGCTGCAAGCGCCCGCGCGCGCACCGCCACCGGCAAACGTGCCACAACCGGATCACGTGCCACAATCCCTTGCGCCACGACAACCCAGTCCTCGACACGCACCGCCTCGCGCATCACCGCGCGCCGCACCTGCATCATATCGCCCACATGTGCCGATATGAGACTTGCGCTACATCCGGCACGCTCTGCAATCATGGCGCGCGTGATGCGTGTGTAGCCGTGCCGACGTGCCAGGTGTAGCGCGGCGGCGAGGATGGTGCGGATGCGGAGTTGGGGGGTTTGGCGCATTTGGGTCACTCGGACAGATATTGGCGCACGATTTCGATTTGTGCGGCATCGGCGGCATCGGCGGCATAGGCGGCACGGGCGGTATCGGCGGCATCGGCGGCATAGGCGGCGGCATAGGCGGCACGGGCGGTATCGGCGGCATCGGCGGCATAGGCGGCGGCATAGGCGGCGGCATAGGCGGCATAGGCGGCGGCATCCTGCGAAATCTTCCCCGTCATAAAATTACGCGCCGCTTGAATCGCCTCACGTGGGCGCTTGTCGTCAGGATATGCGGCCTCAAAAACATGCAACGACTGCTCTGCGAATCGACACGCCAACTCGACACACGCATGGCGCGAATCCTCGACTGTTGCACGCAAGCACCACAGCGTGTCTTGTACGCCGTTTGATTCGAGGACGGTCAGCAGATCGAGCGTGTCGTCATCAGCAGCGGTTTTGTCGAGATGTTTCAGCAGTTTCTCCCAGCCAGATTTGCAAGGCGACGCGGCGCGGATGCAGTTAAGCGTTGTTGTTAGACGTGGCATTTGTTACTCCTTCGCGGTTGAGTTTGGGAGAGCATGAGGCTTGTTGACGGATGTGTCAATACGCAGACGGCTCATTTGCACGTATTCGTCAGATATGTCCATACCAATGAACACTCGATTCGTTTGCAATGCTGCCACACCTGTCGTGCCGCTACCCATGAACGGATCGAACACCACATCCCATTCGTTGCTCCAACTAACAATGTGATCGTGCGCAAGTTGTTCGGAGAACGCTGCGGGGTGAGCCTGCTTCTTTCCGACAGATTCTTGCCCGACAGTATTTATTTTCCAGATGTTTTTGCGTCCTCCGAATTCATCTTGTGACTCTCGCACAGTTTCAGAATTAACAATCTCGCCGTTTTGTTTCCGTAGCGACGTTTTTCCGAACGGTTTGCCGTATTTTATCGGCACGTCGCGTATCTGGTTGAACGTCTTTGGAACACCCTTCGAGAACACGAACATATACTCGAATATCTGGTGGCAGCGATTGCTCGACGGATTCGCAAAATGAGGCTTCTCCCAAATCATCGTGTCGTGCATATTGAACCCGCACTGCATGAAAAACAACGCTTGGCGAAATGATGTTCCCGTCTCGCTTCCGTTGACAGTCGCATCTCCGACCACCCACACGACGACACCGCCGCGTTTCGTCACTCGCCACAATTCTTTTGCGAGTGATTCAAAATCCCATTCGTACCCATTGTAGGTTCGCAGGTTATCGTATGGCGGTGATGTAACGGTCAAATCGACGCACTCGTCCGGTAGATGCTGGCGCATCAACGTCACATTGTCCCCACAGTATAGTTGCTTCATTCCTCAATCTCCCCCGTAGTGAACCCCGCCACGCCCCCAAGCGAGCGCACCATGTCTATCCAACGCTTCTGTGCCACCTCTCGCGGCGTGCCGGTGTAGTGCCATTTTGCAGCTTTCACCTCTAACGATACGAATTGCCCGATGGTCGTGCCCACCATGTCTTGCGTGATGACCACTGGGCGGATACCTATCAGGTCGGAGGATTTTATCTCGGCGTTTTGCTGCTTCGATTCGTTCGCCAGGCCATAGCGTATGTGACGCCCCGTGTCGGGGTTTATGGCAACCCCTGAGTTGTTCCTGAACAGCCGCCACCCCCGAGCCGACGCTGCGATGCGGACACGTTGTTGGATTAAGGTTTCGCTATCACTCATCCCTGCATCCTCCCCATTAGCTCTTCCGCCTCACGCGCCCCGAGCGCCATAGCACTCAGCACGTCCACCCCATACACCTGATAAAACTCCCGCTGCAATCTCCGCACCGTAGCCTCGTCTGTCGCATCACTCCTAGCACCCGCCCACCGAGCCATCTCGGCCCGCAGCAACTCCTGCGCCGCCTGCTTCTCCCTGTGCCGCTTGTCCAGCGTCATCTGCACCACGCGATCAGGATGATACTTGACTGCCGCATCTACCTCTCCGCGCATACGGGCAAGCGTATTGGCGTCTAACTCGTAGAGGTCGCCGTCGATGGCTTCGATGCTGGATCGTGAGGCGGGTTCTGCCGTGTGGTGGCAGTATGGGCACGTAAACCCATGTGCGGCCCGTTCGTACACCCCCATGCACTTCGGACACGTGCGCACGGCGATGGTGTCAACGAGGCGAGATTTGCCGCGTTTCTCGCGGCGGTCGAGTGTCCAGGTGCGCGGTGCGTCGGGGAGGCCGTGGCGGGCCACGTTTCCGACGTGATCGAGCACCACGGCATAATCCTTGCCCTCCTTCAATCGCAACGCGCGGCCGAATTGCTGGATGTATAGCCCCAAGCTCTGCGTCGGCCGCACCATACTCACAACCTCGACAGCAGGAATGTCCACACCCTCGCCGAACAGATCGACGTTGACCACCTGCTTGATTTCGCCCGCAGCGAACCGCCGCATGATCGCGTAGCGCACTGTGTCCGGCGTCTTTGCGCTAACCACCTCCGACGGCACGCCTGCCGCGCGGAACGCCGCTGCAATCTCACTCGCGGCCTCAACGTCAACGGCGAACGTGATGCCCAACTTGCCCGGTGTCACACGCAGGTAGTGCTGCACCACATCGCCAACCACGTGAGATTTGTGAACAGCCTTGCGCAATGGGTCAGGGCTGTAGTCGCCGGACGCAGACAGCCCGACTCCCGACAGATCAATATCGGACGGCGGCGCATACACGCGGTAGTCGGTCAGATAACCCATGCGGATGATTTCGCGCATACCTGGCGCTTGCACCATCTCGTCGAATATGCCGTCAGCATGACGACCCAGACCGCGCCCGTCTGCGCGCATTGGTGTGGCTGTTACGCCAAGTCCCTTGGCATTCGGAAACATCGCCGCAGCCGTTCCCCACTTGTTACCTCCGTCAACTGCGGCTCTCAGGTTGTGATGGCTTTCATCACATACGAACAATCCGACACGCGAGAACCAAGGATCAGTTCCGTCCATGCGAATCAACGTGTCAACTCCGGCAACAGCGACACGCGCATTCGCGTCATAGTAACTGCGACCAATCTCGGACAAGTGTAGGCTGGCGCAATTGCGGATGACAGCCTGTTGTCCGACGATACGATGGCGTACACCGTCACGCGCAAGTGCAATTGAAAGCTGGCTCACCAGTTCGTGCCGATGTGCCACAACAACGCTCGCACAGTCGTGCTCACGGATGATGTCGGCCAGCACGACTGTCTTGCCGGAGCCAGTGCCGGACACAGCCAACACATTACGCGCGCCACGTTGCCACGCATCGTAAATGTCGCGCTTGAGGTCGGCTTGGTAGGGGCGGAGTTGGATGGTCATGCGGCTTGGCGTCTGTGCATCTCAGCAAACACTTCGACGCAGCATTTCACATATGCTTCGGCTACAATCGGGTCAGACGGTAAGCACGAACTCGAACCGACATACCATTTTCCGAATATGTAATTTGAAATCGACATCACGTCTCGGCCGCCGACATATCCAACGATGCGTACCGTTCCAGAATGTGACACTTCGGCCTCAACACGAATCTCGTTGCTCATCTCACTCACTCCAATCCCGCCACAAATTTACCATACCGATCCAAGCGCCTCGTCCCACGCTTGCGCTCGTCTCGCCCGTTTGCCTCACGTTGCAACTTCTTGCTGCATTGCTCATGCTTGTAACCTGCGCCGCGTGGGAGGTTGCATATTGGGCAAGTGTTGCGGTTGGTTAGACGCATGTCGTCACACTCCCGCACTTGATACATTTACGACACGGTGCGCCGGTGACGCGGTGTTTCGCTGGAACATAATGGTGTTGGCAACTCACAGGTCGGACTCCAATTCAAAGACGTGAAACACCAATGCGCCACCGTGCATCTGAAATGTTGCAATGTACTCACCGGGATTATCTGGCATTGAATTACCAGTTCCGTAAATCGCCAGCCATCTCGGAGCCAATTCCGCACTCTGGTCGCATAGCGCCCAAATGCAACATTGTCCGTCTTGCATTTGCACATCAAGCAATTTCGCACCGTCGGGCATCATTACCGTCTGACGATCAGTTACTTTTATTTCCCATTTCCAAATACGCATTTCCCACCTCCATTGCTGCGCATCATAAATCACTATTGACAGCGCCGTCAACAAGAATTACATTAGCACCATCTCAACCGCGAAGGAGTAACAAATGAGCATCACCATCACGATCACCGATCCAACCCGCGACGAAGCATTGCGCCTCGCCGACTATCTGTACGAGTTAGCCGGATACGGCAAGACTGCCGGCATCGTATCGCATCGCTTCGAGCCTAACGCCACACGTCAATCTGAGATTCTTAAGCAACATATCGAGGATTTGGCGGCTGGTGGCGATGAGGATGACGAGCGCAAGCCAGAGTTCGTGCAGTCGGTATCTGGCGCACCTGTTTCAGAGAACGGTGTCGAATATGCTGCAAGCGGAGAACCTGCCGTACTGCATCACGTTCCGCTCAATTCTATTGCCGTGCAGGTTGACTCCGCCGGCTACCCGTGGGACGAACGCATCCATTCGTCCAGCCAAGCAATCAACGCGGACGGCACGTGGCGTTTGAAGCGTGGTGTCGATCTGGTGCTGGTGACACAGGTGCGGGAAGAGTTGCGTGGTGCTGCACCAGAGGCTCCTGTTGCTGGCGACCATGGTTCACCAGAGTTGAACGCTGACGCTGTGAAACTCGAAAGCATTTTCGGTCAAGGCGCAGCAGGTGCGACTATTGCTGACATTACCCCAGTCATACCCGCACTTGTTGCACCGTCAGCACCAGTTGTACCAGTTCCCCCCGTATCACCAGCACCCGCGCCGACTGGCAGCATCACCTTCCCCCAACTGATGCAACGTGTCACAGCGATGTGCGCGGCCAAAATCATGACCATCGAGCGCGTACTGGATGCGGCGAAGGCCGAAGGTGTCGATTCGATCCCGCTGTTGGCGACGACACACGCGGATAAAGTCGGCGCAGTTGCGGCACGATTGGGGGTGACACTGTGACGGCCTCCAAACGCCAAGTCGGCGGAATGCACTACGTCGCCCAGGATGTGCAACCGTGGGACGCGATGGAAGCGTGGATGTCTCCCGAAGAGTTTAAAGGGTTCCTGCGCGGCAACGTCATCAAGTACGTCGCGCGATGCAACGAAAAGGGTGGCCGGCAGGACTTGGAAAAGGCCGCGCATTATCTGGAAAAACTGTTGGAGGTGAGCAAATGAGTATCGTCGGATGGCTGTTGATGATTGCCGGATTCGTTATCGTTTCGATATTTTCACCGCGCGATGATACGGACTCGAGGAGTGAGCGTAGCGACATGCGGCTTTACACCGATCACGGCACTGGTTGCCAGTATGTGAAAGGTGGAATGTTCGGAGGTATCACCCCGCGACTCGACAAAGATGGGAAACCAATGTGCCGCGAGAGCGAGGTGAGCAAATGAGACATCGTGACGAACAGGCCCGTGCGATAGACATCGCCCCGACCACAGGCGCTGCCGCGCCACAACACGCCCCACTCGCCCCATCCAGCGCCGCACGATGGGTTCAGTGCCCCGGCAGTGTCGTCATGTCGCGTGCGTTTCCTGACGCGGGTGATAGTGACGAGTCTGCCGAGGGTACGTTGGCGCATGAGTTGGCGGCACAGGCATTACGCACAGGTGTTGATCCGGTATGTGATGACGAGGAAATGTCAGCAGCGATAGCGATATACACCGATGCAGTTCGTAAAGCCATGGGTGGGTGAAATGAAACAATGCTTCACTTGCAAGCGGGTGCTACCAAAGGACAGTTTCACAAGAAACAGTCATAAGCCGGATGGTCGTCACCCGAATTGTAAGGAATGCCGCAACGCCGCACGTCGAGCGAGATATGCCGAAAATCCAGAGCATTATCGTGAGAAGTCTAGGAAGTTTAGACAGGCGCACCCCGGCTATTACAAAGAGTTACTTGCAAAATGGTATGAGGAAAACAAACCACGAGCATTTAAGCTGGCAAGAAAGTGGGCGAAAAACAATCGTGGGAAACGTTGTGCGATGCGGATGCGCCGCGTTGCTGGTCAGTTACAAGCAACTCCAAAATGGGCGGATGCCGAGAAGATAAAAGAATTCTACGTTATCGCAGATATGATGCGAAAGTTGACTGGCGAAGATTATCATGTGGATCACATCGTCCCATTGCGCGGAGTAAATGTTTGCGGACTGCACAACGAGTTCAATTTGCAAGTTTTACCTGCTAGTGAAAATATACGAAAAGGAAATAAGCATGAAGTGTGAGATACATATTGAGGAACGTGTCGAAGCTCCGCACATTCATTCTGACAACTGGGGCACCCCGGATGTGTGGGTGTTCAATCGCGCGAGAATGAGACTCGACATTTTTGATTTTAAGTATGGGATGGGGCCAGTCGAAGTGTTCGAGAACTGGCAACTGTTGAATTACGCCAGCGCCATCGTCCACATGCTCGGACTCGATACTGCCGACACGTTGCTGTCCGTGAACCTGCATATCGTCCAACCACGCGCGTATCACCGTAACGGCCCGGTGCGCAGTTGGTCGTTATCTGGCGAGGCGTTACGGGGATATACTAATCGTCTTGGGCGTGCCGCCAGTGCCGCGTTGATGTCAGGCCCGAACCCCGAGTGCGTCACTGGCGACGAGTGCCGTTACTGCCCCGCTCGCCACGCCTGCCCCGCATTGCTAACCGTGGGATATGGCGCAATCGAATCGTCTAGCGTGAGTGTGCCGCTCGACATGCCTCCCGCCGTCATGGGGATGCTGCTGCGCCAGGTACGCGACGGTATCAAACGCCTCGAAGCGATTGAGACTGGACTGGAACAGCAAGCCCTCGCCGCGATCCGCGCTGGTCGGCGCGTCACAGGATGGCACGCTGAGTCCGGCGCTGGACGCGAACGGTGGCGCGTGTCATATGACGAGGTGCTTGCGCTCGGTGCGGCGATGGGTGTCGAGGTGGCGAAGCCTGCATTGATTACGCCGAAGCAAGCGGTCAAGGCCGGTTTGCCGCGCGAGGTGGTCGATTGCTACACCGAGACACCCGCTGGTGAGGTCAAGCTGGTGGCTGACGACGGGCGATTGGCGTGTGTGTTTGGGAAGGGGGTATGAGATGGAAACACTGACCACGCGCGAACGCGATCAAATCGCAACAATCCTGCGACGTAGGGCGAACGAAATTGCCAGCTTTAAAGGCGATTTGCAGCGGACGAAGGATTTGGCGAGTGTCGATTATGCGCTCGAATTGGAGATTGACAGACTTCGCAGATTGTCCGACAAGGTTGCGCCAAACGAACCGGATGACGCTTGACACGCCCACCAAACAGGAATAATATTCCGCCTGTAATATCACTCAAGGAGAAACGAAATGGCAAAAACCCCAGCATTATCGACCCAACTCAAGGCGGCAAACGCACGCATAGCCGAATTGGATAAGCAACTCGCATCTGCGAAAAGCACCAGCGAGTATCACGTCAAAGAAGCGAACGAATCGAAGCAGATGCTAGAACAGGTGCATCAGGTGCTCGACGCAGTCCCGCAATCTATCCCACGTGAAAGCGAGGGTGAAAATTCGTGGGATCGCGTTAAGCGTAGCCCTGTAACACGTCTCGCCGCTTGGCTGGCGATACGCCCGTAGATTACCGTTGCCGTGCGGATCACGGCGCACTGATACAAGGAGCAACACAATGACTGACATTCTTCTCCCCGTAGGCCGCATGGTCGGCGGTTCGTTTTACGAAGCGCGTTTGCTGACTGACGATGACGGACAGCCCGTTATCGACCAAAAGACTGGCAAGCAAAAATCGTCGTTCAGCTTCGCGCTGGCGATTAAAAAAACCTGCGCTGACTGGAAGCAGGAATCATGGGGCGCAATTGCGTACAGCGTTGGCGCGTCTGGCTACCCTGCGTTCATCGCTAACCCAGCGTTCGCATGGAAAATCGTTGACGGTGACTCGAACGTGCCGAACGAGAACAACAAAATCCCGTGCGAAAATCCGAACTATGTCGGAAACTGGATCATCTGGTTCTCGCAATCCTTCCCGATTCGCGTCGTCAACCAGAAGGGTACGAAGGACTTGGTGCGCCCATCCGATGTTCGCTCCGACCAGAACCCGAGCGGCCTGATCGTAAATGAACTCGGACAAGAAATCGGCGAGATTCTCCCTGGCTACTTCATCGAAGTGATGGCGTCGGTCGTACCGAACAAGCCGCCCGCAAACGGAAAAAAAGGCAAGCCCGGCATCTACTGGAATCCGGTGGCTGTGGCGTTGAGCGCGTTTGGCCCCCGTATCGAATCGACCAAGATCGACACGTCCAAGGTTGGTTTCGGTTCCGCAGCATTGCCTGCCGGAGCATCTGCTGCACCAGTGGGAAACCTGCAAGCGCTGGCTTCGTCTGCTCCCGCTGCGATTCCGGCCGCCGCGCCTGCACCTGCGGCGACCCCTGCCGCCCCGGCACCAAATCCTGCGATTCTGAACGTGCCGCCCCGCAAGACCATGACCGCAAAGGCAGGCGGCGCAACGTATGAGGCGTTCGTTGCGAATGGCTGGAAGGACGAGGACATGGTGGCGCAAGGGTATCTGGTGATCGGGTAATATGACACGGCGCTCTGCATGGTGCGGGGCGCTAAATTGATGGAGGTGTGAGAGATGGAAGCGAGACGACATTACGAGGCGGCGCAAAACTTCATTGATGCGTTGACTGAAACAAAGAGTGACGAGCGCCATGTGCAGCAGCGTTTGCCCCATGAAAATCGTGCGCAACGACGCGAGCGTGAACGTAACGAACGTCGCGCTGCGAAGAAGGTGCGAGCATGAACACTATCCAACAGCAGTGGTGTATGTTTGAAAAAACAGTAATTCCGGTTGACGCGCCACAAATGCAACGACAGGAAATGCGCAGGGCATTCTATGCTGGCGCGGAATCCATGTTGCGACTTCAATACGGCATGGGTGACGTTAGTGACGATGCCGGCGTTGCGATGATTGAAGGGTGGCATGACGAATGCCGGCGCTTCGCACAGCAAGTAGCAATCGGCGCGGCGTGACCTCGCATGACCATCCCGTGCCGCTGCCACAATCGTATCAACGGGCGCGTGTGCTTCACTCGCAAGAGTCTGTCACGCAAGCCCGACGATTACGCAGCGGTGCGGTATCAGCCACGGTGCCCCGGATGTGGCGCTCGCAAGTGGGCGATAGATTGGTGGCGCATCCGGCACGAATTGGGCAAGGCGTGCAATTGTGGTGGTTATTGGTTTCCGCATCGGGAGGGCAGTAAGTATTGCTACTCGCATCCAGAGGTGGAACGTAATCAGACAGAGAGGTATGAGAGATGAGCAAATACAAACCTGTAACGCCGTATCAACGATTGCTGACTGAAATGCGGGACTATTGCGATAGTGTCGATTATCGCCCATCAAAAACCATGTGGCTTTATCCGAAAGCTAAACTCGGAGAAAGCTGGTCATTGCTCGATTTATACGAACGTGTCGCTGCTGCGGAGCAACTTGGGCACGACGTGATGCTCGAAGCTGTCGCGGACGGGCTGCGCGTCACATACGTTCGCAAGATTCCGATGCGCCCGTGGGCTGCTCGACGTGCATAACACCTACCGCGTCCAGGACACGATTTATTGTCGCAAGTGCGGCAAGTGTTGGGATGTTGGCGATACGCCGCCTGACAGGTGTGAGAGTGCGGCGCGTGTGAAGTATTTGACCGCTTTGCGGAGAATGGGGATGAGGGGATGAGTATGGAGATGCGAGCGCGAGAATACGCCACACGTTGCCACGATGCTGTCTGGCAGAAACGAAAATACACTGGCGAGCCGTACATAAACCATCCGGCAGCGGTGGTCGAATTGGTGCGTAGCGTTCCTCATACCGAAGCGATGCTGTGCGCAGCGTGGCTGCATGATGCAGTTGAAGATACACACGCGACATTGTGGGCTATTGAAAAAATGTTCACACCTGAGATTGCGTCACTGGTTGAAATGCTGACGGACGTTAGTAGACCGTCAGATGGAAATCGCGCTGCTCGCAAGGCGCGTGACAGATTTCACACATCGGTGGCATCGCCTGCTGCGAAAACTATCAAACTGGCCGACTTGATTGACAACACGAAAAGCATTACCGCGCATGATCAGACATTCGCAAAAGTGTATCTTGCTGAGAAGGCATTGTTACTTGAAGTTTTGCAAGAAGGTGACGCGACGTTATTGCGGATTGCTCACGGGATGCTCCAAAAATGAGCCGCCTCATCTGTGAGAATTGTGAAATGGGTTACGCCCCCACGCTACCGTCATGCCCGTGGTGCGGATGTAGCGCTACGCTCGCCCACACGACGCATACGACCAGCGTGGCGGATACAGAAGTGGTGCACGACTACTGGCTTTGCCAATTTGATACCGGCGAAGTGTATCAACTCGCACCGGATCATCCGCTGGACATCGCGGGCCTACGTCGAACACTGTCGCAACACACCATCATCACGTTCAACGGCAATAACTACGACATGCCGATGATCGCATTCGCGCTTGCCGGTGCAGACAACGCCACGCTGAAATACATGAGCGATCAACTCATCGTGCATCAAGTGAAGCATTGGGACTTACTTCGCCAGCACAACGTACAGCCGCTCGACTGGTGCGACACCATCGACATGATCGAAGTTGCGCCTGGGCAGGCCAGCCTCAAAATGTACATGGCGAAGCAACATGCGCCGAAGCTGCAAGATTTACCGTTCGATCCTGACGCGCGGTTCCAGTGGCATGATCGCGTGCAGTGCCGCACGTATTGCGCGAATGACCTCGCCGGTACGCGCGAACTATTTAACACGTTCCAATCGCAACTCAAACTCCGCGAAGAGATGTCCGCCGAGTACGGCATCGACCTCCGCAGCAAATCCGACGCACAGATCGCCGAGGCGGTGATGAAATCGTTGCTGCCGTTCAAAGTGGAACGCCCGCACATTCCGGCAGGCACGCAGTTCTATTACCGTCCGCCGGAGTGGTTGAGGTTTCAGACCGTGCAGATGCGTAACGTGCTGGAACGCATCGCGTCTGCGCCATTTGCAGTAACGTATTCTGGAGGTGTCGCGCCAGCGTACGACAATCACCTGATGGATTGGGCCGACACTGCCGAACGTCTTGACGCTCACGGTTCATGGGCGAAACGTCCGAAAGAGTGGGCACACGAACTGGTCAGAATCGGGGAGATGGATTACGCGATGGGCACTGGCGGGCTACACAGCACGGAGTCGCGCGTCGTGTATCGCGCCGACGCAACGCACTCACTCAGGATGCCGGACGTTGCCAGCTACTACCCGAGCCTGATCGTTCGCCTCGGAATTTACCCGAAACAAATCGGCCCCGCATTTCAGCAGCACTATTCCGGCTGGAAGGCTACCCGCATCGAAGCCAAGCGCATTGGCGACAAGAAAAAAGCCAACTCACTTAAGACCTTGCTGAACGGGGTAGGGGGGAAGCTCAGTTCGATGTGGTCGATCATGTTCGCTCCATCCGAGTTTATTCAGATGACGCTCACCGGGCAGTTGTCACTTCTCATGCTGATCGAAATGCTGCATTTGTGCGGCGTTAAAACTGTCAGTGCCAACACCGACGGTATCGTTATTTATACTGACCGCTCGAACGACGCACTTGCCGACAACATCATAAGGTGGTGGGAGTCTATCACACAGTTCGAGATGGAGATGTCAGACTACTCTCTGCTCGCGTGCCGGGATGTGAATTCATACGTTGGCATCACGGCCGACGGTGGCGTCAAACTCAAAGGCGCATACGCCCCTCCCGAGCCAGGCGCGTCCGGCTGGCCCAATCCCACCGGGCAAGTGTGCGTCGATGCGGTCGTGGCGTATCTAGCCCACGGCACGCCCCTGCGCGACACTGTGTATGCTTGCAATGACGTGCGCCAATTCGTCTATGTGCGGCAAGTGAAAGGCGGTGGATCATATCTGCCGACTGCCGCATTGCCCAAATCGACCACGTTGCGCGAGATGCGCGAGGTGTTGCAGGCTGGCGGTGTGCCGCTCGGTATCGGCATAAGGAACGACACGCTGCGGGAGATATATGCTGAGCACCGGGAGCGTGTCATGCAGGGGGCGGAATACTTGGGCAAGGCGGTGCGTTGGTACATGGCCTGTGGGGCGACTGGCTGCATCCTTACGCCCGCTGGTGGACTTGTGGCACGCACCGAAGGGTGTCGCCCGCTAATGGAACTGCCAGACACGCTACCGGACGACCTCGACCGAGAGTGGTACGTCACAGAGGCGCGGTCATTGCTGGCAGATTTAGGGCTTGACACATCGGCAATATAGGAACAATATGCCGGACATGCAGCGACGTGCTGCGATGACTGAGGGGGTGTGAAATGTGCTATGTTGACCCGTTTGACCCAGCAAACCAAGTCCGTTTCTACCGGCAAGACCCGACCGGGCGCACCGTGCCGCTCAGTGTCGAGGATGACCCCACACCACTGTTCGACCGCATCGTGATCGGCATCTGTCTCGTCGTCCTGGCAGTGTGGGTGATGGCGCATGACTGGTTCGGGGTGTTCCAATGAACGAGTCGGCGCGCGTTGCTGCGATGCTGGCGATATGCCTCGCATTTATCGTTGGTTGGGCAAGCGGCGGATATGCACGTGGAACGATTCAGGAGCAGTTCGTCGAGTTGTCGCCGCAACAGCGCGCGGATTTCATCTATGGAATGTCCACGCCGGAGATTCGCCGCGCGATCGCAGAGGATTGGTGCGCGACTAGCAGCAAGACTCAGCGTGTGTGCCGCAATGCGCCGATTTATGCGAGGGGCGAGAAATGAACGAAGAGAAGGCTAACGGATATTTCGGAACAGTTTATTGTATGAAGGCAACGCGAGCAATCCGTGAGTGCGATTTTGAAATGGGAGCGCAGGATATTCTTGCGAAATATGTAGATTATGCCATCGCCCAAGAGCGCATCGAATCCCAAAAGCGAGAGGCGGAGTTGCGGAGTAAGTTTGAAGAACAAGCGAGCATCTTCAATGCTGTGCTGAATCCTCGCGGAAATAACCTAGACGGATTCGCAGCAAAACTCTCCGCCGCGAAGCAAGAAGGCTACGAGCAGGGCTATGCAAAAGGCTCCGCTGTTGCTGTTGAGGCAGAAATGATTGCAGAGCAACGTGGGCGCGATGAAGTGCTGCGGGGGTTGAGCGAGCAGGAGCCTGTTGCATTTGTGAGTGAGCAATACACTCTGGAAGGACACAAACGCATGGAAGCGATGCTACCCGATACCATTACAGAAGGTACACCTCTCATCATCCGCCCATCCGCCCAAATCGCCGCCGCCAAGGGAGATAAGCATGAGTGATCTATCGGGAACATGTGCGCATGGGGTAAGCAGAGCAAAACCGTGCGGTGAGTGCATGGGCGAAGGATTCCAGAAGCTAATAGACGCAATGAACGACCCCGCAACTCACGGAGGTGTTCGCGGTGGATATGCTCAACTGTTCGACAAAATAATCAGACTCGAATCCGAGAACGAATCGCTCAAGCGTGAGCGGGCGATGCTGGTTGATCTGCGTTACGAACTTATGGGAATTGCGGCAGATGTTGATTCTGGTAATGGCTTCGATGTTGTTTGTCGCAAGACATTGCAGCGTGTCATTGACAATCTTTCCGCCACCGAGCCACAGGCTACGCAAGCATCACCAGAATCCGGCATCGACCAACTGACTCGACTTACTTAACCACCTCGCACGTGGCAGGATTGGCACGACACAATTCCTGCCACGCCTCGACCGTCAGCGCGTCTTGTCCGCATCGGAGCGCGAAGCTCTCAATGCCGCCGCCAGTTCCGTGTTCGCCGCCGGTAGCATCAGTGACGCAGGCACCTGCATTTTGACCACCACCGGAGCCTGACACCGGAGTGCCATCGGGCAGCAGGCCGTGAGACTTAAGCCAAGCATAAATAGCGGTGCGGCCAGCTTTAGATTTCGCATGTTCAATATCCTTTCGATGTTGTTCTTCAACGGCATGTCTTGCAGCATCGCTTTGCTGTTTTGCCTGATCCGCAATGGTGCGCAGACGCTCGCGCTCCAAATCCCATTTGTGTTGAACGTGTGATGCTCCGAGCAGCCACATGCCAAGCGACAACACTACGAGCGCGGCGAGTGCTGCGGCTACGCGGTTCATTCTTTCCTCGCGTTCGTGTAATTGGCGAATGCGAAGCCTTGTAGCGCAGCTATCGGTGCCAGCACTGCGGCAATTACCGCAGCAGTTCCAAGGCCGTCGAGCGTGGATGCGGCGGCGTACTCCCATGCCTTATGCACGCCATACCACGTCATGTACAGCGTGAACGACAGCACTGCTCGGCGAACAACGACGCGACGATCCACCCAGTTCCAGAATTGCTCGATCCACATCATCACGGTTTCCTCCATGCCGGGTCTTGAAAGTGCGCCGTCTCGCGCAACTTTCCAGTCCATCTCGCCGAAGCAACAAGTCCGGCCTCTTCTCCGCGGGCAATGACGATGCGCCACGATGGATGACTGCCGTCCCACATCGGCTTGCCGTGGATCATCGGGCAGCAGTCGTATGCGTGAGCGTGGTCGTTCTCATCGGGGTTGTGTGCGGATTCTCCCGCCCTGGCATTGGTGACAATCTTTCCAGGCAGCGTCCTGCCGATTGCGTAGAGCGCGTCCTGTTCTGCGTTGTCGCGCTTGGTGCAATAGATAAGCAAATCTACGCCGTCTGCCGCACATAACTGCTTATGCACGATCGCAGCGCGTCGTGTATATTCGTCCAAATCGTCAATGCTGCGACTGCTCATCTCAATCACCCTTCCGATGCCGCATCTCAAGATGCCGCTCGACCACGGTGATGCGCACCTCATGGTCATTGATGTCGTTGCGCACCTCTTCGGCCAGGACGCGCACGGTCGTCACAATCTCGTCGATCTTCTTGTGCAGCCGATTCCAGTTCCACGACACGATGGCGACAATCAGTGCGCACGTGAACCCTATGATTGCTCCGAGCGCGTTGAGCATGTAACTCACGTCAACCATTTCCAAACCCTCCGTCGTTCAAAAACTGAATCACTTCCATCAGCGTCTCCGGGGAGCGCGTCTCCGGGTGCGGTAGCCCGATGGCACATCCGACCCACTCACTGCAAAACCACCGATGAACGTTGTGCATCCGGCGATTGATGAACTGCGATCCGAGTATGCCAAGCCAATCGTACCCAGCACCGCGCGTCGCGTCAAAGAATCCGAGCGCGTGCGACTTATCACCCCACGGAATGTCGATCACATCCCAGCGCCCGCTGGCGAGGTCGATTTCTTTGGCGCGCACGCCGCCGTCCATGAACGAGGCTGAATAGCACACGCCGTCGATCACCAATTCGCAGTGTGAGTATCGTGAGCCAGTCCACCACCGCGTCAGATAGTTGCCAGGCTTGCCGCGCCCCTTATACATCGCCAGTCGCATCATAGTGCCACCAGTGCGACGATTGCCGCGTCACGCGCCGTATGCGCGTCGCTGGGGGTTTGAGCGGCACCGACGGCGATCTTGCCCGTGCGGCGGGCCTCTTCGATGTCGGCACCCTTTTGCGCGATTGCGGCTTCTTCGGCGAGTATCCCGTCACACGCAGTTTGACACTGCGCCGCAGTCGGCGACGCGCCGTGTATGGCTCGCGATTCGGCGCGCACCCACGGGTAGTCTGTCAGGGTTGCGAACGGATACCCAGCTAGTTTGTACGCCGCAGCATCGGCAGCTTTTTTCAGGTATGTCGCGTCCTGCCCTGGGGCGTCGGTGATGTACTTCTTGCGCGTAACGCCGGCTTGAGCGTCGATTGCGGCGCACGCGGCGGCGCGGACGGTAGCGATGGGTGCTGGCACGTAACTGGCGGCTGCGAGGGCTACAAAATCGTCGGCAGATCGTCCCGTGTCGGCGACATATTGCGCCTCTTGACCGACAGCGTATGTCACTTCCGCGCCGTTGTCGCGCGTGACAGATATAGTTCCGGCAGCGGAATCAAATCGGATTGACGTTATCATTTATATCACCTGATAAACAAACGCGAACGCAACTGCGGTATTGCCAGCATCTGCCGCAGGAGTGAACTGAAATGTGGCCCGATAATTTGTCGTGTCTGCAATGATTCGACCTTCATACGTGTTGTCGCTTTGAAAAGTTCCCGTCAGTTCGGCGGCAGATGCGAAATTCGACGCTATCGGAATGCTCACACCCAATACTGTTGCGACCCCCGCGGATGTTGGGTCAATCAGCAATACCCCTGTGACAGTGACGACGTTTCCGACGCGAACGTATCGAGATTCAAATGCAGTGGACGCGGCCACATTTGTTGTATTAAACAGCGTCGGGGTATACGTGCCGTCAAATGTTGGGACTATCGCCGGAACGTAATTCTTGATCCGACACGTTGTGGCAGTAAGCATCTCCACGTCGAACGTGGCACCCGCGGCGGTTGTGATGCTCGCGCCACCCTGTGTCACGATGAGATTGGTCGCATGATGAGTTATCTGCCCCGCGCCGAGCGCGCGCACGTGGTACGTCACCCCGGCAACGCCGTTGAATGCCGTGACGGTCGTTGCGGTATCACTCAGCGTGCCATTGAGCGACGTGCCGAGGGTCGTGGTTGCGGCGCGAGTCCATGCCGTTACGGCCTGATCGACTTGCACAGCGTCGCCAGCAACGACGCCCATCGCGCGGAACGACGTTTGCGATATCACCCACGACGCGATAGTCCCGCTGCCGGCAGTTTGCAGCCCGTTGACAACTAGCGCCCCCGTGCCAGTTGTGTAACTGGTGACTTGGGCCAGAATCCAGTTCGTCGTAGGAGCGGCCGAGTCGGCGAACATCAGGAACATGCCTGGTTGGAACGACTTGCCGGTCGATACGGTAAACGTCTTTGCGCCTGTTCCGATCAGAACACTCGATACGCTTGTATCGGTTGTGCTGTTCAGGTTCATTGCAACGGCAACAGCATTTGCCTCCGATACGAACGTGGGAAGGTGATTGAGGAACGCTTCGACGGCAGGATCGAATACGTCCTGCGATTGGTCGCGCGATGGCGTCGGTGTTGGAAAAGCTTGGATCGTCATGTCAGTCCCTCGATGGAAAGATTGCACATCGAATACGTGTCGTAAGTGATCGTCACGTCAAACGAGTTAAAAATGCCGTAAATTATTGTATTACTGTACGCCGTTCCTCCAACGTACACAACCGGCTCCGCGCGGTACTTGGACAATTCCTGTATAGCCGCATCGACTGCAACGCGGTCAATCATCACCGAGAAATCACCCGTCTTTGCGAACGTGCGCTCCACGAACGTCCAGTTCCCGAAGTCGTCCTTCTGTTTTACGCTGTAGTCAGCAATGCCGAGCCTGGCCCCCATGAGTGTCGTGCCGATCGTTTTCGATAGCCCGACGACAACCGCCCCGACTCGCACCGTCTCATTGGGGCGGTTCAACGTGATTGTGATTTCCAAATTGTTGTACGGCGGAAAGTCAATGTCAACGAAGTCGCTGACGAACGAAATCGGTTCGAAGAACCACGACCAATAGGACGACGACGACACGGTTGAGCGCAATGGATACGTCGTCGGCCCGTACACTACCGCCCCACCATGTTCCTCGCGTGCAGTGATGATGACCTCAGACGCAGATACGTTGCCGAGATACACGCTGTCGAAACGTCCCTTGGTCTGGATCACGTAAGTCATCGTGTCGGTCGCCTCGCTTTGCGATGTGAGCGATCCATCGAAGCACCGCCAGCGATTCGTAGCCCCCAGGTCGAGCCACGTGGCCGTAACTGCATCGCCGAGATACGCGGCTGTCAGTTTGTGCGGTGGAGTGTTGCCAGATGTCGTCGTCACGGCCTTCAAGCACTCGTAGTCTTTGTGGCTGTCGATCACGACATAATGCGTACCGGATTGCGTGCCAGACGTTTTGACAGGTGGGCCGCCTTTGGTCAGCGATACCATGAACGTGTTGTCTGTCGCCCGGACGACGTAGTAACGTGTCTCGACCGTTAGTCCAGTGTATAGCGCCCCAGACGTAATCAGACGCAGCGTTTGCCCATCCGACCAGCCGTGTGCCGTCCATGTGAATACCGACGGCAAGCCCGTAGTCGTGGATAGCGTCATCGTTACGGACGACGCCAGCGATTCACCGATGATGGTGGCATATGTCGGTGATACGGGCGTTCCAGTGAGATTGATTGCTGCACCGCCGGCGGTTAGGGATGCCTGGAACGTGTTTGCAGCCGCACCAACGATGAAATACGGGAAATCAGCAACGATACCTGTCGGCAGTGTACCGGCAGCGACGTGGAATGTCACCATGTCACCATTGACACCCCCATGCGCCGTCCAAGCAACCGTGTCGGCGGTCGTGTCAAATGTGACTGCCTCGGTGCGATTCGACACGGTACGAGTGTCGCCAACGGCATATGCCGTAGCGTTATCCCATGGCGCGTACTCGCTGTCGTCAACCGTACTCGACACCAGCGCGACATCGGTGATCTTGAACGGTCGAACGATTTTGAACAGATTGCTCATGCGTTTTCAGTGTGCCCGATGATGGATGCGGTAACGTGCGCGGCTTTGTCAGTTGTGACTTCAACGCCAATTATACCTCCGGCCGATATGACTCGCCCAGCTTTCAACGGAATCACAATCGGCCCATCCTGGCAACCGATAGCGTTTGACGGCAACCAAAATGGAATTGATGCCGACCAGTTGACGATATGGAAAATTGTTTGCGCTGCGGCAGCACCACTATTGGAACTTGCGATAATCTCATGCGGAACAAACACTTTTCCGGCGGGCACCATTCGATACGATGACGCTTGCACACGGTGCCCAATGGACATTGCGCCGTACGTCAGCCCACCGTTCGTTGCAGTTATCGCCCCGGCATTCTTTCCGCCAGAGCCGGCCGAAATCATGGCCATGGAATTGATAAATCTGATGTTTGTGGCAACAGTTAGAACTGGTGTCGTCCCGTTCAAAATCACAGTTTCGCTTTTTGCCGCCAATGTCCCATGCTCAATATATCCTATCGACAATGCTCGTGCACCAGTTCCGGCGGCGGCGTCGTTAGCACTGCTGGACACCACGGACATCTGCGCACCAGTCAGTGAGATATTAACAGCGCCAGCCTCATGCACTGGGAAATCTGTCACGGCTGCGCCAGCAACATAATCCCCGTTGCTTGAAAATCCTGCCGCGCCGTCCACCGTGCCACGCATCACGGCCTCAGTGTAACTCATCGTAATCTGGTGCCCATCGTGGCCTCGTGCGGTCTGCATCACGCCGTTCGGCCCGCGCGTAGCTACTGCAATATACCGAACTTGCGATTGATCCACGCCGTCGTCAATAGTCAAACTCATCTCACACGCTCCGCAGGCAGGCCTTCTCTATCAAACTTGTCCAGAATCTTGCGTGACTTCTCGCTGCTGAGTGTGATGGCACCCTGCGACGCACGCAGGTCGGAGCGCAACCCCTGTATCTCGGCGAGCAGTGCCGGATCACTGCCACCGCCGTCCATGCGCACACCCAGTCGTCCATTCTTACGCGATAGAGGCATCACGGCTTCGTCGCCTGCCTCACCCATGACACCGAGCGAGAATCCTCCACCATTGGCAAATGCGAACGGTGTTGGCGATGAGAATACGCCGCCGTTGGCGAACGCATGAACACCGCGCGGGCCGAATGCGTTGCCGTTTGCAGACCACAGGCCAAAGCTGGGTGGGGCGGGGAAACCCCCGCCACCGCCGCCACCCATGCCTGGCGGATTCGGCAACGACTGAATCAGATCGCGCAATGCGCGCAATGGCTCCATCAGCAACTCGAACGCATTTTTCACATCGACCATTGGCGGCGTCATTGCCGAGAACATCTTGCCAACAACGTCGAGTGGTTGCGCAAGCAGGCCAAACGCGTTTTTCACATCGACCATAGGTGGCAGAATGGCGTGCATGGCGTCTGCGAACTCTTGGAACGATGGTGGATTTGGTAGTGCCTCCCACACACGAACCATCTCGTCCAACATCCGTTGCGGAAGTTCCAGCATCAGTTGTGCGATTTGCAGAGCCTTCTCTTTGATCCAGTCGAGCAATTCCTGAAATTTTGCTTTCAACCAGTCGATCAATACGCTGAAACCTCCCTGCGTCACATCAGTCGGGGTTGCGCCTGGAACGACAGGATTGGCCGCTCCAAACCCAACCGTCCCTGCCGCTTCTTGCGCGAGTGTCTGAGCCGCAGTTGCGGTTGCCGCTCCGATAGTTGCCGCCGCAGCACCGCCCGCGAGTCCGAGCGCACGGTTGTAATCGACCAGTGTGGCGAACTTGTCTTTGCTGAATAGCGCGTTGATTTGACGATTCGCATCTGCGGCAGACTTCGTGATCGTGTTGAACGAGTCCGAAACGGACAGCAGTTGCGCCACCACATCGGTATTGCCCAGTTCCATTTGCTGCTTGACTAGCGCGGCGAATTGCTCGTTCGTGCTCACACCTTCTATCCCGAGACGTGCGAACGTGCGGCCGACCTGATCCAGCGCAGGGGCCATTTGTTGCGCAGGGGTGAGGAAGTTCTTTATGAAGCCTTGCGCGTTCGTGGTAAACGCCTGCAATCCGCCGGACGCGGCAATCAGCGCATCGCGGCCCGCCGCCGACCCGAGACCAAATCCGCCGAATGCCGCGCCTTGCGACACACCAAGCGCGGCGAGCAATTCGTTCGTCGCACGGAACGACTCAGTGACGCGCTTGGCAGTCTGCTCCAACGTTTCACCCTCACGACTCAGCGAACGCAACGCCGGCACCAGGGCGTCTCCGAGTCCGTTAGACAGCGCGGCAAGAACGTCGCCGCTTGTCTTGATGTGCAGGTTGAAATCCTTGGTGCGAACGTCGGTTATGCCGATCATGTCGCCGGCTGCGGCGTATGTGGCGATCGACTCGTTGACAGCGTTATTCAGCGTGTTCGTCAGTGCTGTGCCGAGTGCTCCAAATTGCACATCAGCATTCGCCCAGATGAACGCCACGCGACCCGTGACGCCCTCTGCCGCCGATACCCATACCTCAGTCATTTTTGCAGTCATGCGCACGGCCGCGTTGTCCAGCATCTTCATAATCACAGCGACGAACGCAGCGATTATCAGGCCCCAATAGCTACCCCCGCCGGATGTGTCGCTGGTCGCAGACGTACTCGTCTGCCCAGACATCGCCGCGGTATTGGCTTGGATCGCGGCAGTGTTGGCAGTCAACGTGGCGTCTTTGAATTGGAATATCGGCATCGCCTCCATCACTGCGGCCTTGATTTGCGGCTCGATCACCAGAGTCTTGAACGACTGTTTCATGCTGTCGGTAAAGCCCTGGACGAAACCCTTGCCGGACTCGAAGCCGGACATGATGCTTGACGATATGGCATCGCCCCATGCTTTCATGCGCTCGATGGCAAAGAGTTGATCGGCCAGCACCAACGCCTTCTTGTATGCGGCCGTCTGCTCGGCGATTTCCGCCTTGGACAGCTTCACCTTCATCTCGCTCTGTTGCGTGAGCAACTTCGCGTATTCCTTCTCGACATTTTGCCGATGAGTCAACTTCTTGCCCTCGGCGTCGATGCTCGCTTGCAACTCGATGACAATTTGCTCCATGCGAGACGAATGGCCGGTCGTATCGGCCCTGCCACCAGGCTTCGACACGATTTTTTTCTCACGCTCCGCGGCGGCATCCAACGCCACGATCTGTGCGTCAAGCATCCGAATACGACGCTCGCCAAACAAAATGTCGCGCTCATAAAATCCGCTCAACATCGAACCTTTCATGCTCGCAACGGCGGCGACTTCCATCTGACGCTGCGCACGCAACGAGTCGATCGACATGGCGCGGATTTTCTCTTGGAATTTGCCAACCTGGTCGATCATCTCGGTGAAATTGTTTTTCAATACGACCACAGCGGCAGTTATCGAGCCGAATGCGACCAACAACGGATTCGCCACAATGAAGCGTTGCAGCGCAGTCCCGGCGTTGACGATGCTTCCTGTCAGGGTCATATTTGCCGCGGCCTGCGCAACGGCTGCGCGCGACGCGGCAACACTCGCGGCAGACGCGCCATACGTCATGTTCGTTTTGACCATCTCGGCCTGCGCAACGGCCAACGCGGCGGCTCGCTGCGCGACGAGTGCCATGACGTATCCGTATATGACTTTGGACACACTCAGCGCGATATACGCCCCGGTGATAAGCACCAAGTCCTTCATGTACGTCGCAGTGATCCGCACGCCGTCCGCCAGCGCGTTGAACATGGCGATCGTGCCACCTGTGAATCCTGTGGCCTTCGCAAACTCGCCGACCAGCAGCAACAACTCGTTGCGCACGTTCGTCATCGCCCCGGTGATCGTCTGCGCGTTCTCGGCGTACTTTTTGAACTGCGCCGCAATCTCTGGGTTGCCCCACGCCTTTATCATCTCTGCGGCTGTGATCTTGCCAGCCATCGACAGGTTGCGCAGTTCGCCAATCGACACGCCCATACTGGTCGCCAGAACCTTCATCACGTTCGGCATAGCCTCCATGACGGCACGGAACTCTTCACCACCGAGCCGGTTCGCGCCCATCGCCTGCGACAGTTGCAGCGCCGCAGACGCAGCTTCCGCCGATGTTGCGCCGTATGCCTTGAGGCCGAACGTGACCGTCTCAGTTACGGTTGCCAGCTTGCGCTGCGATACGCCCGTGCCGTCCATAGTGTTCATCAGGCGCGTGTAGAGCATACTCGTCGCAGATATGTCTGCCTGGGCGACCTGCGAGATGTGCCGGATGTCTACGAGTGCCTGGTTGTAGGATTGCTGGGATTTTGTACTCAGACGCAATTGCGCGTCGAGTTTGGTGTAGGAGTCAGAGATTCCGCGCAACGTGTTGGCGATAACGCCGATGGATAACCCCATGCCGAGCGATTGCATCGCCTGTTTGGCACTGGCGACGGATTTTTCCACCTTGCCCATGCTGTCGCCAACGACACGCTCAGCACGGCGCATATCGTCCGACAAGCGGGCGATGTTGGCAAAAAGTAGGATTTCGAGTTGTCCGGCGATCATTCCGCCATCTCCTTGACCGCCTGTTGCATCCTGATCGACATGTACAGCCCCGCATACGGCGCGGCAGGCCACGGGCACGGGCGGTTCGGCTCAGTCGCGGCTTGTGCTTCCGACAGATATTCGCGCGACAGACGTTTCACGGCACGTGCCTCCCATGATTGCAGTTCGATTCCGGTGTTGCGTTGCCACGATTCTATCTCGGTATCGGGCAGGGGTGACTCCCCCATGCCGCCCGCCAGAGTCGGGCCAATTTCAAAGAGATACCCGACAAGATACGCCGCGTCACATTCTGGCATGTCCAACACGTCCTGATCGAGCGCCTTCGTCAACACTTCCCTACGTGGCGGCTGGCGTTTGTCAGACCCTTTCGGGGCGTCCGGCACGGCATCAAGCCACGCCGCGTGCCGGACGTACAGCGTCAGTTCGTCGCGGAGGGCTTGGAAAAATTTGCCCAGTCGCCGATGTGTTTCGCAACCTGATCGGCGATGAAGCCAATCTCGATGTCGGAATACACGGCGTTCGCCATCGCAGCGCCGGTCAGATCGCCGTAAGACACGTTCTCGAACGACGCTGTGCATTCGGTCAGGAACTCGGCCTGTTCTGCACGCTTCTGCTCGGCGGTCTGGTCAGTCTTGCCCTTGCGCTTCAAGCTGTCCAACATACGGTTTTGCTGCGCTGCTTGCGCCTTGGCGAATTGCTTGGAGCCGGGGCCGTAGATGGTCACGGTGACAGGTTTTTCGCCATCAAACATCAGTTCGTCAGCAGCATCGCGCAGATGCAGAATGGTGGTAGGTTGTACGGCCTTGGTGCGGATGTCCATTTTGATACTCCTTCGCGGGTTGATAAGAAGGCCCCGTGCTGGCGGCCGGATACTGCTAGTACGCGGCAAGTGCGCCAGCGAAGGCGACACCGCCGCGCCTATGCTCGGTTATGCCTGCGGCACGATTACCGGCTTGCGGCAGATGGCGAAGCTGATGTTCTTCTTGTGCACATCGTTCACGGTGCCACCAGCATCTTCGAACTTGAACACCAGCACATCCAGATAGTGAACGGAGGTGTCGGCGTAGGTGAGCTTGATGCTGTAGTGCGCGCTGGACTCGGCGGCAGTCTCGGCGATGTCCTGACCCGCATCGCTCGGCAGAGCGGCCAGAGTCAAGTCCATGTTGCCGTAGTTCTTTGAACCCTTGATCTTTGTCACGACTGCCGTGTCGATCGGCGTGAACTCGGTCACGGTGGCAGTCACGCCATGATTGCCGAAGTTCTCGATCTGGCCGATGGCGGTGTAAGTGATGCTTGTTGCACCATAGCCGGCGGCGTCGTATGTTGCGGGGAGAGTGGCGCTGATTGCTACGGTAGCGCCCGAGAGAGCTTCAATTACTGTACGTTCTGCCATGATCGTTCCTTTCTCTAGCGCCATCGCGGCGTTAAGTTAATGGGCTGAACCGGCGCATCACTGCGTTAGGTTCAGGTGCTACATACCTACATTGCGCCATCCTACCACAAGTTATTGATGGGGGCGCAAGTTATTCCAAACGTGACGCTACCGCTTGTTCAAGTGTCTCAATTCTGTGCCGCATCGCATCCTTCGCGTGTTTTGGTATCGCAGGATCGAGTGTCATTCCGCGCAACATGTTCGCAGTTTCCTCAATCAATTGTAGCAGTTCTTCCATTTACCACCTCCAAATTACGCAAGGGCTATCTGTGCCACCGCACCAAATAATCCGCTGCCTGCTCATACACCAGCGTCACGTCGTCGAAAATATCAGGCCCCTCGCCGGCCGGCACGATCGACTCACACGTGAAACCGTTGACCGTGCCGTGTGCGTTTGCCAGTGCCGTGCGGATCAACGCGAGAATAGATTTCTGCGTAGGGTAGGTCGTGGCGTAAAGCGTAACCTGGACGCGCTCGGTCATCAGGGTCGTATTTGACATGTTGACGTTCGTGCTCGGCACATTGCTCACACTCGTCACGCCGATGGCAGGCAACGTCGCGTTGAGCGGGATCGGGCCGGAGAATATGCGCGCAGCGGGAACCTGCGCGATCAGCGCCGCGTTGGTCTTGAGTTTGTACCATGCGATAGCCGTGCCGCTCATTCTTCCTTCTCCACGGTGATGTCGGACAGTGCGTTATCCAGCCCGCCGCGAGTCTCCAACCGACGATAAACCCACTTGCCGATAGCCACCAGCGCGTCAGCTTGCGCAGTGTCGGCGGCGGGGCGCAGGAACGGATGCGGCCGCGCGCCAGGATGGAACCCGCGACGACCGTTCGCGTGCGGCTTCGTGCCATATTCAACCCATGAGGCGTAGAACACGTCCGCACCGCCCTTGGTCTTTGTGCCACCTGCCCGGATGTACGCCGTGACGCGCCCGCGCCGACTGCGACCGCCTACACGGATGCTGTCGCGTAGCGCCCCGGCATATCCGCCATACCGCTCACGGTTACGGTCGGACGGCGCGGCGACAGGGACGTTTGCGCGGGCCTGGTCGGCGATAACTTTGGCACCTTGGCGCATGGCGGCGCGCATGATGTTCACCTCCATCTTGACCGGCAGGGATTGCAGCAGGGCGTTCAATTCTTTCAGCCCGGTAACGTGCTGGTCAGCCACAATCATACCCTCTCGATCATCAGTTCGATACCGTCCCGCACGCCGATTTCCGCCGGCCCGCCAATAATTGACCACGTTTGTTCGGTCGGACGCATCAGCACCACGCGCATATCGGTCGTCACGTCCGAGCGATACCTCATCCGCATTCTGCACCGAACCTTCATCATGGACAAGCCGTTGCGGATTTGCTCGTCGCGGCTCGGCATCGAATCGACCAGATTGCACCAGACGACGGCGAGCGTTTGCCACGTTACGACATCCGTGCCGTAAGTGGGGTCTTGGCTTACGACACGCTTTTCAATCCTGGCGCGTTTGTCGAGCGCGCCTATGTCCACGATTTGCCTCGCTTTGGCGCAGCCGGCGGTGCGTAGAACTCGACAGTGACCCCGCGCGCGGATAACTCGGCGATCAGCGCCGGCAGCGCGGCGGCGGTCAGGCCGGCATAGCCGAACTCAGCATTGAACGCGTCGTATGCCGCCGGATCAAAGCCTGACAGCAATATCCGCGCAGCACCACAGTCGGCGGCGATGCGGATGGCCGATATGCCGTTGTTGCGGAAATGAACGCCGCGCGTCACTTCATACGGTAGCGGGATATAGAGCGCATCGGTGCGATCCACCGGGATGCCGACAACACGCAGTCCGGTGAAATCTGCGTCGGTGCCGGGGCAGTGCGGAGGTACTTTACCGTCGATCATCACCAGCATGTCGGCGGACGGCGCGGCGCATATTCCGCTGCTGGCTGCGATCACATAATCGGCGGGCGGAACGGTTGCGCCAGGTGCGCCGCCGATGATGGCGACGGTTTTTCCGGTCAAATCAGGCAACTTCATATCGTAACCCTCCCTTGCACACGCTCGGGATCGAGCATGTAGTCGATGTATGGTTGCGGAATTTGTGTCAGCGCGGCCCGCCCGGTCGAAA
>Ga0316628_100000265_pt1 | contig 32491 bp, 13 predicted proteins | sample OWC_Aug_M2_C1_D5_FD_207648 | JGI IMG/M metagenome (GOLD analysis project Ga0316628, IMG submission 207648) | Wetland soil microbial communities from Old Woman Creek delta, Ohio, United States - OWC_Aug_M2_C1_D5_C | ecosystem: Environmental > Terrestrial > Soil > Wetlands | place: USA: Ohio...
TCCCCAGTAGAAAAGAGGGAGTATTACCCGCAGTCATCGGCACAGAAAAGGCTGTTTTTCCTGGAGCAATTAGAGAATATCGGCACCAGCTATAATATCCCTATGGCACTAAAGGTAGAGGGAGAACTGGATAAATCCCGTTTTAAACAAGCAATGGATAATTTAATCCAACGTCATGAAGTATTGAGAACCTCCTTTTGCCTGGTCAAAAATGAACCGGTCCAGTGGGTCCATGACAGGGTTGACTTTGCGCTTCATTTAGAGGAAATTGACCACAGTTTACAAGCTTCCGATAATCTCCACGAAATCCGGGAGTACTCAGCGCGTTTTCTTCGTCCCTTCGATTTATCCCGGGCTCCACTGCTGCGAGTTGGACTGGTAACTCTTACCGGGGGAGGATATTTTCTATTTTACGATATTCACCATATTATCTGTGACGGGACTTCCATGAGGATCATGATAAAGGATTTTACAAAGCTTTATTTCCAGGAGGAACTCATCCCACTGAAAATTCAATACAAAGACTTTACCCTATGGCAAAACCAATGGCTTGAATCCGGGCCCATCAAGAAACAAGAAGAATACTGGTTAAATGTGTACCGGGATATCTCCGACAGTGGGGGTAAAATACCCAGGCTAAACCTGCCCACGGATTACCCCAGGCCCAATTCCCAATCATTTACCGGGGATAAATATGAATTCACCCTGGAAAGTGAAGATTTATCAAATCTCAACCACTTGAGCGGCCGGTATGGGACCACACTTTATATGAACTTGTTGGCAGCGTTTAATGTATTGTTGTTTAAATACACCGACCAGGAAGATATTATTGTGGGAAGTGGAATCGGGGAACGAACCCATGCGGATATGCAAGGCCTTCCCGGCATGTTTGCCAATACCCTGCCAATGCGAAACCACCCCCGCCCGACTGTGCCCTTTGCAGATTTCTTAAAACAGGTCAAAGAAAACTGTATCCAGGCCTTTGAAAACCAGGACATGCAGTTTGATAAACTGGTGGAACGGTTAGAAATAAAAAGGGACCCCTCACGTAACCCCTTGTTTGATGTTGAATTCAACTTACAAAATTTCAATGCACCAGGAAATGAGAACCAGTCTAAAGTCCCGGGAACCGCCAACACAAACCCGGGACACTTCAACCAGGAAAAAGAACCGGGAAATACACACTTTATCAGCCTGGGATACTTAGATAAAACCTCTAAATTCGATATGATCCTATTTTCACAAGAAGTAGGAGATAAAATCCTGTTTTCACTGGAATACTCGACCGCTCTTTTTAAACGGGAAACCATTCAAGAGATTGCCCGGCATTATATTGAAATTATAAAACAGGTCACCATCAATGCGGGAATTGCCATAAAAGATATTTGTATTTCGCATGATTTTGTCGCTGCCTCCCCTGGAATTACCTCCAACGAGTTTGGCTTTTAAATTTAAATCCATACCCGGAGGGAAGGTCATTTATATATAAAGGGAAAGCAAGATGAAGGAAAATACAAAAAAGGAAAAAATTCTCCTGGTACTGCTGCCCTTTTGGACACCGTTAACCCCCCCATTGGGTATTACCTGTTTGAAAGGCTTTTTAAAAACCCATGACTATAAGTCGACAGCAGTGGATGCCAGTGCGGAAGAAGAACTCAGGCAGTTTAGCAACCAATACTTCAGCACATTGGACCGGGGCATCCCGGCGAATAAAAAAGGTAATTTTTACAGCATCGTCAATAACGTAATCCGGAACCACCAGATGGCCCACATCAACTATAAAAATGAAGAACAATACCTGGAATTGGTGAAAATATTAATTTATAAAACCTTTTATACCAACCTGGAGAAGAATCACCTGGTGGAACTGGCAAAGATCATTACCGGCTTCTATTCCCGGTTAGAAACCTATTTCCTTGATTTATTGGCCAGGGAGAAACCCACGGTGCTGGGGATATCGGTTTACAGCGATACACTGCCGGCATCGGTTTTTTGTTTCCGGCTCACCAGGGCAAGGTATCCCGGGATAATGACCGTGATGGGCGGGGGGGTATTTGCAGATTTACTGGCACCCGGTTCACCCAACCTGGATTTCTTCTTAGAAAAAACCCGAAATATCATTGATAAAATCGTTATCGGGGAAGGTGAACATTTATTCCTCAAGATACTGGAGATGAAGGCGAAAGACGAAATCCACCCGGAAACTTCAAAACGTGTTTTTACCCTTGCGGACATCGATTCCCAATTACTGGATTTAGCTACTGTCGAACCGCTGGATTTTTCGGATTTCAACCTGGCATCGTATCCATATCTGGTGTCCTATACTTCCCGAAGTTGTCCGTTCCAGTGTGCGTTTTGTTCGGAAACCGTTCAATGGGGCAAATACAGGAAAAAAAGCATACCCCAGGTGGTGAAGGAATTAAAAGAGTTGTCCCGGGTAAATGGCAGCCAATTATTTTTGTTGGGAGATTCGCTGTTAAACCCGGTAATTAATAAGCTGGCCGATGAATTGCACCGCACCGGGGAATCGATATATTGGGAAGGGTGGTTAAGAGTAAGCCCGGGGGCCTGCGATATCGGCAATACGATGAAGTGGCGACAGGCCGGGTTTTACCATGCCCGGCTGGGAATTGAAAGCGGTTCCCCCCGGATCCTGGAATTAATGGGTAAAAAAATCCAGGTCGAACAGATCAAACAAACCCTGTTCAACCTCTCCATGGTAGGCATCAAAACCACTACCTTATGGATCATCGGTTATCCCGGGGAAACCGAAGAGGACTTTCTCCAAACCCTGGCCCTAATCGAAGAATTGAAAGATTATATCTATGAAGCGGAAGGCACTCCCTTCTGGTACTATTTAACCGGGCAGTCAAATTCCAATGAATGGCGCAAAAAGACCAGCCAACTGCTTTACCCGGAGGAAGCCAGGAATATGTTGGTGGTACAAACATGGATATTAACCGGCGAACCCACCAGGGAAGAAACCTATACCCGATTAAACCGCTTTACCGCACATCTTAATAAACTTCGCATACCCAATAACTATTCGCTGCATGATCTATACAAAGCGGATGAACGATGGCAAAAGCTGCATCGGAATGCCGTGCCTCCACTAGTGGCCTTTACCGGCAGTAATACATTTATCGATGAAAATAAAAAAGTACAAGAATTGTCTATTACCCAGGATACTGAACTCGAAGACCGGGGGTTTGGCTTTTAATCACCGGCACCCCCCGGGACCCGGAAGCAAAAAAACAAGGGAAAAAAACCATGGAGAAGGATAAAAAAATTTCTCTGAAAGAAATGGCAGCAGCCAGTCAATTTAATAAAGAACGGGATTACTGGTTAACCCGCTTATCCGGTGAACTGGTCAAGAGCATTTTCCCACCCAGTTTTCAACAGCCGGCCCCCCAAAAACCGGGCGCGGCTGATAACAACATGCAAGCCGTCACATTTCGCTTTGAAGGAGATCTCTTTACCCGGCTTATGAAGTTAAGAAACGGCCTGGATAGCACTTTGCATATGGCGTTGGTGGCAGGGATAGTACTACTGCTGGAAAAATATACCGGCAATAATGATATCATCGTGGGAACAACAATTTTAAAGCAAGAAACCGAAGCCAATTTTATCAATACGGTATTGGCATTAAGAAACCGGTTAGAACCCCATATGACCTTTAAGGATTTGCTGTTACAGGTAAGACAAACAGTGATGGAAGCGGTAATACATCAAAATTACCCGATTGAAAAACTTCTCTATCAATTGGATATTCCTGGAGACCCGGGAAGCTTTCCACTATTCGATACAGGCATAATATTGCAAAATATCCATGAACGAAATTATTTTCGCCGCATCGACTTAAATATACTTTTCTCTTTTTTTAGAAACCAGGAGTTCCTGGAAGGAACCCTGGAATATAATATATTGTTTTATGACCGGTCATCCATGCAGAGACTGGTTCAACACTTTACCTATTTGATGCACCAGGTGATATTCGATGTCGACATGAAATTATCCCGTGTACAGGTATTGTCGCCCCGGGAACTTAAACAAATCCTCTGGGATTTCAACGATACGGGAACGGATTACCCCGCAGGCCGGACCGTGCATGAATTGTTTGCCGGGCAGGTAGAAAAGACCCCCCTCCATACGGCCATTATTCACAAGGATAAAACGCTCACCCTAAAACAAGTGGATGCAAGCGCCTGTCGACTGGCCAATTATTTGTACCGGGAAAAGGGCATTTGTCCCGATGAGATCGTGGGGATATTAATGAATAATTCCCCGGAACTGGTAATCGCCATGTTAGGGGTATTGAAAGCCGGGGGGGCTTATGTGCCCCTGGACCCTTCCTTACCGGGGGAGAGATTGCGGTTCATACTTAAGGATGCACAGGTAAGGGTGGCGATATCCCTGAATAGATACATCCGGGATTTAAACCGGCTGCAGTGGGAATGTCCGTCTTTAGTTACTTTTTTATGCATGGACAGTTGGGATGTTTATAACGAGGAAGAACAAGAGCGAAATGAATTGATGGATAAAAAACTCTGGGAATATATCGGAGAAACCGCCGTGGATTCCATAACCGGCGGTGGGTGGCTCACCAGTTATACGGGGCAGCCGTTTATGGCAGCGGAAATGCAAGAATACACCCGTAATATAACCATAAAATTAACCCCACTGCTGCATAAGGATATGCGGGTCCTGGAAATCGGCTGCGCCTCGGGCTTGAGTATGTTCTCCCTGGCCCCCATGGTTGGGTTTTATTATGGTACAGACCTTTCAAAGGTAATCATTGAAAAGGATAAAGAAACCGTCTGGGAAAAAGGCCTGGAAAATATCCGCCTGGCCTGTCTGCCAGCCCATGAAATAGAAAAACTGGAAGAAAAAAATTTTGACCTGGTGATTATGAACAGTGTTATCCAATCATTTCACGGCCACAATTATCTTCGTAAGGTAATCGGCAAAGTCATCGATTTAATGGGAGAAAAAGGATATATATTTATCGGCGATGTGATGGACCATGATAAAAAAACCGCCCTTGAACAGGAAATGCTTTCCTTTAAATGGGCCAACAGGGGAAAGGATTATAAGACCAAAACGGATTGGTCATCGGAACTATTTGTGGCCCGGGCTTTTTTTCATGATATCCCGGGGGAATTCCCGCAAGTAAAGGAATTGACATTCTCGGATAAGATTTATACCCATGAAAATGAATTGACAAAATTCCGCTATGATGTGCTGATGACCGTGGAAAAAACCGCGAAAAATAAGGAGAACCAGGGCAAGAGACATAAAAATAAATTCCAGGAAGATCTCCGGGCCTTGGAGCGAAACGACACAGCGTGGGAGAGTGAATTCCCTGCCGGCTGGAATCACCTGGCCTATATGATATATACCTCCGGGACCACGGGCAAACCCAGGGGAGTAATGATCGATCAACAGAGTCTGGTCAATTACCTGTATTGGGCAATCAAGCGATATACCGGACCTGGTGAGAGAGCGACCTTCCCGCTTTACACCACGCCGTCGTTTGATTTGACGGTTACCTCTATATATTTGCCCCTACTCACCGGCAGTCCCCTTATCATATATGATCAAGATAAGCAAGATAACGGGCAGATACCGGTACAGGAGATAATCGAGCACAATGCCGTGGACCTGGTTAAAGCCACACCCTCCCATTTGAAAATCCTTCAATATACATATATAAATTCACCCGGGGACGTGAACCGGGATAGTCCCATCAACCGTTCCCGCGTACGTGCGTTTATCGTAGGAGGAGAGGAACTGACCGGCGAGTTGGCCCGCGCTATTTACCGGCATTTTCCCGGCAAGGTGGATATTTATAATGAATACGGACCCACCGAAGCCACGGTAGGTTGCATGATCCATAAATTTAACCATACTGCCGACAGACGAAGAGGGGTACCAATCGGTGTGCCGGTGGATAATGTAAAAATATACCTGTTGAATGAAAGTTTAAATGCGGTCCCCAGCGGGGCCGCAGGTGAGATATGTATAGGCGGAGATGCATTGGCCCGTGGATATTTAAATCTCCCGGAACTTACCGCAGAAAAATTTATAAAAAACCCGTATTTGCCGCCGGGAACCTGCCATGCATCACGTTTATACAAAACCGGTGACTTGGCCTGTTTAATACCAGGGGATCTCCTGGAGTATATTGGACGTAAAGATGAACAGGTAAAGATACGGGGGTATCGGGTAGAAATAAAAGATATTGAGAATCGCCTGCTAGAGCTGGAAGAAATCGATAAAGTAGTGGTAACCGCACAAACCGATGATGGAGGGGAAACATATTTATGCGCCTATTATGAGGCCCAGGAAGAATTGGACAACAGTGAGATAAGGAAATACCTGTCGGCAGGATTGCCGGATTATATGATACCGTCTTATTTTGTCCGCATAGACCGGATACCCTTAACTCTTAACGGCAAGGTCGACAAAAAAGCCTTGTTGGGGATAAAAATCGGGGGCCGGAACCTCCGGGATAAATATATTCCCCCCAGGAACCGGTTGGAAGAGACACTGGTGGATATATGGGCCAGGGTACTGAAATTAGACAAAACCAGCATTGGCATTGATTCTGATTTTTTTGAATTTGGGGGGCATTCGCTGCGTGCGACTGTACTGGTAGCGAATATTCATAAGGAACTGGAGGTAAAAATTCCGTTGGCAGAGATCTTCAGGACCCCTAATATCCGTGGGCTGAGCCGGTATATTGAAACGAAAGCCCGGGATAAATTTATCTCCATAACCCCGGTAGAGAAAAAGGAGTATCACCCGGTATCATCACAGCAAATGCGTTTATATATTCTACACCGGATGAAAGAGATCGAAACCAGCTATAATGAATTTTCAGTGATTGAACTGGGGGGGCGACTTGACCGGCAGAATTTTACCCGGGCATTGACCGGCTTAACCCGGAGGCATGAAGCGCTGCGGACCTTTTTTAAGACAGTGAATGGGGAAATCGTCCAGGGGATTGCTTCGGAAGCGGAGTTCCAGGTGGAAGCCTACGAAGTGGACGAGGGAGGGGAACCAATCGAGGGGATTATCAATGGATTTTTAAAACCCTTTGACCTGGGAAAAGCACCTTTGATGAGGGTTGGATTGATCCGGGTAACCGGGGAAAGGCACATGTTGATCTACGACCTACATCATATTATTACGGATGGTACTTCAATGGGAATCCTGATGAGGGAATTTATCGCACTATACGCAGGAGAGCAATTGCCCGGGTTAAGGATTCAATACAAGGATTATTCGGAATGGCAGAAAAGCAGGAAAGGCGAGGAAGCACTTAAGGACCAGGAAGCTTATTGGTGCGGGCAGTTTAAAGGAGAAATTCCTGCTCTTCTTCTTCCTGCGGATTATCCAAGGCCTGGGATCCAGGATTTTGTGGGAGACAGGATACATTTCCGGGTGGGAATGGAAGAAACCCGGGCGATAAAAGAAATGGCGGCCCGACAGGAAGTCACGCTTTATATGCTGCTATTGGCCATAATTAACGTATTGTTCGCCCGGGTGAGCGGCCAGGAAGATATCGTCATGGGAACTCCTATCGCTGCCAGGAGGCATGCCGACTTGCAGGCGGTAATCGGTATGTTTGTCAATACCCTGGCACTGCGAAATTACCCGGCAGCATCCCTGGAATTTAATACCTTTTTAAAACAAATAAAAAACAGGACCATGGAAGCCTTTGAAAACCAGGAGTATCCCTTTGAAGAACTGGTGGAAAAAGTTACACTGCACCGGGATATCAGTCACAATCCCCTGTTCGATACCGTATTTGCTTTACAGAACATGGAAATACAGGAAACAGGAAGCCCAGGGGTACAAAGACCGGGCTTGATGGTCAAATCCTATGATTTTCAACATAAAATCTCCAAATTTGATTTGACGCTGCATGCTTATGAAACAGGAAATGTACTTTCATTTACTCTCGAGTATAGTACCCGATTATTTAAAGAAGAAACCATCCGGCGATTTATCGATTTTTTCCGCCGCATCATCTCCTTTATTCTTGAACACCCGGGGGAAAAAATAGGGCAAATAGAGATCATATCCGAAGAGGAAAAGATACAGGTACTTAATGAATTTAATAAAACAGCGGAAGAGTACCCCAGGGATAAGACTATCCATGAATTATTTGCCCGGCAAGCAGAGAGAAACCCGGACCATATAGCCCTGGACGGGAAATTACAAATTACAAATTACCAGCCATACGTCCAACCGGGAGGAGGGGCAGCGAAGGGGGGAAATCCTGGCCGGCAAGGATATTATACGGCCATTAGTTACCGGGAGTTAAACGAAGTATCCGGGCGATTGGCATATTGGTTAAAGGAAAAGGGAGTCGCAGGGGATGTTATTGTAGGGCTAATGACGGGGCGGTCCATCGAGATGGTCATCGGTCTTTTAGGGATATTAAAGGCAGGAGGCGCCTATATTCCTATTGACCCGGGAAACCCACAAGAACGCATCGATTACCTGTTAAAAGACAGCAAACCCGTTGTACTCTTGACCGCCACCGCTATTGAAGAAAATGTAAATAGGTCTAATAAGTCCCATTTGACCTATATCTCTCCCGGGAATCCCCTGGCCTATATTATGTACACGTCAGGATCTACGGGGCGGCCCCGGGGAGTGATGGTTACACACCGGAATGTGGTACGGTTGGTAAAGAACACCAATTTCGTGGATTTATCCGAAAGAACCCGGATACTGGAAACCGGTGCGCCGGAGTTTGATGCCACCACGTTCGAGACCTGGGGAAGCCTGCTCAACGGCGGACTGCTTTGCCTGGTAGATAATGAGGTGATCCTGGAATCAAAAAAATTGGGCCGGGCCCTGGAAAATCACCAGATCAACACCATGTGGCTCACGTCGCCGTTGTTTAACCAGTTGATGCAGCAGGACAGCGGAATATTTGCACCCCTGGAATACCTGGTGGTGGGAGGGGATGTATTGCCACCCAAAGCCATTAATGCGGTCAGGCACCGGAACCGGCATTTAAAAGTGGTCAATGGCTACGGACCCACGGAGAACACTACCTTTTCGGCATGTTATACCCTGGACCGGGATTTTGAATACAATATTCCCATAGGAAAACCCATCAATAATTCCACTACCTATATTGTAGACCGGCATAATCGTTTACAGCCCCTAGGCATACCCGGGGAATTATGGGTGGGAGGCGATGGGGTTGCCAGGGGATATTTGAATAACCCGGAATTAACCGCAGAGAAATTTGACCATGATTTATGGGATTACCTGGATTACCAGGAGGAAAAGGTGCCAGGTAAAAGAAGTTATATGTTCTTAGAGGGAACGAGGGGGCTTGTCCCCTTGTTTTCAAAGGCGCCGGGGACAGATCCCCTGCAGTCATGCAATCATGCAGTCATGCGGTCATATAGCCATGCCGCCATGCCATCCCTCCATTACCCCATCCCCCCATTACCCCACTCCCCCATCTACCGCACCGGTGACCTGGCCAAATGGCTTACGGATGGGAATATCGAGTTCTTAGGCCGGCTCGATAACCAGATAAAAATCAGGGGATTCAGGGTTGAACCCGGCGAAATAGAGAACCGCTTATCGAGCCACCAGGAAATTAAAGAGGCAGTAGTACTGGTGGTCGATAATGAAAACGGGAGTGGAGACCGCTTGTTGTGTGCTTATTTTACCGGCAGCCGGGAACTTAACCTATCCGAACTAAGAGAGTACCTGGCCCGTGAATTACCCGGTTATATGATCCCGGCATATTTTGTACAATTAGAAAAAATGCCGCTGACCCCGAACGGTAAACTGGACCGCAAAGCCCTGCCTGAGCCGCGGTTAAAGCCAGGAAAAGAAAATGATGCCCCTGTTGACAGGCTCGAAGAACAAATCCTGGAGATATGGACTGGTGTATTGGGGATATCAAAGAATGTGATCGGAATGCATGATGATTTCTTTCACCTGGGCGGTCATTCCCTGAAAGCCACATTATTGGCTGCAAGGATCTCCAAAACCTTTAATGTGGAATTTCCCTTAACCGATGTATTCACCGGCCCCACCATCAAGGAAATGGCTGAAACCATCAGGCAGTGCCGGAAGAGTATATATGAAGAAATAAAACCTGTAGAGAAAAAAGAATATTATCCCCAGTCATCGGCACAGAAGCGGCTCTTTTTCCTGGAGCAATTCGAGAATATCGGCATTGCCTATAATATCCCTTCTGTATTGAAAGTAGAAGGAAAATTGGATATGGGACGTTTCGAGAACGCTCTAAATGCGCTGATCTGCCGGCATGAGACCCTGAGAACGTCATTAAGGCTGGTAAATAATGAACCGGTCCAGGTCATCCATCACACAGCGGATTTTAAAATCGAGAACCCTGGCTTTTCCAGGGTTAAGGATAAAGTCACCATCGCTGGTATTGTGAAGAAATTTGTAAGGCCTTTTGATTTATCCCGGGCCCCGCTGATTCGTGTCGGATTTGCAGCCCTGTCTCAAGAAGAATCGCTGATCATGTACGATATCCATCATATAATTGGAGATGGAACCTCCATGGGAATTTTGATCACCGATTTTTTAATGCTGTATGACCAGGAGGAAATAATGCCCTTGAAAACCCAGTATAAAGATTTTACCTCCTGGCAAAACCGCATGATAGAGACAGGCGAGATACAAAAACAGGAGGAATACTGGCTAAATATTTACAGGGAAAGTCCCAAGAAATTCGATTTCCCCACCGACTATCCACGACCGGGAAGTTTAAGTTTCGAAGGAGACCGGTATGTATTTATACTGGAGCAAGGCGACAGCGTTGCCGTTAAATCGCTGGCGGCTGAAAATGGGGCAACCCTGTTTATGGTTCTGCTGGCGGCTTTTTATGTGCTGCTGTACAAATACAGTGGGCAAAACGATATCGTGGTGGGAACCGGGATCATGGGCCGACCCCATGTTGACTTAATGAAAAATATCGGTATGTTTGTCAATTCCCTGGCTATCCGGAACTATCCCACCGGGGAAAAAACCTGCCGGCAGTTCCTGGCCGAAGTAAAAGATAGTTGTGTCCAGGCCTTTGCCAACCAGGATGTCCAATTCGAGGAACTGGTGGATCATTTGAACCTGGAACGCGACCCTTCGCGAAATCCGCTTTTCGACATCCTCCTGGTAGTCCAGAATTTTGAACAGGCAAAACTGGAAGATTTCCGCCAGGGTCTCCTGGATGATATCCGGGTAACCCCCTATGCCCATGAAAACAAAACCTCGAAATTCGACCTGAATCTCTCGGCCTGGGAAAGAGATAATGATATTCTCTTCAACCTGGAATATGCAACTGCTTTGTTTAAATCGTCTACTATCCGGGAGATTGCGGCAAATTACCTGGAGATCATCCGGCAGGTAATCTATCGCCGGGATATACACCTGGAGGAAGTGACTATTGCTGCCGATCTCCTGGAAGTAAAATCCACCCTCTCGACAGTAGATAAAAGTGAGTTTATTTTTTAGAAGGAAAAAGATGGAAAACGAGAGAGTTCTTTTAATGCTGCTGCCCTTCTGGGACCCCCAGGTGCCGCCCCTGGGAATCTCCTGCCTTAAAAGCTGGCTAAACCGGCAGCACCATAGGGTGACATTGGCGGATGCCAATATCGAAGCCCATTTCAGGGAAATCCAGGACAGCTACTACCAACTGCTGGAAAAATATATACCCGGGAAGTGGAGAGAACACCTCCGCAATATCGGCCACGAGGTACTCAGGAATCATATGACCGCCCATCCCCGTTACACCGATGAGAAAGCCTATATGGAATTGTTCGAGGATATTATTTTTAAAACTTTTTTCACTACATTGGCAGAGCCGCAGATAAGAGAGTTGGAGGATTTAGTCGTGGAGTTTTACCAGCGGCTGGAGAACTATATGGAAGAATGGTTGGAAAAAGAGAAACCCACGGTCCTGGGATTGTCGGTATACAGCGGTACTATTGCCGCCTCACTGTTTGCCTTTAAATTGGCAAAAGAAATAAATCCATCGATATTGACGGTAATGGGGGGAGGTATTTTTTCAGGGGAGTTGGCAATGGGATCCCCCAATTTCGAGTTTTTCCTGGAACAAACTCCTTACATTGATAAAATAATAGTGGGAGAAGGTGAGGTGCTTTTTTCAAAGTTATTGGCAGGCCAGTTAGCTGCCGGGAAGCGGGTCTTTACCCTGGGAGACCAGGGAAGAGAGGTATTAGACCTGGCATCTGTGGGTATCCCGGATTTTTCCGATTTGGATCTCCGGTATTATCCGCACCTGGCTGCGTATACCTCGCGCAGTTGTCCCTTCCAATGCAGTTTTTGTGTGGAAACCGTGTATTGGGGAAGATACCGGAAGAAGAGCGGGATGCATATTGCCCGGGAATTGCAGCAGATGCATGAGGCCCACGGCGGCCAGGTGTTCGTGATGTGCGATTCACTGTTAAACCCGGTTATAACCGAGCTAGCCGAAGCACTGCTCCACCGGGAAGCATCGTTCTATTGGGATGGGTATTTGCGGGCCGATCCGGCGGTGGGCGACCGGGAGAATACCTTCCTGTGGCGGCGAGGAGGTTTTTACCGGGCCCGCCTCGGCCTGGAAAGCGGCTCGGAGCAAGTATTAGAAGCCATGGGAAAAAAAATATCCCTGGTCCAATTAAAACAGGCCGTATCCAGCCTGGCATATGCCGGTATTAAAACCACCACCATGTGGGTTATCGGTTATCCCGGTGAAACCGAAGCGGATTTTCAAAAGACCCTGGACCTCATCGAAGAACTAAGAGACGATATTTATGAAGCCGACTGTAATCCCTTCTGGTATTTTTTAACGGGACAGGTGAATTCATCCGGATGGGCACAAAAAAATAAAAGTCTTTTATTGTACCCCGAATCGGCAAAGGAAATGCTGCTTCTCCAGACCTGGATACTGGAAGGAGAACCTTCCCGGAAAGAAACCTTTCGCCGGGTAAACCGTTTCGCCGCACACTTAAGAAAGTTGGGAATTCCCAATCCCTATACCCTTCAAGATTTTTACCGGGCGGATGAGCGCTGGAAAAAATTGCATAAACATGCGGTACCCTCGTTGGTGGAGTTGAGTAATCGTGACCGTATTATCGATGAAAACCTTAAGATAAATCCGCTGCTGACGGCAGGAAATCCTTTATATAAAGAAAGTGAATTTGATTTCTAACCCCCCAGGCTCTCCGGATTCCATGAAATAGGAGAAATTAGATGAGAAGTGAAGATATTAAAAGGCAGATCAAAGTGGCAGCCAATAAAAATATAAAAGAGCGGGATTATTGGCTGGAGAAACTATCCGGTGAACTGGTTAAAAGTAATTTCCCCTATGATTATAGGAAGAAGCCCGGTGAAGACAGGCCCATGGAAACCACGACCCTGGCGATACCCGGGGAATTATTTGCCGGGTTGACTCGATTGAGCGGAGGTTCGGACCACAAACTCCACATGATTTTGGCGGCAGGATTGGTATTGCTGCTGCAAAAGTATGTGCACCATCATGATATCATTATCGGTACACCGATCTACCGGCAGGAAATTGCTGGAGAATTCGTCAATACGGTGCTGGCACTACGCAATACCATCGATCTGGAAATGACTTTTAAGGAAGTATTACTGGCAATGCGGCAGACGATTTTCGATGCAGTGGAGAACCAGAATTACCCGATGGAAGCCCTGCTCTACCAGTTGAATTTACCCTTTAACGAAACGGATTTTCCCTTATTCGATGCGGTGGCGGTACTGGAAAATATCCAGGATAAGGATTATATCCGGGCGATTCACCCGCGGATGATTTTTTCTTTCAAGAGGAATCCAGTGGGCCTGGAAGGGACCATCGAGTACGATACCGGTTTTTATCATCATTCCACAGTAGAGAGGAATGCGGTACACCTGGTGACACTCCTGCAGCAGGCACTGGCAGATGTGAATGTGAAGGTAGGGGAAATCGATATCCTTTCCCCTGGAGAGAAACGCTGTTTATTGGAAACCGTTAATGAACCGACAGCAGGAGAGGTCTTGTTTAAAACAGTTCATGAAGCATTCGCTGCGCAGGTGGAAAAAACCCCGGGGAATATCGCACTGGTCTTTGCCGGTGAGTCCATTACTTACCTGGAATTGGAGGAAAAAGCCAATCGCCTGGCCCGGTATCTCTACCAGGAAAAAGGAATTCAAGCCGATGCCCGGGTGGGGTTATTAATGGAAAAATCCGGCACCTGCATTGCCGCTATGCTGGGGATACAGGAAGCCGGGGGTGGTTATGTGCCCATTGATCCCGGTTTACCCTTTGAGCAAATCCGGCATATTGTGGCAGATGCCGGGATTGCCGTACTGCTGTCTGAAAAAAAATACCTCAAGGTCCTGAACCGTCTGCAATGGGAGTGTCAAACGCTGCATAGTTTCCTGTGTATGGATACGCAGGATGTCTACAAAGAGGAGGAAGAGCAAAACCCGCTCATGGAGCAAAAATTATGGGAATACGTGGGAGAGTCGGCGGTAGACGACATTACCGGCGGCGGTTGGCAGAGCAGTTATACGGGGGAGCCCCTGACCAAAGAAGAGATGGAGGAATACAGCCGCAATGTGGAGGTAAAGTTAACCCCCCTGCTGCATAAGACAACTCGAGTGTTGGAGATCGGCTGCGCCACCGGTCTTACCATGTTCCGGTTGGCACCTAAAACCGGTTTTTATTACGGTACAGACCTCTCGCCGGTGATTATCCGGAAAAACCGGGAACGGGTTGAAAAAGAAGGATATCCAGATATCAAACTTGACTGCCTACCGGCCCATGAAATCCATACCCTTGCAGAGAAGGATTTTGATCTAATCATTCTTAACAGTGTAATCCAGCATTTCAATGGGCATAATTACTTAAGGCGGGTGATAGCCAAAGCGCTTGATTTATTGGGCCCCAAAGGCAACTTGTTTATCGGCGATATCATGGACCAGGATAAGAAAGAAGCACTTATTCGTGACCTGGAAGATTTTAAAAACGCCAACCAGGGCAAAAAATACCGGACCAAAACCGATTGGTCCGAAGAGCTTTTTATATCCCGCTCATTTTTTCACGATCTCAGCGTTGATTTCCCGGTTATTGCTGCGCTGGAGTTCAGCGATAAGATCGGTAAAGTCGAAAACGAGTTGACCAAATTTCGATACGATGTGCTGCTGCGAGTGGATAAGTCAAAGAAACCCCAGGGCAGCAGAGGAACTCAGCGAAAATATAAATACCAGGAGGACCTCCGGGTGCTGGCGGGAAAGGAACCCACCGCAGTCCCGGCAAAGACGGAAGCACACTACTTGCTTTATATGATCTACACTTCCGGTACCACAGGTAAACCCAAGGGGGTCATGGTCCAACATGGCAATATGGTGCGATTGATGAGAAACACCAGGGGCTTGTTTGATTTTGGCAGCAGTGATATTTGGACCATGTTTCATTCCTATAATTTTGATTTTTCTGTCTGGGAGATGTACGGGGCCTTGTTATATGGCGCTAAATTAATCGTTATCCCGCGTGAGCTAGCCCGGGATACGGAGCAATACAGGCAGGTCCTGGTAGACCATGAAGTTACGGTATTAAACCAAACACCCTCGGCTTTTTATAATCTAAGCCGGCAGGAAAACCTGCACCCCCACAGGGAATTAAAACTCCGGTATGTGATCTTTGGCGGAGAAGCCCTGGACCCTGGAAAGTTAAAAGAGTGGAGGGATTGGTACCCGGAGGTATGCTTGATCAACATGTACGGTATCACAGAAACCACGGTACATGTAACTTTTAAAGATGTGAGCAGCCAGGAGATACAGGGCGGTACCAGTAATATCGGGAAGCCGATACCCGGTTTAAAGGTATTGATATTGGACCGGGGTATGCATCTACAGCCCATGGGAGCGGTGGGAGAACTCTGTGTGGCAGGGTATGGTGTAGCCCGTGGATATCTGAATAACCCGGAACTGACCCAAAGAAAATTTATATTCGATAAGTTCAATAGATCCCATAGGTCCTATAGGTCCTATCTTAATCTTTATAAATCCGGGGACCTGGCCAGGTACATGTTGAATGGCGATTTAGAGTACCTGGGCAGGTTAGACCAGCAGGTAAAAATCCGGGGATTCCGGATCGAATTGGGAGAAATCGAAAGCTCCATACGAAATCATGAGGCTGTAAAAGAGGTCCTGGTGGTGGCCAGGGAGGACAGCGGTGGCGACCGGTTTTTATGCGCCTATGTGGTAGGGGAACCGGGAATCGATGCCGCAGGATTAAAAGAGTACTTAGCAAAGAGATTACCGGAATACATGATCCCCCTGCATTTTGTGCATTTGGACCGCATCCCCGTCACCGCTAACGGGAAAGTAGACCGGAAAGCGCTGCCTGAGGCCGTGGCATTTAGACCTGGACAGGGCCATATTGCTGCGCGGGATAAGATCGAATCGAAACTGGTAGAAATCTGGGCGGAGGTACTGCATATCGAAAAAGAAAAAATAAGTATGGACGCCAACTTTTTTGAGCTGGGTGGGCACTCATTAAAGGCAACCATCTTGATATCCAATGTCCATAAAACCCTGGAGGTAAAAGTCCCACTGGCCGAAGTGTTTAAAACCCCGACTATCCAGGCGTTGGCCCAATTTATCCGGGAGGCGGTGAAAGAAAAATTCTACCCCCTGGAACCGGTGGAGAAAAAAGAATATTATCCCTTATCGTCGGCCCAGAAGCGGTACTATATTCTCCAGCAGATGAAAGCCAATGATTTGAGTTATAACATGCCTCGGGTAGTTGAGTTGACAGGGAAATTGGAACGAGAGAGATTGGAAGAGGTTTTCCGGCGGCTGCTTTGTCGCCACGATAGTCTCAGGACCTCTTTTGAGACCATCGATACCCAGACGGTTCAAAAGATTCACCAGGCCGGCGATATGGCCTTTGGCCTGGAATATCATGACACAGACGAGGCCAATGCCAGCAGGATCATCCAAGGATTTATCCGGGGATTTGATTTGGCCCGGCCGCCGCTGTTCAGGGTCGGTATGATCCGGCTGGCAGAAGAACGACATGTCTTGATGATGGATATGAATCACATTATATCGGATGGTGTTTCTTTTAATATATTTATAAGCGATTTCATGGCATTGTACCGGGGGGAAACCCTGGGGGTGCTGAGATTTCAATATAAGGATTTTGCCTGGTGGCAAAATGGTCTCATCCGCTCCGGGCAGATGAAAAAACAAGAAGATTATTGGTTGGAGCGGTTTAAAGGCGAACTCCCGGTACTTAATTTGCCGGTGGATTTCCCCGGCCGTACAGTCGAATCCTCTGAGGGACACAGTGTTTATCTCGAAATGAATCGGACTTTAACCGCTGCGGTCAATCAAATGGTGAAGGAAACCGGGACTACGTTGAATATGGTGCTGCTGGCTGCATACAATATCTTGCTTTCCCGGTACACAGGCCAGGAAGATATCATCGTGGGTTCTCTCACCACCGGTCGCAATCATGCGGATTTGCAGGGTATTATCGGTCTTTTTCTGAACTCCCTGGCCCTCCGTAATTTCCCCAATGAAAATAAAACCTTTGCGGCTTTCTTAAATGAAGTAAAGGAAAATACCATAAACGACTATGCCAACCAGGACTATCAATACGATGACCTGGTAGCCCGGCTGGGAATCGCCAGGGAAGGCGGAAAAAGCGGGTTATTCGATACCCTGTTCACCTGCCAAAACCTCGAACTGCCGGAGGTAGAAATACCGGGGCTAAGTTTAAAACCTTACGGATTCAAACACGAAACAGCAAAATTCGATCTCTATTTCGATGCCCTGGTCAGCGGCGATACCTTTGATATTGTCATGAAATATTCTTCTGCCCGTTACCAAAAGTCCACTATTGAAAAAATCCTGGAGCACTATGTGGAGGTGTTGGAACAGGTGACGGAAAACCGGGAAACCAGGCTTAAGGATATCCGGGTATCCATCGATCTGGTTACTATCGCCGATAATCGTTTTTTAGAGGAGGATGAGGATTTTGGAATCGAATAAAACAGACACTATCCCTATCGGTGAGAAGGGAATCGGGGAAAAGATTCTCCTGGTCATGCTGCCCTTTAATGATCCGCAAATACCACCGCTGGGTATTGCCAACTTGAAAGGTTTCCTGGAGCATCACGGTTACGATGTAACCACCGCGGATGCCAATGTGGAAATAGAGTTCAGGGAAATTTACGATTCCTATTTTAATGCTGTCATCCAGGAAATCCCAACCGCTAAAAGGGGTAACTTTAACAGCATGAAATTGGATATTTTGCAAAACCATTTAACCGCTTATCTCACGTATAGGAAACGATTGGAGACCCTCGCTTATCAATCTTTGCCGGGAATGACTTGTGAAAAGAAAGAAGAGTATACGGAACTGGTAAAGATATTGATCCGGCAGACTTTTTTCCTGGAAGTACCGGAGGAGTTAGTGCAGCAGTTAGATGAAATCTTAGCTGAGTTTTTTCAGCGGTTGGAGAGCTACTATCTTAATTTGCTGCGGGAGACGCAGCCCCGGGTGGTAGGGCTCTCCGTTTGTATCGGCATGATGGCTGCATCTCTATATGCCTTTAAATTGACCAAAGAGTTGTATCCCCACATCCGCACCGTCATGGGAGGGGGGATATATGCGGATGACCTGGCATTGAATTCCACGAATCTCGCTTACTTTGCAGAAAAGACCCCGTATATCGATAAGTTGATCGTGGGAGAAGGTGAAGTATTGTTTCTTAAGTATTTACAGGAAGAGCTGCCGGAGTCTCAAAAAATCTACAGCATGAATGACATCCCGGGGCAGTCATTGGACCTATCCAAAACTTCTATACCTGATTTTGGTGATTTTCACCTGGACCGTTACCCGTTTCTATCAGCCAATGCTTCGTTAGGTTGTCCCTTTGAATGCAATTTTTGTACGATACCGGTGCAGTGGGGAAAATACCGGCAAAAGAGCGCCAAACAAGTAGCCGCCGAATTAATTAGCATGTACCGGGAATATGGCACCCAGTTATTTTTGTTGACGGACTCCCTTTTAAATCCCATTATTACTGACCTGGCCCGGGAATTTATAGCAGCGGAAGTCTGCATCTATTGGGACGGCAGTTTAAGGGTATCCCCGGCGGTATGTAATCCCGAATATACCCTGTTATGGCGAAAGGGCGGGTTCTACCGGGCTCACCTGGGCATTGAGACCGGCTCGCAAAGGATCCTGGATGCCATGGATAAACGTATCACCCTGGACCAAATCAAAGCTGCTGTCTCAAGCCTGGCTTCAGCCGGCATTAAAACCACCACCTTCTGGGTCCTGGGATATCCCGGGGAAACCGAAGAAGATTTTCTCCAATCGCTGCAACTGGCCGAAGAACTCAAAGAAGATATTTACGAAACCACCATCAGGCCCTACCTGTACTATGAGATGAAGCAGGAGTATTTTAATCACTGGTTGAAGTCAAGTAAAAGTATCCCCCTCTACCCCAGCTATGCCAGGGAAAAATTATTGATAGAGACGTTGATAATGGACAGCCAACCCTCAAGAGAAGAAACTATTCGACGATTGAACCGGTTTGATGCACATATTCGGAAATTAGGCATCCCCAACCCTTATACCCTGTACGAATTGAACCAGGCTGACCAGCGGTGGCAGGAACTGCACGAGAATGCAGTTCCACCGGTTATTCGTTTTAAAGATAATAATCGCTATATCGATGAATGCAAATATGTGGAAAAGGTATTCCACTTGCAAAACAAATTGGAGGATGACGGTATTTTCGGTTTCTAATCATCAAAAGTTTTTTAGGGGTCCAGATGCTTCACGGGCGATTTTTCAAAAAAGCCCCTGGTCGCCGAAGGCAGAGAAAGCAGAGAAAGCAAAGAGGTACGATAATGAAAAACGGCAATATATCCATAGATACAGCCATTGTGGCTGCCCAAAAGGGCAAAGAAAGAGACTATTGGTTAAAGCAATTTCCCGGTGTGCCGGAAAAGGTGAGTTTTCCCCATGACACTCCCGGTGGAGTTTCAACCGGGTTTAGGGCCGATAAACTGGAATTCTCATGGCAGGAAAATCTGTTCAAAAAACTACTCACTGTGATGAAGGGATCCGAATACAAACTATATATGATCCTGGTGGCAGGGCTGGTGTTGTTATTAAAAAAGTATACCGGTAAGAATGATATTACCGTGGGAACGCCAGTATTAAAGCAAGGTATTGACGTCAAGTTTATCAACACGGTCCTGGCCTTGAGAAACCACATCGATGCGGACATGACCTTTAAAGATTTTTTGCTGCAGGTCAGGCAGACCATTATTGAAGGAACCGGGCATCAAAATTACCCGATCAAATCGTTATTGAAGGTCTTAAATATAACCGATGCAGATAGAGAGGAGGACTTCCCGCTATTCGATACCGTTATTTTATTGACCAATATTCATGACAAGAATTACCTCGGGGATATTCAAGTCAATACGGTTTTTTCTTTTTCCAGGGCAGATGATCATGTAAAGGCGGAATTGGAATATAATTCCTTGCGATATGAACCTACTACCCTGGAAAACCTCATGGCACATCTCGCCTTTCTCCTCTCGGATGCACTGGATAACCCGGGCAAAAAACTGGGAGCAATCGAAATAATCGGCGAAGTTGAGAAAAAACGATTATTGCTGGAATTCAACGATACAGGGGCGGAATTTCCTGCCGGGCGGACCATCGGGGAATTTTTTACCGGGCAAGTGGAAAAGGGCCCCGATCATTTAGCCGCGCTGTATGAAGAAAATCAAATCACCTATGGGGAATTGCAGAAAAAAGCCAAGCAATTGGCCGAACATTTAAAGAAAAAGGGAGTTAGGAGTAATGATATCGTGGGACTAATGGTCGACCGTTCACTGGAGATGATCATTGGGATACTGGGGATAATAAACGCCGGCAGCGCTTATCTGCCACTTGACAGCGAATACCCGGGAGAAAGGAATTTATTTTTATTAAAAGACAGTGGTTCCCGGATACTGCTCTGCCAAAAACGGTCCACAGAAAACCATCACGATATCCTGGACTATCTTTCCAGGGAACATGTGATCTTCCTTGAAGAACCGGCCTTATATACCGGGAAGGAAATCCACCTGGAAATATCGAATTATCCACAGGATCCGGTTTATGTGATATACACTTCAGGAACCAGCGGGACTCCCAAAGGGGTGATAGTAGAACATAGAAACGTGCTGAACCTGGTTTTTGGCCTGGAGAAGAGAATCTATTATCGATATAGTAAACCCTTGCATGTATGCATGGTATCTCCGTATGTCTTTGATGCCTCCGTAAAACAGGTGTTTGCGGTATTGCTGTTGGGACACTCGCTATACGTGGTATCACAGCAGACGCGGGCGGATGCGCGGGCTCTAATCGAATATTACTGGAAATACCAGGTAGAAGTCTCCGATGGCACCCCTGCACATATTTCCCTGTTGTGGGGAAATTTACAGGGCAGTAGTTTTGTCGGCGAAAACACCCGCATGTTCCCGGTCAAGTGTTTTATTATCGGTGGGGAAGCGTTGTCGATCCAGGTAGTGGAACGATTTTTAGCACTATTCGGTACGAATCCGCCGGCTATCATTAATGTATATGGCCCCACCGAATGCTGCGTGGATGCTGCTTCCTTTGAGGTCTTGCCGCAAAGCCTCCATTTATACCGGAGTATCCCTATCGGGAAGCCTATGCCCAATTTCCGTATTTTTATCCTGGATAGGGAGGGTTTTCTCCAACCGGTTGGGATAAGCGGTGAATTATGTATTGCCGGCAGCGGTGTTTCCCGCGGTTACCTGAACCGTCCTGGATTAACCGCAGAAAAATTTTGCCTCCGACGGCCAGGGGGCTCTTTTCGAGAAAATCGCCCCCTGGACCCCCGCAAAAGCTTTTTATTAGACCACTCACCACTCTATCAAACTGGCGATTTGGCGCGGTGGCTCCCGGGGGGAAACATCGAATATCACGGCCGGATCGATCAACAGGTGAAAATAAGAGGATTCCGGGTAGAATTAGGGGAAATAGAAAATACATTATTAGCCCATGATGATATCGATGCCGCCGTAGTAATCGCCCAGGAAACCGGGGAAGGCGATAGGTATCTTTGCGGTTATTTCCAATCCAACAAAACCCTGGATTCATTGGAATTGAAAAAATACCTGGCCCGTACATTGCCCGGGTATTTAATCCCGTTATATTTAATGCAAATCCGGGAAATCCCCATAACCACCCGGGGAAAAGTGGATCGCCAGGCTTTACCTTCCCCGGGAATAAGTACGGGGGCCGATTATATCGCCCCCCGGGATGAAATAGAAAAAAAATTGGCGGAGATATGGACAAGGATACTGGACCGGGAAAGCCCGGGGATCGATGATAATTTTTTCGAGATAGGCGGACATTCGTTAAAGGCAGCCGTATTGATCGCCAACATCCATAAGACATTTAATGTAAGGTTGTCGTTGGGACAGGTATTTAATTGCCCCACCATCCGGGAAATGGGCCAGATCATTGGGAAGTCTAATCCCTGGAAGGAACGATCGGTCCAATTAAAACCGGTAGAGAAAAAAGAGTACTATCCCTTATCACTGCCCCAGGAACGAATGTACCGGGCACAACAAATCAACATGGAAAGCAAAGAATACAATGTACCGTTCATAGTGGTCAAACTGGAAGGGGGATTGGACCGGGAAAACCTGGAGAAAGCCTTCAAAAAATTGGGGGCCAGGCATGAAAGTTTCCGGACATCGTTTGGGATTGTAAATGAACGGCACATACAAAAGATAGGGGATGAGAGGGAAATGGAATTTAAGATCGATTATTATGAAGCTGCCGAGGAAGAAGCCCAGACCATAGTCAACCGTTATATACGGCCTTTTGATCTAAGCCGGGCCCCCCTGGTACGGGTAGGGTTGATAAAAACCGGTAAGCAAAACCACATCCTGATGGTAGACATGCATCACATCATCACCGATGCCACTTCGAACCAGGTATTTACCAGGGAGTTGGCAGCGCTTTACCGCGGTGAAACATTACCCAAGAACCCCATTACTTATAAGGACTTTTCAGAGTGGCAAAACCGGCGGTTATCATCCCGGGAAGTAAAAAAACAACAAGAGTATTGGCTCAAGGAATTTGAAACCCCGGTACCGGTGTTAACCATCCCCTATGATTACACCAGGCCCGAATTCAAGAGTTACGAAGGGTATATGATTGCATTTGAAATGGAAGAAGGAATCCTGGAAAAGCTGCAAGCCATTGCCATCGATGAAGGGGCGACACTGTACATGGTATTCTTAACCTTATTTATGGTATTACTCTATAAGCTTGGCGGCCAGGAAGACATTATCGTCGGAACGGAACATGCGGGACGGCAGCATGCCGGCCTGGAATATGTCATCGGGATCTTTGTCAATGCCTTTGCCATCCGGGGCTATCCCGGGGAGGAAAAAACCTTTGCCGAATTCCTCGAGGAAATTAAGAAAAAAACCATCGAAGCCTTTGATAACCAGGATATCCAATTTGAAAACCTGGAGGATAAGGTACTGGTAAACAGGGACCCCAGCCGTAATCCATTCTATGATGTAATGTTCTCTTATCATAACCTCAAAAAGGTGGAAGCCGGGGACCTTCAAAAAAAGATTTCCCAGGAAAATAAATCACCCTTGACCTTTACAAAGTATTCTTTCGATTATAAGGTATCGTTGTTCGATCTTATGCTTCATGGAGAGGAGCGAAACAATAAAGTCGATTTTTTCTTTGAATATTGTAACAAGCTGTTCAAAAAGGAAACCATACAAAGATATATCGGGTATTTTAAAGTCATTGCCGCAGAAGTGGCAGGCAGTCCTGGGAAACGGTTGAAAGATATCGAGATATCCCGGGGACTTTTAACCGCCGGGCCGCAAACCAAAACGATCGATCCTGCTTTTTAAATAGAACTTAGTTCGCTGCGCTCACAATTGGAATGATGTAATGGTGGAATAATGGAATAATGCTGGGAAAATTACAAAATAATTCGTGTTAATTCGGGTAATTCGTGGGCCATTTTTTATTGTTTACGCCTTCGGCGGAGGGCTTGACAACCCTCACTGGAAATGTTATTATCTCATTATTCCAACATTCCATTATTCCATTATTCACGTTTGGAATATGCAGGATGGTAGGCCAGGAATTCCCTACTATCAACATTTTGTAGTAATTCCGATACATATAATATAAAAGGAGGTAAAGGTATGAAAAGAGCAGTTGTGATTTATATGCTTATAGGGCTATTGTCCTTGATCTCATGCTCCGGACCCGGGGATAAAAGTGAAAAGGATACAATAACTCCCACTCTTCCAGGGGAGTCCACCCAGGTAAAAACCGAGATAAAAGAAGGAATCCCCCATATCTACAATTCCACTGTCCCACTAAAGGGAGTGGTAAAATTGGAATTGGAGAAAGTCTGCGAAATCGATTCCAGTACTTTGAATCAAGGGGAACCTGTATCTTTCAATATAGCGGTACGCTCTCCATTGGGCCGGATTTACCTTTGTGATAATCGCGCTTTTAAAATCTATATTTTCGACGAAACCGGGAAGTTGTTAAACCGTTTTCTAAAACAGGGAGAAGGGCCGGGAGAATTTCGCCAGTGGTATGAATATTCTATCCAGCAGTTGGATAATGATGTTTGGGTCCCGGGCAGCTTGAAAGTTGCAAGGTTTACCCCGGACGGGAAATTCCTCGAAGAGGTAAAATTTACTAGCCCCTATCATCAATTGGAAGTTGTGGCAGACGACCGTTTTATCGTAAATTATTATATCTTTCCAGCCAATCAGGCTAATGCAAATACCCAGAGGAAAGATGCCTGTTCCTTGATAGATAGAAATGAAACCATCTTGACAAAATTTTCCGAAGAAATCGATGCGGGTGGTTCACTGATCAGGGGGAAATTACCTGATGGCAGCTATTTTAATGTCAATTTCTCCCTGGATGTGATTTCCCCAACCCTATTACACTGCGTGAGCCTCGATCGACAGCGGGTTTATATTAATTTATCCAGCGATTATAAAATCACCGTAAAGAATTTGCAAGGAGAATCGCTGCGGGTAATACACCGTGATTATCAGTATATCTTGCTGACCGATCAAGATCGAAAGGAAATCATAGAAGATATTTTTTTTAGGCAGCCCCCCCATGTAAAAAAATTAATCCAGGAAAATCTTCCAACCAGGTTTTGCGCTGTTATGAAATTGATATCGCTGCCGGGTGGTTACCTGGCAGTTCTACGGCCCACCGGGATTCAGCGTCTCAACATAGATATCTTTGACGGGGAAGGTCGGTATCTTTACCAATTGGAATTACCCCAGGATATAGGGAAGCGTGTAGGGATAGCCGGGGACATTATTTCAGCCGTTTATTTTGTCGAGGACCGGGATATATACCGGGCTTATCGTATAAAAAATCTTCCTGGGATTTTTAAATCGCATCCGTAAATATTTCCGAATATTAAAAAAAGGTCAAAATTTATAATAATTGACTCCTGGAGGAAAAAAAAAGATATAATTAGTATATTAAGAAGGAGGTTTTTGCAATGAAAAAATTAACCAAATCCGGGTTTATCCCGGCCATCGTCATTTTATGCCAACTTTATTCTTTAAGCTTTTCCCAGGAGTTACCCAGACCCAGCTATGACAACTCGCTTATTTTTTCCTTCAGTTATTCTTTACAGGGTGCCCTCCCTTCAGAGGTGGAGTATATAAAAAGCCAATTTGGCAATGGTTTGTATGCCCCGCTTTTCTTAAGCTCTTTTATAAATATAGATATGAATTGGCATACCAATCCTTCCAATGCTGGCAATCGTATCCAATCCTTCAAAAATACCATCGACACCTTGGTGCAAAAAGCGAAATCCTATGGGGTCGGTATTCATATTATCATCACTTACGGGCTCGCACGTGCGGTCACTGTATATAAGTCAGCCAAAGAAGAAGATATCCGCAATGCCCAGTGGTTTAATGATAACAACCTGGCTTCCCGGTCCCAACTGGAGGAGACTACTTCGGTAATGGAAATGGATTGGCCTGATTTTCATATTGATTTTAATCAAAGGGAATTCCTGGACAATGCTGGCGTGTCATCTCCACATCAATTACCCGCATCGGATAACGTACCGGGTATGTCAACGCCGTTGTCCACGAATGTGAATCTATATGTTTTCACCACTTTTTCCCGTTATGCCAGGAAATTGAGAAATCACCTGGAAGCCAAGACAGCGGCTGCTTTTGATTATTTGCGGCAAAAACAGGAAGAAAACCCGGGGCTTCACATTATTGTGAGTACCCCGGGAGAAGCAGAATTCAATTCCTATCGCTTAAGAGGTCTTCCACCTATCCAGGAGTTTTTCTGTGACTATTCACCCTATGCGGTCCTTGAATTTCGAGATTGGCTCAAACATGAAGGTCTGTACGGCAGCGGCGAAAAATATGAAGGAGAAGGATACGCAAATGGCGGCAGCCGCTACCGGGGTGCGAACGGCCTGGCAAATTTCAACCAGGATTTTGGCACCCATTTTACCACCTGGGATTTAAAATATTATCATTGGAGCCTCTCAGACCCGGTGGATACCAATTATACGGATTTCCTTAATCCTGATCCCCATATCATTCCTATCTCCGGGTACACCTTTGACGGAATGATGCCGGCGTCAGGTCTGAATTATAGGGCCGGTGGTTTTGATCCGCCCCGGGTGATGCTAGAAGAAGGAGAAGACCCTTTCTGGGACCTCTGGCAAAACTTCCGTGAAACCATGGTCCATCACCTGGTAAAAGATATTGCCTTCATCGCCGGGGAAAGCGGTTTTCAGAAAGATCATTATTATACCCACCAGATTCCCGGTGATTATCTATGGGGCACCAACCCGGATGATCCCAACATCCCCCCAATGCCCGCTATTATTCTTCCGCTTCCCCCCTGTGGACAGCCGATGCTTACAATGATATGGGTGTGGGGATAACCATGTATGACATCCATTTTACTACCCATTATGTCCGCACCTCTCAATATATTTTACCGGTGATTTCTTCCAGGTCCGACAACTGGGGAGCAATGGAGTATAATCCTGAAATCATTTCTATCCAGGATATCAATCTAATCAACACAGCGGAGATTATTTACCAACAAATCAAAAGACTCTACGATTACAACGTCCATGTCATCAACTTTTTCTCATGGCAGGGAGAATTAACCTATCGATTCAAAGGCAACAACCGGGAGATTGCTGCCAAACAATTTTTTGATACGGTTAAAGATAAAGCGCGCCAACCCGTCACCACGGTTTTTACCCCCAAAGAAGTAGAGAATTTTACCGGTCAATATAATCAGATCGACGGTTCCATTGATTTATCCTGGGGGGCAAAAATCTGGACCGATTTGAACCATCAATGGCAAGACTGGGGAGATTTTAAAGAGTTTGTGATTTATCGAGGATATACGGAGGATTTTCCCTGCAATACCGGTTCGGAGTTTGCCAGGTTAACCGGTTATTCTTATAAAGATACCGGGTATATCAACGCTGCTGCGGTTTATTATAAAATAGCCGCGGTAAATGGTGATGGAGAAAGGGGAAACCCGGTAGCCATCGGGGTTCGGACCGGTAATGGCGGAATCGGCGTTTTAGAGGTTTCCCGGGGCAAAATGAATTTCGGTGCCAGGACCGGCGGTGCGGTCACGCCCGCCCAGGAATTTTTCATTGAAAATACCGGGACCGGGGCAATGACCTGGTCTCTCAGTGATAATGCGGACTGGTTGAACTGCAATCCCGTTTCGGGAATCAATACCGGTAGAGTGGAGGCTGCGGTCAATGCTTCCGGTAAATCCCCGGGAACCTATAACGGGATCATTACCATTAGTGCCCCTGGGGCAGCAGGTACTCCCCAAACCATCGATGTAACGTTAAAGGTTTATTCCGCCAGGACCGAGGCGGCTCCTTTTGGGACCTTTGAAAGCCCTGTGCATAACAGCACCGTTCGCAGCAGCATTCCTGTCACCGGGTGGGTGCTGGATGACATTGCTATAGAAAGTGTAAAAATATATCGAAAAGAAGGAGGCAATCTACTGCATCTGGGCGATGCCGTATTGGTAGAAGGTGCAAGACCCGATGTAGAGACGGCCTATCCCGGTTATCCCTTTAACTATAAGGCTGGTTGGGGGTATATGATGCTGACCAATTTCTTACCCAACCAGGGTAATGGGACGTTTACCTTTCAAGCTATTGCCAGGGATGTTACGGGGCACCAGGTTACCCTGGGGACCAAGACCATAACCTGTGACAATGCCCATGCCGTCAAACCCTTTGGTGCTATCGATACCCCTACCCAGGGGGGAGAAGCCTCGGGCAGTAAATTCCTCAATTGGGGTTGGGCCTTAACACCGCAGCCCAATGCCATACCTACCGATGGTTCCACCATCGATGTCTATATTGATGGTGTTTATACCGGGCACCCGGTATATAATCTTTACCGGAAGGATATTCCTGCATTTTTCCCTGGGTATGCCAACAGTAATGGTGCGGTGGGTTATTTTTACCTGGATACTACTGCTTATACCAACGGCGTGCATACCATTGCCTGGTCTGCCCGGGACAATGCCGGGAATGTCGACGGCATCGGCAGCCGGTATTTTACTATTCAGAATTCAATCAGCGCTCCGAGGGGACAGGGGGGCTTGCCCCCCTGCCTGCCCTTACCCCCGGATAAAAACTTGCCGGGTGATTCTCCAGTCCGAGTGATAAAAGGATATAACGCCACTATTCATCCTCAAACCATTTACCCCGACGAAAACGAAAACATAAACATTGAGATCAAAGAATTGGAACGAATCGAGATCCTGCTCTCCGAGGGGACCGGGAGGCTTGCCCCCCTGTCGGGATGCGCCGGTTTCCTGGAAGTAGGTTCCCAATTAAGACCACTACCCTGCGGATCTAGTTTAGATAGTGAAAATGGTATCTTTTACTGGCAGCCGGGTCCCGGGTATATTGGAGAATATCGATTGATTTTTATAGTCCGGGAAAAAACCAGGGAATTACCCAGGAAATACATAACCATAAAAATCAATCCAAAATTTTAAAAGGGCAGGCACGGAGACCTGCCCCTACCGATGAAACATCGCAAAATAGGACTATTGAAATATAGTGCCTGCCCCTTTACATATTATGCTTACCCATTAACTTTTTTCTTGAGTTCGGCCAATTGCTTTTTTTGTTTTTCATCCGGGATGGCGCCGCATTCGATCAAGTACTCCAGCAGTGTACCTTCGTATTCTTCACCCTGCACCCGCCATTCCATCTTTTGCTCCAATCCCCGGGCGCCGGATATCTTCATGCCATTACAATTGCTTTTGGCGTCGATGATCTTAACACATTTTCCAAAACCGGGACTCGATTCGTTTACATCCAAGATACGTATGGTTCCCTTTTCATGCCCGCTGGCCAGGAACTGATCGTCCGGGCTGAAGGCAATGGAATAAGTAGCCGTTCCTAATTCTATCGTGTGGATTGGCGTTCCTGATTCCGCATCGATAATATTGATTTCGCCGAAAATGTCACCCACCGCAAACCGGGTCTCTTTATTATCAAAAGCAGCAGCATAAGCAAAATCGCTTTTAGCGGGAAAAAGAGCTTCTCCCGTCTCACTATCCCAACAATGAAAGATATCTTCACCAATAGGGCTTCCACAAGCAAAAAAACGCGGACGAAGGCATAAATCCTTAGAACAATTTTTTAAACCTTTCGGGAAAAAACTTATCGGATATGATAGAGGGTGGGGTCAAGAGATCTTCGAAAACGAGATTAATTATATGGAAATTAATATTTATGATCCCGATTCTTTGGAAATAGAGAAAGGGATTTATAAAAAGAAGTTACATGTACAAAAAAACAGCGCCCAACTCCTGGAAATAGCATTAAAATTAAAAAATGATGCAAAAAAGGGAATTATTTATTACCCTGTTGGAGATAAATTAATTATCGAAGGAGAGAATAATAATATTTACATTCTTGATTCCGAAGGGAAAAAACTTGCTGCAATCAATACCCACGATTATGAGAAAAAAAAAAATAACCGATGAGTTTAAAAAGGAGACTTTTAAATATTTGGAAAAGAGACTGCCTACAGCTTATAAACGTGTAAAAATCATTGGTGTGTTCCCTGAATATTATCCCTATAGATATTTTACCGTGTCAGATCATAAAATATATGTCCTTACTTTCAATAGCAAGGAGGGAAAAAGCGAGTTTTATATTTTCGACTTGCAAGGGAAGTTGTTAGAGAGAGCAATGGTTCCTTTTGCAGATAATGAATTCCTACGTGTTTATCCTTATACAATCAAGAATGACAGGATATACCAACTGGTTGATAATGAGGATACCGAGGAGTGGGAATTACATATTCATGACCTATAGTAGAAAAAATTTTTGCCTCCTGCCACCAAATCTCCAATAATCTACTTGTCCGGGAGCATGTTTTCGGTTGAAATTCTTTTTAAAATAGGCTATATTGTTATATGAAAAATAAGCAAACTGGAGGTAAAGAATGAAACGTTTGATATTTACTCTCATTTTTTTCCTGGGTTTTGTTTATGTAAGGAGGATAATAATCCAATGTTAGAATTGAAGAATTTGACAAAAAAATTCAATAACATCCCCGTGGTTAATAATGTTAATTTTACAGTTAAACCAGGGGATATATTGGGGTACCTGGGACCCAACGGCGCCGGTAAGTCCACCACGGTAAAAATGATAACCGGACTTCTCCAACCCACCAGGGGAACGATTTATTATAATGGCGAAGCAATAGACGGGGATAATATCGATTTCAAGGGAAAAATTGGATATGTACCGGAACAGAGTCATGTGTATTCTCATTTATCCGCCTTTGAATATCTTCAATTGGTAGGAAGACTGCACGACATCCCTGAGGATACCCTGGAAGAAAAAATATCAGGCCTCCTGGGGGAGTTCAAATTATCCGATGACATGCATATCTCCCTTTCTTCTTTTTCCAAGGGCATGATCCAAAAGGTAATGATAACAGCCGCTTTAATGCATAACCCGGATATCCTTATTTTTGATGAACCCCTTACCGGTCTTGATGTCTCGGCAACATTTGTATTTAAAGGGCTTTTGTCACGGATGGCGCAAGCCGGTAAAATAGTGATCTATTCATCTCATATACTGGATGTTGTAGAAAAAGTTTGCAATCGAGTCATTATTATTAATAAAGGAAAAATTGTTGTTGATGATTCTGTAAAAGGTTTAATAGAATTAATGAAACTATCCTCATTGGAATCCATTTTTAAAGAACTGGTTCAGCAAGATGATTCCATCAGTGCAGAAAATATTTTTTCTATTATGCAGGCCGATCGAAATGCGAAAACCAAAAAAGGTGAAAACCAATGAAAGCCAGCAATAAATCAAAAATCAATAAACTGTTGGTATTAATAAAACATTTTTATATACGATTTCTCAGCAATGATCTTATTCAATACAGTAGTGAGAGAAGGGAGTATTTCATTTTTGCCGTTGTCTTTTTTGCTTTTTCAGGTGGCGTTATATCTCAGCACCTCCTGGTAAAATACCTGGAAGTAGCCAAGGATATACACCCCTGGGATGTGGAAACCTCTTTTTTAACTATTATGATGGCCCTGATGGGAATAATATGCGTGGCCATCTGGGATAATATATTCCTTGACAAAGAAGATTTTTTTAATTTATTGATTTTACCGGTAAGCTCAAAAAAACTCTTTTTGGCGAAATTTTTTAGTATGCTGATGTTTGTGGGAGCCCTGACGGTTTTCTTTGTTTTTACCTCAATCCTTGTTTTTACCGTATACTTATCGCCCATACTATCGGTCAATCCCTTACGTTTCGGACTGGTTTTTCTTATCACCAGTTTCCTGGCCAGCATGTTCATTTTTCTCCTGGTGGCCACCATCCAGGGCATTATAATCGTTCTTTTTAGCGGGAAGTATCTCCGCAAAGTCTTTTTTTATACCCAATTGCTTTTCGCAGGGGGTTTCTTATCGGTCTTTATTTGGTACCCGAAGATTTATCCCCAACTATTTCAATTCAAGGAAAACTTTTCATCTACCTACTATTTCCCTCCCATCTGGTTCGCTGGACTCCTAAATAAATTATTATCCTCTGGGGATGCCTTTTTTACAAAACTTATGCATACCTCGATGGCTGCAATGGTTTTGTTACTGGTTATATATTTTCTAAGTATGCTTGTCATCCTGAGAAAATATTTAAAGAGTTCCTTTCTTAGCAAAAGTAGTCCTAAATTTTCAAGGTTCCCGGCCTTCTTAAAAGATATATTTTACTCCCTGGTATTGAGAAATCCAACCCAGGCAGCGATTTATCATTTTACCATAAAAACT